>Ga0181521_10005377_pt1 | contig 14271 bp, 14 predicted proteins | sample PEATcosm2014_Bin_32_FD_119764 | JGI IMG/M metagenome (GOLD analysis project Ga0181521, IMG submission 119764) | Peatland microbial communities from MTU Mesocosm Facility, Houghton, MI, USA - PEATcosm2014_Bin02_60_metaG | ecosystem: Environmental > Terrestrial > Soil > Wetlands > Peat | place...
CAGCATCCGGTCGAAGCAACCCAACACGCCTTCAATCTGTGCGGCGTGTCGCGCGGTTAAGAGTTCAGTCCCCACTCCCAAATCATAGCCAGACCTGTTTGGTTCCGGCTTCGCCGGGTTAGGTGTCTAATAGTGGCTTTCCGGGACAGCGATTGATCGCTCGAAAAAAACGAACCCATTTCGCGGAATTGTGCTTCAAACCTCTGATTTCATTAAACTTTATGGCTGTTATTTGGAAGCCGGGCAAGATCGGGCAAGACGCGCGGTGCGTCCCCCGAAAATCGGCCTCCATCCGACTGTGGGTTATATTGTTGAATAGAGCCAACAATGCAAACCATACAGGTTGTGCTGGACACAAAGCTCCTGAAGGCCGCCGACACAGCGGCAAGGCGCAGAAAGGTAAATCGATCCGCGCTGATTCGTCAGGCCCTCCAGGAGCACCTCAGCCGCGTGCGTCTGATGGACCTCGAGGAGCGGGACCGGCTTGGCTATCAAGCGCAACCGCAGCGCATAGAAGAGTATCTTCCGTGGGAGGAGACGGCGGCTTGGCCGGAAGATTGAACCGCGGCGATGTTCACCTTTGCCGGTTTGCTCCGCCGGACAAACAGCGGCCAGTTCTCATGCTCACGCGCGGCACAGCGATTGGCCATCTTGCGACGGTAACAGTGGCCCCGATTACTTCCACGGTTCGAGACGTTCCGTCAGAGGTGATATTGGACGTGGACGAGGGAATGAAGAGCCGTTGTGCGGTGAACCCGCACAATGCCGTAACCGTGTCACAGCGACGTCTAACCAGGCGCATCGCCAGCCTAAGTCACGCACGGATGCAGGAGGTCTGTTCAGCCTTGCGGTTCTCACTTGGCTGTGCCTGAGCGTCGCCGCGTTCGGCGCCCGGCCGTGTCGTCGGCACTCGGCCTTATGCCATTTACTTCCGCGATACGCGTTGGGCGAAGAACACGCGCCGCCGCAAGCATCAAAACTCGCGCGTTTGAATGACCCTCAGCGTGGCCAGGAACAGGATTAAGCTGATCGCCAGGGAAGTGAACATGGCAGGCCAGGGAATGGTGTGCGTGATCAGCGGCGCGCGTTCCTGAAGAGCCTTGAACACGTTGAAAGCGCTTTGAACCCCTCGCAGCAGCCACCAGCAGACTCCGATGGCAAGTAAGCCTCCATACAACCACCACGTCGGGTCCAGAAAGACAGCCAGCAACGACGAGAAGAAGTAGAATCCCAGACAGCACACGAACACGGCCAGACCATATCCCATCGCGTCGCCAAGCGTTGTGTTGGCTTGCGCGGCGGGAAACAACGCCCATAATCCACAGTTCGCAAGGACGATAATCACAGCCATCTGAACCACCCCCATGATCGTCCGGACGCCGAACAAGTCGGCACGGCTGACCGGCAGTGAAAGCGTGAAATACGCAGATCCGTGGAGGCCTTTCACCGCCGCCAGGCTCGCGGATTGGGTCCTGATGCCGGTTCCCGCCGCCATGATGGACGCAATAATCCACAAGTAACCAAATGCGCCTGTCGCCGCCACGACGTTGCCCGTCCCGTTGCCGGCATTTCTATAGACAGCGAACATTTGAAGCGCGAACAAGAGCGCGATGAACACAGTCCGCCACCTCATTTCCAGCCAGTTCTTATACCAAAGCATTAACGAGCCCTCACATGTTCGAGAAAAATTTCCTGCAGCGTCACGGGGAAGCGCTCCACCGAAGCGCCTGGCAAAGACTCGGCCTGCGCCAGAAGCGCGTCGATATTCCGGCTTGCCAGTATTGAAACCGTGCGGCCTTCCTGACGCACATACTCCGCCCCTTCCACCCAGCGCACCGGCGCGCCCAGCTCCCGCTCCAGAATCACCTGCACACGCTGGTACTGGCATTTCAGATCGTCGAGCGATCCCGTCACCACGGCACGGCCCCGGTCGATAATGCAGATGTGATCCGCGATCTGTTCCACCTCTCCCAGCTGGTGGGATGAGAAGAAAATCGTGGTTCCTTCGGCGGCCGCGAGGGAAATGAGTTCCCGCAGCATGTCCTGAACGGCGGCGGGATCGAGCCCGTCGCTCGGCTCATCCAGAATCAGAAGCTCGGCCCCGCGCGAAATCGCCAGCAGCAGCATGAGTTTGGACTGCATCCCTTTCGACAGGTCCGCCGTCTTGCGGCGCGGAGGCAGTTCGAACATTTCGAGGTAGCGCTTTGCCAGATCGTCGCGCCATTTCGGAAAGAACGACCGCGTGAACCGGATCATCCCCTCGACGGTCATGTACGGATACAATTGCTTGTCTTCGGTGACAAATCCGGTGCGCCTGTGGATCTCGATGGATGTTGCGCCCGCGGAAGGCATGCCGAATACCCGCGCCTCGCCGCTGTCGGCGCGCAGGAAGCCCATCAGAAGTTTGATGGCGGTGGTTTTGCCCGCGCCGTTCCGCCCCAGGAATCCGTACACACTGCCGGCGCGCACCCGGAGATTGAGTCCGTTGAGTGCCGCGGTACCTTTGTAAGACTTGCGCAGCTCGTTCGCTTCAATTACGAAATCAGTCATTTCTTCCTCCCGGCACGCTCTGCATTCGCAACGACGCCAGTTCGTTCTCGACCAGTCGGCGAATCTCCGGCTCGGACAGGCCCAGCGCCGTCAGCTTCTCCATCGCCGCCTGCATCAGCGCCTGCCCGCGCCGGATGACCTTAACGCGTCCCGCTTCCGAATCGGTGATGTACGCCCCCGAACCATGCTTCAACTCGATCACGCCTTCGTGTTCCAACTCGCGGTAAGCCCGGACCACGGTGTTGGGGTTCATGACCAGATCCTCCGCAAGCTTCCGGATCGCCGGGAGCTGTTCGCCGGGCCGCAGCGCACCCGTCTCGATGGCGTGTTTCACCTGCTCCATCAGCTGCAGATAGAGCGGAATTCCGGAAGACTGGCTGAGTCGAAAAATCAATGTGTACTAGTCTATTGATACAGTACACACTTGGCGGCTTTTCGTCAAGAGTGAATCTGCGGTACTGCGCAAAACAGGTAAGCTGAAATGATGATTCGCAATACGACATTGCTGTTAGCCCTTGGGGCAACCGCTTTGCTGGGCCAGAGCGGTATGAATCCCACGGTCAGCGGAGAGATCAGGCAAAACTATGCGCGGACGAAGGACCTGATTCTCAGGGCTGCCGCGAAGATGCCGGAGGACGGGTATCTTCTCAAAGCGACGCCGGAGGTCCGCACTTTCGCCCAGGCGATCGGCCATATTTCCGAAGCTCAGGCCATGATCTGCGGCGGAATTATCGGGCAGCCCGCGAAAGCGGATACCTCGAAGACCGCCAAAGCGGACGTCATCGCGGAACTGAAAAAATCGTTCGACCTGTGCGACAAGGCGTATGACTCCATCAATGAGTCGAATGCGTCGCAGGTGGGCGGCGCGGGTTTCATGGGCGGAACATTGGCGGGCAGGCTCTACGGAAACCTGATTCACGACAACGAAATGTACGGGACGATCGTGGTGTACCTGCGGCTGAAGGGGATCGTGCCGCCGTCGAGCGAAGGCCGCGGCGGCCGCTGAATTCCATGGACCGCCGGAAATTCATTGGAGCCTCCGCGCTCGCGGGATCGATAGCACTGGCCGCGCCTCCGCCCGAACCCGCGAAAGGCATCGCTCCGCCTGTCGCACCCCCGAGGGACGTCACGCGGATTTTGGCGAAGTATGTAGTGTCGGCGAAACTCGAAGATCTTCCGGCGCCGGTGCGTAAGGAGGCCGCGCGCACGCTGCTGAATTGGGTGGGGTGCGCGATCGGCGGATCGCGGAACGAGGCGGTCGACATTGCGGTTTCGGCGCTGAGGCCGTTCTTCGGAGCCGAACAGGCGTCGCTCTTGGGCAGGGCAGAGCGAGTGGATATTTTCCATGCCTCGCTGATCAATGGCATCAGCTCGCATGTGCTCGATTTCGACGATACGCATTTGCGTACGATCATTCATCCGGCGGGGCCTGTTGTCTCGGCGATTCTGGCGTTGTCCGAATATCGACCAGTGTCGGGGAGCGATTTTCTGAATGCGATGGTGCTCGGCATCGAGGCCGAGTGCCGGATCGGCAATGCGGTTTACCCCGCGCATTACGATGTGGGCTGGCACATCACGGGTACCACCGGCGTTTTCGGCGCGGCTGCGGCGTCCGGGAAATTGCTGGGATTGACCGAGCAGCAGATGGTCTGGGCGCTGAGTATTGCCGCCGCGCAGCCCGTGGGACTGCGCGAAATGTTCGGCACCATGACGAAGGCTTTTCATCCGGGCCGGGCGGCGCAGAATGGGCTGACCGCGGCGTTTCTCGCCTCGAAAAACTATACGAGCTCCGATCATGGCATCGAGGCTAAATCGGGCTGGGCCAACGTCCTCAGCACGGAGCGGAATTACGCGGAGATCACGGAGAAGCTGGGGCAGACTTACGAAGTCTCGTTGAATACGTACAAGCCGTTTGCATGCGGGATCGTGATTCATCCCACGATCGATGGGTGCATTCAGCTGCGGAATCAGTATCACATCGCCCCGGATCAGATCGATCGCGTGGAGTTGAAAGTTCATCCGCTGGTGCTGGAGCTGACGGGCAAGAAGACGCCGCAGGCCGGGCTTGAAGGAAAGTTCAGCGTGTACCACGCGGCCGCGGCGGCGATTGTGGAAGGCGCGGCGGGTGAGCAACAATTCTCCGATAGCGCCGTGCGCAATCCTGTGATCGCGGGTCTGCGGGACCGCGTGGTGGCCGTGGTCGATCCTTCCATCAAAGAGGATCAGGTGCGAATTACGATCATTCTGAAAGATGGCAAACGGCTCGAGAAGTACGTGGAACACGCGGTGGGCAGCGTGACCAATCCGATGAGCGACAAGGATCTCGAGGCGAAGTTCGCTGGCCAGGCGGACGGTATCCTGCCTGCCGATCAGGCGCGGCGCGCGATGGATCTTTGCTGGGATATCGAGACGTTGCCTGACGCTGCGGCTTTAGCGGAAGCGGCTTCGGTGTAGGCTGGAACCTTTTGCAATTAATGTGGGGCAGAGTGGGAGTCTGCTGCCGATTGGTAATCGGCCTGGGAGGTTTCGCTCCTGTCGACAAGCGGATATCCAATCCGCTGCAGGTTAACAACCTGCCCCACGCTCTTTGTGGAAATGCTCTAATTCTTCTTCAACAACGCCGGCCAGTTAAGCACGACGTTGAATAATACCGGACCGGTCTGCTCTCCTTGCGGAGCGGCCAGCACAATACGTTTTCCATCGGCGGTAACGTCCCACGCATAATCGGAAGCCGGCGGCGCCTGGAACAGCCGTTGGGGAACTCCAGCTTCGAAGGATGCGCCATTTGCCTTTATGTCCGCCGCCATCACGGCCATGCCTCCCACAGCTTCAAAGAGGATCTGCCTGCCGTCGGCGACCCATCTGGGGTAGGAGCCGCCGTCCTTCGATATCTGCCACTTGCCTTCGCCAAGCGAAGGCGCGCCGCCTGGCCCGGAAGCGGTGAACGGCCGGACATAAACCTCGTAACGGCCGGATTCATTGGAAACGTAGGCAATCCAGCGCATGTCGGGCGAGAAGACAGCTGACACTTCATTGAACTCGGTCGCCAGCAACGGCGTCGGCTTGCGATCGCCCTCCAGTGGCAATACCCAGATATCGGCCATTGTCTTCACCCCGGAGGAATAGTAAAGCAGGAACCGTCCGTCATGCGACCAGCTGCTGGGAAGGAGTTGCTTCCCTGTAACTTTCAGGATCTCTTTCTCGTCGCTCCCGCCGGCATAAGGTTTTTCATACAACGTGTCAAGACTATTGCCCGCTGAGTTATTGCCGGCTGCAAACACAATGCGAGTCCCATCCGGGGACCAGACGGGCCAGGTTCCGACGCTCCTGCGGAACGTAAAGCGGGTGCGGACACCGCGAGCGAAGTCGAGTGTCCACAGATCGCCTGCCGCGTTGGGCACAGCGTCGCGGACCACGCCACGCGTTCCATCCGGGGATAACGCGACAAATTGGTCCGTGCCGGGTTGCCCGAAGGTACTCAGGATCTTCCCCTGCCTGTCAAACCAAGTGAGCTGAAAGCCCGCGCTCTTCCGCGCGGTAACGTATGCCAGTGTGCCGCCGGGGGAAACGGAAAATACCCCGGTAACCCCGATGGTAGCCACGCTCTCAGCCACTGGTACGGGCTCGCCGCGCAATTGCAGTCGGCCGGCGTCGAACGGTTGAGCCATGAGCGTGCCATCGCGCATGAAGAACAAATATCCGTTTGCATACCATGCAGCGAACGGGGTGGCCATAATGCGCTCCGCCGGTTGGCCCGCGGGCTTGGCATCAAGAGAACCGGCGTAGATGCCCGCCACCTCGGGCTTTCCCTGGTGGAAATAGATAAAATGCTTTCCGTCCGGCATAAACATCGGAATCGCGTGGAATGCTTCCCCATGCGCCGTATCCACTGTTGTCACGACAGCCGGAACACCGCCAGCCTGCGAGACCCTCCACAGAGGGCCGCTGGGACGCTCACCGAAAACGATCATGCCGTCGCGGTTCCACGCACCCGTTCCTACAGTGCCTGTCGGCAAACTGCAAAGCGTCTGCGGCTGGCCGCCGGAGATATCGATCTTCTTCAGCTGGTTCTGCACGGCAAACCCCACAAAACGGCTGTCCGGGGACCAGAAGGGACTCGCCGCTCCCTCGGTATCCGGCAAACGCCTCCATTCCAGCGCCCCCAGATCGCGAATCCACAGGCCATCCCTTCCGGTGGTATTAAAGACCAGCTTGCGGCCGTCGGGCGACAGCAACAGGTACGTGCTGAAATTTACCTTTTCAGGGAGAGCTAACTGAAACCGGGTCACCTGTGCCGGTGGCTCTCTTTTCGGCCAGAACATCCAGCCCGCGAGCCCCAGGGCCGTAAGAGCCAGCACCGCCGCGGCGCCCTGCCACAGCCGCATGTTCTTCGACGGCGCTTCCGACGGGGACGCGGTTTCGGCAGCGCCGGCGGGCGCGGAATGATGCGCCATCCAAAGCAGCGCGTGCTTCACTTCGCGCGCCGACTGCCAGCGCTGGTCCGGATCTTTTTCAAGACAAGTCTGGAGCACGGGTTCCAGGCCGGGCGGCGTCAGCGGCTGCAGCTCGTGGAGCGGGCGGGCCTGATCTTTGAGAATAGACGCGATCACCGTGGCGTGGCTCGTGCCGCTGAAGGGCCGCTTGCCGGTGATCAGCTCATACAGCACCAGGCCGAAGGCGAAGATATCGCTGCGCACGTCGGCCGGCTTGCCCTCAAGCTGCTCCGGCGCCATGTATTGCAGAGTCCCGGAGATCTGCCCCACCACGCTCATTTCAGCCATGGTTACGTCGTCGGGACCGGTGCCTGCGCTCGATCCCGGGCCCGCAGCCTGTTTCGCCAAGCCGAAATCGAGCAGCTTAATCCCCTGCTTCGTGACGAGGATGTTGGCGGGCTTCAGATCGCGGTGGACGATGCCCTTGCTGTGAGCGGCGTCGAGGGCATCCAAAATCTGCCCGGCGTACTCCAGCGCTTTCTCCAACGGCAGCGGACCTTGAAGAGGCGTCCCTTCGACGAACTCCATCACCAGGTAGTTCGGCCCCACGTCGTGCAGCGTGCAGATATTCGGATGATTCAGCTGCGCCACCGTGCGGGCTTCGCGCGCGAAACGCTCGGTGAATTCGGCCTTGGAAACTTTGAGCGCGACCACGCGGTCGAGCCGCTTGTCGCGGGCTTTGTACACTTCGCCCATCCCGCCCGCGCCGATGGGTGAGATGATTTCGTAGGGACCGAGGCTGTCGCCGGGAGAAAGTGGCATGGGAGTTAAACAGCTAAGTTTAACTTATGAAATCCGAGCCCGGGATCTCGACGCAGCTTAATTCGGGGAAGGTTTCTCAGCGTGATCGATCACCAGAATCTCGACAGGAGCTTTCCGCGGTTCCAGCTTGAGGCCAAGCTGTTCCTGGACCGCGGTGAAGAGGCCCGGTTCATTGGAATCTGGTGGCGGATTGCCGTCGTTCCCGGCGGCCCAATTCAACTGAAAATCCCACGTTCCGGCGAGCCCGGTCTTGTCCAGAACTTCCCGGCCCAGTCCACCGCTATTCGAAAGTTGAAGCGCAAGGTATTCCATGGTCTGCTTTTGAAATGTCAGCTGAACGGTCCGCGCGCGCCCACCCAAAGTGAATGAGGAGTCGGCGGAATTGCTCGGCTTCAGCTTCGGTCCGTGCTTGTCGACCACCAGCGCGTACACCAGGCCCTCTTTCTTCTCGAAGCGCACCTTCAGCTGGAATCGATCGGCCAGCAGCGTCTGCAGCATTTGCCGGATCTGATCCGGGCTGGGAGTGCCCTCACCCGGCGCGTTGGCGCTGACGTCGAAACGGTCGGTCTCCAGCCAGACCGGCCCTCCGGAGATCTGCCATGGTTCTACCTTGTACGCAGCCATGAGGAGGCCCTGCAGACCATATTCGGTAATGGTGACTCTGGGACCGGAAACGTTAAAGCGCACGTTCATGGGCAAACCCCTAAACGGTTTGATGGACGCCACTTCAAAGGCTGGAGGCGTCTGGGCGGGCGCCATTGCCATTGTCGTGGCGACGACGATCAGCGGTATCCGTTTCATGAAACAGCGCTGGTCATGAAACCAAGCCGGCCGGCATCGACAGGAATGCGCGGACGGTGTGCCAGGTCTGGCGGCGATTGATGTTGGTGATCAGCGAGTGCGCTGCGCCCGGCAGAATTACGAATTGGCGATCGCCGTTTGGAAGCCGTTTGAAGAACTCGCTGAGATCGTCAATAGTCGCGATACCGTCGTATTCCCCGCGAAGCAGGAGCACCGGGGCGCGCACCTTCGCGGGATCGACTACCGGTAAATTTGCGGTCATGTCGAGATAAGTTCCGGTCGGCACCTGATCGCCGAACTTGAGTTCCATGTCGGCCACCACGTCGACGATGGAGGGATCGGTGGTGCCCGCCTTGTCGCGCGTATAGATGCCGCGAATCATTTCGCGGTCCCGCAGACGGGTGTTGTGAGTGCGATAGTAATCGAGCTGTTCGGCGCGTTTGGCGAGCGTGGGAGAGCCCTCACCCTTATAAGTGAACGCGGCGAGAACCAGGCGGTCGACCGTATCGGGATGGTTCATCGCGTACACACCGGCGCGCAATCCGCCGGACGATTCACCGAACAGATGAACTTGTTTGTGGCCCGTTTCGCGCATAATGAGATCGATCGCGGCCTTCAAATCTTCGGCGCCGCTGGCGATATTCGAATTGCTGCTCGTGCGGCTCGACTTGCCGTAGTTCTCGTGGTCCATGGTCCAGACGTCGAAACCGTAGCCGGCGAAAACGTTCATCATCGAATACTCTTCGCGGCCAGGGACCGTAAGATCGTAGCTCGTTCGCGCCGAGAGAGAGGACCCGTGCACGAGGAACAGAACGGGAAGCGGCGGTTGTCCACTGGCGGGAGATCCGGCGCGCTTGCGATACAGGGCGAGCGAGACGCTGCCTTTTTTGGCGGTGTACTCGGCGTTCCAAATGTTGACCGCTGGGGCGGCCTGTAATAATCCTGCGCCGGCCATAATGCCGGCGCCTGTCATCACGTTTCTAACGGCGGCGCGGCGAGAAAGCATGCGGGGTTCGTCAGCCATTCCAACACTGTATCGCGAATTTCGTCAATGGCTGTGAAAGATCTTCGGGAAGAACTCGCGTGCGATGTTGAAGCCGGCTTCCGCCCCCACTACGGTTCCAAAGCTCGCCGCCGCATGCTCGGGGCCGCGCGTGCTGGGAGGCTGCCATTCCCGGGAAATGAAGGCTGTCGCCGCTATGGCGCCCAGTCGTGACCAGGACAACCGCCGGGTCCCATCATCCTTGCGGGCCAGAAATGTACTTTCCACCGCATATTTCAGGCGGGGCATGGCGCCGGTGCGTTCGGAGGGAAAATAGCGGTTGTCCTCGTGCAGCAGATCGGCGGCGCCATACATGATCGTCTGGCGAATGACGTGTTGGGCATAGTCGTTGGCGAAACGGCGGGCATACCCGTCGCCGCCTTGTCCCCATTCGCTCGGCGTATTGGTAGCTTGCAGAATGGCCGCGCCGGCGGCGGCGCGCAGCACGGATTCGGCGTTGAATGTGCCCGTGACGAAATGGTGAAATCGCTCACCTTGCGTCAGGGGTTTGAACTGAGATTGCGCAGGCGATGCGCTGGTTGACGCCGGCGCGGATTCAGTCTGGGCAAGTGCACAACCCTGCACCAGGTAAAACATGCATGCGATTATTGAGAGTTTTCTCACTTTCATAAGAAGATCCATTCACGGCTTCCGTGGGCCAGCCCGGCTATTCCGACTTGGACTTGTGGAATTTGCGGCTGATATCCGGCCAGAATTCCTTCGCCACGAAGGACAGCGCGTCATATCCCATCTGTTCGCCCCAAACACTTCCGACCGTCGCCAGGCTCCGATCGTCTCCGGGATGATAGCTGTAAGCTGAGATGGCGGCCGCGGACCCGCCGCCCAGAACCTCCGAGTAGTTGAACTGGGAGTGCCCGCTGTCGCCGCGGGTAACGAAGATACGGCTTATGGCGTACCAGGTCCGATGCCCGATTCCGCCTTGGCCCAACCGGAAGTAACGAGGGTCCTGATGCAAAAGGGACGGCAAGATGGCCTTGGTCGTGAAGTTTTCAATTGTGCCGTCTGCAAGATCCACGGCATACCGTCTGCCATACCCTGCGCCTCCCTGTCCCTGACCGGCGTCGCTGTGCTCAAGCTGGCCGATGCCTGCGAGTGCGCCATACCAGACGAATTCGGCCCAGTCGAACGAGCCCCGCGCCGTCAGTTCGAATTTCTGCGCGGCTGTCAGCGGCGGGACCGAGCCCGCGTTCTCTACCGTCAGGAAGTTCGGCAGGACACCGAAAAGCCGGTTGTTTGCGGTGCCGCCGGCAGTGGCGGACGTCTGGCTTACCGTCTCGGGAGCGGGCGCGCTTGCCGTTTGCTGCGCGGCGGCGTCCCATGAGCAAACGGTGATGAAGGTTACGGCCAGCCGCACCCGCCTTCCGATCAGCGCATTAGACAAGGAGCAATTCATGTTTTCGACACAGCACGTTTCCATCCACCACCAGACGAGGTTTGTGTTACGGTGATCACGATATGCTGCTTTCACACAGACCGGCGCAACCCCTCGCGGCATGGGTAGAGCAGCTCTGGTACTCCGAAGGGTACGAAGTGGCGCATCGCACGGAGCGCGTGCTGCCGAGCGGGAAGTTTCAGCTGATCGTCGACCTTGCGGAGTCGGCGCACAGGCCGAAGAGTCCGTTGTGCGCCGGTTCCGGAGAAGCCGCGCCGCCGCTGGTGATCGGAATGCGATCCGAATACGGTGTGATCGAAACGGCGAGGCTCCAATGCATGATCGGCGTCGTCTTTCGCGCGGGGGGAGCGCGATCCGTACTGGACGTTTCCGCGGAGGAGTTTTACAACCGGGAGGTCCCGCTCGATCTGATTTGGGGTGGGGCGGCTATGCGTTTGCGCGATCGGCTTCGGGATGCGGAAACAGCGTCGGCGAAGTTTCGCGCGCTGGAAGCCGCGTTGCTTGACGCCATGCGGGGGCGTGCGCGGAATCGGCTCGAGCTGCATCCGGCTGTCCGGTATGCGCTGGGGGAGTTTCAGAGCGCACCGCACATCCGGAGCGTGCTGGGCGTGACTCGCGATGCCGGCCTCAGCCGGCGCCGCTTCGCGCAGCTGTTCCGCGAGCAGATCGGGCTGACGCCAAAGCTTTATTGCCGGGTGCACCGGTTCCAGCAGGTCGTGCGGCGGATCGGTCTTGGCGGGCCTGTGGATTGGGCGGACGTGGCGGCCGCCGGCGGCTATTGCGATCAGGCGCATATGGCCAACGAGTTTCGCGCTTTTTCGGGCCTCTCGCCCGGCGCGTGGCTGGCGGGCGAGCGCCCGTTTCCGAACCATATGGTTCTGGATTGAGGCCGCGGTTCACATTTCTACAAGACTGACGAGCCGGATTCTGCGAGACTGTCCGCATGACTGAACTGCATCGAACTTCAGTAGTACCCGGCATGGCTTACCGGAATGCGCCGGAAGCGATGGAATGGCTCTGCCGCGTTTTTGGGTTCGAGAAACACGCGGTGCATCCGGGACCGGACAACACCATCATGCATGCGGAGTTGACCTTGGGCGACGGCATGATTATGCTGGGCTCGGTCCCGGCCAATGCGAAGAGCCGATTCATGAAACAGCCGGACGAAATCGGCGGCGCCGAGACCCGGAGCGCGAACTTGATCGTAAACGATGCCGATGCAGTCTTCGCGCGGGCCAAGGCCGCCGGCGCTGAGATTGTGTTCGACATTCAGGCCAAGCCTTACGGCGGGCGCGGCTTTACGTGCCGCGATCCGGAAGGGCATATCTGGAACGTGGACACCTACGATCCGTGGCAGCCGAAATAGATCGTTCAGGTTTTGCGGCCGAGTAAGCGGTCCAGACTCCATGGACCTGCGCCGGCGGAACTGAGCCACAGGAAATAGAAGCAGTAAAACACGGCGAGTTCGCCGCCATTGGTGAGCGGCCAGAGTCCCCGTGGCGCGTGCGTGCGGAAATAGCCGACCGCCATCTCTCCGGCCAGCAGGAACGCGACCGGCCGTGTGAACAGGCCGAGCATGATGAGAGCGCCACCGAAGGTTTCGATAACGCCTGCCGCCCCGAGCATCGACGACAACGGAGGTCTTTGTCCTCCGATGCCTCCAAACATGCCGAAGAACTTTTGCCAGCCGTGGAGCGAGTACGTGAAAGCGCTGACAATCCGGGCCAGAGACCGCAGGCGGGGTTCAAAGGGCGTGAGCGCCGACATTTCGAGGGCCATGGGAAACCACCTTATCACGATGGCCCACTCAGCGGTGCGCTACACCAGCTTTTGTTTGCGGATGGGCAGTTCGCGGATTCGCTTGCCCGTCGCCGCGAAGATTGCGTTACAGATGGCCGGCGCCATCACCGGGACGCCCGGCTCACCGACACCCGCGGGCGGCGCGTCGGAGTTCACGATGTGGATGTGCGTTTCGAACGGCGCTTCGGGCATCCTCGCCACCGGATAATCGTTGAAGTTCGATTGCCGGATGCGCCCGTCCTTCGCGGTGATCTCCCCCATCATGGCGATGCTGGTGCCGAATACGGCCGCGCCTTCGAACTGCGCGCGCACACGATCCGGATGAATCACCTGGCCGGTGTCGAGCGCGATATCGACCCGCGGAATCGTGACCTTCCCCTGCGAGTCAACCTTTACTTCGACGACCGCCGCGACATAAGTAAGGAAGCTGCGGTGTACCGCTATCCCGTACCCGTGGCCCGGACTCGATTTCTTTGAAGCCCAGCCGGATTTGTCGGCCACCGTTTCCAGCACGCGCCGCACGCGGGCTGTTTCCAACGGATATTTCGCCGCCGTATCGGCCGCGCTGGGGCCCAGATCGATGGTGCGCGCGGGTCCGAGAACTTCGAGGAAATATTCCACCCGATCGCGATTCGCCGCCGCCGCCAATTCGTCGAGAAACGATTGTACGGCGAAAGCATGATAAACGTTGGCGACGCTGCGCATCCAGCCGATGCGGACGTGCGCCGTCGCCGCGCCGTTCTCCGCGCGATGATTCGGAATGTCGAAGGGCAGATCGTTCCACCCGAGGCCCATTTCGAGATCGCCATAAACGGTGTTGGAGTCGAAGGTCGAGAAAATGGGCGGAAATACGCTGCGATGAAGCCACGCGGTCGGCTTGCCTTTCGCATCCGTGGCCGCTTTGAGATACATGGCGGCGACCGAGTGGTAATAATCGAACTTCACGTCGTCTTCGCGGCTCCAGACCACCTTGACCGGCTTGCCTAGTTTCTTCGAAAGCACGGCTGCCTCGGCCGCGTAATCCGGCTTCGACTTGCGTCCGAACGCGCCGCCCAGCAATGTGACGTGGCAGGCGACATCTTCCGGCTTGATACCCAGCACCTGTCCGACCGTCTCCTGCACGGCCTGGGGGTTTTGCGTCGCCGTCCAGATTTCGACTTTGCCGTCTTTGAATTCAGCCACGGCGGCGGGTGGTTCCATCGAGGCGTGCGCCAGCATCGTGCAGTAGTATTCGGCCTCGTGGGTATTCGTCGCGCCGGCAAACGCCTTGTCGACATCGCCGATATTGCGCACAACCTTGCACGGCTTCCGTGCCGTATCGATCAACTGAGCCTTGAAGGAATCCGAATCGTAGTTCGCGTTGGCCCCGAGATCCCAATCGACCCTGAGTTTCTTGCGGCCCTGCATGG
>Ga0181521_10005378_pt1 | contig 14271 bp, 11 predicted proteins | sample PEATcosm2014_Bin_32_FD_119764 | JGI IMG/M metagenome (GOLD analysis project Ga0181521, IMG submission 119764) | Peatland microbial communities from MTU Mesocosm Facility, Houghton, MI, USA - PEATcosm2014_Bin02_60_metaG | ecosystem: Environmental > Terrestrial > Soil > Wetlands > Peat | place...
AGTTTCCATAAGGTTGTCTTATCTCCGATCGCCGCCGCCCGGCCGAGTGGGACAGGCCATCGCCTTTTGTGGCCTGTCATGCCCCGCCAAAGCACGGCAGCCCGACAGACGACCAAAACCGATCGTCTGTCCCACCTTCACCGCGCCGCCGCCAGCCTGGCCGCGATTTCGTCGCGCGTCAAGCTCTGCTGATCGCCCGTGGTCATGTCCTTCAACGCATACCGGCCCGCGGCCATTTCGTTCTCGCCGACGATCAAGGTGAATCGTGCGCCCAGCTTGTTGGCCAGTTCCATGGCCCGCTTCAGTTTGCCCTCCACCAGTTCCACCGAAACGCCCGCCTGCCGGAAATCGCGCGCCATCACGGCTGCGTGGCGCACCGCCGCTTCTCCCAGCGGCGCCACGCACAGGTCGAGCGGCGTGGCCTGTTGTTCGCCTTCCACGCTCATCACCAGCCGGTCTTCGCCAATCGAAAAGCCGATGCCCGGCGAGTGCACCTTGGAACCGAGCGATTTCGCCAGTCCGTCGTATCGCCCGCCGCCCAGCACCGAATTCTGCGCTCCCAGCGCGCCGTGCACCACTTCGAACGTGGTGCGCATGTAGTAATCCAGTCCCCGCACCATGCGCGGGCGCACTTCGTACTCCATGCCGCGGTCGTTCAGATACTGCTTCACCGCTTCAAAATGTGCGCGGCAGTCGTCGCACAGAGAGTCGATGATGTTCGGCAGCTTCTCGATGATCGGCTGGTCGGCTTCCACCTTGCAATCCAGCACCCGCAGCGGGTTGGTTTCCGCGCGTCGCTGGCAGTCCCCGCACATTTGCGGCGCCACGTCTTTCAGTTCCTCTCGCAGCTTCTCCACGTACTGCGGCCGGCAGTTGTGGTCGCCCACCGAGTTGATCAGCAGCTTCGCCCCATGCAACCCCGCGCGCTCCAGGACCTCCATCACCATTTCGATGACTTCCGCGTCCACCACCGGCGATTCCGATCCGATGGCCTCCGCGCCAATCTGGAAAAACTGCCGGTAGCGCCCTTTCTGCGGCCGCTCCCGCCGGAACATCGGCCCCATGTAGTAAAGCTTCTGCACGCCCGGCCGCTGGTCCAGCCGGTGCTCGATGTACGCGCGAATCACCGGCGCCGTATTCTCCGGCCGTAGCGTGAGCGAAGTCTCGTCGCGGTCCGTGAAGGTGTACATTTCCTTGGTGACGATGTCGGTGTCCGCGCCCACGCCGCGCGCGAACAGTTGCGTCTCCTCCAGAATGGGCGTGCGGATTTCGTGGTAGTTGTAGGTCCGAAAGACCTCGCGCGCCACCGCTTCCACCCGGTTCCACACTTCCGTGGCTGGAGGTAGTAAGTCTCTGGTTCCTTTGACGGCTTTAATCAAGATGGTTGGAAATCTTATGCTAGCATGCGGGCGCGCGCCATCGGTGCTGTACCAGTTCCGCGCCAATCGGCGGCAGTGCTCCTGAGTTGTATCAGAATATGTAGAATCGCAGGGTGTGTGTCCGTTTGGCCCGTCGGTGTGTTATCGGCCTATCTCCGGAGGCTTCTGCACCATGGAGAGCAACAAGCAAAACACCACTAAAACCGCGAGTCCGGCTGCAACCATCATGTCGCGTCCCTCTTCTGACATATCGGCATTGCAATCCGAGGACCGTAGATGCAAAGCTGGAAATTCTTTCGGGGCGGGCTGGAAAGCGCCTCTGCCGGCATAATTTAGGCCGATTTGGCGGCGGAGGCCGCCACTGCCGGAGTTCGACGGGCGGGAAAAATGTACACCCACGTGTTGACAGGCCGCCCGCCGCGTGGCAAAACTGACCCACCAGCCCCGCCTATTCCGGCTTACAGGCTCCGATCTTTACGGCGAAGGCGGCGCGAGAGATCCAACGGTCCCCCAGGCGGCGCTCCAGGTGGAACGACTCCGACGCCGCGTCGGCGCGTACCCGCCACTCCGCAGGCTCCGTGGAAGCCGGTTTGAGATGCAGCGGCTTGTTGCTCTCCTCTTTGATCTGCCAGGTTTCGCCGCCATTGGGCGATTCGAGGAGTGCGTAACGGCCGGCGTCGCCTCCTTGTCCCCGGTCGATCACCACGCCACCGCTCGTCTTGGACCCGAAACGGAATTCCAGAATCGAGCCAAAGCGGTTCTCGGCGTTTTCGTTGAGGATGTTTTGCTCACGCCACGTCTTGCCGCCGTCGGCGGTTAATAGCACGAACGGCTCCTGCGGCAAAGGGAAAAGTTGCTGCCCGGCGGCCCACCCCGCTTGAGTGTCTACAAATTGGAGATGATCGAGACCGGCGCCGCGAATCCGCGAATGGATTTCCTGCCACGTCCGTCCCGCGTCATCGCTGCCCAGCAGGACCGAGTAAAGGGTCACTGCGGCCGAATGAATGTTACCGGTTGCGAAAAACTTGTCGCCCGCCGACGTCGCGGCGGTCAGTTCCAGGAAGATTGGACAGGGCGAATCCTCCAGGCAGCTCAGGCCCGCCCATTGCACGTCATCCGGTGTGCATGCGAAAGGCAGCGCCATAGGTTTGCCTGAGTTCTCGAGAACTACCGGCGCCGCAGCCACTGGCGGGTTGCCCGTTGGGACGGGCGGCTGATCTTGAGCCCAGGCGCAAAACCCGGCCATCGCGAAAATGAAGCCGGCAAACCGCAACTGCATGCCTCCCAAATTGTAGCGTGAGGCGACATGGCCCTAAAGGGCTATTTGTTAATGGCTATATTGTTCAAGGCAGGATTTCCGCGCAACCTGTAACTCGTTTACGGGTTATGGCGTCTAGTAGGTAAATCCCCGTTACGACAGCGGGCGCACTCACCCCTATCACCCAAACCGCGCCCGCTTCTTTCTTTTTGTCCGGCAATCGCCGGGCCTGTGCCCCTTCGGTCTATTCGTCGAACAATCCCTCAAACAGCGATGTGCTTAAGTAGCGCTCGGCAGCATCGGGTAGGACGGTCACTAGTGTCTTGCCGGCAAACTCGGGTAACTTGCCCAATCTGGCCGCTACGGCAACCGCCGCCCCGCAAGAAATGCCCGCCAGAATGCCTTCTTCTCTGGCCAGGCGCCGCGCCATTTCGATGGATTCCTCGTTGGTCGCCAGTTCCACGCGGTCCACCAGGGAAAGATCGAGTGTATCGGGAATGAATCCGGCGCCCAGACCCTGGATCTTGTGCGGCCCCGGCTTCAGCGGCTGGCCTGCCAGGCGCTGGGTGATAACCGGACTGGCGGAAGGCTCCACGCCCACCGAGAGAATCGGCCTGCCCTTCTCTTTCTTGATGTAACGCGAAACGCCCGAAATGGTTCCCCCGGTTCCGATGCCGCAAACCAGCGCGTCGATCGCTCCGCCGGTATCTTCCCAGATCTCGGGACCGGTAGTCCGGAAATGGATCTCCGGATTGGCGGGGTTCTTGAACTGCTGTAACAGTACGAAGCGCTCCGGATCGGAGGCCACGATTTCTTCAGCCCGGGCGATGGAGCCCGCCATACCCAGCGAACCCTCGGTGAGAATCAGGCTGGCGCCCAGCGCCTTGAGCACCTTGCGACGCTCCACCGACATGGTTTCGGGCATGGTCAAGGTAATGGGGTATCCGCGCGCGGCGGCCACGAACGCCAGGGCGATTCCGGTGTTCCCGCTGGTGGGCTCGATGAGCGCTTTGCCCGGTTTCAGGATGCCGCGCTTTTCCGCGTCCCAAACCATCGAGGCGCCAATCCGGCACTTCACCGAGTATGCCGGGTTGCGGCCTTCAATTTTGGCCAGAATGGTGGCCTTGCCGCCATCGATGACTCGATTGAGGCGAACCAGCGGCGTCGAGCCGATGCTGAAGGAATTGTCTTCGAAGATTCTCAACTCAGATCTCCCAGGTCAAAACGTACTTGTTCTGTTTCTCGGTCCAGCCGCGTAGCAGATCGGCGAAGGTAGTTCGGTCGACGATATCCGACACGGCGTGGTCCACCTGTAGCCACAGATCGGAGAAAGGCGTCGCGGCGTCGCGGCGGGGACGCGATCTACCCTGGTGCGGCCCCTCCACGAAACGAGTGACCTCGCCGACCGTGATGGAATCGGCGGGCCGCGCCAGGAGGTAGCCGCCCTCGGCGCCGCGCCTCGATTCGACAAAGCCGCCCTGCTTCAGCCCGGCGAGAATCAACTCCAGGAACTTCTGCGGAATTCGTTGCCGCCGGGCGATGTCGGCAATGCGCACCGGCTCGCCAGGACGCTGTGCCGCCAGATCGAAAATCGCCTGCAAGGCGTATTCAGCTTTGACGGAAATGTTCATGTAGCCTGTGAGGGGCCAATCCCCTTTGTCCCAGTAGAGATTGTAGGACGAGCCGGCGGGAAGGCGCAAATGCCGAGTAGGACAGACCTCCCGGCCGGTCATTTCGTGATCCTCACGAGAAGACCGGCCAGAGACAGGCCAGGAGGCCTGTCCTACCTTGCTGCGTCAGAAGTTGAACCGAGCCGAGAGTTCGATGCGGCGGTTGTTGGCGTTCGAGCCGCCACCCCCGAAGCCGCCACCGCCCGCTCCCGCCCCGCCACCGCCGAAGCCGGTGTTCACGCTGGTCGGTTGGCCGAACTGCGTGGAAGTGAGAACACCCTCGTATCCGCCCGGGTTGAGATGGTTCAGCAAATTGGTGAAGTTCGCGCCGATGGTGACACTGTAACGGCGATCGGATGAACCGCCCATACCGCCGCCCCGGCCGCCGCCCCCGCCCATGCGCATGCCGCCGCCGCCCCGGCCGCCGCCTCCGCCGCCAGGGCCACCGAATCCACCACCGCCGCGGCCTCCGCCGCCTCCCGGTGGTGGGGGCGCTGCTGCGTCCGCGGCGCTCTTCTTGGCGCCGAGTCCGAACACCCGGTAGATCCGCATGTTCACCGACACCAGTCCGGCCATGGTCAGGTAACCCCGCGGGACCAGGTTCCCGGGAATCGCCGCACCGTTCAAAATGCTGGTCGAAGTCCCAGGCGCATTGTAGTTGGTGCTGAAGTTGCCAAGCGGCGTGCAGACCACGCCATTCGCCCCGCAAGCGGCGCCGGCAGGCGCAAACAGCGCGCGAGCCGTGCCGTTATCGCCGTAGATGTCCTGCCCCACCGTCACATCGTAGGGTCCGCCGGAACGCGCCACGATGGTGGGGGCAATGACGATCTTGGCAGGCCCCTGGATGGAACCGATGACCGTGAAGTTGGAGCGCCGGTTCAGGTTCGAAGTTCCCCAATCCTGCAAGAAATTGTACGGATTGGTGGGCGTGGAAGGCAGATCGTTGGCATGCGTGTATTGATAGTTGCCTTGCAGGGATACGTTCCGGCTGAACCGCGTGTTGAAGTTAACCATCAGGATGTTCTGCTTCAGAAGGCCGCCCGATTCGTATTCCAGGATGTTGCCCGCGCTGTACCCATACGGGAACACGCCGTTGGTGGGACCGGGCGCGAGTAAGTAGTTATAAGTTCCCGGATAGGGGGTGTTAATGGGTATGGTCTGCGCCAGGTGGTTGGAGCGGTTGTTGGTGTAAGTGACCGCAACCGTGGTGCTGTGGGGCAACTGCCGCTCCACGCCGATGGCGCTCTGTATGCTGTAATCCGAGCGCAATCTGGGGTCAACCTTGTAGATCTCGTTGGTGCCCGGGTTGAGCGACGACGGGCTCGGAATGTTGGGATAAAACGTCGGATTGGTGACGGTATAGTCCAACTGGCTGATGCCGTTGTTGAGGATGGAGCTTTCGAACGGACCGAAACCGATGCGGTCGTAGAACATGCCGACGCCGCCGCGAATCACGGTCTTCTGCGGACCCTTCTTGGCGGAACCGGGAGCCCAGGCGAGACCCACGCGCGGCGCAAAATCTTTATGGTCGCTCACCAGGTTCTGGACTTCATACCGCGCTCCCAGGCTCAAGGTAACGTTCGGGCGCACCTTCCAATCGTCCTGAATAAACGGCGCGCCGTCCCACCGCACCATGCTGACATACGCCTGGCCGGCCTGCAGGCTGAACTTGCTGGGTCCGCCGCCCAACCCCTGAATTTGCGTTTCGGTGAACCCGGCCTGCAGCAACTGCAGGTTGCGAATATACTGCTGCAGCGCCGTGAGCTCGGTCACCACCGGGTTCCCGCTGGAATCGGTCACAATCTGGTTGGAGGAATTCAGCACCGGCTCCAAGCCGCCATTGAAACTGAACGACCCGTTGAAGCCCTGCGGGTTGGCGTTCTGGTCGCTCTCGCGGCGCACGCGCACGCCGAAATGAATCGCGTGCGCGCCTTGCTGCATGATGCTGGTGTTGGTCAGCTCGAAGTGCTTGCCGAGATCGTACTTGTTGCCAATGCCGTTTCCTCCCGTGCTGAACTCATTGGCAACGCTGATCGAGGGAGTGAGGTTGCCTGGCGTCTGGCTCCAGGTGCGGGTGAATTGGAAACGCGTCTCATTCACCAACTTGGTGCTGAGAATCGATGTTTCCGTCATCATCAGGTTCTGCGCGTCGCCGGTAGTGCTATAGGTCACGTCGTTGGGGAAGCCCGGCGCCGAATAACCCGGCGGCAGAACGTTCCGTCCGTATCCCTGGTTATCGCGTTCGTTCAACCGTTCCTCAAACCGCACCGTGAGGGTGTGTTTCTCGCTCAACGCGTAGTCGATGCGCGGCGTGATGGTGGTCATGTAATTCGGCGTGACCAGCGAGTTGGTGAGATGCGTGACGTTGAACGTGGCGGGATCCACATAAAAGGCGTTGGTGATGGCGTTGTCCTGGATGTCGCGCCTCTGGAAATCCAGATTGAAGGAGGTCTTATGGTTGATGGGGCCGCCGAGGTTGCCGACGATCGTGCGGTTGGAAAAATCCGGCTTGTTGCTGGCAAACGGGTTGCGCGAATCGAGCGCGGCATCGGTATCGCTGAAGGAAAACATGCCGCGGTATTTGTCGGTGCCCGGCCTGGTGAGGATCTCGATACGGCCGAATCCCAGCCTGTCGTACTCGGCCGAAAAGGGATTCTGGTTGATGCGGATCTCGCGGATGGATTCCTTGGGGGGCAATTGGCCGCCGCTGAAACCGTCGATATAGATCGCGCCGCCATTGGGGCCGGCGCCCGGACCGGCCAGGGCCTGCAAGGCGTCGGCAAGATCGTCCGGATCGTCGGGCAAGGCCATCAGATCGTTGCCTTTGATCACCAAGGCCGTGGCATTATTGTCGGGCTCCACGCTGATGCTGGGACCCACTTCACCTTTCACGGTGATCTCCTGCTTCTCGGTGGTGACCGTAAGTTGGACCGGCAGTTGCACCGCGGCCCCCGCGTTCACCGTCACCGCCTTGTTAAACGGGGCGAAGCCCGGGTAGATGACGCTTACCGTGTAATCGCCCGGCTGCACGCCGGAAAATGTGTAAGTGCCATCCGCCTGCGATTGTGCCGCGCGTTTCCCGGCAGTGTTGGAGATCGTCAGCGTGGCCGCTGGAATGACCGCGCCCGAATCGTCGGTCAGAACGCCTTTGACCGTCCCGGTGGATGGCTGGGCCGCGGCAACCGATGCGATCCATGCGATTCCCAAAAACAAAAAGATTGACCTGCGCAAGTTGTTCATACTCCCTCAAGTACTGCCTTGATCGAAATCCCGAAGCTCTATTTAGGGACTCTCGCGGTCCCCGTTTAGTTACCCTCGCCGCCACTTCCGCCCAGATTCCAGCCGCTCATGATGTCGCGGGTGGCGCTGGGCGCCGCGGTGAGAATCGGCTCGACGCCCGCCAGCAGCATGATGACGGTCACGCGTGTCGGGTCGCTCCCCATTGTGGTGGAGACCATGATGGCGTCGCCGGCTTTCAGTGCGGAGAGCGGCATGGCCGGCAGACGGTCGAGCATCTGTCCGACATCCCCTCCTCCGCCGCGTCCTCCGCGCCCGGGTGCGCCGGCTCCCGCACCCGCCTGATCCTGGGCCCGGCCCGCACCGTAACGGCGGGCCAGCGAGGCTGCCATCTGAGGATCCAGCTTCTTCATGGTGGAATCGGCGTTCACGCGGATAGTCAGCGGAGGCGGCTTTTTAATGGCCAGATCCTTCACCTGCATTTCGCCGGTCGCCGCATTGATCGAGACGATGGTCGCCGCCAGTTGGCGGAACGTCCCGGCATAAATGGATTCGGCGGTGGTGGCTGTGCCGTCTTCGCTCTTGTTCCCCAGCACGTGAGCCTGATCGCCCACCTTGATCTCCGCAAAGGAGCTGACCTTCGCATCGGTCGGTTTGGCGGAATCCAGCGAATAACGGTGGTACTCGGTCTTATCCGATGCCGTCACCGTCATGGTCTTCGATCCGACTCTTAACGTGATGGTCTTAGCGGCCGGGTCGGTCGCGGTCACGGTACCGACGGTGCCCCGTTTGCGCCAGTCCGCCAGTTCCTGTTTGGCGATCTCATCCAGATCGGCGGACGTCCGGACCACCAGCGACGTGGCCTGCACGGCTTTATCGTCGGCAGCGCCCTTGTAGTAGGCCACCACGCGATCTCCGGCGGCCAGTTCGCCAACCGTCATCCTGGTCCCTTTTTGCACGTCGGTCACGCCGGCCGGCATATGCAGGATCACGGTCTTATCGGTGGTGGTGACAGTGATGCTGTCGCCCTTATCCGTCTTCATCACAAACTGACTGGCTGGAGCGGCGACACTCGTGACCGCGCCCGCCACTTGCGCCCGGGGGGCTGCGGTGCCCTGTGCCGCCAGGGGATGGACGGAGCACTCAACCCAAAGCAAAGAAAGAACTAAGAACATTCCCTTCATCAGCCAGTCCTCTTACCTCGTATCCGTAGATATGAGCAGAGGCGCAGTGTAACGGTGGGTCGTTACCAGGCGGCGATAAGACCCGTGCGCGTAAATACCTGAAAACAAACTATTTATATAATAGCTCAAAAGGGCTAATTGTCTTTAGCTCAAAATAGCTATCGAAAGGAGAGGAAAAGGGGACCTGAAAAAAAGGAGGGTTCGAATCAAAGGAAAGACTGGATTGCCGCGTAGGGCTGCGTGGCGCTACGCGGCTTCCCAGCAGATTTAGCTCGTGAAAGCCGGGTTACTTCTTGGTTGTCGTGGTCTTCTTGACGATCTTGGTGGTCTTTTTGACCGTGGTGCTCTTGTCGGCGTTGCCATTTGCATACATTGTAGCGGCACCGAAAGTGAGGGCGACAGCGGCCATCAGCGTCATCAGTTTCTTCATTTGGCGGTTCTCCTTTGGATTGCGATCATTTAAGATCGTCTGGGCCAATCATAGCGAACGGCACATGAAGGATCTCTTAATCAGTAATTAAAATCACTTCATCTGAGTGTCAAAATGCCAGTCACAACTGCTTGCATATTATTTTGCTGCATGGAAGTAGCTGTGTTTTTAATGAATTATGACCTTGGATGGCGGGCCGCCCGGCCGGTTTCACGACACTCCGCTGCTACATTAAAAACGGATGAAGAAGCCTGATATTGCCAAACGGATGGCTCGCCGGGTCGGCGTCAGCCAAGCCGAGGCAGCCGACCAACTGGACGGCGTCGTCTGCCAGATCCTCTCCGACCTGCGTGCCGGAAAGGACGCCGCACTGCCCGGACTGGGCAAGTTCACCCAGGGTCGCGATGGGCGCCTGACGTTTCAGCGGGACAGAGGCCGCTCCCGTGGCTGAATACTCCGCTTTGGAACAACTGGCACAGGTCGTAATCCGGGGGCTGGCGGGCGGTAATGTTGTGGAAATCGACGGATTGGGTTCGTTTCTACCGGACGCTGTCAACGGCTTCCGGTTTGAGCCGCGCCGGCTTCCCCAGGTTTTCGTCGCCTATGTAAAAGAGGATGCGGAGCAGGCCGAGCGGCTCAGTGACGCCTTGGAAGCCGCCGGTTTCAGCCCCTGGCTGGACGTCCGCAAGCTGCTGCCCGGGCAAAACTGGCCGCGGGCCATCGAAACCGCCATCGAGGCGTCGGATTTTTTTGTGGCCTGCTATTCCGGGAACTCGGTCCGCAAGAAAGGCGGATTCCAGGCGGAAATTCGCTATGCATTGGACTGTGCCCGCGAGATTCCCCTGGATGAGATTTTCATCGTGCCGATTCGCCTCAACCGTTGTCCCATCCCGCGTTCCATCCAGCGCGAGTGGCAGTATGTCGACCTGTTCCCGGACTGGAGCCGCGGCATGCGGCGGCTGGTCACCATGATGCGCCTGGCCACGGCGCGCCGCGCGGCCACGACCCTGCAAACTTAGCCCAGCGCGTGAGACTGGAAAGTGGATTAAGCAATTTCGAACTTACAGCTACTGGGCAGGCCGCGGTCATCCATTTCCACGTCGCGCACCCCCAAGCCCCGGCCAACATGAGCCAGCCCGGGAGCGGATGTTAAAATGTGCGGCGATGCCTTCAACGAAACACGAGTCGCGGCTGCTGGGACTGGCGGCGGGCGCGCTGGTCCTGATCTTTCTGTTGCAGGCATTCCTGGAGAGCCGGTTGAAGAGCCCGGCCTCGGACGAGCCTCCACACATTGCCGCGGGCCTGTCGTATCTGGAAACCCACACGTTTCGCGCCAACCCTCAGCATCCGCCGCTGATGAAGGAATTGGCCGCGCTGTCACTGCTGGCAGGCGGCATCCGTTGGCCGCGCAATGCCGGGACCGAGCACCTGATTCACGGTGAACTGCAGCCGGGAGAGCAGCCGGAATGGGCCATCGGCAACCAGTTGATCGCCGCCAACGGTCCCGACCGCGTAATGATGTGGGCGCGCGCGCCGCTGCTATTGGTGGCGGCCATGCTGGCGGCGGTGCTCTTTTTGTGGGGGCGCCAGATCACGGGCGGACTGGCGGCGGCGGGCGCCGTGTTGCTGTACACCATGGATCCCACCATTCTGGGCCACTCGTATCTGGTTACCACCGACGTGGGTATCGCCGCTTTCCTGGTGCTGTTTCTCTTTGCGCTGTGGAACTATGTGCGCCATCCCGGGAGGTACCGGCTGGCGCTTTGCGGCTTGGCATTGGGGGCGCTCCTGTGCACCAAGTTTTCGGCGGTGCTGTTGCTTCCGGTGATTCCGGTGCTGCTGCTGGCGGCCAGGATCTGGCCGCCCGAAGCGGCCGTCCCAGCGCCCGGCGTTGCGCCGCGTTACCGCGCCGGCCGCAACGATCCGTGCCCCTGCGGCAGCGGCAAGAAGTTCAAGGCGTGCCACGGCGCGCCGGGAGCCGCCAAGCCGGTTTCACCTTCCAGGCAGCAGGTGTTCCGCAATGCGCTTCCATGCCTCTACGCTTTCCTGGCAATGTGCGTAGTGGCGGTGGTAGTGATTCAGGCGGTCTACCTGTTTTCGAGCGACCCGCTTCTCTATGTCAAAGGATTCCAGCGGGTCAATGCCGACCACATCAAGGACTACCCGATTTATTTCGACGGCCGGATTCAGGACCGATTCCTGAGTTACTTCGTATTCGCGTGGCTGTTGAAGGAACCGCTGGCGACCATCGCACTGGCGTCCATCGGCCTGGTGGCGCTGGTTCGCAGCAAGAGGATTTCCATTACCGCGAAGCTGTTTCTTCTGCTTCCGCCGGCGGCCATGTTTCTGGGCGCCACATTTCTCGCCGACGAGGTGGGTGTGCGCTACATCATGCCCGCATTTCCATTCGGCCATTTGCTGGGCGGCATCGGTTTGGCGACCCTCTTTCGAATGACCGCCGGATGGGCGCGCGCCGCTGCCGTGATGCTGTGCGCGTGGGTGGTGGTGGCCGCCCTGGGAGTCTATCCCGACCACCTGCCTTACTTCAACGAATCCGCCTGCCTGCTGCGCGATCCCGGCGAGATCGGGCTGGATGGAGGCACACGCTGCGGGCCGCTCTGGCTGGACGACAGCAATGTCGATTGGGGCCAGAGTCTAAAGCAGTTGAAGACCTGGCTGGACGGCAACGCACCGGGCCGTGAGATCTTGCTCTTGAACACTTTCGGCTTCCCGGCGGAGGTCTACGGCATCCGCTATCGGAAACTCGAGCCCAATGACCTGGCGGTGGAACCGCAGCCGGGATTGTACGCCGTTACCGCGCACATGGTGGCGCGCATACCCGCGTACCCGGGCGCCAGCGACTGGCTGCGCCGCATGCCGCCTCTGGCCATCCCCGGCCACTCCATATACATCTATGACACCACGCGGCCGGCAGCCGCCCGGTAGCGCGCAGCCCCGCAACGCTTCGGAGATCGAAACAGCCGCTGTGCCGGGCGCACTCCGGGCAGTGCAGCCACGTGTTCTGTTTTGACCACTTCCGCGCGCATTAACGGTGTATACTGGTGGCGCAACTAGAAGCCCTGGAAAGCGGGTCGCGGCAGCCGCCGGTAGAGCAGGACTTCGCTCAGTGACGCCCCCAGCCCGGGAATCCTTCACAAACTGGGTCGCACGTCGTCGGGAATCACGGGAATCACGGGAATAGGGATGCTGCCTGAAAGCACACATGAGAAAACTGCGTATTGGGATCATCGATATCGTGTCCAAGGGCCCTACCCGGGCTCTGTACGCGCGCGTTATGAATGCCAGCCTGGCCAGCATCATGCCCCAAGTGATTGGCGTCTGGTGCAAAGAGGAGGGCCATGACGTTACCTTCGTCTGCTATACCGGTTTTGAAGATCTGCTGACGGAGTTGCCGGACGACGTCGACGTGGTTTTCATCGGCGCGTTCACCGAAGCCGCACACACGGCGTATGCCCTGAGTAGTCTCTTCCGCGGGAGAGGGGCGGTCACGGTGCTCGGAGGGCCTCACGCCCGATGCTATCCGGAAGACTCGGCGCGGTATTTCGACTACGTGTTGGGCTTTACAGATAAGGAAACGCTCCATAACGTTCTGCACGACCGCTCGCGATACCGGCCCATGGGTGTGCAGATGGCGGCCATGCAGCAGCCCAGAACCCTGCCCGGGGTGCGCGAGCGCTGGCAGTTCATCGATCCGACGCTCCAGAAAGCGCCGCTCCTGAAGATGGTTCCCATGCTCGCGAGTCTGGGATGCCCTTACACCTGCAGTTTTTGTATTGATGCGACGGTGCCTTACCAGCCCATGGACTTCAATGCCATCCGTGAGGATCTGCGGTTCCTGCGTACCAAGTTCCGGCGGCCGCTGGTCGCGTGGCATGATCCGAATTTCGGAGTGCGCTTCGACGACATCCTGGACATGGTCGAAGATGCCGTGCCTCCCGGCAGCATCGATTTCGCCGCCGAAAGCAGTTTGTCGCTGCTCTCCGAACCGCATTTGAAGCGTCTCAAGAAGAATGGGTTTAAGGCCGTCTTACCCGGTGTCGAATCCTGGTTCGACCTGGGCGGTAAGTCGAAGACCGGAGCGCGCCTGGGGATGGAGAAAGTCCGGCAGGTATCCGAGCACGTGAATTTGATTCTGAAGTACATTCCATACATACAAACCAACTTCGTGCTGGGGCTGGATACCGACGAAGGGCCGGAACCCTTTGAGCTGACGAAGCGGTTCCTGGATATGACTCCGGGAGCTTTTCCGGGCTATTCGCTGCTTTCCGCCTTCGGCCGGGCCGCGCCGCTCAACCTGGATTACCAGCGCAACAACCGGGTGCTGCCCTTCCCGTTCCACTTCCTGAACAATAACGGCGCCATGAACGTCAAACCGAAGAACTATTCGTGGCAGAGCTTCTACGAACAGGTCATCGATCTGACCCAGTATTCCTTTTCGGCGCGGGCCATCTTTCAGCGCTTCCTGGCGACGCAAGGGGTCACCGCGCGTTGGATGAACGTGGTGCGCGCGGTCTCGACGGAAGGTTGGGGAAGAGTCAAATACTACCAGGAGATTCGCAACCGGCTGGACAGCGACCCGCAATTCCTTCCGTACTTTGAGGCCCAGAGCAGCGAGCTGCCCCAGTTCTATGCGGACCAGGTGCGGAAAGATTTGGGCCCCTTGTGGGAATGGCTGCCGGAAGGTGGCCTGGAGCACGATCCCACCGCCTATCTCAAAGCCGAGCAGGCCCGAGCCATGGTAGCGATCGCTTAGATTAGCCTAAGCGCCGGGCGGCGCGAGGTTGGAAACTGTTAGAATTGGGGCAGCCGCAAATGTCGGGGCGTAGCGCAGCCTGGTAGCGCACCTGCCTTGGGCGCAGGGGGTCGGCAGTTCGAATCTGCCCGCCCCGACCAATAGAAGGTTCTACGCCAACAACGGGGGCAAGCCCCAATCCCAAACCTTTCTAAGAACATAACACCTTCACTCGGAGTCGGTAGTTTTCGAAGTTCCGGAAACCATAGGCTTGCCGGTTGATCAGTTCCATTTTGTTGTGAAAGCCTTCCGTGATACCGTTGTTGCGGGTGAAGCGCCACATGGCGACGATCTCCTCGG
>Ga0181521_10005384_pt1 | contig 14255 bp, 8 predicted proteins | sample PEATcosm2014_Bin_32_FD_119764 | JGI IMG/M metagenome (GOLD analysis project Ga0181521, IMG submission 119764) | Peatland microbial communities from MTU Mesocosm Facility, Houghton, MI, USA - PEATcosm2014_Bin02_60_metaG | ecosystem: Environmental > Terrestrial > Soil > Wetlands > Peat | place...
TCGATGCGCAGCGCGCAGCGGTATTCGGCAATGGCGTCCGGCAAACGCTCGGGAAACTTGGCCAGCGCGCTGGCGAGGTTGTGGTGCAGGATGGCGGAATCGGGTTGAAGGCGGAGCGCGGCCTGGTATTGAATGATTGCCTCGGGCAGGCGGCCAGGGGTCTGGGCGAGCGCGCTGGCCAGGTCGCTGCGCGCCGGCGCGGATTCTGGCCGGATGCGCAGGGCAGCTTCCAGGTGCGGCATGGCTTCGGAAAGCCGCCCAGTGGCCACCAGGTAACTTCCCAGGTTGTGCTCGGCCAGGTAATTGTCCATGGTCACGTCCAGCGCGTGCTGGAACAGCGTTTCGCTGTTTTTCCAGTGCTGGATCTGGGCGGCGGAAACAGCCGCGGCGGCGAGACATGTCGCAATGGCTGCGGCCGCAGTCGGCCGCGTGGCTGCCGGCCACCGGCGCGCCAGATCGGCCGCACCCCAGGCCAGCATGATGGTCAGTCCGACCATCGGAACATACATATACCGGTCGGCTCGCGCCTGAGCGCCCACTTGCACCAGTCCGATCACGGGAGCCAACGTCACCATAAACCAGAGCCAGCCGGCGGCCAAGTAGGGAGCGTTACGAAAGGATCGCAGCACGAGCGCCGTGACGATCGCGATGGCCAGGCCGGCAGCGGCTACCATCCACCAGGCGAAGCCGGCCGGATACGGATAGAACACGGCCAGCCCGGAGGGCCAAATCGTCTTGAGGCAGTAAAGGGCGCAGGAGACGAGCGCGTTCTCGATCCGCAGCCCTAGGGGCAAGCGGGCGATTTCCTTGACGGCGCCGCTCGAGTGCTGCACCAGGAAAGTGGCGGCGGCGGAGACGGCAGCGATTGCGAAAAAGGGAATCTTCTCGATCACGGCCGCGCGCGAAAACCGGCGCAGCGGCCAGGCATCCAACACCAGCAGCAGGAAGGGCAGGGTGACGATCATCGGCTTCGACATCAAGCCGAGGCAGAAGCAGAGCAGGACCAACGCGTAGCGTCCGCGATTAGGCCGTTCGGCATAGCGGACGTGGGCCCACAAGGCGAGAAACCAGAAGAAGGCGCACAGGACGTCTTTGCGCTCGGCCACCCACGCGACCGATTCCACGTGCAGCGGATGCAGCGCAAAGACGACAGCGACCCAAGCGCTGGGCCAGCGCGCGTGGGTCGCACGCACCAGAAATGCGAATAGCAGCACGCTCGAGAGCGCGTGCCAGCAAACACTGGTGAGATGGTGCGGCCCGGCGCGCAGGCCAAAAAGCTGGCTGTCCAGCATGTGCGAAAACCGCGTGACGGGAAACCAGTTGGCGGCTTCGCCGGAGGTGAGCGCCCATTCGAGACCGGGCGTCGTGAGGCCGCCGCGGACGTGGGTGTTGCGCGTCACATACTCGGGATCGTCGAAATTGACGAAATCAAAATGCGCGACCGGAGCATACAGCGCGATTGTTGCGAAAAAAAGGGCCAGCGCGATCCCCAGGTTGAGCCGGGAATTGCGCGCTGGCCTTGTCAGGGGAAGCTGAGTGTTCGATTTCTCGCGGCGGTGTTTCAGAATGAAACCTTGACCCCCAGTTGCAAGGCGCGGCCGCCGCCCGTGCCGTTGACACCGGTGCCGGTACCGAGGGTTGAGGTGACATAGCCGAAGGTCGCGCTGGTCATCGAATTCTGCGGATTGGCGAACTGCGGCGTGTTGGTTAAGTTGAAGGTCTCGGCACGCAGCTCGACGTTGCCGCGCTCCCTTACTCTGAAGTTCTTGAATAGCGAGGCATTCAGCGCGAACAATCCGGGACCGCTCAGGATGTTGCGTCCGGTGGTGCCGAAAGCGACACCCGTGGGCTGGATGAAACTGGAGGTGCTGAACCAGAGATTGCCGGTATTGATGCCGTGCTCGATTTGTACCGGCGCCACCTGGGTGGCCGTCTGGGTTTCACCGGGTGTGTTGAGACTGCTGCCGCTGGCTGTGATGCTGAACGGCGTCCCCGTCATCAGCGACAATACGCCGGCGAGTTGCCAGTTGCCCAGCACCCAGGCTGCCGGACCGCTCGTCAGCCACTTCTTGCCGACGCCCGCCGGCAACTGGTAGACGTAGGTCTGCACGTAGGTCAACGTGCGGTCGAAATCCGTGCGTGCGTAGTCGCGCTGCGCGCCGATCTGCCAATACAAGGCGCCGTCGTCATCGGACTGGTAATTCATGCCCTTGCCCCAGGTGAAGGCGGTGAGGATGTTCAGATCGCCGAAACGCCGGTCCATTTTCACCTGCAACGCATTATAGCTGGACGAAAAGCCATCCCAGAAGAGCGTGTCGCCCGCCGTTTTGCCATAGAGGATATCCAGCGGCTCGCTCGCCGTGCCTCCGCCGAGCACGCTGGTGGGTGCATTCAGGTTCCATTGCGCTCCTGTGTCCACCCCATGCAGGCCCACGTAGGCTACGTCCAGAGTCCAGTGCGCCGGCAGCGAGCGTTGGACCGCGAGGTTCCAGCTCTCCACGTAAGGGTTCTTGAAATTCTGGTTGATGGTGTATTCGGTGTTGCTTAACAGCGAGCCGGTCGCCGCAATGATGCCGCTGGACGGAATCGTCACCGGTACCGGCAGCGGAAACCCCTGCTGGAAGGTCGCCGCCTGCCCGCTGGGAAGCAGCGTAGTGGCGTAACCATCGCCCACGTTAGTGTAGAAGTTGTTCGCGCGCACCGGATAGTTATACGCATATGTGTTGTCTTCGAACGGCGTGTAACTGGTGCCGAAGCCGGCGCGGACGACCGTCTTCTCGGTGAAACGATAAGCCAGGCCGAGGCGCGGCGCAAAGTAGTTGTAGCGCTTCTTCATACCCAGGTCGGATGGGTTGCCACTGATTCCCGCTATCACCAGATTGTTGGTGGTGGGGTCGTAGTTGGAGAAACCGCCTGGAAAGGCCGGCGTGGCGGGAGGATAAAACTCCCAGCGCAAGCCGATATCGACGGTCAGCTTGGACGACACCTGCCACCGGTCTCCGCCGAACCCAAAGAACTCCCACTGGCGGTAAGCCGGAAAATAGGTGTTAATGTCGCGGCCGAGCTGGTAGGGCACGTCCAGCAGGAAGGCGGCCATATCGTCGGCAATCCCCACCGTCGAGTTACAACTGGTAGCCAAGCCAGTAGATGAACTGACGACTTTGGCGGTGCACAGCGCGGTCTGGTCGTCGCCAAAATAATAGATTCCGCGCGGACTATAGGTCTGGTCCTGCAGCAGGTTGTCGCGCAGGCGCTTGAGATCGAATCCCCACTTGACCGTGTGATTGCCCTTGGTTTTGGTCCACGTGTTCACCAGGTCCACGTTGACTTCCGAGCGCACCCACGGCAGGCTTGCCGAGTAGCCGACCACAGGGTTGGAAAAGCCGTCGTTCATTTGAATCCCCACCATGCCGCTGGTGAACGGATTAATATTCACGCCCGGGATGCCGAGCGCGCTGGAATCGTTGCTGCCGTAATCGGAAGGCACCGCCGAGTTGTGGTAATACGAGACCCCCAGCCGCAATTCCGCCACCAGCGTGGACGAAATCAGCCGGTCGTAGTTGAGACCCGTGCTATAGGTGGTCTGGCTGCCGGTTCCCATGAAGGCGGTGCCGGGACCGTCGCCGCCGGCCATGATGGTCTGGCTGCCATATGAACCGGTGAACAGCGGAGCCTGGAATACCACCGGCCGCGAGAAACTGAAGCGTTCGCTGATGCGGTCCTTGTCGGTCAGGTTGTAATCCAGCTTTTCATCGAGCGAGTCGGTGGTCTTGGTGTACGGCAACAGCGCGTAGTAGTTGTTAGTGGGCTTGGCAATATTGAAGGACTCGTTTGTCGGCGGCAGCAGACCGAGAATCGCGGTCGAGATGGAGTTGATGCGGGAGGGGGGAATCTGGTTGTTCGGGAACGGAGTCCGTCCCGTGCCATCGAGCGGATTGCCGGTTGCCGGATCGTAGATTGTCTGCGCTCCCTGGCTCAGATCGCCGGTGCGCCAGGTATTCGGCGGAATAGTTACCAGGTTGGTGTTGGCTTCGTGATCCATCACCCGCAGGTAATCGCCGAAGAGGAACATTTTGTTTTTCTTGATCGGGCCGCCCAGGTTGCCGCCGACGTAGTTATACGCCAGGTGGCCGACCGACGGGTTGAAGAACGCGCGCGCGTCGAAATCGCTGTTTTGCAGGAATTCGTACGCGGCGCCGTGGATCTCGTTGGTTCCCGACTTCAGCACCACATTCACCACCGCGCCCGTGGCGCGCCCCATTTCCGGGTCGTGGTTCGTCAGCGAAACGTCCACCGTCTGGATGGCCTCGATCGGGGGAATATAAATTTGCAGCAGACCGGTGCGCTCGTTATCGTCGGTGCCCTCGATCATGGTGTTGTTGCCCTCGCGCGCCTGGCCGTTGACTTCGGTCTGCAGCGAACTGGAGGCGTTGAAGAATTGAGAGTGCTGCTCGGCAACCGGGGCGACTCCCGGGGCGAGATTCAAAAGGGATTGGAAATTGCGGTTCGAGCTGGTCAGGGGGGCGTTCACGAGCATCTGGTTGTTGATCTGCTCGGCCGTCGAGGCGGTGTCGGTCTGCAGGATCGGCGGCGCGCCGGTCACCTCGATCGTCTCGGTGATATTGCCTGGAGTCAGTTGAATATCGACGCGGGTCGTGGTGTCGACCACCAGTGTGACGTCGCGACGGGTTTCCTTCTTGAACCCCGCGGCTTCGACGGACGCCGCATAGATTCCGGGCGGCAGGTTGGGAACGATCCAGTTCCCGCTTTCATTCGCTTGCGTCGCATGGACGACGCCCGTCTGGGTTTCCGTGAGGGTGACCTTCGCGTTGGGAACGACCGCACCGGTAGAGTCGGTGACGGTGCCCAGCAGCGTGGCATTCACGGCCTGTGAATAGGCCAGACCGGCGCCGGCCAAGACGACCAGCACCGCGGCAAAGAATCGTTGCAAACGGGGCATGACTAACCTCTTTCTATTGGTCCTCTTTTTTCTTTTTCTCTATTCGGTCTCTATTCGTTTTCTATGCGGAACCACCGGCGGAAGGGGCAAGACCCCCCTGCCCCAAATCCGCGCAGCCGACCAAAACTGCGCGAGCCTGATTCCGCGTCTCGCTATTGCAAATAACGTTGACTGTATCGGTATCCCAAACGGGAGTCTACTCTCCGCTCGACTCGGTGTCAAGAGGGGCGCGGATGCCGCGAAGCCTGCGTGCGGCCAGGAAATCGGCTTTTCTTATACCGGCGAAAACGTCGTAAATCGTACTCTCCCGGTTGCCGGCCCGGCCCTTCCCTTGAAGCTACAAACATGCGATTGGCGACAGCAGTCGAAGCACGATTGGCTTGTCGCCAAACCATCTACCGGATTCTAGGCGAGCCCGGGAGCAGACGGAAGTTTCATCAGGTTAATTTAACCGGCTGAGATAAGGGGAAGAACGAAGTTGAACCTACTCCTCGATAACCTCTAATGCATTGATGAGCGAATAGTTCGAGACCGGTACAAATGTGAGATCGATCTTACCCAGCGGCGAAGCCGGTATGTGTTGGAAGGTCCGGACCACCGCGCGGTTGCCAATTCCGTGCGCCGCCTTTAGGATGTCGAAACCCTTAAGCAGGGTGGTGCCATTGCAATACACATCAAAGACGCGACTGCCAACGCCGCCAATGGAGTTGGGTGGTGTAAACCAGGTTTCCGAGAAGTGCAGGACTACGGTATAGACTCCGCCTTCCGCCACGGGAATCGAATAACTGAAATGTCCGACCCGTTCCCACTGGTACAATCCGGGATCCGGAGTTCCGTCGACCGATACGACGCGGGTGGTTTTCCGGCCTCCGGCGGACCACTGATCCGGTAGCCAGACCTGCCCAAGATGGTCACGGAACGGATGATCCCCCGCCGTGATTCGAATCGGGCGGATCTTGCCCGGCATTCCAGGCTGGATCTCGATCGCGTTGAGGAAAGACCTGGGCTCGACACCTTGGAACATCAGGTGCAGAAAGCCGTCTTTGGCTGGGGAGATGTCCTTGAAAATCTTCACGGTGGCTGTATTGACCCCACCCGCGTCGGAGGCAACGTCGACGCCGGAAGGCGGTTGCCCGTTGATTGCAATGTTCACGTTGCGCAGCGTGTCGGCGGTCACGCCGGTCTCGGCGAAGTAAAGGTGGAGCTCATAGATGCCGGGATTGAGTGGGATGGCGTAGACAAATTGGCCTTCCCGGCCGTTTTGAAACAAATCCGGATCCGGCGTGCGCTGAATCTGAATGGCGGGCCGGTGGAAAGTCGTGCCACCGGTGAAATACCGGTCGGGCAGCCAAGCCCGGCCCGCGGCATCGATGTAGGGCGCCGTTCTATCTCCCGCAGCGATCCGAATCTCCTCGAATCCCGCCGGCGCCGGGGCGAGTGCCCGACGCAAAGAGTTTGGCGACGCGCGAGCCCCGGTCAGCCACGAGACCGTCTGCCGGTAGCGCGGTGCGACCAGGATGACGACTAGCGCGGCGAGAAGCAATGCGCCAAACCACGTCCACTTGCCGGGGGCCCATTTCCCTATAGCGGGGGCAACTTGCTCCTCCGGCATCGGAGCCCCGCCCCGCTCGACGAACTGGGGAGCATACTGCCCATTGGCAATGACAATCTGGATCTGGTGACCGGCGCCGGGGCCTGCGTAATATTCCTTAAGCCTCTTTCGAAGATGATGCGTGTCTACGCGAACCACGGCATCGTGCTGCGGGTCGAATTCGGCATTCCGGCCGAGCACGTCGAGTGCGATGCCGTATTCGGTGATCTCACTGGCCTGCCCGTTGAGCCGCTTGTCGCACAAGTACTTGAGCAGGCGCGAAAGCTTCGGCGAGCGGCGGAATGGCTCCGATGACAGCACGGCCAATACTTCAGCTCTGTACTGTTCGTTATTGGGCCCGCCCAAACCCACTCCCGTCGAGGATGTGGATGCCATTATTGGAGGATTTTATCACGCATCGTCGATTGGCTCAGGCGCCGCAGGTCCGCACGACGAGTTGCGTCCCAAAACACCTGGCACAACCGTAATTAACGTGTCACTTAACCTGTGCGCTTCAGCTTTTAACCTGGCTCGGAACTACTGAGCCACCTTGATCGCTATGTAGAGCACTTCCTTCCCGGGCGCTACCTTCACCTGATGGGGCATCCCGGCGGGGATTGTCAGCACGTCACCGGCGACGAGGTGGTGCTCCGTGCCATCCTGGATACCGGTGCCGCGGATTTCGGTGGGCGAGGAATTGGTGGGATTCACCACCGTGCCGCCGGTAACCAGGTCGGCTTCGCCGCTTTCGACAACGAAGATGTCCGCCATCTTCATGTGAACTTCCGCCGTCCCGGATTGCCGGCGCAGCGCCAGGGCGAAGTTGTAGTTCCCCATGTCGGCCAGCTTCTGGCTGGCGACGCCTTGCGGACTCAGCTTGCCGGCAAGCTCCTTAGCCACCTGTTTGACAGTGTCGGCGGTCCAAAGGCTGAAAGTGGGGGCGTCGGCCGCCACTACTGAGGCGCCGGCGAGTGAGAGTAACATCGCAATCGATTTCATGCGGTCAAAGTTAGCACGATGAGGGGCGCAAGTGATAGGGCGCAGCCGTGCGTGCGCCACGTACCGAAACCTGTTGACTTTGTGAACAACGTTCTGTAATCTAACGATTGGGATGGGAGTCGCTGAGCGCCGCACTCGCGAGAAGGAAGCACTGAGGGCCAAAATCCTCGAGGCCACCAGCCGCCTGATGGTGACAGAGGGACCCGAGAGCGTTTCGATCCGCCGCATCGCTGAACAGATAGAATACTCGCCAGCAACTATCTACCTTTATTTCAAGGACAAAGCCGAGCTGATCGATGCCATCTGCCGGGAACTGTTCGGCCAGATGATTGAGGAGTTGGGCGCTGCCGTGGCCCAGGAAACTGACCCGCTCAAGCGGTTTCGTCGGGGTCTGCGCGCGTACATTGACTTCGGCATCTCCCATCCCAACCACTATTTGGCTGTCTTCGGCGCGCCTCCACACCCGCGCGAGAACGTTCCTCCCATAGATCACAGTGAGGCCCACAGGCTCGGCTTGGAGGCCTTTGACATCCTCAGGCAAGTCATCCGCGGGTGCATCAGTCAGGGCGTGCTTCCGGCTGGTGATGCGGAAACCACGTCGCATGCTGCCTGGATGTGTATGCACGGCATAACTAGCTTGATGATAACAACTTATGGTGGCCCATGCCCAGTGTACCCGGACATGACGGCCGCTGATCGCGACCACCTGATCGATTCCGCGCTCGAGCTCCTCGTGGCCGGCCTGCAGAATTGTACGCTATCACCCTTCCCCGCCGCCTAATCCCCTCCTTCTCCACAGAAAACTCTTGACATTGCTAATTAGTGTCCTTACTATGAACAGTGTTTAGTGAACTGCGTTCATTAAATAATTTACGATTATGACAACGCTCGCCGTTAAGAATCTATTTCACGATAAGGTCCGGCTGTCCGTAACCCTGACCGGCATCATCTTTGCGTTGGTGCTGATCGCGGTTCAGTTCGGGCTGTTTCTTGGGTTCCTTGAGACCAGCGCCAACATCGTCACGCGGAGCGGCGTCGATCTCTGGGTTACCGCGCCTGGGCTGCCGCACGTCAACGGCGGAAGCGCGCAGCCTGAGCGGCGCCGGTACAAGATCTTGGCCGTGCCGGGCGTGGCCAAGGCCGAGCCCTACCTGCTGAGTTTCGCTAACTGGAAGCTGCCCTCGGGCGCTAAGGAATCGGTGCAGGTCGTGGGTTACGACCTCGAATCCGGCCTGGGCGGCCCGGACGCGTTGATCGCCGGCTCGGCCGACGGCTTGCGCGGCGACGACACCGTCATCATCGACGAACATTACCGCGAGAAGCTGGGCGTGACGGCGCTCGGGCAGGCCGCGGAAATCAACGGCGTTCGCGCCCGGGTGGAGGGATATACGCAGGGCATGCTCTCCTTCACCACGGCGCCTTACGTATTCACCTCCTTCAAGCACGCGCAAAAATACATGAACCTGCCGCGCACCCAGACCATTTTCATTGTGGTGAGGCTGGCGCGTGGCGCGGACGCGCAAACCGTGAAACGCTTGATCGCCGCCGCGCTGCCCGATTGCCAGGTCTTCACCAACGCCGAGATGGCGTGGAAGACGCAATCCTATTGGGTGTTTTCGACCGGCGCCGGCATCACCACGCTGATGGGCGCGGTGCTGGGCCTGCTGGTCGGCATGGTGGTGGTGGCGCAAACCATTTACGCCGCGACGGTGGACCATCTGCGCGAGTTCGGCACGCTGAAAGCCATGGGCGCCGCGAACCGCTATATCTACCGCGTGATCGTGGAGCAAGCCGTGCTCAGCGCGTCGATGGGTTACGTCGTCGCCATCGTGGTCGCGCTGCTGGTGGTCCATGCGGCCCGTGGCGGCGACGCGCCCATCCTGCTGCCGGCGCCGGTGGCCGCCGGCCTTTTCGGCCTGGCCGCGCTGATGTGCGTAGCGGCTTCGGTGATCTCGATCCGCAAAGCCACCGAAATCGATCCGGCCATGGTTTTCCGCGTCTGAAGAGGAGCATCCGATGGACACCGTGATCCAAATTCGCGATGTGGTGAAGCACTACGGCAACGGCGCGAGCCAGGTGCGCGCGCTCCAGGGAGTCGACCTGGATGTGCGCGCGGGCGAGGTGCTGGCGCTGATGGGGCCTTCGGGAAGCGGCAAAACCACGCTGCTTTCCATCATGGGCTGCATTCTGCGCGCCACCGCCGGCAGCGTGAAAATAGCCGGCCGGGAAATGGTGGGCCTGCCCGAATCCGAGCTGCCGCGCGTGCGCTTGCAACACTTCGGCTTCATCTTCCAGGGCTTCAATCTTTTTCCGGCGCTCACGGCGCGGGAAAACGTGGAGATTGCGCTCGATCTTAAACGCTTGCCGCGCCGCCAGGCGCGCGGGCGCGCCGAAGAGCTGCTGGCCGGCGTGGGCCTCGCGGAAAAAGCCGCAAGCCATCCCGCCGATCTGAGCGGCGGCGAAAAGCAGCGCGTGGCGATTGCGCGCGCCCTGGCCGGAGATCCGCCGATGATCCTGGCCGACGAGCCGACCGCCGCGCTCGATTCCGCCAGCGGCAAAACCGTGATGACGATTCTCGCTTCGCTTGCCCACCAGCGGGCGCGCGCGCTGGTCATCGTCACCCACGATCCGCGCGTGCTGGGCTACGCCGACCGCGTGGTGCGGATGGCGGATGGCAGGATGCTCGCCGAAGCCGAGCAAATCGCGGAATTGGTTCATTGAGGGAGGATGCGATGCAAACCAAGTATGTAGTTCTTTCCGGAGTTTTGATCCTGGCCGCCACGGCGGGCATGGTGCATTCCACGCACGGCAAAACGGGGATCGCCCCCGCGTCCCCGGCCACGACCCCGGTCGACGACCGGCGGCTGGTGGTGGCGCCGGGGCTGGTCGAGCCGATGAGCGAGGAAGTCAAAATCGGCTCCGAGCTGGATGGCAAGCTGCGCCAGGTCATGGTGGATGAAGGAGACCGCGTAGCTCGCGGCCAGGTGATCGCGGTGCTCGATAACGCCGATTATGCGGCCCGCGTGGAACTGGCCCAAGCCGATCTCGCCGAGCGGCGCGCCGCGCTCGATCGGCTCTTGAACGGAGCCCGCGCCGAGGAACGCCGCGAAGCCGACGCGGCCGTGCGCGAAGCGCGCGCCGTGCTGGTCACCGCCTCCGCCGAATGGGAACGCCGCCGCACCCTGCTCGACGAAGGCGCCATCAGCCACACCGAATTCGATTCCTTCGAGCGCGAATACCGCGTGGCGCAGGCCCGTCTGGAAGCTGCCGTTCAGCACTTCGCCTTCGTCGACGCCGCCGCGCGCCCGGACGACCGCACGCGCGCCGAAGCCGAAATCCGCGCCGCCGAAGCCTCGCTCGCGAACGCCCAGGCCCTGTTCGAAAAAACCATCGTGCGCTCGCCGCTCGATGCCGTTGTTCTGCGCCGCTATCGCAAGACCGGCGAAAGCGTCATCGCCAAGGACGAAACGCCGATCGTTTCGTTGGGCGCAACCAGCCGTCTGCGCGTGCGCGTGGATGTCGATGAGACCGATGTCAACCGTTTGCGGGAGGGCCAGCCCGCCTGGGTGCGCGCCGATGCGTATGGCGACCGGCACTTCACCGGCCGCGTGGTCCGCATCGGCCAGATTCTCGGCCCCAAGAATATTTCGACCGACCGCGCCACCGAAAAGCTGGATACCAAGATTCTCGAGACGCTGGTCGAACTCGACCCCGGCCAACGCATACCCGTCGGCCTGCGCGTCGACGCCTATATACAGGTCGATTCGCGCCCGTAGACCGCTTGCTTCCGCGCGCGGCCCAGAACGGAGCCGCGGCCGTCGGGGAGCGGAGTGTTTGCAGCTCTGTCAGGAGGATCTCGTCATGCACCATACCGCTCGTGTCTTCTTATTTACGCTCCTCGCTGCGGCAGCTCTTGCGCAGGATTCGCCCAAGCTCTCGCTGCGCCAGACGCTCGAGCTGGCTGAGCGGCAAAGCCCCGACGTGCAACTGGCACTCCTGCGGCAGGTGGAAGCGCAGGCGCGCTCACTGGTGGCTCGCTCGGCGTACCAGCCGCAATTGGGCGTCGTGGTGGGCAACACCTACCAGACCAGCAACATGGAGGGGATTGGCCTGCTGATCCCGGGGTTTCCGGAGCGCCTCGGGCCGTACCGCGTTTTCAACGCGCGCCCGCAATTGACCGCGCCGGTCTTCGATCTCGAAATCCTGTCCGGCATCCACGCCGCCCGCGAGCGCGTCATCGAATCGAAATATGACGCCGAAACCACGCGGCAGTCCACGCTGCTGGCGGTGTTGGAATTGGACATCGACTTCTTCCAGGCCGAATCGCGCATCGCCGCCGCCGAGGCGCGGTTGCGTACCGCGCAGGCCGTTCACCAGCAGGCCGAGCAATCCGAAGCCGCCGGCAGCGCCAGCAAATTGGATCTCGCGCGCACCGCGCAGCAGGCCTTCGCCGAACGCGCCAACCTGACCCAGGCCACCCGCGACCGCGACGTGGTGCGCGCCATGCTGCTCCAGACCATCGGCCTCGACCAGAATGCCGCCATCGAAATCGAGGCGCCGGAGCTCGCCAACTTCGCCGCGCGCCTGCGGCCGGTGGAGACCATTCGCAACAGTGCATTCGAGGAGCGCGCCGAGTTGAACGCCCTGGAGGCGCAACGGCGCGCCGCTCAATTCGATCGCGACGGCGCCCGGCGCGAGCGGCTCCCGAAACTCGCCTTCACCGGCGATTACGGAGTGCTCGGACAAGGCCCGGACCGCAGCCTGTCCACCTACACGATCGGCGGCTCCGTGACCATCCCGCTGTTCACCGGCGGGCGCATCCGCGCCAACATCGACGCCGCGCAATCCAGGGTGGCGCAGGCCGACGCCGAGCTGCGCAAAACCCGCTTGCAGGTGAGCCAGGAAGTGGAGCGCGCGGCGATCGAATCGGACGCCTCGCGCGAAACTCTTTCCGCGGCCGCGAGCGCCACCGCCGAGGCGCGCAAAGCGCTCGAACTTTCGCGCTTGCGCTGGCACGCCGGCATCTCGACCAGCGTCGATGTGGCTACCGCTGAAAGCGCGCTGGCGCAATCCGAGGATTTCGAAATCCGCACCCGCTATGACTGGTACCTGGCCGAAGCCCGCCTGGCCCGCGCCGAGGGCAATGTCTACTGGTTCTTCGACCGCTAACGCCGTGGCGCGGGCTGTCAGCCTGCAGGGTCGAGAGTCATCTCGACCTTTCTTCGCGACGGAGGGCCACGCGCGCATCACTCAAAAAGAAATGTCGAGACGACCCTCGACACATCAGGCTTGACAGCCCGCGCCACAAGCGCTTATTAGAAGGCCATTTCGAAATTACGACGACACATTGTCGCGCGACCCGCGGGCGAGGCGTGCCTAGCCCCTACATCGCCCAACCGCCGCCCGTAGGGGCCGGGCATGCCCGGGCCCGGCGCGCCGCGAGGCACTCGGTTGCCGCCGGGAATACGTCACTGCATTTACAAATGAGCGCCCTTAAGTATCCAGCCGATATCGCGATCCGGCCAGGCGGTACAGCGGGCGCCACACCAGGCGGTTGACGCACACCACCAGCATCGCCATCACAATCGTGGAGATCAGCAGCAGTTGGCTGTTGCCGGAATCGCTGGCGGCGCTGATCTGCGCTCCCAGCCCCAGCGTGCTCATGGTCTTTCCCTGGAAGTGAAAATACTCCGCCACGATGCTGGCATTCCAGGCGCCGCCCGAGGCCGTCACCAGGCCGGTCACCAGGTAGGGAAAGATGCCCGGCAGAATCAGCGTCCGCCAGCGCTGCCAGCGCGTGAAGCGGAATACCGAGGCCGCTTCGCGCAGTTCGGTGGGGATGGCCATGGCGCCGGCGATCACGTTGAACAGGATGTACCACTGCGTGCCCAGCAGCATGAGGATAATGGATCCCACGCCCAACCCGCCGCCCAACCGCACCAGGCCCAGCAGAACCACCGGGAAAAGCGCGGTGGCCGGAACCGAGGCTGCAATCTGCGCCAGCGGCTGCGCCACTTTCGACAACCGCGGATTGAAGCCGATAGCGACGCCCGCCGGGATGGCCCACAGCGACGCGATCCCGAGCGACGCGGCCACGCGGCCGAAGCTCGCCGCGGCCGCCTGCAGGGTCGCCAGCAGCTCCGCGCCGGGAAGGCCCTTCAGCAGCAGCGCGGCTTTCACCAGCAGGTACGGCACCGCCACCGCCAGCGCCAGCAGCACCACGGCGCCAACCATGCGGCCGCCGTTTTTCTTCCGAACGGCCGGCACGGGAGCCACACGCGGTGGGCTGGTGGTCAGCCGTTCCCAGAGCGGCTCCACGGCCCGCTTCTCGACCCAGCGCGCGACATCCGAGTTGCGCAACAGATGCAGAATCGGCGACGTGACTTCCGCGGCGCTTTCCACCTGCTCCATCTTGAACTTGTCCGACCACGCGATGGCGGGCCGCCACACCAGTTGATCGATCAGCACAATCACCGCGATCATGGCGGTGAGCCCCCACAGGATTCCAGCCGTATCGCCGGCGCTCGCCGCCGTCTGTAGATACGAGCCCAGGCCCGGCAGCCGGAAATCGTGGTTGCCCAGCACGAACATTTCGCACGCCATCAGGAAGAACCACCCGCCGGCCACGGAGACGATCGAGTTCCACACCAGGCCGATGGTGCCGAACGGCAGCTCCAGCTCCACGAAGCGCTGCGTGGCGCTGAA
>Ga0181521_10005386_pt1 | contig 14254 bp, 17 predicted proteins | sample PEATcosm2014_Bin_32_FD_119764 | JGI IMG/M metagenome (GOLD analysis project Ga0181521, IMG submission 119764) | Peatland microbial communities from MTU Mesocosm Facility, Houghton, MI, USA - PEATcosm2014_Bin02_60_metaG | ecosystem: Environmental > Terrestrial > Soil > Wetlands > Peat | place...
CGCCGGTCTCGATCGGGCCCGCTTCGTCGGGATCGTGGCCGGCTATCGGCGCGAGATCTGGCTGTGGCTGATGGGGGAGCGAACGTGGGCCCAGTGCTGTTCGGGACTGATCGGCCGGATCGAGCGACGGCTGGCGGCCAACTGACGCACCTCGACGCCGCCGGTCACCGACGGTGAGCACCACCGGAGGACCACCGACGGCCGAGCGTGAGGGGGACCGTGCCGTCCTTTCGCTTCGCGGGGTCCGGGTCATCCGCGACGGCCGTCCGCTGTTGGCGGACATCGACTGGGCGGTGTACCCCGGCGAACGCTGGGTGATCCTGGGCCCCAACGGTTCGGGCAAGACGACACTGCTTCGCGTGGCGGGGGCGCGCCTGTGGCCGACCGCCGGCACCGTCGAGATCCTCGGGCGACGCCTCGGAACCGTCGATGTCCGCACCCTGCGCGCCCGGGTCGCGTTCGTGAGCGGCTCGGTGACCCGGGAGTTGCGGGCCAGCCAACTGGTGCGCGAGGTGGTGGCCAGCGGCAAGTTCGGCGCGCTCGAGACGTGGTGGCACTCCTACGGCGACGAGGACTGGGCGGAGGCCGACCGGCTGTTGGCGAGCGCCGGGGTGGGCGGAGTCGACGGGGTCGCCGATCGTGAGTTCGGGGTCATCTCGGAGGGCGAACGCCAGCACGTCCTGTTGGCCCGGGCGCTCATGAGCCGACCCGAAGTCCTCCTCCTGGACGAGCCGGCGGCGGGATTGGACATGGGAGCACGGGAGCGGCTGCTCAGCGTTCTCGGATCGATCGCCGGCAGCACCGACCTGGCGCCGCTCGTGCTGGTGACGCACCACACAGAGGAGATACCCCCGGGAATCACCCACGCCGTCTTGCTGGCCGATGGGCGGATCCAGCGCTCCGGCCCGGTGGCCGACGTCCTCACGTCGGCGGCCGTGTCGGAGTGCTTCTCGGTCGCCGTCGATGTCGGTCAGGACGGCGCGCGCTGGTGGAGCAGGGCGACCACCGACAGTTCGCCCTAGCGTCACCATCCACCAGCGCAAACGGGCTGCTCAGTAACGTTGGCCGTCGGAAAGTCGATCGAGGGGAGTTGCGCCGGTGATCGTACTGATCCTGGTAGCGGTCTTGTGGATCGCCGTTCTTGTTCCGAGCGTGATCTCGAAGCTCTCCGAGCGGCGGTCGGCTGGCTCGATCGACAATTTTCACCAGCGCCTCGATCTTCTCGAGCGAACGGGCCCGAAGTTGGTGGCACCCGCGTATCGCCTGACCGGCACCGAGTCTGCGGCGGGTCCGACCGGACCCGTCCTTGTGGCTGCCGTTCGGCCGCCCACCGTTCGTCCGAACCTCATCTTGCTGCCACCGGCCGACGAAGCCCCTGGCCCTTCGGAGACGCTCTTCGAGGATCCGTCTCAGCCGCCTGAGTCGGACGAGGTCGTCGTTCGTTTGCACCCGTGGGCGGCGGAGGAGGACGAGTCGAACTTCTCCGCACTCTCGACCGAAGAGCGCCAGCTTGTGGCGGCCGATCGACGTCGGCTGGCGCGCAAGCGGCGTCGAGACGTGTTCGGGGTCCTCTGCGCCCTGGCCGCTCTGAGCGGCCTTCTCGGGTTGGTGCATCCTCTGCGCGCAGCATGGATCGCGTCGGCGGTCTTCCTCGCGCTTCTCTTGGTTTTCGTTGGGCTCGCTGTTTACGGCCAGCGGGTCGAAGCCGAGCGACGTCACATGCAGCAACTACGACGCGCCGACCAGGTCCGGATCGTGGACGACGAGGTCGAGTCGGGGACGGTCAAGTACCTCTCGGAAGAGGACCTGGTGCACTACTACGAGGCTGAGGACGCCCGGCTGGCCGCCGAGGCCTAAGAGCGGAGCCGGCTGTCCAGGGCCCAAGCCACCGACCCGGGCAACCGGGCGTGCTCAACCCCCGGACTAGCCTGAGGTGCGCTTGGGGGTGTAGCTCAGTTGGCAGAGCGCTACGTTCGCAACGTAGAAGTCGGCGGTTCGAGTCCGCTCACCTCCACCATGAAGCCCTTACTCCAACCATGGACGAGTTGGATGGGGCGAAAGTCGACAGCAGATGAAACCGCATCTCCAAGGGACGCCAGTACGGCGTCTCCCGGAGACGAGGGATTCCCGAAGGCTTCCGCTGCCGGAACCAGCAAGGAGAACGGCTCCTTGTAGATCCGATCGATGACGCGGCCCTCATAGACGTAGACTTTCTCAAAGACGGCCTGGTTGAAGAGGCGTCGCTGATCGTTATCCATGCGTTGGTAGAGCTCGTGGGGGTTCTTGAGTAGCTCGAGGGCTCTGTCGAGGAAGGCCGCTCCGCAGGCCAGTCCGGACTCAACGCCCTGCCACTCCTCCTTCAGGCGCAGCCGTTGGTCCTTGATGTCGGTGAGTCGGGCACGCACCTTGGCTGTTGGCATCTCGCCCTCGGCCGCCAAATCCAGAAGGTTCTCTTCCTGGCGATCGAGGCGGGCCAGCTGGATTGCCAGATCGTCACGTCGGAGCTTGACTGCTCGCTGCTGGTCGGCGACGCTTCGGTCATTTCGGTCCGGACCCACATCACGAAATCGGAGTCGACTCGCATCCGGTGGTATTCGTTCTCGATGGCATCCTCGATGAGGTCGATGTCTATGTAGCGGCTGTCGCAGAGGTGCTCCTGCTTGCCCCGACAGAAGAAGTAGAAGTACTCGCCGCCTGTCCGCCCGACCGCTCGCTGAACGATGATGCGGGACTCTCGACCCTGGTCGTGGCAGAGACCACACCAGAGCAACCCTTTCAAGTAGTGGTGGTGGATGCGTTGCCGTATCCCGTGCCCACTTCGCGTGCTCTGAACGGCCGCAACGCGGTCGAACAGCTCTGGCGTAACCAGCGGTTCATGGCGTCCCTGGATCTCCTCCCCCCGATAGGTGACGAAGCCCACGTAGTAGCGGTCCTGGAGCATGGCCGCGAGCTTGGAGGTCGAGACAGGTCCGGCCGGATGTTTGCCGGGTCGGGTCCGCAGCCCTCGCTGCGTCAACGTCTCGGCCAGTCCCTCGATTGTGTAGCCGCCGCTGTCATAGAGGTCGAAGGCCAGTTTGACCAGGGGAGCCCGCTCAGGATCGGGAGTGACGGTGCGGATCTCGCGGCTGTCGATCTGCTCCCGAGTGTTGAGGTAGCCGAGCGGAGCACGGCCCAGAGTGCCGCCCCGCCTGGCCTTTTCGCTCATCTTGTAGGCGATATCGGCCCCGCTGGCTTGGGACTGGTACTGGTCAACGGCGTGAATGATCGACTCGACCATCGCACTCTCCGGCGAGTCACCCATGTCCAGAATCGTCGAGACGACCCTCGTCCCACACTTGACCAGATCGTTCTTGGTGACGGCCGCGTCGATGCTGTTACGGAAGATCCGGCTGAAGTGGTAGACGATGATGTAGTCGATGTTTCCTTGGGCCTTGACCCAGGCCAGCATCTCTTGAAACGCCGGCCGCTTGTCGATGCTGGTGGCGGTGCGCCCCGGCTCCACAAATTCGCGGACGATCTCAGCGTCACCCAGCCGGGATCGAGATGCCTTCGGGGTCGTAGTCGGTGTTCACCTGGGAAGGGGTGCTGACCCGCAGGTAGACGACAGCCCGCTTGGCCCCGCTGGTAACCGCGGTCGCCCCGTCCCGTTGAAGAGTCGAACTAACTGCTGGCATCACAAACTCCTCCGGTTACTCCGTCTCAAGACATCCCGACCCTGTCCGCTTCTGTCATAAAATCCCTGGTACCAGGGCAATTTTACCGCCTTACCTGGCCGGTTTCCTCCGCGGTTCTTCCAAAAAATCTTCCGTTTCCCGGCCAGTTTTTGGCTTTTCCGCGCCATAAGTGGGGTGGCGTGGGGGCGGAACGGTCGATGGAGACTGGGTCGGGATCCACGGCTACCTGCTCCGCGACGGTGTCTGGTCGAAACTGAAAACCGCCAAGCGTGTTGTGGTCACGCGTGACGACCAGGGCATGCCGGTACACGTCACGCTCGACGGGTCGGACGAGTCCGGCTGCTCTCTGCCAGAGTGGCACCGGGAGCGGACCGATTCTGCAGTGGATCCTGGTTGGTGGAGCTGGCGCCCTGTTACTGCCCGTGCTCATCTTGATCGCGACCGCGAGCCGGCTTTCCGCCGCCAGGCGAGAGGAGCGCTTCGCCGCCATGCGCCTCGTCGGCGCCACGCCGCATCAGATCTCGGTGATCGCGGCGGCAGAGGCGACGGCCGCCGCCCTCGCAGGAGTGTCGGTCGGTTTCGCCCTCTTCTACCTGTTCCGGCCGCTGCTCTTTCACGTCCCCTTCACCGGAGCGCCCTTGGCCCTAGGCGACCTTTCGCTCAATTGGGTCGACGTCGTGCTCGTTGTCATCGGCGTCCCGATCGCCGCTGTCGTGTCCGCGCGCCTCGCGCTCCGCCGCGTCCAGATATCACCGCTCGGCGTGAGCCGACGAGCCTCTTCTGCCCCACCGAAGATCGTCCGCGTCATTCCGCTGCTGGCTGGCATCGCCCTGCTCGCGTACTTCGACATCGCCGGCAAGCCGGGAAGCAATGGCGGCCAGATTCTGGAGCTGCTCGTGACCTTCGTGCTCGTCGTGGTGGGGCTGGTCCTCGCCGGACCGTGGTTGACCAAGGCGGGCTCTCGACTCATGGCCAACCGGGCGAGTCGCCCCGCCACCCTCATCGCCGGTCGCCGCCTCCTCGACAACCCTCGGGCGGCCTTCCGCTCCATCAGTGGGCTCGTGCTCGCTCTCTTCGTCACGAGCTCAGCGATCGGGGCGCTGGGCTCGATCGTCGCCACCCGCGCCCAGGGAGGCAGCGCCCAATCGACCGACACCCTCGCAGACCAGTCCTGCGGCGTCACGACGTCGTGTGACGCTTCCACCGAAGTTCCCTCCATCCCAGGTCAGGTGCTCACGGGGCTCCGCGCGATGCCGGGGGTGCGCGGCGTAACGGTGGTCCACATGGGCCCGTCCCGTGTTCAGCAGATGAACGGGGAGGGGGTGGTCGCGTGCGACCAGCTGGCGAAGACGCCGGCGATCGGCCGGTGCGCGCCGGGAGAGACGGTGGCGATGATCGGCTTCTTCCTCGGGCAAAACGAGGCGGGCAAATCGGCGTCCTCGACGGTCTGGCCGTCCGCCCACCTGTCGGTGGCGAGCATCGCGAGTCTTCCTGTCGAGGCGGTCGTCGTCGCCACGGACGGATCGTCCAGCTCCCTCGAGCGGGTACGGACCTCGCTCGAGCAGGCCTTTCCCTTCCGCGGACCGCCGGTGGGGGTCGACGCGATCGGGCCAGATCAGTCGCGCCTCCTCGCGATGGTCCAGGACATGACCGATGTGGTGGTCGTGGCGAGCCTCATCATCGCCGCCTGCAGCCTTGCCGTGAACATCGCCGCCGGGCTGAGCGAGCGCAGGCGCCCGTTCAGCCTGCTCCGCCTCACTGGCGTCCCCACCGGCGTCCTGCGCCGCGTCGTTGCGCTGGAGAGTGCGCTGCCCCTCTTTCTCGTTGCCGGAGTGTCGATCGTGGTCGGTCTGGTCGCGGCCGCCCTCTTCCTCAGGTCCCAGCTCGACTTCGCGTTCCGAGTTCCGGGGATCGCGTATTGGGCGACCGTCCTCGGCGGACTTGCGGGTTCACTCGCGATCATCGCCTCGACGTTCCCGCTCCTCAACCGGATCACGGGACCCGAGATCGCCCGAAACGGGTGAAAGCGCCGAACCAGCTTCGAGAAGGTGAGCGATCGTCGGACAAGTGATCTGGTCAACTACAGATCAACCATTCTTGAGCGATCCTCTGGAAGGCGAACACCGGTCGCCACCGAATGCAGATCGACGGATCTGGGGAGCTGCAGGTGTCCCATAACGCGCGTCCGTCAATCGCGCTGAGGGTGTCTCCTTACGCCGGCTCGGTGGGACACCCGCACCTGCGTCATTCGCCGATCACGCCGTCCAACAGTTCTCGGGTGGCATCCGCGTGACCGGCGTGGCGTGCAGTTTCGTTGATCAGGTGAAGGACCACCCATCGAAGGTCCTTGCCCTCAGCCCAGCTGTCAGGCCCGGAGACCTCTGCGAGCGAGAGCGAGCGGACCTTGGCATCGGTGACGATTGCCCGCTGGCGATAGGCAGCGACAGCCTCACGTAGGGTCAGTTCTTGCCCTGGAGTGAATTCCTGCTCGGTCTGACTCACGTCAGCGCCACTGAACCCCCCGTCGATCCATCTCCACTCGACGTTGGTTAGGTGGTTCACGATGCCGAGCAGTGGGATCAGCTTCCCATTGGGAGTCCATCGGGCCCGTGCATCATCCAGCCCCTCGATGTTGCGGAGCACGGCGCCTCTCAGGTAGCTGAGCCATTGGAGGAGCAGTACCTTCTCATCGGCGCTGCCCGGAGGGAAGCCGATTTCTTCGAGCCGCATGAACGCACCCTAACGACCTGCACGACACGAGTTCATCGATGCGTGGCATCACACGAGCCTGCCCCTGATCGCCGGGATCGGGTGCGACCATGCGGCACTTTGGGGATATTCCTGGGAGCTAGGAAATCGTCTCACTGGGTAACCGGCAATAGCGGATGGCCAGGAGGATCGCTGTTCATCCGGCCAGGCCGGTCCCTCGCGGGAATACGGGAGGGCTACTTGGCATGGCCTCGCGGTAGGTCGAGACTACGGTGAACGCGATGGCAGCGCTCAAGGCGCTGATCTACGTGACGATGGGCGGATGGATCCTCTTTGAGATCTCGCTCATCGTGCGCGACCGCCGACACGGCAGTGGGAGCGCCGATGCTGATCGCGGCACTCGGCTCCTGAACGCATTCCTCGTCGTTGAAACGGTAGTGGTGTCTGGCATCTTGGCTGCGACCCTGCACGTACTCGTCGTGCCGGGTGCAATGTGGTTCCGCTCCGTGGGAGTCGTCATCGTCTGGCTCGGCCTCGCCCTGCGGGTATGGGCCATAAGGACTCTGGGAGCAACCTTCCGCACCACAGTCGAGGTCGACCAGGGCCAGCCCGTTGTCACCGAGGGTCCCTATCGCTGGGTGCGCCACCCCTCCTACACGGGCTTGCTTCTCATCACCGTGGGATTCGGCATCGCGTTCGCTAGTTGGCTCTTCCTGGTGCTGTGCGCCGTGCTCCCGTCGCTGGCGCTTCTACATCGGATCAAGGTCGAAGAATCAGAGTTGGTGCGGGCGCTCGGTGAGCCCTACGGCGCTTACTCGGCCCGGACCAAGCGTCTCATCCCTGGGATCTGGTGAGGATTCGGCTTGCCCGAAGGGGGGCGCCGGCTTGGTAGCGCATACATGCAGCAACCGGGCGGCCCCACGGTGCCCCAGTACGCCGGGCCGGGGCGCCATCGGTTGCCGTCAGGTCCTCGGTGTCAGGCTCCGGAGCACGAACTCCCCGTTCTCGGTGTAGGTGGAAGGACCGAACGGGGTTCCGGTGCGGACGTCGATGCTCCGGCGATTCTGGAGCGGAAGCCCGGATTGGGCGTCGTACCACAGATCGTCGCGTTCCGTGCCGACCTGTGGCCCACTCAGCCTCCACTGCACCTCAATATGGACAGAGGGGATCTTGTGCCCTGCGATGGTCAGGATCGGCTGGCCGAGAAAGCGGGTGGCCCCAACAGTGACCAGGGTGCCGTGTATCTGCGTCGACGTCCCCGTGCAACGGGCAGGCCACACCTTGTCCACGGCGGGCGCCGACGGGACGCTCACCAACGCCAGCGAGCACCGCAACGTCGTCAGATTGGTCTCGGCCACCGGACCGACCATCCAGCGCTGCCAGACCATTCCTCCTGTCTCCACAAGGCCGGTGGGGCGTGCGCAGTAGGTCCAGCTCTGCCAGTGGTTGGTGGAGTAGTCAATGCGGAAGCTCCAACACCCATCGGCTTGGACCTCGACGGTCCCCGGCAACGTCGGCCCCTCGGCCTGTGAGAGGGGCGGGAGGCTCAGGCTGTCGGTGCCCGTGCCCTGATACGAGTACACGCCCGGAGGCGGGTGGGTGCCCGGTTCGGCCGAGGGGTCGGAGTGGTAGCGGCTGATGGCCTTGTTCACGCTCACCGGGCGGCCCCGCCCTTCAAGGGTGAGCACGACCGAGACCAAGACGAAGAGGATGACCAGCGAGAGCAGCACCAGTAGTGCCGTGCGGACCCGGTGATGCCGGACGGGACGCTCGGCGGCGAAGCGTCTGGGTTTCGCCTTTTCTGCTTTTTGAGCGTCAAAAAGGTCCACTCGACCATGATGGTCCCAACGAGACCGGCCGAACAGATCCCAACATCCTCGCGGCTCGTCAGCGCAGCGAATCTGGGGAGGGGACGTGCCGACGATCGGAGGTCAATCGTTAGTAATCGTGTGGGGGCTGCCGTTCGGCAGGGTGCCCCCATACGGGTAGGCGGGCGATGACGCGGAGTCCGGGCTACGTTCTGCGGCAATGCCAGACCGCCGCACTCCGCTCGCCATTATGGGCGAGCGGGAGACACTGATCGAGTTCCTCGACTACCTGCGGGAATCACTGATCGTCAAGATCACCGGTCTGGACGAGGAGTCAGCTCGTCGATCAAACGTGCCATCGGGTACCAGCGTGCTCGGGTTGATCAAGCATCTGACCTGCGTGGAAGTGGCCTGGTTTCAGTTTGCCTTCGCCGGAACCGATGCCCTCATTCCGACAGAGGAGATTCTTCCCACTGATACCGTCGCCGACGTCGTAGCGGCCTACCGGGCCGCAGCGCAGACCAATAACCGGATCGTTTACGAGTGTGATGACCTCGATCAACTCTGCGCCAGGGCACTCACCACTCCCGAGCCGCTGTCCCTTCGATGGCTGCTCGTCCACATGGTTGAGGAGACGGCGCGACATGCTGGCCACGCAGACATCCTCCGCGAACAGATCGACGGACAGACCGGTCGCTGATTCTTCGTCTTGGCGTGCCCCAGTACGCCGGGACGGTGGGCTAGAGACCGTCTTGCGGGGCCGCCGACTTACGTGCGAGAAGCCAGTAGGCGAGAGAGTTGCCCATTTGTGCTGCGCTGGCTAGGCGCCACACCCACTTCGGCCCGCGAATCTGACTTGGATCTCGGTGCCCGATGTCTCTCCAAGTGAATGCCGCCACGACGATATGCACGACAATGAGGCCAGCGAGGAGTTTTGGATCGGGCTTGCGTTGGGCCACCCACCCAAGTGTGCCACCTCAGGTCCGCCTCTTCGCCGCCACCCTGGCCCATATCACCGGGACGGTGAGTCACCGGATTCTTAGGCCGAGCACCACGGAGTCCCGCATAAGGTCGACCGACTACTCGATCTCGGCCACGACCGGGTCAGTCTCAGCTTCGAGTCGGATCGACGCCAGCTGATCCGCAACAACTCCGGGGTCACCAGGCCTCAATGCTCATTCTGGAAGCGATCTCGCTCCACCTCGTCGACGAAGAGGAGGATCGTCCAGGCGTAGGTGGCGCCCGTTCTGCGCAGCGTCTCGCAACGGTGGTTCCCGTCCTCGAGGAAGTACCCGCCGTCGTGATGTGACACGAGCAGCGGCGGAGGGTGCCATCCCTGCTCGATGCTGAGCTCCATGCCCTCGACGTCGGACTCCCAATCCTCCTTGGCGACGGGGACGATCACGTCGTCCCCGTCGGGACCGGCCATCGGCGTGAGTCGATCGAGCGCAAATCGGATCGGGCCCAGGTAGATCGTGCCCTTCATCGCCAAGGCGGCGGCTAGCTCGGGGTTGCTACTGCCCGGGCTGGAGAGGAAGTCGATCACCCACTCTGCCAGCCGGCCCTCGACCGCGGCGCGCTTGGCCGAGGCGAGTGAGAACTTTTCGTCGTCGGTCACCCAGACGCCATCGCGATCAGCTCGGCCAGCGCCGCCAAGGATGAGATCCGTTCGTAGCCGGCGTCGAGGTGAAGGCCGAGTGGATCCATGAGATACGGCCGGATCCCGGCCCGGCGGGCGCCGACGACGTCAATGGCAGGCATATCACCGACGTACCAGACCTGATCGGGTTCGAGTCCAAGGAGGTCGATGGCAGCTTGGAAGATCCGGGGATCGGGCTTCATGACGCCGACGTTGCCGGAGTCGACGACGCATTCGATGTCCACGCCGATCCCAGGGCCTACCTGGCACAGCTCGAGTTGCGCGAGCCGAGGACCCATCATGCCGTCGGCGTTCGAGATGATGCCGAGGCGAACTCCGGTGTCGGCGAGGGCCTGGAGGCCTTTGCGGCTACCGGGAACCGGTTCGACCCACAGTGCCGCATCGGCGAACTCGCTGTCGAGGTGGAGATGGGCCTCGTCACGCCGGTCCTGCGGTACGCCGCACTCGTCGACATAGGTCTGGAGGTAGTCGAGCCACGTCTCGGTCCAGCAGGCCTCGACGTCGAGGTGGATGCCGAACCTTGCTGCGGCCCGGTAGTGCGCGTCGGCCAACACCTCTCGAGGAACGGAGCACTCGGCCCGGCTGAAGGCTCCCAGGATCCGATCAGAGTCGGGGAGGACGAACACACCGCCGGCGTCGAGGAGCACGGCGACGGGAGCGTCGTCTATGGGGGCCATGTTCAGAACCTACCGGGACGCGGCCCCGCCGCCCGTTTGTCCGGGTCCAAGCAGCTATCCACCAATCGCGAGCGGCTCGGGCCTTTGGCCAACCCACGACATCAGCCATTCTCCCAACCGCCAACGGCGATCCGGGACGTGCCGATGTCGAGCGGGTCCGAGGGTGTCCCACTTCGGGAAGCGGACCCCGTCACGCCGCGCCGAAGTCTTCGGGTTGAACGGTGGCGAGGACCTGACCATCTGCAAGATCAAACTCGACATCGTAAGCCTCCGGCGTCTCTGTGACTTCGATGACGAACCCGTGGGTTCCAGCAGGCATGGTCCGGCCGTCAGTCAACTGCACTTCCCTCGTGGTGATCACTCGGTCGTCGAATCGTGCCTTCGTGAGCTCCACTTTGCTAGGCCAGGGCGCCCAGTACGCCGGCTTTGAGCGCGTTGTCAATGTGCTCGAAGGGGGGACGATCCACATCGGCTGCGGGTGGGGCGAACTCCCACCGCACGCCGCACGAATACCCACCTGTCGACACCGACGCGGTACCCGCTCTGCGCGATAAAGCGCTCATCGGGAGTCCCGAAAGTTACGCCCGGCGCCCGAGGAAGTAGAGGAACTGATTCTGAATGTCCGCCCCCGGAGGTGGGTCCAACTTCGGCCCGAACACGTTCGGCTGGCGGATCATGGCGTCCATGGGCTTGAGCGTCTCGTACGCGTCCCGGACGGACTGTTCGTCGAGCCGCTCGTCACCTCCGACCGCCCGAGCGAGATCCCAGGTGTGAACCAGCATGTCCATGCACACGAACTGAGGAAGCATCTGTTCGAGAGGCATCGGTCCCATAGGGCCCTGGACGGAGCGGGCCATAGCTTCGGGGTCCTCCGTGAGCTCGCGCATAGTCGAGTAGGCCGATGTCCACGCCGCCCTCGGGTCCTCATCTGCCGTCATCGGCTTGGACTCGCCCCCGGCTACCTCGGCGATCAACCGCCGGTGATTGTCGACCACATGGGCGACGACGTCACGAGCCCTCCATTCTGTGCAGGGGGACTGCGCGTTCCAGCTATCCGGAGGCGTTGCTATAACTCTGGCGTCGAAGGCCCCCGCGGTCAATCGGTACCGTTCCTGGGCTTGGCTCACGGGACCGAGCATAGAGCGGGACAGGCGGCCAGGGAGCTGGAATGAACACTCGCTACGCCAATACCAGAGATATGCGACCCGCAGGCTCATCAGCCTCCCGAACGCGCGCCCCAGAATGCTCCACCGGGACGTGGAGTCGGGGTATCCCAGTACGCCGGGCCGGGGTTGGACTGACCACCTCCCGCTGTCTCCTTCCGGCGCAAAAGTCAGACTGGAGCAGTGCTTCTCATCGATGCTGCGAATGTCGTCGGATCTCGTCCGACTGGTTGGTGGCGGGACCGAGCTGGAGCGGCCCGAGCATTCGTGGATCAGGTGAGAGCCGCCGTGGGATCGGGCCGCCTCCCTGTACCCGTTGTTGTGGTTCTGGAAGGGAAGGCTCGCGGTGGCGTCCAAGCTGGCGTCTCCGGTGGCGTGACCGTCCTTCATGCTGCCGGCAGCGGTGATGACATGCTGACTGACCTCACTTCAGATTCCTCCGATCAGGTCACACTGATCACAGCGGATCGCGGTTTGCGGCAACGAGCCGAAGCCCTGGGGGCGAAGGTCGTAGGACCTGGATGGCTCTTAGAACTGCTCGAATAGTGAACTGAACAGGCAGGACTTTCCGAGCACGTGCCGCCCGCCCCCTATCCTCCCGCCACGAAGGCGACCACCACGTAGGCGGCATGGCGGTCGAAGTTCTCCCGCCGGCGGTCGTATGGTCGTCGTGCGGGGATCGGCGTGGCGGGCGGCCAGCTGGACGTCACGTAGGGGTACCCCGGCGTCGAGGGCGGCCATGATGAAGGCGGCTCGGAGCATGTGGGGGTGGACAGCGCCCAGCCCGGCTCGCTTGCCGATGGAGCGGACCCAGCGGTGCGCCGTGCGCCGATCGAGGCGGGCACCATCATGGCGGTGCAGGATCGGGCCCTCGCTGCGCTCGCCGATGGCGAGATCGATGGTCCGGGCCACCCGGGGGCGAGGGGGATCACGGCCGGCTTGTTGCCCTTGCCGATGATGTGCAGCGTCCGATGCCCGCGGTCAAAGCCGAGGTCTTCCACGTCGGTGGCGCACGCTTCGCTCACCCGCAGCCCGTTGAGGCCCAAGAGGACCGCCAGGGCGGCATGGTCGTGGTCGTAGCGCTCAGCCGTGAAGAGGAATGTGCCGAGTTCGGCCCGGTCGAGACCCCGACCCTCGTTGGGGTAGACCTTGGGCCGTCGCACGTACTGGGCCGGGTTGGCGGCGATGCGACCGTCGATGTGGGCGAAGCGATAGAAGCCGCAGATGGTCGAGAGGCGCCGGTCGATCGTCGAGGCCGGCCAACCCCCGTTCCTCCATGGCGGCGCGCCACAGCTCGATGTGGGCCCGCTTGACCTCGAGGACCCCCAGGCCGACGTCGGCGCACCACTGGAAGGTGCGCACGTCATAGCGGTAGGTCTCGAGCGTCCGACCGCTGTAGCGGGCGAGGTACGCTCCGGCCGCCATCTCGGCCTGGTCGAAGCCCGTGGCCATGGAGACCAGCGTCGCCGTCGTCGTGTTCAGTGTGGTCATTGCCATCCTCCTTGTTGAGGAAGACAGCGCACACCGAGTCAGGCTTCTCGGCATGATCGATACGGCTGGTAGCCCAATCGCTGGAGCGCGGCGCCACTGGAGGCTGATGCTTGCTCCCGTTTGCCGGCTGCTAGACGGCACGTCGGGGGCAGTAAGTCGGTTGAGCGTTGCCCCTCTACCCGGTGACAGTTGTGACGGCCTGAGCTGGGCGAATCGCCCAGCGTCTATTTTCCTGGTCTTGGAGCACTGGATAGGAGCCATCGGCTAGGAGGTGGGTAGGCGAACCTGGCGATGGTGCCCGAGACCCAGGCGATGACCCATCCACCAAATACCAAGAGGTGCGACCATGCGGCACTTCGGTGCTAGCCGTCAGCCTGAGGTCGTCGCGCGTTATGGGCGACCCTGACGGAGCGGCAGAAGCCGACCTTTGCGACCTAGGCCACATCCTCCGTCACGATCTGGCAGCCGTTGGCTGGTTGCTTGGCACGTCAATGAGGCGTCTCATGGGACCCATTGCTCGCGACTGTTGCCCGCCCGGGAACGCCCTTTCTGGCGACCCGCCAAGTCGTGGATCGCACAGGCGACTCTTTGCGGCAGTTCGGTGCGGCCTGCCGATCCGGTTGGGAGGGGCTGATACAAACACCCTGCCCTGTCATCGCAGGCTGCCGATCAGGATTCCCCCCACGCCAGCAAGCGAGATGCCGACGATGACCACCCGCGCCGCCTTGGACCCTGGCTTCGGCACCTTGAAGACGAATATGCCGACGCTCGCATTGACCAACAGACTGAGTTGCGCAATGGTGAAACCCACGCCGGTACCCACCCGTGCGACCAGCCCAAGCAGGGCAAGATTGCCAATGCCGAAGAGAACACCGGCGGAGATCTGTATGGCGGTAACCCGAGGGCTCAACCTTGCCGGCCCACCCGCTGTCGTGACCAGCAACGTTCCGGCGGCGAGTATGCCAAGGGCCAGGGGGAAGTTTCCCAGCTGCGCCGGTACTTTCGCCCATTGCGCAGGCACGAAGTAACTGCCCCACAGTACGCCGGCGGCGGCGGCAAACAGATACCCCCG
>Ga0181521_10005390_pt1 | contig 14244 bp, 5 predicted proteins | sample PEATcosm2014_Bin_32_FD_119764 | JGI IMG/M metagenome (GOLD analysis project Ga0181521, IMG submission 119764) | Peatland microbial communities from MTU Mesocosm Facility, Houghton, MI, USA - PEATcosm2014_Bin02_60_metaG | ecosystem: Environmental > Terrestrial > Soil > Wetlands > Peat | place...
GGCGTTGCCTCCGGCGCCAATACCTACGCGGAGGTTTTCGTCTCCCACTCGCGTGGCGCGTACTGGGTCCCGACCGGCCTGGCGTCGGCGCAACTCTACATCGGCGCCAACGACGCCTATCGCGGCACCACGGGCGAGAGAATCGCCGTCGATCCGAACATGCCGCAGCGCATCTTTCTCGGCACGCGGCAAAACGGACTCTGGGTAAAGGACGGCACCGAGGCTTGGCAGAGCATTCCGGCCATACCCCTGAGCCCGCCAGACAGCGCGGGCGTTTCCGTGGGCGTCACATTCCTCGTGTGCGATGCGCAGGGGCAACGCATATACGCGGGCGTTTGGGGCCATGGCGTGTGGATGAGCGCGGACGATGGGAACACCTGGACGAGTATCGGCAGCCAGCCGAATCCCGCGCGCGCGGCGGTCGCGAGCGACAGCACGCTGGTGGTGACGCTCGGCGGCGACGAGGCAGCGGTCACCGGCGCAGTGCAGCGGTACCAGGCGGGCGCGTGGAAGGATATCACTCCGTTCTCGCTGAGCGACGGGTATTCGGGCGTGACCTTCTCGCCCGGGAATCCGCACGAGTTGGTGGTGTGCGCCAATCATACCCAAACGATCTACCGTTCGACCGATCAGGGCGACACATGGACCCTGCTCGCCATCGGCGGAGCGGCTGACCAGCCATCCTACTACCGGGCGTATTCCACCGGCGTTAACACGGCCAAATCGGCGAGCTGGGGCAATGGCACCGTGACCATCGATCCGGTGCAGCCGACGCGCCTGCTCCAAACCAACGGCTACGGAGTGATCGGGACCGAAGACTACACGGCGGCGGAGACGTCCTGGAGTTGGTGGATGAACAACCTCGAGGAACTGTGCGTGCAAAGCGTGAAGGCGCCTCCCGTCGTAACGGTGCCCGGCTCGAACACGCCGGGCGCCGACCTGATCAGCGTTTCGATGGACATGGTCGGCTTCCGCCACGCGAGCCGCGACGCCGTGCCCTCGGCCACCATCGCGCAGTTCGACTGGGTGGCGCAGGGCAATTCGATCGCCTACAGCGCGCAACATCCCGAATACGTTGCCTTCGTCGGATGGGATGAAACGAATGCCGCCGTGGCCGAGACCGGGTTCAGTTCGGATAACGGGCAAACATGGCAGCCGTTCGGCAGCGCGTCGCCGGGCGTGGCCGGCAATATCGCGATGTCATCCACCGACCCGAATAACCTTGTGTGGGTACCGGTTAATGCGGCGCCGGTCTACTCGACCGACGGCGGGAAGTCATGGAAGGTGTGCCCGTCGCTGCCGCCATCCTGGCAGGTGAGCAACCAGTGGTGGGCGCCGCAGATTGTGGCCGCCGATCCCTTACAGGGCGGCACCTTCTATTACTACGAGCAAGGAAACGTCTATTCGAGCGCCGACGGCGGGGCCGCGTGGACGCTCCTCACCACTATCCCGGCGGTGCAGTATACCGTACAGGTCACGCTGGTGCCGAATCCCGCGAAGGCGGGCGACCTCTGGATCGCCCATAAGCACAACGCCAACCAGCCATTGCCATTTCCCCTGTATCGCTCGACCGACTTCGGGAAGACTTTTGCTGCAGTACCCGGCGTGGCGGCCTGCAACTTCGTCGCGTTCGGAAAAGGAAACTCGGCGGACACTCCGTTCCTCTATATCCACGGGCAGCCCACGGGCTTCACGGACGAAGCGATTTACAAATCCCAAGACCTGGGCACGACGTGGACCCAGATCAGCGAGCCTACCGAGCAGGCCTTCGGATCGATCACCGCGCTGGAAGGCGACATGCGGACGCAGGATCTCGTATACGCCGGCACGGGGGGCCGCGGGATCTTGTACGGTTACGGTCCCGGCGCTGGGTTCTCCGTTCCCTCATTTGGCGCCGCGGCCGTGACGAATAGTGCTGGCTATCAAGCGGGAATAGTGGCGCCCGGCGAGATCCTGACCTTTTGGGGCAGCGGCATCGGGCCGGGGAGCATCGCCACCGCGCAACTCGATGAGGCCGGCTTCATCGGCACCGCGATCGGCGGCACGCAGGTTTTCTTCGACGGCTTCCCCTCCTCCATGATCTACGCCTCGAGTGGGCAGACCAGCGCCATCGCTCCTTTCGGACTCGCGGGACTTACCACTACCACGATGCAGGTCGCCCTGGATGGCGCGCTCTCGGCTCCCGTCGCCCTGCCGGTGGTCGCGGCGGTACCGGCGATCTTCACGAATGACTCCTCCGGCCAGGGCCAGGCGGTGGCGGTGAACTACTCGAGCGGGCAGTTGAACTCGCCGGCGAACCCCGTGAACCGGGGTGACTACATCATCTTCTACGTGACGGGCGACGGTCAGACGAACCCCGCCGGTCTCGACGGCTGGCCGGTAAGCGGAACGCTGCCGTGGACCGCGCAGCCGCACAGCGCGACAGTCGGCGGAGTTCCGGCGACCGTAACTTACGCGGGCGGTGCGCCCGGGTTCGTGATGGGCCTCGCGCAGTTCAACGTCCGGATACCCGACGGCGCTCCGACAGGGTCATCGGTGCAACTGGCGGTTACGGTCGGCGGGGTTGCGACGCCTGCGGGTGTGACGATTGCAGTGCAGTAATCCGGTCGCGTCACATTCCGCGGTTGGCCGGAGAAAATGCGATAATTAGCCATTCCATCAAACGACACCCCAAGGATTGGCGCGTGGCGCGGTTTCGCCAGAATCAGAACGCGTTATACGCACGCGTGTCAACCTCTACAACGGAGTCCCGGAGGCGCTTGTGAGATGTCTCATCTTAGTTAGTCTGCTCATGACCACGGCATTCGCGCAGCAACGCCCAATCGATTACGGCAATCTCACCGAAGGCCAAGCCATCGGCGGCTTCAAAGCCGTGGCGGTTTACGTTGACGATTCGGATCGCGCCATCGGTGCGCGATTCCAGCATCTGCGCAGCGGGTTCACGCTCGACCTGCTGCAGATCCAGACCGTGCCGCAGGCGTTCATCTGGGCCACCACCTATCCCACGTCCGATATGGGCGAACCGCACACGCAGGAGCACCTGCTGCTCGGCAAGGGGAACAAAGGGCGGCGACTGGCCAGCATGGAGTCGATGTCGCTGATCGACTCGAGCGCTTTCACCATGCAGTGGCGAACCTGTTACTTCTTCTACGCGCCCGCCGGACCCGCATCCTTCTTCCAGCACTTCGAACACACGCTCGACGCGCTGCTCGACCCTGACTACTCCGACGACGAGATTCGCCGCGAGGTGCGCAATTGGGGCGTCAGCGCGAATCCCCAGGACGGTTCGCTGCGCCTGGAGGAAAAGGGCACCGTGTACAACGAGATGGTCACCTCGATGGACCAGGCCGGCAGCCGGTTGTACCGCGCGGCGGGGCTGACAGTCTACGGCCCCGGCCATCCGCTATCACTCAATTCCGGTGGACTGCCGGCGGCGTTGCGCATCCTGCAACCGGCGGACATCCGGAAGTTCCACGCGGAGCACTACTTCCTGGGCAACATGGGAGCCATCTCCTCGCTGCCGAAGGATGTGGATCTGCCGGCTGCGCTCGAGCGCTTCGACGCTGCACTCAACCGCCTGGAACCGCACAGACCAAGTTACCCTGTCGTGACCGAAGACAAACTTCCTGCCTTGCGACCGGCCCCGGCGGGGCGCATCGAGAGAGTGGAATACCCGTTTCGCAACGACCAGCAGCCCGGCACAGTCATGTTGCCTTGGCCGGCTGACCGGAAGCTGACCAACCGCGAGCGCACCTTGCTCTCCCTGTTTCTGGACAACGTGGCGGGCGGAGCCGACACCAATCTTTACAAGCGGTTCATCGACAGCCGCGGGCCGGACGCCGCCTTCGGAGCCAAGGGCGTGGGCGCGTTCGTGGACGCCGATTTGGGCAACGCGGTTTACATCATGTTCCGGGACGTGCCGCCTGCGCATATGAACGACCACGATCTCGCCGACCTGCGCGCCAAGATCTTGGACGAGTTCGCCGGAATCGCGGCCTACCCCGACGGATCTCCGGAGCTCAAGGAATTCAACCAGCGCCTGAAGGGCCGGATTCTCGAGCAGCGGCGCGGCCTTTCGAAGTTCGTGAACTCGCCCCCGGGGTTCGGCTTCCGCAACACCAGCTCGGAATGGATGGAACACCTGCTCCAGCTCAACAAAGAACCCGGCTTTCGGAAATCGCTCACCGAGAAAGCGGACCTGGCCGCGATCGAGGCGCTGATCTCGAGCGATCGCAACATCTGGCGCGACTATCTGTCGCAGTGGAAAATCGCCGGCGTGACGCCCTACGTGGAGGCATCCAAACCGAACCCCGACTTGATCCGTCAGGAGCAGAAGGAGCGCGAGGAACGTGCGGCGGCTGAGACGGCCAGGCTCAAGGCGGCCTACCACGCGGCAACCGACCAGGAGGCCTTGCGGCGCTATCGCGACGAGTACGACGCCACCACAGCCGTGCTCGATAAGTCCGCTGCGAGCATGGCGCCGCCCAAGTTCATCGACAACCCACCGCTGACGCTCGACGACCAGCTCGATTTCAAAACCAGCGCTTTGGCGGGCGGCGTGCCGCTGGTGGAATCGATCTTCGATAGCATGACCAGCGCCACCACTGGAATCGCGCTGCGTCTGGATGGCGTGCCGGAAAGCCAGCTTGTCTATGTTTCGCTGCTGCCGCAACTGCTGACGCGCGTGGGAGTGATCGAAAACGGCAAGCCGGTCTCCTATGAGGAAATGACGCAGCGTCTGCGCAATGAGATCCTCAGCCTGGAGGCCGGCTTCAGCGTAAACGCCGCCACCGACCGCTATGAACTGGTGGTCCGCGGCGCCGGCAACAACGTCGCGGAATCGCGGCGGGCCATCGAGTGGATGAAGCTGGCACTCTTCCATCCCGATTGGCGCATCGAAAACCTGCCGCGCTTGCGGGACCTGGTGGACCAGACTCTCGGCACCCTCCGCGCCACCACGCAGCGCAGCGAGGAGAGCTGGGTGAACGGCCCGGCGCTGGCCTATCGCCGCCAGGATAATCCGCTGCTTCTCTCGACCGCCTCTTTTATGACGCGGAGCCACAACCTGTTCCGGCTGCGGTGGATGTTGAAGGACGGCGGCTCGGCCGCGTTCATCGCGTTCCTGGCGGACCTCGGAAAGGCGGGCGGTTCGCGCGCCGAGAGGAAGGCGCTGCTGGCCTCGATCGGCGACGGCAAGTACGCCGGGATGGAGAAGCTGCCGGCTGCGGAGCGCGCGATGGCGGTGGACGCGGCCCACGACCTGGACACCACTCTTGCCGACATCCCCGATTCGAGTCTGGCGGCGGACTGGAGCGCCCTGTGCAGCGAGATGGCGGCCGGCCTCCAACTCGGGCCGTCCAACGCGCTCGAAGCGCTCGATCGCGTGCGGCGCTCGATTCTGGTCACGGGCGGCGCGCGAATGTTCGCGATCGGCTCGGCGGAATCGCAACAGGCGATCGAGCCCGGCATGCGGGACCTGGCCGCGTCGCTCGATGGTGCGCCGGCCAAGAGGGCTGTTTACGCCGCCACGCGGCGCGTCGACCAAAGGCTGCGCGACCGCGAGCCGGAAGCCCTCAAACCGGTGTTCGTCGGGCTGCTAAATGCCAATTCGCAGGGTGGCGTCTTTCTGAACTCCGCGCCGGGGACCAGCTATCACGACACCAGCCGCGACAAGCTGTTGGACTACCTGGCGTCGAATCTCTATGCGGGCCATGGCGCGCACGGCATCTTCATGAAGACCTGGGCGGCCGGTTTGGCCTACAGCAACGGCATGCGCGTGAGGCTGCTGGACGGCCAGCTCAACTATTACGCCGAGCGCACGCCCGAGCTGCCCCAGACGCTGAAGTTCGTCATCGGCGAGCTGAACAAGGCGCAGCCCGACGCTTCGCTGACCGACTATGCCATCGCGGGCGCCTTCGATGGCACGCGTTCCGCCTCGTCCTACGAAGAGCGCGGCGAATCCATGGCCAACGACCTGGCCGACGGACTGACTCCCGAGGTAATCTCGCGTTTCCACCGGGCGATTCTGGATCTGCGCAAAGACACCGACCTCCGCGCGGAGTTATTCCGCCGCATGAACGCGGTGTACGGCAAGGTGCTGCCGGGCATGAACGTCAAGGCCAAGGACGTGGAGGGCGGCGTTTACTTCGTCATCGGACCGGAGCCGCAATTGGCGGCCTGGGAGCAGTACCTGAAGCAAGCCGACACGCCGGACGCCCGCGTGTTCCGCCTGTACCCAAGGGACTTCTGGATGTGATGTAAGGAAGCGGGCAGGAGGTTTCGTCCAGCGGGTTTCGAGAAACTCCGCCGATTCGCGGAGGTTCCAGCATTAACGTCCGGCCAGGCCAGTCTCAGGACGGAAACGACACCGTTGACTTGACTACTCGCGGCGCGCTAGCGTTTCTAACACATGCCAAACTCGCCCTCCGCCCGCCCGTACCGATCCACACGCCGGGGTTTTCTACTGGAAACGGGCGCCGCCACGCTGGTTGCATCCTCACCCCTTGCCGGCGCATCGCCACAGAAGAGCGCCGCCGCCGCGCCAAGCCCATCGGACCTGATCCGCCGCACCTGGCGCGCAAGTTGGATCACCGTGCCGGGCGCGCCGGCCACCGAATACGGCGTCTACCATTTCCGCCGGACCTTTGACCTGCCGGCCAAGCCGGAACGGTTCGTGGTCCACGTGAGCGGCGACAACCGCTATCAACTGTTCGTGAACGGGCGCCGGGTAGCCTGGGGGCCGGCGCGCGGCGACCTGTTTCACTGGCGCTACGAAACCGTTGACGCCGCGCCCTACTTGGAGCCGGGCAAGAACGTGTTTGCCGCGGTCGTTTGGAACTTCGGCGAAATGGCTCCGGAGGCCCAGGTGACTTTCGAAACCGGATTCCTGGTGGACGGAGACACGCCGGCCGAGGGCGTGGTGAACACGGGCACCGACTGGAAATGCGCGCGTGACGAATCCTATTCGCCGGCGCCGGTCGCCGACTTGCGCGCCTATTTCGTGGTGGGGCCGAACGATCGTGTGGCAGGCTCGCAGTACCCGTGGGGTTGGGAGGGCTTGGAGTTCGACGACTCGCATTGGCCGGCGGCGGTGGTGGTGGGCCGGGCGGCGGGACGCGAAGCCCGCGATGCCCACACCCGCTGGATGCTGGTGGAGCGGCCCATTCCGGCCATGGAGGAGCGGCCCGAGCGATTGCAGCAACTCCGCCTAGGAGGCAATCCACACACGGCATTGCCCGCCCCGGCGGAGCCTTTCCAAGTCCCCGCTCGCTCGCACGTCACCATGCTGCTGGATCAAACCTATCTCACCACGGCGTATCCCGAGTTGACGGTCAGCGGCGGGAAGGATGCGGTGATCGCCCTGGGGTACGCGGAGTCGCTCTATCTGCCGGCCGCGCCGGGAAACGGCAGCCGGGAAAAGGGCAACCGCAACGAGGTCGAAGGCAAGCAGTTCATCGGCGCGCGCGACCAGTTCATTGCCGACGGCGGAAGCCGCCGCACTTTTCGCCCGCTGTGGTGGCGTGCGTACCGTTACCTGTTGCTGGACGTGCAAACGCAGGATTCGCCGCTCACCATCGAAGATCTGCACGCGACCTACGTGGGCTATCCGTTCGAGAGGCGCGCGGAGTTCGACGGCGGATCTCCCGAAGTCAACCGGATTCTAGATGTGGGCTGGCGCACGGCGCGCCTTTGCGCTCACGAAACCTACATGGACTGCCCGTATTACGAACAGCTCCAATACGTGGGCGACACACGCGTGCAATGCCTGATTTCAATTTTCAATTCCGGCGACGCACGCCTGATGCGCAATGCCATCGACCAGATCAACGACTCGCGGCTAGGCGATGCCTGCACCATGAGCCGCTACCCGACGCGGCTGGAGCAATACATACCGGGCTTCTCGTTATGGTGGATCGCGATGGTGCGGGATTACTGGTGGTATGTCGACGACCCCGATTTCGTCCGCCGCATGCTGCCCGGCGTCCGCGCCGTGTTGAGCTTCTTCGAGGGATACCAGAAGAAAGACGGCTCGCTCGGCCCGCTGCCGTGGTGGCGCTACTTCGACTGGGTGCCGGAATGGCCCTCAGGCGAGCCGCCGCAGGAAGCCGACGGATCGTCGGCCCCTTACGATCTGTTGCTGCTGCTGGCCTATCGCTGGGCAGCGGAGTTGGAGACTGCGTTGGGGCTGCGCGGGCTCTCCGAGGTCTATCGGTCGCGAGAGACGCAGCTTCGCGAAACGGCGCAGCGCCTTTACTGGGATGCCGGCCGGGGCCTGTACGCCGATACGCCGGCCAAACAGCAATTCTCGCAGCACACCAACACCATGGCGGTCCTGTGCGATGTGATCACGGGCACGCCAGCGCGCGACCTGATGCTGCGCACCCTGACGGCGCCGGGGCTGGCGCAGGGAGCGCTGTTTTTCAAGTTCTACATGAATCAGGCGCTGGCCAAAGTGGGCGAGGGCGACAGCTACCTGGATCGGTTGGGCGACTGGCGCGATATGCTGGCCCGCGGGTTGACCACGTTTGCGGAGACCATCGACCTGCCGGGCCACCCTTCGCGTTCCGACTGCCACGCCTGGAGCGCCAGCCCGAATATCGAGATCTTCCGGACGGTGCTGGGCGTGGACTCGGCGGCGCCCGGCTTCAGCCGCATCGTGGTGCGGCCCCATCTGAATAGGCTGAAGTTCGTTTCCGGTTCGGTGCCGCATCCCAAGGGAAAAGTGGAGGTGCGGTTGGAACCGCAGGGAGCGGGGATGGCCGCGGACATCACACTGCCGCCGGGCACACCAGGCGAGTTTGTGTGGCGCGGCTCGCGCCGGGCACTTACGCCAGGCGTCAATCGGTTTCTGTTATAGATCTGGATTCGCCCAAGCTCTCGCAGCCGTGCCGCACTCGCTCCGTCTCAGGTGCCGGTCCCTTCCATCAGCGTCGATCAGAATGCACGCTTGTACTGTACCGGGGGTGCGATTTCAGTGCCAAGCACCCTCGCGGCATGCAGCGGAAAGTAGGGATCGCGCAGAAACTGGCGTGCCAGGAGCACAAGGTCCGCGCTCCCGTCACGGATGATCGCATCGGCCTGTTGCGGTTCCGTGATCATGCCCACCGCGCCGGTCAGGATGGCCGACTCGGTACGGATACGTTCGGCAAACGGCACCTGATATCCGGGTGCAACGGCGATTCTTGCGTTGGGTATCAACCCGCCGGACGAGCAGTCGACCAGATCGACGCCCAGCGGCTTGAGCCATTGCGCCAGCTTCACGGAATCGTCGATGGTCCACCCGCCCTCGATCCAGTCGCTGGCTGAAACACGGATGAATAGCGGGAGCGAATCGGGCCACACACCGCGAATCGCTTCCGTAATCTCCAACACGAAGTGGATGCGGTTCTCAAACGATCCGCCGTACTCATCTCGCCGATGATTCGACAACGGCGATAGGAATTCGTTGATGAGATAACCATGAGCGGCGTGGATTTCGACGACCTGGAATCCGGCAGTAAGCGCCCGGCGGGCCGCAGCGGCAAACGCGTCCACAGTATTACGAATTTCGGCCCTGGACAACTCGATCGGCGGGGTGTCGGTTTCGCGAAAGGGGATCGGGCTCGGCGCGAAAGTCGGCCAGCCGCCCTCGCTCTCGGGGATGAACGATCCGCTATCCCATGGCACGCGTGTGCTGGCTTTGCGACCCGCGTGGGCGAGCTGAATTCCCGGGACACTCCCCTGTGCCCGAATGAAGGCGGCTATGCGCGCAAGGGGCGCGATGTGTTCGTCCTTCCAGATGCCGAGGTCGCCGGGAGAAATGCGGCCCTGAACCTGTACTGCGGACGCTTCGGCGATGACCAGCGCCGCACCACCGATCGCACGACTGCCCAGGTGCACCAGATGCCAATCGGTCGCGAACCCATCTTCGCTCGAGTACTGGCACATCGGCGACACCGCGATTCGATTGCGAAACACGATCCCGCGAATCGTCAACGGCGAGAACAAGTGTTGATGTTCCGATGGAGTGTCGCCCATGTTCAAAACTGCCTTATCCTGGATCCCGAAGTCAACTGCGGCGAAGTTGCATTCCCACAGCGGAAGACCAATAAAAAGCAAGTCTTGTATCAGGGCGTCCAGCTTCGGAATTCGGGCTTATCGGGTCCCATTGTTCATGCAATGCGCTCGCCGTCTATGGAGATGCGGCTAAACTCATAAACACTCGATTGTACCTTAACCCTGTCTCTTTCCAGACCAGACGTTCCTCCCGGTTGGGATCGTTCACCAGTTTGCATTCTGCATCCAGAATCAAGAGATAGGCGGGTTGCCTGGCCGGCCGCCGTCCCGCGGCGCCCGCGCGAGCGTCCAACGGCTCTCGACGCGGCACCGAAGACTGCGTGCGCCGCGGCGGCGCTCTTAGTGGCGGAAGTGACGCACGCCGGTGAACACCATCGCGGCGCCCAGGCGGTCCGCGGCGGCGATCACTTCCTGATCGCGCACGCTCCCGCCGGGCTGGATGAACGCCGTCGCGCCGTTCTTCACGGCCTCTTCCACGCCATCGGCGAAGGGAAAGAACGCGTCGGACGCCACCACCGTGCCAGCCAGCGGCAACACCGCTTTCATGGCGCCGATCTTGACCGAATCCACGCGGCTCATCTGCCCCGCGCCCACCCCCGCGGTTTGCCCTGCGCGCGCATAGACAATCGCGTTCGACTTCACGTGCTTGGCCACCACCCAGCCGAACTCCATCGCGCGCCATTCTTCTTCCGTCGGCGCGCGCTTGGTCTTCACCACGGCCGCCGCGCGGTCCAGCGTGACGCGGTCCGCCCGCTGCACCAGAAAACCGCCGGTGATCGATTTCACCACGTAGCGGTCCAGTCCCGGCGCCACTTTCATCAGCCGCAGGTTTTTCCTGGCCGCCAGCACCGCCAATGCTTCCGGCTCGTAATCCGGCGCGGCCACGGCCTCGACGAATAGCTTCGCCATCTCGCGTGCGGTTTCGACATCGACTGTCCGGTTGATGCCAACCACGCCGCCATACGCCGATACCGGATCGCACTCGAGCGCTTTGCGCCACGCCTCCGCCAGCGTGGCCTGCTCGGCGCATCCGCACGGATTGGTGTGTTTGATGATGGCCACGGCGGGCGCCGTGAATTCGAGCGCCAATTGCCATGCCGCGTCCAGATCCACCAGGTTGTTGTACGACAGCTCCTTGCCCTGCAACTGCGCCGCGCCGGCAATTCCCTGCCCCGCCCGCCCGTAGAGCGCCGCCGGCTGGTGCGGGTTTTCGCCGTAGCGCAGGTCCATCACCTTGGGTGCGCGCAGCGCCAGGTCTTCCGGCAGCTCGCCCGCCGCGTCTTCCTGTTCCAGGCGCGCGCTGATGGCGGCATCGTAATCGGCCGTGGTGCGAAACGCTTTCTTGGCGAGGCGCCAATGCGTCTCCGGCTTGAGCTCGCCGCCGCTCGCGCGCAGCTCGGCCGCGATCGCTTCGTAATCGTCCGGCGAAACCACCACGGCCACGTCGTGATAATTCTTCGCCGCCGCGCGGATCATGCTCGGGCCGCCGATATCGATGTTCTCGATCAGCTCCTCGCGCTTCACGCCAGCTTTGCGCGCCGCGTCTTCGAATCGATACAGATTCACCACCACCATATCGATCGGCAGGATGCCGTGCTCGGCGATCGCGCGCATGTGCGCCGGGTTGCCGCGGATGGCCAGGATGCCGCCCGCCACATGCGGGTCGAGCGTCTTCACCCGCCCGTCGAGCATCTCGGGAAATCCGGTCACCTCCGCGACGTCCTTCACCGGCACGCCGCCCTCGCGAATCAGCCGGGCCGTTCCCCCGGTGGAGATGATCTCCGCTCCAATGGCATGGAGCGCCGCGGCGAATTCCACAACGCCGGTCTTATCGGTCACGCTAATCAGCACACGCTGAATTCTAGCCATCCCTGCCACGATAACAGACTTGCGCGGTGGCTCGTGGGGCCAGCGCTATGTGGGGCAGGATGCCATCCTGCGCGGCGGTTACGCCCCGTCGGTGGTCGGCTTCCCCCGCGGCGACTGAACGTCGGGAAATGGCTGCGCCTCTTCAATAGCCTCCAACACGACCTTGATTTCCTCTGGGATCTCGGCGGCGTGGAACCTCTTCGCTATTGCCGCCGGTCCAAACGACACGCCGAACTGCTCTTGCGACCACGCACTCAGCTGAGAAACTATCGCCTTTCCTGACGCAATCGCCAGTCGCTTCTCTGGGTCGCCCCAAGGCGCCTTTAGCTGTTCCCGTGCAACACGGTGTGCACGCATGCCGAGCGACTTTTCTCCAGCTTGAATCTCTGCCGCAAGACCATCCATGACATTGTCTTTCTCCATCTCGCATATCCGAAGCATCTCTTCGGAAATGTCATCGGCGGAGGGCGCAGGGCCAGACTTGAGCCTTTCTTTGATCAATCTCCGAATCACCGCTGGGCGAAGCAGGTAATTCTCGATCTCCTTGGAACTCCAGATATGGAGGCGGATGCCGCGATCCGCAGCCTCCCGGTATCGGTCACACTTTTGGGCTTCGGTGTGGTAGTCCGAGTCGAGTATGCAATAGCTGATGATCTCCTCACCGACCGCGTTTCTCAGCGCCATCGAGGATCCAATCGCGTATGACCAGCCTCCCCACCCGCCCAGGGCAAGGTTGGGAATCGCGTCGAGGGGAGTCTCTGAATCCGGAAAAAGAAGCTCGTGAAAACATCGTAGCAGCCCGAGGTCCTCGCCCTCCAGCAGCAACACCTTCTTGGCATTCCAAAGCCTCGCTAAGTGCACGTTATGGATGCCGCCAAGCCGATCCACCAACATTTGCACGCCGGGCTCGGTGTTCGCAAATCCTGAGCGCCGGTGTTTCTTGTCAACGATCAGGATCTCACCTGGATCTGCTTCAGCCATGATCTCTACTGAGTGCGTAGCGATCATAGCCTGTTCGAACCTGCCTCTAATCAACCGGAAGAGTTTTCTCTGGAGATCAGGGTGCATGTAGACGTCGGGCTCATCCAGAACGACTGTCGCTGCAGGAGGAGTCCGCGACACAAACCAGATTGTCTGAAGCCACATTTGGAGACCGTGGCCCATCCAGCCGACCTCGGCTGCGAAGTCACCGTCCTGCACGAGCATCGACAGCGGCGTGTCCTTCGCTCGGATCTTCTCAACTGGCTCAACACGCAAACCGTGCCACGTCGCCTCCGCCAGGCGCTTGAAATCAGCAAAACCTGATGGACTGCGCAGGATCTGGTTGCGAAAGTGCCGTGACGAGAGGCGAGTGTAGAGGTTGTCTAGGACGTACGGATCCGTGAGCAGCGTTTCCTCACCCTGGACTGGCCCCACCTGCGGCAATACATATATCCACGGAATGCTGAGCGCGACGAACTGACCAGACGAAGTGACCCAGTCTTTCTGGGCCTGGACAGTCGCATAGATCGTGTCCTCGCGGCCCACGAAGACTCGCACAATAGCTCCGTTTTCAAACGACGCAGTAATCTCGGCAGGGGGCTCGCCGTACCTGTGGAAGGCCGTACTCAGGTTCAGGTTAAGATGCGAGATACCAGGGGCAATAACCCGCTGGAATTTCGATAGTCCCAGCCAACTCGGTGCCGCAGTGAAGGTCGCTGATCTGCGGTTAACGACTGCTGCTACTAAATTGAGAGCCTCGACGATCGTTGACTTTCCAGAGTTGTTCCGTCCCACGATGACTGTGGTCCGCTGGAAACCCACGGTCTGATCGTTGAAGCAACGGAAGTTCCTGAGCCGGATCTCGCGTAACATCGAACGGCCACCATTCTAGCGCAAGGAGTTCCCAGGGGTTAGAAGAGCTGCGCCACAAACACAAAAAAGCCGCGCGCCGCTCCGGAATTTACCGGCGCGAGCCCGCGGCTTTCAATTCAAATCGCGCGGCGCCTATTCCTTCTCGTCCTTCTTGCCTTCTTCCGAATCCAGGCCTTGCTGGCGCGCTTTTAAGCGCTCTTCCTTGCGCTTGGCGCGGTCGGCGGCGCGCTTGACCAGCTCGGAACCTACCAGCTCGATCATCGCCACCTCGGCGCCATCGCCCTTGCGCGGGGCCAGCCGCGTGATGCGGGTGTAGCCGCCGCTGCGCTGGTCGAAGCGCGTGCCCAGCGTGTCGAACAGCTTCTTCAGCGCCTTCGGCGTGCGCAGCGTCATCGCGGCCTGGCGGCGGGAAGCCAGCGTGTCCTTCTTGGCGAGCGTGATCATCTTCTCGACCAGCGGCCTGAC
>Ga0181521_10005391_pt1 | contig 14243 bp, 14 predicted proteins | sample PEATcosm2014_Bin_32_FD_119764 | JGI IMG/M metagenome (GOLD analysis project Ga0181521, IMG submission 119764) | Peatland microbial communities from MTU Mesocosm Facility, Houghton, MI, USA - PEATcosm2014_Bin02_60_metaG | ecosystem: Environmental > Terrestrial > Soil > Wetlands > Peat | place...
ACGCATCGGTGTCGCCAAATGGGACCAAGCAACCGGTCACGTTGTTTTCAATGACCTCTGGAATCCCACCCACGCGCGAGGCGACGCTCGCACAACCGAAACACATCGCCTCCAAAAGGCTCAGACAAAAACTTTCCGACTCCGACGTGAACAGACCCACGTCGGCGACCTGCAAGTAATCTTCGATGTCGTTGACATTTTCGCGCACGATCACCCGGTCTTCCAGTCCCAACCGCCGGACTTCGCTGGTGAAAGGCGCGAAATTTCCGCCCGCGAGGATGAGGAGTTTGAAAGCCTTCCGCGGCTGGATGCGCGCAACGGTTTCGAGCAACAAATCAATGCGCTTCAACGGCCGAAGATTGGACGAATGGAACAGGAGCACCTCGTTCTGCAACCCCAGCTCCCGGCGCACCTCCTCGCGCGAACGCCGCGGCGGGCGCGGCTCAAAAAAATTGTGGATGACTTCCAGCGGCCCGTTAAAACCAAGCACGCGTTGCGTTTCCTGTTTCAGGTAGGCCGACACCGTCGTGACGGCATCCGAACAGGTGAGCGCATGATGGATGGCCGGACCGTATCCCGGGTCGCAGCCAAGGAGCGTGGTGTCGGTGCCGTGCAAGGTCGTTACCACGCGAGGCCGTTGTTCCACCGGAAGCATGGACTGCGCGAGGATCGCCGCCGTGGCATGCGGCACGGCGTAGTGGACGTGCAGCACGTCCAGTTGATGGTCGCGGCTCACCTCCGCCATCCGCACGGAGAGCGGCAGGGTGTAGTCCGGGTATTTGAACAGCTCGTAATCGTTGATCACCACCGGATGGAAATGCAACCGCGGCACGTTCACGGGCAAACGGAACGGACGCTCATAACTGATGAAATGCACCTCATGCCCCCGGCGCGCCAGTTCTTCCCCCAACGCGGTGGCAAGAATGCCGCTGCCACCGACCGTGGGGTAACAAGTGATGCCGATTTTCATACTTTTGCTAACCACGGATCCCGCAGAGCGGGACGGATGGACACCGATAAAAATGGATTGATGGATTAGTGGATGAATGGATGAAACGCCATGCGTGGTTTTTCCAGCAATCCACCCATCCAATAATCCAACAATCCATTTTCTGAAAATGCGTGTTCATCCGTGGTTAGACCTAAAATCGCCGCGCACCCAGGCTCACGGCGGCGAGCGAGTCGAGGACAAGCGGATCATTGGGAAAGAGGGCAATGGCATGACCGATGCCGGCGCGCAAACCGCGCAGACGGGCGCGCGTGAGCTGTAATTCAACGTAGCTGCGGGCGGAGGTTTGCGAGATGTGCGCTTCCATCGCCGTGGTCCAGGCGGCGAGAATTTCCGGTGCGGAGACGTCAATGAGCACGGGAGTCATGCCGGGCGGTTCGGATTCCGGCGTCACCGCGTAGAAAAACAGTTGGTCAATCGCGTGCGGGGACTGGCGGCGCAGTTCCTTGAGTCCGCCGTAACGGGCGAGCCGGGCGGCGTCCCGCACCAAGTGTCCGAGCCGCGCATGATCGGGGTGCTGGTTTTCCACCAGGCTCGGCGCCAGCACGACGCCCGGACGCAGCCGCCGTAGAACACCCGCCAGTTTGATCGCGTGAGCAACACGGACTTCGAGATGTGCGTCACCGTCGAGTTCGATAAATTCGATCGTCGCGCCCAACAACGCGGCGGATTTTTTCGCTTCCGCCACCCGTTGGGCCGGCGTGCCGTGGGATGCGGCTTCCCCGCGCGAGCAGATGACAAAATGCGCCGCGCGGCCGGCGCGGGTCTCTCTTGCGACAACGCCGCCGCACCCGAATTCGATGTCGTCGGGATGCGCGCCAAAGGCCAGCAGCGGCGCGGGTTCAAGAATGGATTTCAGTATAGGCTTCATCGGGACGGTCAATGGCATCACGGTTTATAAAGGTGACATCCGGCGCTTCTTCCGGGCGAAGGTAGGCCTTTTCGCCCGCCCCGGCAACGTAATGCGTGCAATGCAGGACGGATTGCATCCAGCGGAGGCGGGTGTCGCGCGTCGGGCTGATTTGCTTCTTGGTGAAGGCGGTTTCGGGCAGCGTCACGAACGAATCTCCGCCTTCGTGCAATGTGAGCATTGGAGCGCCGGTCTCCGACCCGGCGTGTTTCTGGGTTGTGCTACCGATGCGCGCCGGGTCGGAGACCGGCGCTCCAGCGTTGAAACGGGCGCGGACAATTTCACCTTCATACGGAACATCCACGAAAAATTCCGGCACGTCGCAGGCTGCCCGGCGGACGGCCGGATCGCTTGAGCGCACCACCCGGATTCCTTCGAGCAACCCCATGCCGCGATACATCTCCAGACAGAAGTCGGCGACTTTGGCTGTGGAGATTTTCTTGAAAACATTGATCAGGGGATGACCGACGTAGTTCGGCAATTGGAGTGCGGTTTTGTCCTGCCAGCCCGCGGCAATGTGTTTGAGGTAAAGCGGAGAAAATTTACGCTGGATTCTATTTTTGAAGGCGAAGTTGAGCTGGGCCGGCTCATCCGTCTTGCGATGGCGCAGGATGATCTTGGTTTCGCGCGGATCATGATCGCTGTCGTGGTAGAAAAAAATAATTTCACCACCAATCTCCGCCAGCAGCCGGCGGGCCGTCTGGATTTTGGCGACGAGGAAGCGTTTCGGGAAAAACCCGCACGGTTGCTGGCCGAAACAAATGACAGGCGCGGTGGTCATGAGTGGAAACCCGTTGGCAGTCCCAGCATCGAGTGTGGCGGCGGGCTTCCAGCCTGCCAGTGACGGGCGCATCCCTGCGCCCAGTCCACATTAAATTGGCGGCAGGGATGCCGCCTCACTGGCACACAAGGATGTGTGCCTCCACGATGGTACTGGCAAAGTGCGGTGGTCATCCTCATTTTTGTGGCGCAAAGCATAGGAAATCAACGCCGCGCCCGTCAATGAATACGCGAGTGCGCTCTCATCATTTGGGGATAGACGACTGGGACAAACGGATTTAACGCAAAGACGCAGAGGACGCAGAGAGCCGCAGAGCTTTTCCTTTAACCACGGATGAACCACGAATGACCGGCCGCCCATTGCAAACATCCGGTTTAAATGAGATGCGCTCCAACATGCCTTTACGCCAACACAACCGCGCGGGAATCCAAGGGGAAATCATTTTGGGATGGACGACCGGGGCAATACCGCTTGCCAAAAGCAAATTTTGCCGGATAATAAAACCATGAGCGCGCAGGAAATTTTGATTGAAGAAATCAGGCGCCAGCCCGAGCCGGTGGTGCGCGAAGTCCTGCATTATCTGAAATTCCTCGAACGCCAGCGCGCGCAGGAAGATTGGGCCGACGTGCTGCCCTCGCGCGAAGTCGAGCAGGAAAAGCTGGACATCCTCGACGGCAAATGAACCCGCGCCACGGCGAAGTCTGGCTCGTGGACATGGGCATGGCCGCCAAAACCCGCCCCGCCGTTGTTCTCATCGCTGACCAGCTCGACGCCCCGCGCACGCTCATCATCCACATTCCCATCACGCGGCAGAATCGCGGGAGCGAACTCGAAGTGCCGCTCGGCCATCTGCCGTTTCTCGACCCCGAATCCGTCGCCAATGTGCAGGCCATCGGCTCGCTGCCCTCCGTGCGGTTTGAAAAGCGGCTCGGCATCGTGCCGGAAGCCGATTTGAAAAAAGTCAAAGTCGCGCTGCTCAAAGCCTGCGCCTTGTGAAATAAAATTCGCAGAAGCTAATCAATTGGGGATGGACGACCGGGACAAACGGATTTAACGCCAAGACGCTAAACCGTATCTATGCCGTTCAATTCTTTAACGCAAAGACGCCAAGGCGCAAAGACGCTAAGAATTACCGGATCGGTTTTCATCGAAGAAGAAGCCCTTCATGCCGTCTGGACCACAGAGAAATGATTACCCATCACGCGCGAGGCGTAATCCAGGCACGCCCGCACGTCGGCGCGGGTGAGCCGGGGATATTCCTCCAGCACGTCCTCGACCGAATCGCCGGCGGCGAGAAATTCCAACACCGTCTGCACCGTGATGCGCGTGCCGCGAATGACCGGCCGCCCGTTGCAAACATCCGGTTTGATTGAGATGCGCTCCGACATGTCTTTACGCTAACACAACCGCGCGGGAATCCAAGGGGAAATCAGTTTGGGATGGACGACCGGGCGGATGCGCCGGACTTGCCAACCAATTAAAATTAACTATTCTGGCGACGTGAAAACGAATCAGTTGATATGCACGCTGCTATTGCTGGTCGCAACAATTGCTCAATTATCTGCTCAACAGATTACTGCTTCTCAAAAATCGTTTGAGGAAATTAAAGCATTGGCAGAAAAAGGAGATTTACAGGCTCAAGCGGACGCAGGTGTGTATTTAGCTAAACGCGGCAAATACGAGGAAGCATTTCAGTGGTTTATTAAAGCCGCTGAAAAAGGTCTGCCGATGGCTGAATTAAAAGTTGGTGAGTATTATGATTCGGGGCTTGGAGTAGCAAAAGATGATATTGAATCACAGAAATGGTATTCCAATGTGGTGTGATTCCATTTTCAACCCACCGCTACAGGCGTCTGCATCCCGGCAACGTAGGCTGGCCGATACCGTCCACGAAATCATTGCAGGACATCCGGCGAGGTTTTTACAACGGGTCAACTCCGGCAGCTTCTTGCCGTTCGCGGATTCAACACCAGGCCACGCAACTTTGGGTCGTCATTGTCCACGACGAGATTTGAAAACAAACCAAAAAAAATCTTGCGCTTTCCGCCGAAATATGGTTTGCCCGTAACAAAAGTAGATGTTTTATGAGCTATTATATTTACGACAAACAAGAGCAACCAACAGGCCCATATTCTTTGGATGAATTGCTGGCTATGTGGCGCACAGGTTCTATTTCAAACGAAGCGTTTTTTTGTGAAGAAGGCTATACAGAGTGGCTTCCGTTACAAATGTTAGTAAAAACTGCATCAACTTCCAATCCTGCACCTCTAATTGCACCCACGTCCCAGACTGTTCCGCCAAAAAAATGGAATCGAAAAATCGTCATTCTAACAGCTTCTACAGCAGCTTTGGCGATTCCTGTGATTGCACTTTTATCTTCTGGTAATAGTAGTTCCCCTTCCGAGGAACCAGAAATTTTTGTTGATGGTCTTGCTGTTGTTCCGGTTGCAGTTGACAAATCAGCGTTGGATGACCTTACCAAATATGCACGAGATGGTGACAATCTTTCCGAAGAAAGTTTGCTAAATTCAACGCGTGCTTTCCGGGTGGCAAATGGCACAAAAATCCGACTTGTGCAAACCGGACTAACAAGTTCTCAAGTGGAAATACTTGAAGGGCCACACAAAGGCGACATTGTTCAAATCTATTCAGAGTGGGTGAAGTTTGGAAAACCTTTGTCTGAATACACAAGTTTGAGAGCCGTCGGCGCAATAAATCAGTTGCCTCTAGCTCCAACACAAACAAACGCTGACAACTATGAAATGGAATACAATGTCTATGACATTCCCGTACAAGTTAAAAATGCTGATTCTTTTCAGACAGCGCCATTTAGGGCAACAGTAAACATTTTGCAAAAAGGAATCTCCAGCAGTAAAATTGAAGTGCAGGGAACTTCTGACAAACTAGTCGGTTGGGTTCCAAATGATTGGTTCGAAAACAGCGATCAACCAATCAAAAGACGTGAAAGCGAAGCAGACAAAATGGCGAAACAAGAAGCTGATAAGTTTCTTGGTTTAAGTGCGGCTGAATTGCAGAAAAAGTTAGGCCCGCCAACCAAAGTAGTTCCGCTTTCTGATGCTAGCGGCAGTGATCTTGAGCAAATCATTTATGACGAGGAAACTTTCTTTTTACTTCAGGGCAATGGCGCAGAAGTGATTGACGGCGAATATCATGGCGTTAAATTAACCCCTAAATACAGATAATTTTTACTGTTAGCCACACCGCTTTGGATCGTTATGGCAGCACCTAAAGCAAAGAGCCTCCAAGAGAGATTTGGTTTTCTCGATGAAGACCTCAAAACGCCCGCACATGATGCTTTGATGTTTTGGATTGATGAGAATATCTCCGAGATTTTGGCAGAGGTTTTCAATCTTACCATTGCCCCAAAAATTTTGGCCAGGCGATGGGAATTCACTCTCAAAAATGAGCGGGACTTTATACTTGGTGCGGCTGATATGTTTGTTCACGCCCGAAGCGGACAATGCGATGTGGCTGTATTTATTGAAGCCAAACCCAAGATACGCTCCTTGGGGGAGTTGATCCGCCAGATAAATTTTTACAAGGCTGGCAGCGATTTTAGCGTCCATATCCCCAGCGGCGATTATCTCCAGCCCAAGTGGTTGGTTGTCGCGCCGGATGATCAGTTTGCCGACAAGTTGAGGGAACAAGGTATCCTTTTTCAAAAGTCACCTCCTACGCTATAATCCAGTTCATATTAGTCCCATGAAGTTCTTGAATCGAAAAGATGTGATCACAGCCTATGTGAATTACGACGCGAGAAAGAAAAACAATCCGATTCCAAAAGACCTTGCTGATTGGCCGTGGTCCGATCCAAATGCGCTTGATTTTGAGTTTAGCCGCCATGAATTCAAGCCCGGCATCATCACCGGCTACAAAATATGGCGAGCGGTTCAATTATCGCGTCTTGACCTGCTGAATTGTGCTGTGGTGAACCATATATTTTGCGATTTTCAGTCACCTTCCGAACACTTGCCAAGAGTGCTAAGTAAATTGATCCACCATCCAGTGTTCCGGCAATGGAAGCCCAATAAACCAACGGAATGGTATGAGTGGCTTGAAAGCGGCAAACCTTTTCCTGATGATTGGCCGCTGATTCTCAGACCGGCAGTGAGGTCGGAAGCACCTGCAAAATATTACATAGAAGATGGAAGTGGGCGGGCCGTTTGTTTTTTGAGGAGATTGTGCAACCACCCGGAAGAAAGTGGCGTAGCAATGGGATATTTAGGCGTAGAACCTGATTCCGCGAGTAATTTTATGCAGCAGAGGTTTCCGGAACTTCTTATTCAGGCATAAACGTTGATCCAACTGACTGATTGGAATTGGCTTTGGGACGCCACGCAGATTCGTTTGGTCACGAGCGCGGGTTTGATTGATGCAAAAGTTGTTCAAGTGGACGCGGCGAATGATTTGGCTTTGTTGAAAGCAGAAGGGAAATTTTTTTCGTTGCCCATTTCAACGAGCCGGTCAGCGCAATTGGGCAGCACGGTGGCGACCATCGGTTTTCCCGACATCGGTTTGCAGGGGTTCGTGTGTTTGGCGTATTTCGTAGTTTATCTCAAGTCTTCGCGGATTGAACATTTGAACCCAGCACAGCCTGGATGAGCAGGCTGAGCAGCACGCAGGCGGCGCAGCCGATGAAGTTATACCAGAGATAGCTGATTTTGAGCGAAAAATAGAGGACAAAGACCAGGGCCTGGGCAACCAGCGCCGCCCAGAAGATGGCCGTGCCCCCGACCCACCGGATGAAAAATGCCACCAGAAACAAGGCCAGCACGACCCCGTAGAAAACCGAACCCACGATGTTGACGGCCTGGATCAGGTTCTCCGCCAGATTCGCAAACAGGGCGAAGGCGAGCGCGACCAATCCCCAGAACAAGGTGAACCATTTCGTGGCGGCGACATAATGGGCGTCGCTTGCCTCACGCTTGAACACATGCCGGTAAAAGTCAATGGTGGTCGTTGAACCCAGCGCGTTGAGTTCGGCGGCCTTCGATGACAGCGCGGCGGCGAAGAACGCCGCGACCAGCAGGCCGATCACCCCGTGCGGCAGGTTGTTCAATATGAACGTGATGAAGACGTAATCGGAGTCGTTGCTTTTTGCCCCGGGCTCCGCGGCGAGCAGGGCGGTCCTGGCCTCGGCGCGCACGGCTTCGCTGCGCCCGCCCGCTGCCAGCGCCTGCGTCCGCGCCCGGGCCTCGGCCTCCGGGTTGCCTGCGTGTCTGGCGTCGAGCCAGGCGTGAATCCATTGCTTCTTTTCCACGTGGATGGCGTCGAATTTCTGCTCGAGGGAATGCAGTTGCGCGCCGGAACCATGGTTGACCGCATAGTGCCAGGCCGCCTGGTTGAAGAAGACCGGCGGTTGCTCAAACTGGTAGAAAACAAACACCATGGCGCCCAGCAGCAGGATGAAAAACTGCATCGGGATTTTGAGCACGGCATTGAACATCAGCCCGAGCCGGCTTTCGCGCAAAGAGGTCCCGGAAATATAGCGTTGCACCTGGGATTGATCGGTGCCGAAGTACGAAAGCGACAGAAAGAGTCCGCCCAGCAGGCCGGACCAGAAGGTGTAGCGCTGTTTGACATCGAACGAAAAATCCACCGCCTCCAGTTTCTTGAACCCTCCCGCCACCGTGAGGGCATCGGTGAGATTCGCCGGCAGTTTGACCAGCAGGACGATGAAGGCGGTCACCATGCCGCCAAAGATGACGGCCATCTGGTATTTCTGGGTGAGGCTCACCGCCTCGCTGCCACCGATCACGGTGTAAATGATGACCAGCAATCCGCTCAGAATGATGGTGAGATCCAGGCGCCAGCCCAGCATGGTCGAGAGGATGATGGCCGGCGCGTAAATCGTGATTCCGGCGGCAAGCCCGCGTTGCAGGAGAAAAAGCGCCGCGCCGAGCAGGCGGGTTTTAGCATCGAAACGCCGTCCCAGAAACTCGTAGGCCGTGTACACGTTCAAACGCCGGTACATCGGCAGGAATATCGTGGCGACAATGATCAGGGCCAGCGGCATGCCGAAATAATTCTGCACGAAGCCAAGCCCATCCTGATAACCCTGGCCGGGCGTGGAAATGAAAGTGATGGCGCTCGCCTGCGTGGCCATGACCGAGATGCCGATCGTGACCCATCCGATGTTTTGGTCGCCCTTCAGGTAGGTGCTCAGATCACGAATGCCGCGCGTGCGCCAGATGCCATAAACAGCGATTCCGACCATGGAGCCGATCAGGACGACGAAATCGAGCGGGCTCATGAAGAACTTCGGCCTCCAACTTTGGGCGCGCAACTGGACGATGAACCGAAAAGAGCCTGCTTCGGCGCGACAGCGTCTTGGAGTGCGGTGGCCCTCCACCGCTTTTGCCACTGCCATCGGCTCGTCCAAAGCGCCAGAGGGCTGGCGCACTTCAAAACCTGGCGGTGGTTCGCACGATTCATGAAAAGATCCGGGTCAGGGCGAAGAGCAGGACCACCCACAGGACGAAGCAGCCGAATACAAAAACGTAAACGCCGCGCCAGGTACGAAACCACGGCAGACCGGTCGGCTCGTCAGAGAGAGTTTCCACGGTCCCAATTGGAGTCATGAACTTGTCGTTTGGTAGGGCGCGTCAGTCCTCTGCGCGCCGCGGTTGTCAACAGGGGTGTTCGATCCGTTCCCGACGGCGCGCACGGAGTGACGCGCCCTACCTTGAGGCGCAGGGGCGGATTGATCGGGCGGCGGTTTCATTTTCCGAGCGATACCAGATTGGCAAACAACCGGTAGGCGCCGGGCACGCCCGCCGGGAGCTGTCGGAAAAACACAAGGCCGGTATAGACAAAATAACCCTTGCCATATTGCGCCACGAGCAGCCCACCCTTGAGCGGGGCTTCACCGGGATCGCCGCACGCGAGGATTGGTGTGAAGTGTTCGTCCCACTGGTTCGGGAAATAGATTCCCCGCTCCTGCACCCAACCCGCGAAATCGGCATTGGTAATCTTGTTCGGCGTGTTCAGCACCGGGTGGTTGGGCGCGAGGAATGTCACCGGCGCGGTTTCGTCCGTCACGCGGTCGCCCGACAAACGCAGGTCGTAAGGCGCGAGCTTGAGCGTCCGCGAGTTTTCCGGCCGGTTATATTGGGCGACGACCGTGCCGCCCGCCTCGACGTAGGCGAACAGCCCCGGCAAATTTGTGGCCAGGTCGTGGCGGACATTGAACGCGCGGACACCGATTACCACGGCATCGAGGCCGTGCAACCGCTCCGGTGTGAGGTCCGCGTCGGTCAACGTTGTGACCGTATAGCCCATTTGCTTCAAGCTGTCGGCCACGCTGTCGCCGGCCCCCGGCAGGTAACCCACCGTGTGGCCGCGGATTGCGAGGTTGAGACTGATGGCCTTGAGACTCGCGGGCGGCTGGAGCAATTGCAGCGGGATGTGCGGGTAGTTGATTTCCTTGCGCTCGTTCTGATAGCGCACACCGCCAATCTCCGCACTGGCGATGATTTTGGCTGTGGCGGACTCGGGCGGTGCGGTGACGGTGAACTTGGACCGTGTATGATCACCAACCTTGGCCAGATGAAAAGATTGTTTGATGGGATTGACCTTCCAGCCGGCTGGCGCTTCCAACTGCACGGTGCCGGCCACCCCGGCGCGATAGGCGGTAATTTCGACTTCCACCGGACGGGACTTGCCGGGCGCAAACAGTTCGACCTCGGAGCCGAAACTGAGCGAGATGGGTGGAATTGCATCCAGCCGCCGCCGGTTTTCTTTTTTATCAGAACTGGTTACAAGCTGCACGGGCTCATCTGGAACAACCAACCTCTGGCCGCCGACTTCAAAGACTTGCTCGACAGGAAACACGGGCGGATTTTCCGGGCGGCCGATCAGCGTGGGATCATCAACCCGGAACATGCCCGGCGTGCCCTCTTCGCGCAGCCAGTACGGCTGACTCAGCGGTGAATTGGCGGGCAGTGTCACTGTCTCATCGCTGTGTGCTGGCTGATTGGGAGTGAGATCGGAATTGAATTCCCACTTGAGACCGGGATGACGCGTTCCAATCCAGCGGACCGGGACATCCGATCGCACCACGACAGAATAATGCAATTTCATCTTTTCCCCCGGCACGACTTCGGCCTGGGGAATCATCGTCTCCACTTCCAAGCCCAGGCAGGCCTGCAGGATGCGATCGAGTTGGGCGCGTTTTTCAACGACCAAAGGATCGGTGGTCGGCAAGGCGGTCAGTTGGCTTCGCAATTCCAGCAACGCAGGCACACTCGCGGAAGGATTCCCGGGGTTGAATTTGGCAATGACCTCATCAGCCAATTTGCCAATGTCAGCGCCGCCGGGGACACGGCTCCACGTGGTATCAACACCATCAAGGATGTCGTTGGTGGCAATCTCGCCGTCCAGGTTCTGGAACAACTCGGTCCTCGGTCCGCCACCACCGCCGAAGCCCCGGAAATTGTCAAAGCCCTGGGTCTTGTGCATGGCGCGGCTGCGGGCGGCAACTTCGGCAAACGACTCTCCGGACACCGGGTCATTGCCCTTGATTTCCATCTGAATGGCGTTGGTTCCGGTTCCACCGCGCTGGAAACCGCCCGCATTCCAGAGAATGCGTTTGGGTTGCCACGGGGCCAGTTCCCGGAGTTGGTCGGGAAACGCATTGGTGTCGCCGGCCAGTTTGAACGCTTCGAGGGCGAGCACCGTTGACGCCGTGTGATGACCATGCGTACCGCCCGGCACGGGAGAAAAACGTACGATGAGCACGTCCGGCCGGAATTCGCGGATGACGCGCACGACATCGGACAACACTTGTTGTTTGTCCCAGATGTTCAACGTCTCGCGATAATCCTTGGAAAACCCAAAGTCAACAGCGCGGGAGAAAAACTGGCGGCCGCCGTCGAGGCGGCGGGCGGCGAGCAGTTCTTGGGTGCGGGCCACGCCCAATTCCTCGCCGAATTCTGGACCCAGTACGTTCTGACCGCCATCGCCCCGCGTCAGCGAAAGGTAGGCGGTGCGGTAATTTCGTCCGCGCGCCAGGTAGGCAATCAGCAGGGTATTTTCATCGTCGGGATGGGCGGCAATGTAAAGCACGCTGCCCATCTCGCGGAAACTTTGCAGTTGCTGCAAAATGGCGGCTGGCGGCGGTTCGGCGGCCCGGCTGCCGTCGGGGAAACCGGCCAGCAAACAGACACCGACGGCTGCGAGATGAGAGAACCAGCGTGTGCGCCGGTTCGACCTTTTGAATGAAATGGTCATATAGTGGTTCCAGTTAACATGGGCACAATTTGATATGCCTCTGGGAAAAGCGGTCCCGATGCAACGGGACCGCAGTCCAAGACGCTTCGCGCGACACGACGATTCCTGAAATACGCGCAAACGTCTTGGACTGCGCCAGCCCTCTGGCGCTGGACACGCCTCGAGGTCGTGTTGCCCAAATCATTTTGAAGACGGCGGAGCGCGGCTGTCTCAGCCGCAGCACGTTCGACAATCCAAAACCCGTGGAATTTCGTGCGCTCATTCGGCAATCCGGGCTGCTGCGGTTGTGACGCCCGCGCTCCGTTCGATTTGGGCAACACGCCCTCGACCCCACCTCCGGAATGCCGGATTTATCCGGCAGCAACGCGCGCCGATGGCACACCTGCCGGATGAATCCGGCGTTCCACGCGGGCGCGGCATCGTGCATAGGTGGCAATGCCCGGGCTTGTCTCTACGCGCTATTTCTTGACGGTGAACGGCACCGAGAACTGGGTGTTTTCCCACATCATTTTCAGCACGCCTCCGCCTGAAGGATTCTGATCGATGGCCATCGTGAACTGGTCCACCGTCTTGTCCAGCGTGTCTTTCTTCAGGTCAATCCGCGCCAGCTCATTCGTCGCTTCACTCTGTTCTTTATACGGAATGCCCCACTGCCCGGTCTTCTTGTTGACGATCAGCTTCGCGGTGCCGTCGGCGGCGGGCAGGGTGAACAACGAGTAGGTGCCTGCCGGAACCGTCGTCCCGCCCATCACGACCGGCTGTTCCGTAGTGAGGAGTGTCGCTTCGTCGGCCCCCGTGCGCCAGACCTTGCCGTAAGGCACCAGCGTCCCCCAGATTTTGCGGACTTCGCCGGTCTTGGGGTCCTTGGAATAAGGACGCCCATAGACAATCGTGACCTTGTTGCCATCAATGACCGAACTGATGGTTTCATGGGGACTGATGCGTTTTCGCTGGGCCATCAGCGGCAATGCGCTGGCAATGACAATGGCGATAATAAGTGTGGATTTTAATTTATTCATGGTCTTTCTCATGGTTTCGTTGGTTATCTATGATTGAAGTTTTGGCTGGACGGAGGCAACCGGCGTCATCACTTCAAGCTGGAGATCAGGTCTTCGTTCAGCTTCACGTAGCCGGTATCTTTGGCTTTGATCGCGAGTTCGGTCGAACGTTTGGCTGCGGCGATGGCGCCTTCCTTGTCGCCGAGCTTGGCGAGGATTTTCGCCTTCAGGTGGACGATGTAATAAGTTTCGCGCTCGGCGATGGCGGCATCAATCCATTTGCCGGCCTTCTGCAGATCCTGTCCGTGATCATAGTAAAACAGGGCCGCCTGGTAATAGGGCTTGTTGCCCTCCGGCGCGGCCATCACGGCTTCGATCTGCGGCACCAGCTTGCTGACCAGTTCGACTTCGAGCTTCACCGGCACGCGGGTCTTTTCCCAGGTGAGATTGAGCGTGGCGGACTCGTCGCGGAGGTCGTTGATGTCAATCGTGAACGTCTCAACGGGTTTCGCAAGTTTCACGGGCGTCGCCTTGAACCGCACCAGGTCGTTGGTCGGGTTGTAGTTGAAGATGCTCGCGGCCGTGTCCTTGTGGATGATCACAGTCCACTCTTTTTTACCGGGAATGGTGTAAAGGGCATATTGGCCGGCGGGAACTTCCGTGCCGTTGAGCTTGACGGCGGTGCTGAAGGAAATCTTGGTGGAGGCATTCGCGCCCGTGCGCCACACCTGGCCGTAAGGGACCAGGCCGCCAAAGATCGGACGGCCCTTCACACCCGGCCGGGAATAGACAATCTCGATGTCGGTGAGACCGACGTGCTGTTTAAGCGTGCAAACGGGACTGGCAGCCGGAAAATCAACCTTGGGTGTCTGTGCCAACAGCCCGCAGGTGAATACCAGTCCGGAAGCCAACACCAGAGAGGACAGTAGTATTTTTGAGTTCATAGTTGTTAGAGACTTATGACTACCCGGCCAAAAAGAAAGAGAAAAATGATGAAAAAAGAATTGAATTTACGGCATTTTTTGCAACGGCCCTCGGTGAGCGCCGGTGGAATCAATGGCGACGGTCATCCCGACCCAGAGTCGGGGCAGTGCCACACTACAGCAAGATTTCTTCTCATCGTGACAGCCCGCGCCGGGTGGATTAGCCTTCATCCATGCAGCAAACGACGTTGACGCTCGGCCACTCACCGGACCCCGACGACGCCTTCATGTTTTACGCGCTGGCGAAGGGCTTGATCCCGACGCACGGCTTCCGGTTCGAGCACATTTTGCAGGATATCCAGACGCTGAA
>Ga0181521_10005393_pt1 | contig 14240 bp, 15 predicted proteins | sample PEATcosm2014_Bin_32_FD_119764 | JGI IMG/M metagenome (GOLD analysis project Ga0181521, IMG submission 119764) | Peatland microbial communities from MTU Mesocosm Facility, Houghton, MI, USA - PEATcosm2014_Bin02_60_metaG | ecosystem: Environmental > Terrestrial > Soil > Wetlands > Peat | place...
ACATTCGTTCCTTGCCTCCAAAATTGGGAACTGCCAACATGCAAATTGAAATCTCGCGGAGGATTCTTCCAGTGAAACGTACACGAATTCTAGTCACACTTCTCGCTGCCCTTGCGCTCGTGATGAGCAGCTGCGGAACCGGGGATAAGATCGGATCAGTCTCTATCAGCGCCAACGGCACAGCCGGTACGGTGAACCTCGCGGGCTTGGGGGGAACTCTGCAACTGCAGGTGATGGCGAACTACACCAGCGGCAAGCAAATTGACGAAACCAATTTCGCCACCTACACGATTACACCCCAGGGCACACTGTGGGACCAGATAACCCCTCTGCCCACGCCCCCATACGGAGTGGAACTCAATAGAACGGGAATGCTCACCGCCACTGGGGACCAAAACGGCAACGGGATTTGCACCTGGCTAAACGCAAATACGACCAGCACCCAGCTCAGTACGCCCTCCTATTACTTCACGGGGGACTACATGATCCTCGCCACCTACCGTGGTTTCACATCGAATCCCGTCTATATCCCGGTTGCATCTGCCCCGAGCGGCCAGACCGGACAAGAGGGCATCTGCGGCCCGTCGGCTACTGGGAATTAGAACTCCTGGGTGCTGACGAAGTTCTAACGTCTTCTGATTCACAGTGCAGCCCACTCCGCGGGGCTGCACTTTACTTTTGGGGCTTCGCCTGGCGGGCGCGTGAACCTCAGCTCGCACACCTGCCACCAGGCTTTTGCAACTCAAATCTCCTTGGACCGTTTTCAGCGATAGCGTGGACGGAAGACGCTTGTCATCCCGGAAGACGCTTGTCATCCCGAGCGTAGCGAGGGATCCAGGTTCTAGCTTGTACCACCGGTACCGCCGCCGCGGGCAAACCCCCAGATCCCTCGCTGCGCTCGGGATGACAGTGAGTAATGGGCTACAGTAACTGTGAAATGCTCTAGGCCCTCTCCAGCGAAGCGGCAAAAGCATCCAGCGAGAGCGACCGCAGCAAGTTCCGCCGCATCCCTCGTTCCACGTCCGCCAGCCGGTCGGAAGCCGACGTAATCCAGTCGAAGTCGGCGGATTCCGCCATCCGTTTCAGCTCAGAAGAAATGTCGGTATTGCGGATTGCGTCCGGCGCCCCCGAACTGATGAACATCAGATCGCGCAACAGAGAGTACAGCGTGCGGATCAACTGCTCGGTCTTGTCCCGCCCTTCCGCCCCGGCACGGTACGACTCGGTGATCTTGAACAGCTCGCTGTGTTCTCCGCCCCGCAGCGCGGAGTTGAGGAGGGCGAGGGCATGGTCGCGAGCCGCAGTATAAGCCGCCAGGTCAAAACTGCGAGCCCGTCCCACCGCACCTTCCGACAAGCGGGCCACCAGCGCGCGCTGGGCCTGCTTCCATTCCGGCCGGTGCTCGGCCAGATAGCGCTCGATCTCCTCCGCCGCCAGCGCGCCCAGGGTAAACACCATCGCCCGAGAACGGATCGTGGGCAGCAGCTCACCGGGATTTTCCGTGAGCAGGAAAATGGTTGCGAACTCGGGCGGCTCTTCCAGCACCTTGAGCAGCGAGTTTGCCGCTTCCTTCATGAACGCCGAATCGGTGAAGATGTAGACCCGTTCCCGGCCTTTTCCCGGCCGGTAATAAATCGTCTCGATGACGCGGCGCACCTGGTCCACCTTGATCATCATTTGCGGCGGATCGGGGGGAACGATGAGCACGTCGGGATGCGTCTGCACGAAAATGCGCGTTTCTTTTTTGTCGGTCTCGCGCAGATTTTCGCGCGCCTCGACCGCTTCGGCAAAGCGCGCTTCGAGATCGGCAGCCTGCGCGATGCGCGTGCAGTTCGCGCACTTGCCGCAGAAGTCAGGCAGGCCGTCGGTTTGCGTCGGCGTGAGGCAGTTCAACGTCTGGGCCAGCATCAGCGCCAGCCTGTACTTCCCGGCTCCCTGTGCGCCGGCTAGCACGATCGCGTGCGGAAGCCTTTCCCGCGCCAGCATGTCGCGCAGGCGATGTACGGTTTCAGCATTGCCATGAAAATCAGAAAAGGGCATGGGCTACGGTTAAGGCAAAATCTGCCACAGAGGCACAGGGGCACAGAGGACAACTCCAGGGATGATTCTCAAAGCCTTCTCTGCGTCTCTGTGACTCTGTGGTGAAATAACTTTCCTACAACTTCAACTTTCGTCGAACGATCTCCACAATCCGGGCATGCGTCTGCCCCGGCGTTCCCCGCGCGTCCACCATCACCACGCGTCCCGGCTCCCGCTTGGCGATCGTCAGATATCCCTCGTGCACGCGGGCAAAGAACGCCCGCGTCTCCTGCTCGAAGCGGTTCTCGTCGTGGGTTCGGGTCGCGCTCTTCGACGCGCGCCGGTTCCGGCGCCGCGCCCGGCCCAGGCTGGCCGCCGGGTTCGAATCGAGTAAGAGAGTCAGGTCCGGCTGCAGGTTCCCGCACAGCACGCGGTGTAACTCGCGCACCGGCTCGCTGCCCAGCTTCCGCCCGCTGCCCTGATAAGCCTCGGTCGAATCCGTGAACCGGTCGCAGAGCACGATGCTGCCCGCGGCCAGGGCCGGCTCGATCACCTCGGCAACATGCTGCGCCCGCGAGGCGAACATCAGCGCCATCTCCGCCAGGGGAGAAAGCCCGGCCGTACCTGAGTCCAGAAGCACTTTGCGGATTCTTTCCCCCATCGCTGTGCCACCGGGTTCGCGCGTCTCCGCGACTTTGTGCCCAGCCGCACGCAGCGCCGCCGCGAGCCTGCGCATCTGCGTGCTCTTGCCCGTTCCGTCGAGCCCTTCCAGGGTAATGAATTTTCCGCGCCGGGACATCTGCCGCATCATATCAGCGCAGCCTCTCTGTACGCTCGCCTGCGCCGGCTGCTATAGTCTTACTTCTGCCGCACGAAGTGGGATTTTCAAGCCATCACAAACATGGGAGCCGGAAAGATGAAACTCTCGAGAGTCTTGGGAGTTGTCTGCTTAACAGTCTCAGCCGTTTCCAGTTGGTGCGCAACACCGCCCCTGGTCACGCTTTTCGTCGACGCTACCACCGCGCCCCGCAAGATCTTCCACGCCTCCCTGAAGATTCCCGCCAGCCCGGGGGACCTGACGCTTTACTACCCCAAGTGGATTCCCGGCGAGCACGCCCCCGACGGGCCCATCAATGACCTCGCCGGCCTGAAGTTCACCGCCGCCGGCCAGACTCTCAAATGGCGCCGCGACACGCTCGACGGCTTCACCTTCCACGTCCAGGTCCCTGCCGGTGCGACCGAAGTCTCCGCCGAACTCGACTTCCTCTCTCCTGCGACTTTCGAAGGCGGCTTCTCCGCCGGATCTTCCGCCACTGACAAGCTCGCCGTTATCAGCTGGAACGAGGTCCTTCTCTACCCCAAAGGCTGGAAGTCCGACGATCTCAACTACACCGCGACCCTGAAGCTTCCCGCCGGCTGGAAGTTCGGCACACCTCTTCCCGTCGCCAGTCAAAATGGAAACGAAGTCCGCTTCGCCGACGTTTCCCTGACCACGCTCGTAGACTCGCCGGTCATCGCCGGGGAATTTCTGAAGGTCGTTCCGCTGGCCCAGGATCCCGTTACCGAACTGGACATCGCCGCCGACAGCGCCTCTGCCCTCGATGCTCCCCAGGATGTCTGGGACCACTACAAGAGTCTGGTCGAGCAGGCCCAAAGACTTTTCGGCGCGCACCACTATCGCGACTATCATTTCCTCTACACGCTGAGCGATCACGTCGCCCACTTCGGCCTTGAGCACCACGAATCCGACGACAGCCGTGTGAATGAGAGCGCCCTCGTCGACGAAACCGCGCGCAAGTTGTCAGCCGGCCTGCTTCCCCACGAGTATGTGCATTCGTGGAACGGAAAGTTCCGCCGCCCCGCCGACCTCGCCACCCCTGACTACGAGCAACCCATGCAGGACGATCTGCTGTGGGTCTACGAGGGACTGACTGACTATCTGGGATTCGTGCTCACCGCGCGCAGTGGTCTGCTCACTGCCGATCAGGATCGCGATGACCTCGCCATCAACGCCGCGGCGCTCGATCACACTCCCGGCCGCCAGTGGCGCAATCTGCAGGATACGGCCGACGCAGCCCCGCAGCTTTATTTCGCTCCTGAGGCCTGGCACTCCTGGCGCCGCAGCACCGATTTCTATCCGGAAGACACGCTGAACTGGCTCTGGGCCGACGGGATCATCCGTCAGCAAACCAAAGGCAAGAAAACGCTGGATGATTTCTGCCAGCTCTTCCACGGCGCTCCCAGCACCGGCCCCATGGTCAAGCCATACACTTTCGACGATGTAGTCAACGCGCTCAACCAGATCGCACCCTACGACTGGCGCGGCTTCTGGACCGAACGCCTCACCAATCATGGGCCCGGCGCTCCCCTCGGCGGCATCGAGGGCAGCGGATGGAAATTGGTTTATGACGAGAAACCTTCCGAAATGCTGGGCAATTCGGCGGGGATGTTCCACTTCGTGCCCGCGGCTTTCGCGCTCGGCTTGGATCTGCGCGACGATGGCGAGATCACCGACACCATCGAGGGGGAACTCGCGGCCAAAGCCGGCATCGGACCGGGAATGAAGGTTGTCGCTGTCAATGGCCGCCGATTTTCTCCCGAGATTCTGCGGGACGCGATCAAAACCGCCAAGACCAGCCCCGCTCCGATCGAGTTGCTGATCGAAAACACCGACTATTACAAGACTTACACGCTCGATTACCACGGCGGCGAAGGCTACCCGCACCTGGTGCGGGATGAGTCGAAGCCCGACCTGCTGAGCGACATTTTGAAAGCGAAGTAGGGTCGTGTGGGATCGGGTCCTCTGACCCGGTCATGCGGCGCGAAGCGTCGCGGGCTTCTGGCCTGCGGTACAATCACAACCGTCCATGACTCGCCCCGCCTGCGCCGCAATCGTCCTGTTCGTGTTTTTTCACGCCACCACTCCGGCCCAAACCATCCTCGGCTTCACCCCCGCTTCCGCCGCCCGCGAAACCGGGATCGAGAACAAATTCAAATCCATTCCCTCGCCCGACGAAGAACGCCGCCAGCACCGCATCTTCACCGCCGAACCCCACGTCGCCGGATCGAAGCGCAACAACCAACTTGCTGACTACATTGCCGGCGAATGGCGCAAACAGGGACTCGATGACGTCGTGATCCGCCGCTATGACGTCTACGGCACCAATCCCAAGAGCGCCTCGCTTGAAATGACGGCGCCCGTTCACTACCAGGCCACGCTCCGTGAAGCTCCGCTCGATGCCGATCCCGACTCGAAAAACCCCGCCATCAGCGGCGCCTGGCTCGGCATGTCCATTTCCGGCGAAGTTACCGCGCCCGTCGTCTACGCTCACAGCGGCAATCCCGAAGACTACGACCTGCTGCGCAAGAACGGCATCAGCGTCAAAGGCAAGATCGTGCTCGTCCGTTACTCGAATCCCTACAGCTATCGCGGATTCAAAGCGCTCACCGCGCAGCGCGAAGGCGCGGCCGCAATCCTCATCTACAGCGATCCCGCCGAAGACGGCTACAAAAAAGGAAAGGTCGATCCCGATGGACCCTGGGGCCCGGAGTATAAAATCCAGCGCGGCGCCATCACCTACGACTTCATGGTCCCGGGCGATCCGCAAACGCCGGGATGGGCCTCGCTGCCGGGCGCGAAGCGCATTCCCATCGAGCAAGCCATGTCCGCGCCGAAAATCATGGCGCTGCCGCTCTCCTGGCACGATGCCAGGCCGCTGCTCGAAAACATGGACGGCCCTCTCGCCCCGGAAAACTGGCAAGGCGGATTGCCCTTCCAATATCACCTCGGCGGCGAGCGCGTAAAAGTTCACTTGAAAATTGAGATGGAAAACGGCATCCAGCCCTACTATGTCGTCGAAGGCCGCATTCGAGGCGCCGAGTTGCCCGACGAATGGGTCGTGCTCGGCAACCATCGCGACGCCTGGGTTTTCGGCGGTGTCGATCCCTCCAGCGGCACGGCGTCCATGATGGAAATGACCCGCGCCCTCGCCCAGCTCGCCAAACAAGGCATGCGCCCGCGCCGCACCATCATCGTCTGCAGTTGGGACGGCGAGGAAGTCGGCCTCACCGGTTCCACCGAGTGGGGAGAGCAATTCGCCGACGACCTCCGCGCCAAGGCCGTGGCCTACATCAACGTTGACGAGGCCACCTCTGGCCCAAATTTCCACGGCCAGGCCGTCGCGTCACTCGCCCCCATGCTGGTTGAAACAACCCGCATACTCCAGGATCCTTCCGGCCAAAGTCTCTACGACGCGTGGAAAGCAACAGTTGCGCGCGAGAAGGAAGAAGGCAGGCAATCCGGCCAAATGAACGATTCCGGCGTCAGCGATGGGACTCTCGCCGACACGCGCATCGGCAGCGGCTCCGACCATACCGTCTTTCTCAACTTCGTCGGCATGCCGGTCATCGGCCTGCAGTTTGACGGAGACTACGGCGTTTACCACTCCGCCTACGACGACTTCTACTGGATGAACCACTTCGGCGATCCCGGCTACCGCTATCACACGCTCATGTCGCAGTTGTGGGGAGTCACCGCGCTGCGCCTCGCCAACGCCGACCTGCTGCCCTTCGATTTCGCCAGCTATGCCGCGAACATCCGCCAGTTTGTAGAGGAGCTAACGAAGGGCCACGATAAGGACATGTGGGGGCAGCCGCCATCGGCTGTCCAGCCGGGCGAAGCCCGGCAGCCGCAACTGGACCTCAAGCCAATCCTCGACGCTATCGACGCCTTCGAAGCCGCCGGAAAGAAACTGAACGATTCGCTAAAGGAAAAGCTCGCGTCCGGCCCAATCGATCCCAAACTCGCCGCCACTCTGAATCACGGCATGATGCAGGTCGAGCGCAACTGGCTGAATCCCGACGGCATCCCCGGCAGGCCCTGGTTCAAACACATCCTCTACGGCGCCCGCTTCACCTATGCCCACCTCGAACTGCCGGGATTAACCGAAGCGGTCGAAGCCAAAGATTGGCCCACCGCAAAGCAGCAAGCCGAAATCCTCGAGGGCGCGCTCGAAAACAACACGAGACTATTGGACGAACTTCGCTCCGGCCTTAACTAACTTCGAGGGTGTCCCATCCTAGGGCGTTCTTTGCGCCAGGATTGGGGAATTTGATTTGCGGGTGCCCCATACCTCGCGTACTTGCGAGACGTGGTGATTTTGACTTGCGCGCCGCCATTTCACTGCGCCACCACCGCCACGTAAGAAATCAACCTAGGAATCGTGACCTGCACCTGTCCGCCCAAGTAGTTGAACGACACCGGCGTGTCCTCTGCATAATCGGGTGAGACGAGCGTCACCGACACCGGGGCCTTAGCCAGCGGAAACGCGGCGACCACCGCGTCCTGTTCTTGAAATCCCTGCGAGTAGTTATGGTTGATCAAATGGGCGACGGTGCGGCCATCGCTCAACTGGGTGAGATTCGTGGCAATGTTCGGAACTGATACCGTAACTGTGCCAGTCAGATCCTGGGTATTGTGATAGAGCGCAGCATGGGCCGGCGATTCATAAAACGTTGCGGTCTGCTCGAAGAGCGGCATCAAACCCAACTGCTGAGCGGTCGGATCTCCGATGCTATCCAACAGATGCATGTTCAAATAGACGGTGGCAGCCAGTGCTTCCGGCACATACATGCGCCAGTAGTCCGGTTGCTCTGACGAAGGAAGCGAGAGATACCGGGTCATGACTCCAGTCGGCCAGTCGATGAACGCGGCGACAGGAACGACGCGGCCATCGATTCGCGCCGAGCGCTGCTTGATGCTCAAAAAGGCTTGCAGCAGCGACTGGGTGCCATCGAGATGACCGTCCGGAGTGAGCGGGCAGTAGTCAGCGGAAGTACCGCCGGGACCGTCGGGATTGCCATCCCAAAGCCCGTTCATCTGAAAATCGACAAAAGGAAAGACTCCGTTCGCGGTGATATAGATCTCGCGGCCATATTTCTGGCGCGCATAGTTGCGCAGCGTGAGAACCATGTTCTGCCAGTAGACGAGGCTGGTATAGGTCCCGGTAAATGTCCCGTTTTGAGGCTCGGGATGGCCGCTGTACGTACTTCCCCACTCCGCCGCCAGCGGATTCGACGAGTTCAGCGGATCCGCCTGCCAGCCATTCCTGGCCAGATAGCCGCGATAGTCGAAGGTGCGTCCCCACTGCTCTGCGGACAGAGAGCAGTTGAGCTTGTCTGCGACCGTGACGCCGAATTGCGTTTGCCATTCCGACGCGCTCAGGCTGGGATGCTTCGCGCACAGAAATCCGCCAAAGTCGGCGACATCGGCATCGTCGAAACCCTCATTGCCGTTGCCATATGTGGCGCCTTCATAGCTTTCGTCAACTTCATCGAAGAAAAGTCCGTCGACGCCGCCATCGATCTGCATTTCGCCGATGCCGATGATGTACTGGCGGTAAGTTGGTGAGGCCATGCTTCCGCGGTAGAAATTGAGCGGAGCGTGAACCACGGGTTGTCCGTCCGCGTCGCAGGACACCACGGCGTTAAATTGTGCCGCCACGGGGAACTCGTCCTGAAAAAGAACCGTAGCGGTGCTCCCGCCGATAAATGTGATTCCGTCGGCCTGAGCCTGGGCGGGGTAGCTCCAATTGTAGTAAGACGATTGCGTCCCGTAGATGTCCCAGCGTTGCCAGGCACGCGGGACGATGTTGGGCTTCATCTCGAGAACCTGCTGATCAGCCGGGAGATTCATGCTCTCTTCGCTGAACCCGAAGACGGTCAGGCCCGACGGATCGCGAGTGCCATAGACTGCCGGATCAACCTGAATCTGGGAATAGATCCCGCCACCACCGGCCGGGTTGCTGGCCGCCGGCGTAGCGCACACCGATTGCGGCTGTTGTGGCGGCGTGGTTGAAGTTGCTGGCGATGCTCCGCCGCACGCGGCGAGAAAAAGAACAAGCGAGCAGATGAAAGCCCAGCTGCAGCCACGACGATGCGACGCTAGGAACGATGAACCGAGGGACAACATCTCGAACTCAAGCCAGTCCAAGTTCATCCTTTACCCTCCCGCAACTCTCATCTCCCGCTCCATCACCTTGCGTAGAGCGGCGTTGATGCGGGTCTGGTAGCGGCGGCCGTCTTTCTTGAACCAGGCAATCACATCGGCATCCAGACGTAGCGTGACCGGCTTCTTCAGCGGCCGGTAAAAATCGGCGATCTTCATGGTGTGCAACTTCGACTCCGCCACCGGCATTGAAAAGTTCAAAACTCCGCGCTTCCCAGCCTTCCGCCTGCGGCTGGAGCTTCGGGCGCGGACGGATACCGGTCTGGGCCTCTTGGAGCGGGTCTTAGGCCCGCGATCTCTTTTCCGGCTCTTCATAATCCCTTCTTCTCATTGCATTTAGGTGAATCACACAAAAATGTATGTACAACATTATACATCGGAATGTTCCTTCAGGAACACTGTTGAAATTTTTATCTCCGCGCTCCCCTGCCCCGCAAGGTCTTCATTCGCAGTCACTTGCGGCTCCTCATCCTCCTCCATGAAGGCAAACACCTCCTGCGGCACCGGATTTTGCCACACCGGAGCGAACGATCGCCGGTGCAACGGCGTCGCGCCGTGCTCCCGCAGCGCAGCCAGATGCTGAGGCGTGCAGTAGCCCTTGTGTGAGGCTAGACCGTAGGCAGGAAACGCCGCATCCAATTCACACATCATGCGGTCGCGCTCCACCTTGGCCAGAATGGACGCCGCCGCGATCGAGGCCGAGAGTGCGTCGCCATGAATGATGGCATCCTGCGGCTGCCCGCAGTCCAGACGCACGGCATCGACCAGGAGGTGATCCGCCGCCGGCACAAGCTGCAGCACTGCCTCGCGCATGGCCACCCGCGACGCCTGGTAGATGTTGATCTCATCGATACGAGCCGCGTCCACCGCGGCGATGGCCCAGGCGATGGCGTGCTTGCGGATGCGCTCGGCCAGCACTTCTCGTCGTTCCGGCACAAGCAGCTTCGAATCACGCAGCCCGCGCACCCGGTAGGCGGGATCAAGAATCACGGCCGCCGCCACGACCGGACCAAACAGCGACCCGCGCCCGACTTCGTCCACGCCCGCGACCAGCCGCGCTCCCGCATGCCAGGCCTTCTTCTCATAGCGCAGCGTGCAGCGCAGCTTCTTCAACAGGCGCAACTTGGCCGCCGAAGCAGACAGCGTCCGCACGGGCGGCGATGGGGCTACAGATAACACGGGAGTCGCAAACATCTTCGTCGAGAGCCACGAATCACGCAAGAGGGTTTGCTTTCGAACCTGTGCAAAAGCATATTCCTCTTTTCATTGCTCACCCCCACTGGGGTAATACCGCTTAGTAACCAGTCCCCAGTTACTCGGGTACATTGTCCAGCCGGACATGCACTGTTAGCTTGGCAACAGCAACGTGCGTCCGGCAAGCGAGGCAGTTTTGCAGCGTAGCCACCACAAGCCGCCAGAGAACAGTCTGCTTACAGGAAAGCTGGTGCACGCGGCGTTGCCCGTGCGCTGGAGCCTGATGGCCCAGGAGGGCCGCGGTCCGGTAGAGCCGGCTTGTACGTACGACATTCATCCGCACGGCGCGCGGCTCGTCAGCGCGCGCGAGGTAAATCTTGGCGATCTGGTGCTGGTGGAACGCGGGCGCCACAAGGCGATCTGCCAGGTGGTTTGGACCGCGGATCCCGCTTCTCCTTTGCGTGGCCAATTCACGGTGCAGTGTGTCGAGGGCAGGACGCCCTGGGACGACGAGTTGCGGCAGATGGAAGAGCAATATCAACCCGTCATTTTGGATGATCCGCAGAGCAGAGCCGGCCGCGGATTCAGCCTGCAGGACAGGAACCGCCGGCGGCGGCCGCGATTCTACGTCGAAGGCCAGGCGGAGGTGATTGACGGCGTGCAGCGCGTGGAAGGCGAGGTGCAACAGATCTCCGAATTTGGCGCGCGCATCTCGGCCATGGAGTTGTTCAACCCGGGAACAGATTTCCGGCTGATGTTAACCGTGTTTGACGTCAGCCTCGCCCTCAAAGCGCAAGTGAAGTATCTGGTGGACAACCTCGGAATGGGCGTGGAGTTCCAGGAAATCCGCCGCGGTGACCGGCCCTTGCTCAGCTATGTGCTGAGCAGGCTCAAGACTAGAAGAATCGAGGAGTTCGCCCAGGTGGAAGTGGAGAGGGAACCGCTGGTCGCGGCTGGATAGCGGCTGGATAGCGGCGGCTGGAATAGATCGCGACTTCCACTACAACTCTGCTCGGCACACAAGCGAGCCGAGCTTCGCTCGGCATGGCCGGGTCTGAGACCCGGCCCCACACGAGCAAATCTACGCCTTCTCGACGTCGCGCAGGCGGGCGGCTTTGCCCCTCAGGTTGCGCAGGTAGTAGAGCCTGGCGCGGCGGACCTTCGAAGAACGCACCAGGTCAACCTTGTCAATCACCTTGGAGTGAATGGGGAAGATGCGTTCCACGCCCTGCCCGAAGCTGATCTTGCGCACGGTGAAGCTGGCCTGCGGTCCGTTGTCGCGCTTGATCACCACGCCTTCGAAGGCCTGCAGACGTTCTTTATCGCCCTCTTTAATCTTCACGTGGACGCGTACGGTGTCGCCGGGACGAAAATCGGGGATGTCGGTGCGCCTGGTCTTGGCCAGCAGTTTTTCGATAATCAGGTTGGACATGGTCGTTTATCCTTCGTCGTCTGGGTCTTGGGTCTCAAATCTTGGGTGCTAGGTCTCAGGCCGGAGCCCAAGACCTAACACCTAAGACCTGACACCGCCTTCGTTCGCGATCACTACTCCTGGCCAGCCTTGATCCGGGCCAGAATTTCTTCGTCTTCGTCGCTGAGCGGCACACCGTTGAGCAAGTCCGGGCGGTTGCGCAACGTCTTTTCCAGAGCCCGCTCACGGCGCCAGCGCCGGATTTCCCGGTGGTTGCCGTTGATCAAAACCTCCGGCACCGGCAACCCGCGAAACTCAGCCGGCCGCGTGTAATGCGGATAATCCAGCAATCCGCCGGAACCGCAGGTCGAATCCGGGCCGTCGTTTTCCGTAACCTCGCCCGCTTTCCCGTGCGCGGTGAACGATTCCTGACGCGTTGACGCCGCGTTGCCGACGGCTCCGGGCAGCAGGCGCGTGACCGCTTCAATCACCACCGCCGCAGCGAGCTCGCCGCCGCTTAAAACGTAATCGCCGATCGAAAGCTCACGGTCCGCAAGAAACTCGGCCACGCGTTCATCCACGCCTTCGTAGCGGCCACAGATCAGCACCATGCGGTCGAGCGCCGCCAGTTCTGCCGCAATTTGCTGCGTAAAGCGCTCGCCCTGCGCCGAAAGCAGGATGACAGATTGCTTCGCGCGTCCGGCCACGCGGTCATTCACTCGAACTTCGCGCGCCGCCAGCTGCAATGTTGCCAAACATTCAAAGATCGGTTCCGGCTTCAGCACCATGCCTTCGCCGCCGCCGAATGGGCGGTCATCCACGGTGCGGTGCCGGTCGTGCGTGAACTGCCGCAGATCGTGGACTTCGATTTCCGCCAGACCCATCTCGCAAGCCCGGCGCGTGATGCCGTGATCCAGAGGTCCGCGAAAGAAGTCCGGAAAGATGGTGACAATGTCGGCCTTCATTTGCGAAAACCAAAACCTCACCGCAGAGGACGCAGAGGACGCAGAGAAATCTTATTCCTTCCCACGGCTACGGCCTCGGCGTTTCCCAGGCGATCGTTCTGCCTGATGCTCTTTTTCTTCCGCCGTCACCGCGGCATTGACTTCAAATAGGCCCTGGGGCAGATTCATGCGTACTTGCCCGCGCGCCACGCTGACATCTTCCAGATACGCTTCGGCGTACGGCACATCGAACTTCTTTCCTGCGCCATCGGCAACAATCAGCAGCGGAGCTTCACCGGCTCCAAACTGAACGTCTTCGACGCGGCCGATTGCGGTACCGTGATCGAGAACCTGGCAGCCGATCAGGTCGCTGACGTACGTCCATCCCGGTTCAAGTTGCGCGCGCTCGCGGCGCGGAACCTGCAGTTCAGTCCCGACCAGGACTTCAGCTTCTGAGATCGTATCCACGCCGCGGAATTTCAGAACCAGCAGCCCTTTGTGCGGCCACAGCTCTTCGATCTCCAGTTCGCGGCGCGACTCTTGTGACTTCGCCAGAGCGAACAGCTTCATGCCCTGGGTGAAGCGTTCCGGGACGTCGCTGTGTACTTCTGCAGCGACCTCGCCGTGCCGGCCCTGCGTCTTCACGACGCGGGCCAGAGTGATGAAGTCGTTCCTGCTGGCCGCATCGTCGGCGCTGTCTTTCGCCCCTGACGGGGCTCCTTTATCTGTCACTCGCTCACCCACGGCTCACGCCGTGGGCTGCGTTCTTACGCCGCTTCGCGGCTGAGCGGACACGAATACGGAGGGTTTCTGCGCCACTCCGATCTACTCGATGATTTCGAGCGTGTAGCGCTTGTGGGCCCGATACCCGGCGGCGCTCAGCAGCGCGCGAAATGCACGCGCGGTACGGCCCTGGCGTCCGATGACTTTCCCCACGTCGCTTTCGGCGACTTCCAGTTCGATCACGCCATCGTCGAACTGCTCGACGAAGACTTCGTCCGGCGCGTCCACCAGCGACTTCGCAATCAGTTCAATCAGAACGCGCACGTCTGCAGTAGGCTCAGTCATGTTCAATTCTCAAGGTGAAAATATTGAGGAGCCGCTAACTCTGGGCGGCCATTCCCGCAGCGGCTAAAGCCGCGGCCTTGATTGCTCTCGCCTCCTGGCGCGCCTTCAGGCGTGCCCTGATACGAATCGCAATGTCACAGCCTTCGACGATGTGATCTAGGCGGCGGAACCGGCCGGGGCGGGAGCCGGAGTCTTGGCGAACAGCTTGCTCACCCGCTCCGACATTTGCGCGCCCTTTGACACCCAGTACTCGACGCGATCGCGCTTCAGTTCGATGCTGGCGGGGTTGGTGCGGGGGTTGTAAGTCCCGACCACCTCCACCGGACGCCCGTTGCGCGCGCGCTCTTTCTCAATCACAACAACGCGATACTGCGGTTTTTTGCGCGCACCCGTGCGCGCCAGACGAATCATTAACACGAGACGTATATCCTTGTTCCGGAAGAGTCCGGCGAGATCAAGACAAACTCTTATTATGCCGGAGCTTAGGCGGAATGGCAAGGGCGCGTATCGCGCCATGCAAAATGTAACCGGAGGGGAGGCCGTCGAGACACTTAAGATGTAACCCGACTCAGAAGCTTTTTGAGGAGGGTGGATTGGG
>Ga0181521_10005396_pt1 | contig 14233 bp, 10 predicted proteins | sample PEATcosm2014_Bin_32_FD_119764 | JGI IMG/M metagenome (GOLD analysis project Ga0181521, IMG submission 119764) | Peatland microbial communities from MTU Mesocosm Facility, Houghton, MI, USA - PEATcosm2014_Bin02_60_metaG | ecosystem: Environmental > Terrestrial > Soil > Wetlands > Peat | place...
CGCCTGGTGCATGCGGGCATGCCGCATCATGTGCTGCTGTCGTTTGGCAAAGAGCAAGAGACGTTCCGGAGACTGGCGAGAGCTCTGGGTGTGGAGTGGTGCGAGTAGGGTGTTGTATACGAGTGCGGGCGTGGACGCCCGCACTACGGCCGGTCTACCACCCCAGCGAGCCAAAAGCGGGCTCGCCGGGGACCCTGGGATGGAGACCGGCGCTACACAGGAGATCGGGGCTACCCGGGAAACTGGCGGTACAAGTGAGGCGAAGCGGATGAGCGGCGAGCAGCAAAAATCGTACAAAGTGTATCTCGGCGGGAAGTGGATTGAGACCGGCGAGAAGATTCAGGTGACAGATCCGGCGACGGGCGAGAAGTTTGCCAGCGTTTCCGCGCTCAATCGGGATCAGGTGCATTCAGCATTTGACGCGGCACAGGCGGCATTCCCCGCGTGGCGCGGAATCACGGCTAAGGAGCGCGGCGCATTTCTGTTTCGCGTGGCGGACGAAGTGCATAAGCGCGCGGAGGAGATTGCGCGGCTGATCACTCTCGAAAACGGCAAGCCGCTGGCGCAGAGCAAAGGCGAGATGGCGATGACCGAGGACCATCTGCGCTGGTTTGCCGAGGAAGGCCGGCGCGCATACGGGCGGGTGATCCCGCACCAGGCGCCGGGCAAGCGCAACATGGTGGTGAAGACGCCGATCGGTGTGGTGGGCGCGATTGCACCGTGGAATTTTCCGCTGGTGCTGGGCATTCGCAAGGCCGCACCGGCGTTGGCAGCGGGATGCCCAGTGGTGCTGAAGCCGTCATCGCAGACGCCGCTCTCCACGATTGCTTTTGCGGAGTGCGTTGAGGCGGCAGGCATTCCCGGCGGCGTTTTCCAGATTGTGATAGGCAGCGCACGGATGATTGCCGAGGAGTTCCTGACCAATCCCATCTGCCGCAAAATTACTTTCACGGGATCGACCGAAGTGGGTAGGGAACTGATCAAGGGAGCGGCGCAATCGATCAAGCCGCTTTCGCTCGAGCTGGGCGGGCTGGCTCCGCTGCTGGTCTTCGACGATTGCAACCTGGACCAGGCCGTGCAGGAGACGCTGATCGCGAAGTTCCGCAACACGGGGCAATCGTGCATCGCGGCGAATCGCATTTACGTGCAACGTTTCATTCACGACGAGTTCTTGAAGCGCTTTGTTGCCGGAGTGCAAAAACTGAAGACCGGTCCCGGGCTGGAGCCGGGTGTCGATATTGGTCCGCTCATCAATCAACAGGCGCTGGACGCGGCTTTGGCGCAGATTGAAGAAGCCGCGGGCAGTGGCGGCACGGCGATCTGCGGCGGCAAGCGCATGGGATCGACTGGATATTTTCTGGAGCCGACGGTGATCGAGGGAGTGAGCGGGAAGTCGCTGTGCATGCGCGAAGAAACATTTGCGCCGATAGCTCCCATCACGACGTTTGAAACAGAAGATGAGGCCATCGCACTGGCGAACAGCAGTGAGTTCGGACTGAGCGCCTACGCGATGACACGCGACATCGCGCGCATCTTCCGGCTGGCGGAGCGGATCGAGGCGGGAACGCTGGGCATTAACGACGGCGCACCCACTACAAGCAACGCCCCCTTTGGCGGCGTGAAGCAGAGCGGATGGGGCCGCGAATTGGGCAGCGAAGGATTGGAAGCGTTTCTGGAGACGAAGCATGTCTCCTTTGGCGGGATGTGACATTTTCACGGAAGCAAGAATGAAGGAGCAAATGCGATGATTCAGTTTCTCGTTCACGATACAGCGGACACGGTTGGCGTGGCCGTCGTGGATATTGCGGCCGGAACAGAGTTGACCGGCCGGGATCTCTCAACCAACAAGCCTTTGACGGCAAAGGCGGCGCAGGATATTCCGCTGGGCCACAAACTGGCGCTCAAGGATTTGGCCGTGGGCGATACGGTGATCAAGTACGGCTGCGAAATTGGAAAGATCGTGCAGCCGGTCAAGGCCGGGCAACTCGTGCACGTGCACAACCTGAAGACGAAGAGGTGGGCATAATGAAGGACCAGACAATTTACGCATATCGGCGTGAAAACGGGCGCGTCGGCGTTCGCAATCATGTGATTATCCTGGCCGTGGACGATATTTCGAATGCTGCGACCGAGGCTGTGGCTAACAACATTAAGGGAACGCTGGGGCTGCCCCACTCGTACGGACGCCTGCAGTTCGGCGAGGACCTCGAGCTTTTCTTCCGCACCATGATCGGTACCGGCTCGAATCCCAACGTGGCCGCGGCGATTGTGATCGGCATTGAGCCGGGCTGGACGCAGAAGATCGTGGACGGCATCGCGAAGACGGGAAAGCCGGTGGCCGGATTTTCCATCGAAGGCCAGGGCGATATCGCGTGCATCGCGCAGGCTTCGAGGAAGGCGAAGGAGTTTGTGCAGTGGGCGACGGAGCTGCAGCGCACGGAGTGCAAGTTCAGCGAGCTCTACATCAGCGCGAAGTGCGGCGAGAGTGACACAACCACCGGGCTTGCAAGCTGCCCCGCGGTCGGCAACGTGATTGATAAGCACTGCGCCAACGGCGGCATGGCCTCCTTTGGCGAAACTACGGAACTGACCGGCGCCGAGCACATTGTGGCCGCCAAGGCCGCGAATGAAACGGTGCGCGCGCAGTTCCAGGCCATGTTTGACGACTACCAGAAGCTGGTTTTCGGCGAGAAGACCAACGATCTCTCCGAGTCGCAGCCGACCAAGGGCAACATTGCCGGCGGATTGACGACTATCGAAGAGAAGGCGCTGGGCAACGTGGAGAAGATTGGCAAGCATACGAAGTTTGTCGGCTGCCTGAAACCTGCAGAGATGCCCACGGACAAGGGCCTGTGGTTCATGGATACGTCGAGTGCCGCGGCGGAAGCCGTGACGCTGTGGGCGGCCTCGGGTGCGGTGGTGCACTTGTTCCCGACGGGACAAGGCAACGTGATCGGCAACCCCATTGAGCCGGTGATCAAGCTCTCGGGAAATCCGAAGACCGCGAAGTTGATGGCCGATCATATCGACCTGGACGTGTCGCCGGTTCTGCAGGGCGAGATGACGCTCGACCAGGCAGGCGATGCGCTGATCGAGATGATCGTGCGCACCGCGAACGGGCGGAATACTGCGGCGGAAGCGCTGGGCCATCGCGAGTTTGTGATGACCAAGCTCTATCGCAGCGCGTAGTCCGTCGAGGACGAACAGTTGTGGTTTCCCTGGTCTCAAAATCGAGACCAGGGGCGCCCCAGTGCTGAGGGAAGATTGCTCAAAACAATCCCTCAGGGGCTAAAGCCCGTAGAATTTTTTCGAACGGCGAGCGGCACGGCTAAAGCCGTGCCCTTTCAAAGCGCCGATTGATCTTGAAATGGTGCCTTTATGAATCGTTATTCCAAAGAGGTACTCGTCAACGTCGTGACGCAACTGGCAGCCGGAATGGGCGTGCCTGTTGCCGATGCTGCGCTGTTTGCCGAGGTGCTGGTGGATGCCGATGTGAGCGGCGTGTCGACCCACGGCGTCTCGCGGCTGAATATTTATCTCACGCGCATCGAACTGGGACTCATCGATCCCAAGGCCACGCTCAAGATCGAGCGGCAGGCGGGGAGCGTGCTGGTTCTCGACGCCGGGAACGGGCTGGGACAGATCCAGGCGCGCAAGGCGCTGGATCTGCTGATGCCGATGGCGCGCCAGAACGGCGTGGCCACCGCGACCATCCGCAATTCGCAGCATTTCGGTGCGCTGTCATGGTACGCGAACTTCGCCGCGAGCCAGGGCATGATTTTGCTGGCTATGACCAACTGCGAGCCGGCCATGTCGCCTGAAGGCGGATACGAGGCGTTCTTTGGCACCAATCCTATCGCCGCTTCGTTCCCAACCGGCAAGGGATTTCCGGTCAAGATCGATCTCGCAACTTCAGGTGTTGCGCGTGGCAACATTATTGCCGCACAAAAGAAGGGCCAGGCGATTCCGTTGGGATGGGCGCTCGATCCCGAAGGGAATCCAACCACAGATGCCTCGCAGGCGCTTCTGGGCACGGTGCTCACCATGGCCGGGCACAAGGGATACGCGCTGGCGATGATGGTGGAGCTTTTCAGCGGTGTGCTTTCGGGCGCGGCGATCGGCCCAGACGTGGGCTCGATGTACAAGAACCTCGATCGCAAACAGGATGTGGGTCATTTCTTCTGCCTCTTCGATGTGAAGGCGTTTCTCGATTACGGCGAATATCTCAAGCGCATCGACGAGACAATCAATCGCATCAAGGCCTCAAAGAAGCGTCCTGGCGTGGAAGAGATACTGGTTCCCGGCGAGCGTTCCTCGCGGAAGGCCGCTATCAACAACGCACAAGGCATTCCCGTTTCGCCCGAGACTGTCGCGGAGATCGAGCAGTGGTGCTCCCGCTTGAACGTTACTTTCAATTGTCATGAGGTGGTTGGCCAGCCATGATCGATATTCTTATCTCCGAAAATATTCAGGGCGCCGCGGTCGATGCACTGGGCGCGCGGTTTCGCGTCGTCTTCCAGACGGATTTGTGGAAGGATCCGGCGTCGCTTGCTGAAAAGGTGAAGAGCTGCCGTGCGCTGATTGTGCGCAACCAGACGCCCGTGACGGCTTCGCTCATCGACGCGGCGCAAGAGTTGCTGGTGATCGGCAGGGCAGGCGTGGGGCTCGACAATGTCGACTACAAGCACGCCGAAAAAGCGGGCATTGTGGTTTCATTTACGCCCGACCAGAATGCCATCAGCGTGGCCGAGATTGCCATCGGCATGATGCTGTCGTTGGCGCGATTTATTCCCGCTGCCGACGCGGATACGAAGAAAGGCAACTGGAACCGGCAGCGCTTTGTGGGTACGGAACTCTACGGCAAGACGCTGGGCATCGTGGGCGCAGGCAAGATCGGATACCTGACGGCGCGGCGCGCGATGGCGTTCGGCATGAAGGTTCTGGCTTACGATCCGTTTCTGAGCCGGGACAACATTCTGCTGAGCGAAATCCAGGCTGAGCTGGTGGAGCTGGACGAGTTGCTGGCGCGCGCGGACGTGGTTTCGTGCCATTTGCCGGCTACGGCGCAGACCGTGGGGTTGCTGAACCGCGAGCGCTTCATGAGCATGAAGCCGGGTGCGTTTTTCATCAACACGTCGCGCGGCAAAGTGGTTGTGGAACAGGATCTGGTGGAGGCGCTGAAGGCCGGGATCGTAGGCGGCGCGGGGCTCGACGTGAGGGGCAAGGAACCTCCGCAGGTGGGCGAGCTCGAGAGCATGGCGAACGTGATTCTCTTGCCACACATCGCGGCGTTTACGCGCGAGGCGCAGGACCGGGTGACGGCGGCAATCTGCGAGGATGTGGCGCGGGTGCTGGATGGAAAGCCGGCGCTGAATGCGGTGAAGCGGAGCACTCCAGCCGCGAGGCCGATGCCGCAAGCTATTTCCTGAGCTGGATGGGTTTCTGGCCGTCGGGCTTGGGAACGAAGATGTCTTGCCAGACGAGACCGCACTCTTTCACCATCTGCATCGGATATTCGAGGCGGCCCAGCTCCGCTTCGGCGTTATTGGTGCCGAAGGAGAATTTGCAACCGGCAGCCTTGGCCATTTTGAGAAATGCCGGGCTAGGAATTTTTCGGCGATTGTTGATTTCGATGGCCACATCGTTGCGCAGAGCAGCGTCGATCACGCGTTGCATCCGCTGGCGCGTCCAGAGCGCGTCGTAATCCACGGCGATCTGATCGGGAATATAGGTGGCGTTGGCGTAGATGTCGATAGGCTCGCGCATCACGCCTTCAATGCGCTTGACCAACATCTCCATGAACGCCTGCTTGTCGGTAATGACGCCAATCTCCTCGGGAATCCAGATCCTCATGCGCTTGCCGTTGTCGTCGGTGAACGTCATTGCATCTGTGAAGACGTAATCGAAGCGGGCGACGGATTCGGGCGTGACGAGAGTTCTCCACTCGCGGCCTTCTGCCTGCATGGCCACGAAGCATGGCTGGCCCTTCATGCTTTCGAGGTAGTCGCGAATGCTTGCGTCGTCGTGCACCGGGAAACTGAGGCCGCAATTGATGGCAATGCCGTAGCCGATGCCGACGCGGCGCGAGTTGGCGAGGGCCTGATCGAGCGTGAGGCCGCCTTTGAGGTGCGTGTGGTAATCGACCACGGGAATGTTGGCCGTGCCAAGGCGAATGATGTCGCGATAAACGTCGTCGACCTGCGGGCGCTCGTTGGAGAGCTGCGGGACGGCGTCGGGCAGCGGGCGGACACGAAGTTTGCGGAAGAATGTTGTGCCTTGCGTGCTGATCGCCTGCAGCGCGAATGTGCCGTGGCCGATGCGGCAGTCGAAGTCGGCGTTGGCAGAGAAGGCGTCGTCGGGCTCGATGTAATCTACCACGAGCATGTCGTCGACGCGGGCCTGCACCTGCTTCTGGCGAACGAGAATGTTCAGCGTGAACCACTCGTTGTCGCGGATGAACTGCTTCCAGACATGGCGCACGCCATAGAGCGAGCCAGTCTTTCTGCGCTGGATGAAGCCATCAGGGCCATGCGAATCGTTGGCCAGCAGCACCTGGAAGCCCGGAGCGAGCGAGGATAATGGCTGATCTTTGGTGTGGAAGCAGATGGCGGACTCGGCGCCCGGCTCAATCATCACTTCCGCGCTGAACTCGAAATTCTTGAAGTCTGCTTGATCGAAGGGGCCAGCATAGAAGAGACGCGCACCCGTGCCGTGGACGGAGATCCGGCCGTTGGTTGCGCTGAACACATCCGTGCGGCCCTGGGCGCGCCATCCGCGCAGAGATGTGCCGTCAAAAAGAGAGAGCCATTCCGTGGATTGGCCGGGAAGGGAATGAATTGCAGCAGGCGCGGCGAACAGGAGCGCCAGAGCATCACGTCGCGTGAGAGTGGGCATGGAATCCTTTCGTGCGAGTACTATGCTGCCGCAGATACGGGCCGCTCGAGATGGCGATATTTGCGGCCGACGGCGAAGAGCGCAATCGTGCCTGTGAGAGGCATGAGCCCGACCAGTAGAAAGACCGGCGTGTAGGAGATGCGGTCGACGAGAACGCCGGTGAGCAGCGGAAACAACATTCCGCCCAGACCTCCGGCAATGCCCATGAGGCCGGCAGCGCGGCCTACCTGGTGTTCGGGAAAGAGATCGGTGACAGCCGCAAACATATGCGCGGAGAGAAAATTATCGGCGGCGATGGTAATAGAGAGCAGGATCATGACTGGGCCGATGCCGCGAAGATAAGGCACGGCGAAGCTGAGCAGGCAGATGAGAGCGCTGCCATACATCAGCAGGCGCCGCGTGTTGCGCACCGTGAATCCATGGCGGATTAGCACGCCCGCCGCCCAGCCTCCCGCGATGCCGCCGACGTCGCCCATCAGAAACGGAATCCAGGCGACGAATCCGATCTGCACCATGGTCATGTGGCGCGCGCTGTAGAGATAGCTAGGCGTCCAGTACCAGTAAAACTGCATCACAGGCCCGATGAAGAACCGGCAGAGCATGACGGCCCATGCGGAGGAGTTGCCGAGGAGTTCACGCGCGGAAACCGGAGGGTGCGCAGATTGAGCCGCGTTCTTCGGTTCCTTTCCGTACATGAACCACCAGGTCGGAATCCAAAGGAACCCGGCGATCGACGGCACCAGGAACGCCACGCGAAAGCCATAGTGCTCGAGAAGATAAACGATGACCGGCACGGCGAGAGTTGCGCCGATGACGCTACCGCCATTGAAGATGCCGATGGCGAGAGTGCGGTCTTTCTTCTCAAAGAGACGCGTAACCGTCTTGACTCCGCCGGAGTAGGCGGCGCATTCGCCGGTGCCTTTCCAGAATTGCGCAAGGCCCAGCGTAAGCCCGGAGCCGGCGAGCGCAAAGGAGCCGGTTGCAGTGGACCACCATGCGATGGCAGCCGTGAGGCCGAGGCGAGAGCCCAGGCGATCCATGAGATAGCCCATGGGGAACTCGCCGGTCATCATGCCGAAGCCCAGCGCAGAAACGATTCTTCCGTAGGCGGCGTTGGAAAGGCGAAACTTACCGCGCAGCACGGGTGCCATGACCGAGAGCGCCTGGCGCGCGATGAACATGATGACGGTGAGGAAGAAAAGCAGGCAGAGAATGAGCCAGGCACGCGCTCGGCTCGAAGGTTCGAGTGTTGGCCCGCTCTCGGTCCGGCCGATCTCTTCAGCGTGCGGCAAACTTCCTCCAGGCCCTGAGCTGCCGTGCGGGATTTTGCCGGCTGTAGGTTGCAGTCCTGTCAGACAAGGGTTCTACACGAGGCGTTCTTACCCTTGCATGCTGCGGGCCTCATGCCAAGGATACGCGGACTTGAGTATTTTGTTGATCTCTCGGACGTTCTCAAGCCCCGTGGTGTTCAACCACGCTTCGAGCGCGGAGGCGCCGCCTTTGACGTAGACGGGAACGCCGTCTTGCCAGGTGGCGCGGCCGGCCAGCACGCCGTGAAACTGCGCGCCGCTCTCAACTGCCAGCTCCAGCGTCTCAAGAAACACCTGGCTGCTGACTCCAGCGGAGAGGAAGATGATCGGCTTGCCGGTAAGCGCCGCCTCGGCGCGGATGAACTCCATCGCCTCTGCGCGCGTGTGCAACTTCTGGCCCTTGAAAGCCCTGGTGCCTTCGACATGCGCCATCTGCATGGGGACTTCGATCTTGAGCACGTCTGCGCCGTAGCGCTCCCTGGTGAACTCCTCCATGGATTTGAGGATGATCTCCGGCTTGCGGCGCGCGTATTCGATGCTGCCTTCGCCATTGCCGTGCACGTCGTAGGGCAGGAACTCAAGGAAAAACGGAATGTCGACGGATTTGCACTCGGCGCCGATGCGCTCGACCCAGGCCCGCTTGCGATCGTTGACCCACTCTTTTTCAAAGGGATTGTAGTAGACGAGGATTTTGACGGCATCGGCGCCGGCTTCCTTGATGCGCAAAGCCGACCAACCTTCAAACAACGATGGCAGCCGCTCCGGTTTGTCGGGACTGTATCCCGCGTGCTCGTAGGCGAGCAGCAGGCCCTTGCCATTGATGTGCTTTGTGGCCTCAAGGCCGTACTCGATATCGAGCAGTATGGACGAGGCCTCTTTGGTCAGAGTCTGCGCAACCAGAGTTTTGAACTCCGATACCATTTCGGCCGGCGGCTCACCGCTGCCCAGTTCTCTGGCCAGCATATTCCTGAGCAGCCCGCGTTGATCCATGGCCAACGCAGCGATCACGCCGCGGTCGTCGGAGACGGCTTTCAATCCGACAACCTTACCGGGCGTCAACTTACCAGGCGTCAATTCGATCGGCATGTACTTCTCCTAGGTGGAGATTCTCGGCACGCATGACACGCATGTCAATGGCGTAGGGAGAGAGCGTAAGGAACGCAGGTTTTGACCTGATTCGACGAGTTGAAAAGAACTATATCGGACTAGATTCAGGGGTGTCAATCGATGATAACTGATAATCAATGATTTTCAATGGCGACTGGAATCGGAACACGAGGAAGACAACGGGGAAAGGGGCAGCGGCGCTTGCGTCACGCGAAGTTGACGGTGGCCGCAATCGACGGCCAGGCCGTAAATTTGCTCACAAGTGCGGTCGGCTAAAAATTTATAAAGCACTATAATTCAATCGTTTACAAAAAATCTATTGAAATTGATTGACAGACGTTATGCTCTCTGCCTATACTTCGGCCCGAATCAGAGACCGTTGTTTTTTTGCCCAAGATCAGACTGCAAAGCTCTTCGAGGTTGAAGTGGGTCGGCGATTCGCCTGCTTGATGCCGGTGGTTCCCGATTCAGATTCGCAATCCCGAATTTTGCGGGGTACCAAGCCATTGCTATGAAGCAATCTGAGCAGAAAAACCGGTGGCGCTTGACAGGGCTGGATCGAGGCCCTACATTAGCCATACCCGAACGGGGGCACGATAGATTTGCCAGCGAACGGGAAACTTCTTCAGGATTCGCATGCAATGATTTCCGGATTCACTCCCGCGTTGTGTATGTGTCGCTGCTGCTGCGGCGCAATGCGGGCGTGTTCCACGGGATAAGCTCAGAAGCGAATTCTGGATCCCGGCAACCCACCCGCCACGAGGCGCGGTGGGTTTTTGCATTTGGGCGAGATTCTGTGATTTCCGAGCAACCGATGCAGTTGGCAATGGCGGCGTGAACGCCGAGTGATTCGCGCGTTTCGTTGAACGAAGGAATTGGGAACCAAGGAAGTGGATGATGGCAATACCGAGAACGACGGAATCGAGAACGCGTAGGGAGGTTCTTCAGGCGTTGGGAATGCTTGCGGCCAGTGGAGCGATCTCTTCGCTCGGATCGGCGCGCCTGTTCGGGCAAGCCGGCCGGGTTCCGGCGGGGATCAAGTTCGGAGTGCAGTTGAACGCATTTCCTATCGACCCGAAACGTTTTGAAACTTTTATTGCGGCGATCGAGCAGGTCAAGCAGATCGGGTATCAGGGATTTGAGGCGGGCTTCCGCTTTCTAAGCGAACAATTCGGCGCGCCGGAGATGGCGCGCGGCAAGATTGAGCAGACTGGCCTGACGTTCTTCGGCATTCATATCTTTTTCCCGAACAATCTCTACGACCAGACGACGCGCATCGCGGCTCCCTCGGTATACGAGCCCGTAGCGCGTGGCGGTGCGGCGCTGGGCGCAAAGCATCTGATCCTGAGCGGCGCGCCGGCCGAAAACGCGGATCAACTGAAAGCCAAGATCGACGCGTTAAATGCCGCGGGCCGGTTTGCGCTCACCACCGGTATTACGGCTGCCTATCACAATCACTGGTGGGAATTCGAGTCGAAGATCGGGGAAATCGAAAGTCTTTATACGCAGACCGATCCCGAGCTGGTGCATTTTGTGCTCGATGCCGGCCACGCGTTTCATGGCGGCGCCGATGTTCCGACATTCATTCGCGCACACGCCAAGCGCATCATCGGATTCCACCTGCGCGACTACAAGAACGGTGAGTATGTCGAACTGGGCACCGGCGATTTTCCGCTTCATCAGGTTGCTGCGACCATCGAGCAGATCGGCTGGAAGGGGTGGGTGGAGAACGAAGAGGAACGCGCCGACCATTCGCAGGATGGCGAGAAAGTGATTGCGCCAGCTTACAAGGCCATGAGGGAGGCTTTTACATCGTGAACCGCCGTGAATTTCTTTATACGGGAGCAGTAGCCGCCGCAAGCGCCGCGCGCAGCATGGATGCGAGAGCCTACGCTGCCATTCCCGGCGCCAACGACCGCGTGGGCCTGGGCGTGATCGGTCTGGGACGCCGCGGAACCATCGTGTGCGGCGGTTTTGTGCAGGATCCCAGGGTGCAGATTCGGGCGCTGGCCGACATTTACGACAAGCAGGTTGCCGATTTTCAGGGCCGATTCAAAGAGCACGTAGCCGAGGCCCAGGTTTCGGTTGAGTACCAGAAGATGCTGGATCGCAAAGACGTGGATGCGGTGCTGGTTTCCACGCCGGATCATTTGCATGTCGAGATCGCCAAGGCCACGCTGGGAGCGAACAAGCACACCTATCTGGAAAAGCCGACGCTGCATCGCTGGAGCGAGCGGGAGACGCTGACGAAAGCCGTGGAGTCGAGCAAAGCCATTCTGCAATGCGGCATGCAGCAGCGCAGCGGCGCGCATTACCAGCGCGTCAAGCAGGAGATCTTCGACACGGGCAAGCTGGGTCAGGTGATTTTTGCGCGCGCCGTGTGGAGCAATTTTCCTTGGCAGCGGCGCGTGATTCCCAATGTGCCCCAACCGGCGGGATTGCGCTGGGACCTGTTCCTCGGGCCGGCGCCGAAGGTTCCATTTGAGTTGTCGCGGTACAGTTCGTGGCGTTCCTATCACGATTACGGAAATGGCCTGCTGGCCGACATTCTTACCCATTGGGCGGATGTGGCGCAGTGGATGCTGAGCGACGACAAGCCAGAGACTGCGGCCGCGCTGGGAGGCGACTTCCAACTCACGGGCGATCTGACCAATCCCGACACCGTGAGCGCGGTTGTCCGCTACAAGAACTGGAACCTCAACTTTGAGTCGTCCGTTCTCTCCATCCGCAATCCACGGCCTTCGGTTTACTTTGAAGGAACCGAAGGAACTCTCGACCTGAGCCGTGAAGGATACACGCTCACTCCCAACAACGGCGCGGCAACCCAGTTTGACGCGAAACAGGATCTGGAGCGCGCGCACACCGGAAACTTCATCGATGCCATTGTGAATGGCAGCAAGGTGAACGCGCCGCTCGCAGCCGGAATGGCTGCCAGCGCGCCCGTCATGATGGCGCTCCAGTCATACTGGTCGCGCAAGCTTTGTACGGCAGCAGAACTTTCTTAGAGGCCCCGCATGATTTTCAAGGCATGCGGATATGACAACCGTTCAATCAGGACACTTTCTCTCATGAAAGGACAGGATGAATAACACACTTCGCAAACTACTATTCGCCAGCTTCGCAGTGCTCCTCACGCTGGGCGCTGCATCCCGCGCCTTCGCGCAATCCACAGGCAGCATCCGCGGCACGGTGAGCGACCCCAGCGGCGCTGCCATTGCCAAAGCCGCAGTCACGCTTACAGACACGGGGACCGGTCTCAACCGCGATACCGTGACCAACGAAGACGGCATCTTTGTGTATCCGGATCTGCCGATCGGTTCGTACACGCTGAAGATCTCCGCGGCAGGATTCAAGACCGAGAATCGCCCGGACCTTACATTGCTCACCGGCCAGGTGATCGATCTGCCGATTGCGATGGCGGTAGGCGCGCAGACCCAGCAGATCACCGTCACTTCGGAAACCCAGCAGATCGAAACCAGTATCTCGACCGTGGAACAATCGGTTACTCAGCAACAGATGCGCGACTTGCCGCTGAACGGCCGCAACCCGCTGCAACTGACCACGCTGACGGCCGGAACGGTTTTGACAACGACCGGCACCGAGAGCGGCCAGCAAGACAACACCGGCCTATCAGTGAACGGCCTGAGGGCAACGCAAAATACCTTTACGCTGGACGGCACGATCTACGTCAACCGCTTCTTCGATTCCGTGCCGACCATGCCGACCCCGGATGCATTGCAGGAGTTCACGATTCAGTCAGCGAACTACAGTGCCGACCACGCTGGAGCAGGCGCGCTCGTCCAACTTTCCACACGCTCTGGCACCGATCAGCTTCATGGGACCGCATCGGAGTACCTACGCAATACAGTGGTGAATGCCAATAATTACTTCCCGGTAAAGAATCCAGCCGGCGTGATAGTCAAGCCGCCCTTCAAGCTGAATCAGTTTGGAGGAACGGTCGGCGGACCAATCTTCAAGAGCAAGAAGGCGTTCTTCTTCTTCTCGGCTGAGGATCTGCAGCAGCGCTCAGCGCCAACACCCATCACCACTTTTTACCCGACCGCGGCAGAGCTCTCAGGCAACTTTTCAGCTTTCTTTGCAAAGGGTGTCGCGCTCTACAACCCGGCTACAAATTGCGGCTTCGGCCAGACCTCAGCCCCCAACGGTAGCGGCGGTTACACCTGCAGCGGTGCCATCACCGACGATGTTTCTTCCACGGGCGCCGGCGACAAGATCGCCATTTCCCCACTCTCAAAGGCGGTGAACACGCAGTATCTGGCGAGTGAAGAAGCGTTAGGCACCCTGTCGACCGACGGAACCGAGTTGAAATTCACTTCCACCACCAACAACAATATCGACAACACGCAGTATTTGACCCGTCTTGACTACGCTCTAGGCCAGAACGATCACATCAGCGGCCGTTACTTCTACAACCAGGACAACTTCCAGCGGCCGTTTACGGCGCCACTGGGTTTCTATGCGGCGAATCTTTTCCGCAACCAGTCGCTGACGCTGAGTGAGGCCCACGTCTTTTCGCCCACTCTGACGGGCGCAGTGTATTTTGGCTTCTACCGCGGAGCGCGTACGCAGATTCCCGAAGCGCCGGGGCTGAAAACGTTGCAGCAACTTGGGCAGAACGCTCCCTACGGAAGCCCGACCGAAAGCCTCGTGCCATTTCCTGGAGTGCGCGCGCAAATCTCCGGGTACGTCGAAGCATTTTCCGGCGGTGCGCTGACGCAGGACTCAACTTCGTTCGACCTCCACGCCCAGGCAGTGAAGCTTTGGCACACGCACACGCTGGCCTTCGGCTTCGATCTGGAACGGTCGCGCATTGACATGGACGACTACTCCTACACGCCTGGCGACAGCACCTCGCCCGGCTTCAACGGCAAGCGCACGCAACCAGCCAACGGCGTTACGCC
>Ga0181521_10005401_pt1 | contig 14227 bp, 10 predicted proteins | sample PEATcosm2014_Bin_32_FD_119764 | JGI IMG/M metagenome (GOLD analysis project Ga0181521, IMG submission 119764) | Peatland microbial communities from MTU Mesocosm Facility, Houghton, MI, USA - PEATcosm2014_Bin02_60_metaG | ecosystem: Environmental > Terrestrial > Soil > Wetlands > Peat | place...
CGTGGACATTGCCGTGCACACCCATGTGAACAACGCGCGGCAAGTGACGCCGCTGGTAGCCAAGGCCGTGCAATCCCTGCTGGATATGGGCTATCGCGATGTCCGCAATCAGGGCGTGCTTCTGCGCGGTGTGAACACCACGCAAAAAGAAATTCTGGATTTGTGTTTCATGCTACTGGATCACGGCAAGATCATGCCCTACTACTTTTATCAGTGCGACATGATTCCCAACGCCGAACACTGGCGCCTGGCCATTCATGAAGCTCAGCAACTGCAGCACGACATCATGGGCTATCTGCCGGGATTCGCCACGCCCCGCATGGTGTGCGACGTGCCCTTTGTGGGCAAGCGCTGGGTCCACCAGGTGAAGGAGTACGACCGCCATCTGGGCATCTCGTATTGGACGAAAAATTACCGCACCGGCATCGAAGCCGATGATCCGGAAGCGCTGACCCGCCGCTATGAATATTACGATCCGGTCTACACCTTGCCGCAGCAGGGCCAGGAGTGGTGGCGCGACAAGCCCGCTCCTCCCAACCTTTCAAAATAATCACCGGGTCGAGCGGACGATTGAAAAATTTCCGCTAAGTTTCGTGCACCACGCGCTGCTTGATGGCAAAGCGCAGCAGTTCGGAATTGTTGGATAAGCCGAAGTCCCGCATGATGCGGTACTTGTGAAACGCAACGGTACGCGGCACGACGTGCAGAATCGCCGCGGCTTCTTTCATCGTGTGGCCTTCGGCGAGCAACTGAAGAACTTCTCGCTGACGCGGCGTGAGCGAACGCGGGCCTTCACCGGTTGAATCGCGCGGAGAAAGAGCTTCCAGCGCCTGTTGCACCGCGGGCGTTACATATTTCTCGCCGCGCAGAACTTCCTGCACCGCTTGCAGCAATTCGGATCCCGCCGATTTCTTCAGCAAGTAACCCGAAGCCCATTTTCCCAGCGTCTCAGCCGCAATTTCCGCATCCTCATTCATGGTCAGCACGATGATTTTGACTTTGGGCAGCGATTGTTTGAGTTGTTCGCCGGCGTCGAAACCGTTCAGCAGCGGCATGTTCAGATCAAGAAGCACCACGTCAGGATTCAGTGACGGCGCTTCACGCAAGAGCGCGCGCCCGTCAACGGCAATCCCCACCACTTCGCACTCAGGTTCCAGCAGTTTCTTGATGGCTTCCGCGACGAGGACATGGTCGTCGGCAAGAAGCACGCGCGGCTTTCCCAAATGGCCTCCCGAATAACAAGTTGCTTGGCGATTTCGCGGTGAATCTCTCTGAGCTTCGCTGTAGTGAGAATACTAGGAAAACAACCCGGGATGAAGTGCGGTGCGGGGAGAAACGAGTGGTCGAATCAGGGGAATGCCAGTCCGGAGATAAGGTGCGCCAGCTATCGAGCAACCCAACGTAGCCCAGAAATTCTCCGCCCAAGAATTTCTGGAAGAACTCCGCCCCGTCAAAGAACAACGAAACGATCTTGCAGACTACGCGGGCTGCTCGAGAGTTGGCGCACGGAAAACCAGTTAACTGTCGGCAACCTTTGGAGACACCCTAAACGTTCCTCGGGCACTCCCGTGAGCCACAAGAATGCCGGAACGCGCGCAGCCTGGGAACTGTCAATAGTTACAGTTCTTTGGGGGAGTTGCGATAGGGTGGAGGCGTGTGCCTACACAAAAGTCTTAATTGCAGCGTGTTACAGGCGAAAGAACATTCGTACAGGACAAGAAATCACTCCCGACTGTAGGATTTTGGAGGCAGCAGAAGTTGAATCCCGAAATAACCGATGAAATACGACTGATTGTTCCGGCTGGGTTCCAGACTGCGTCCGGCCATGAAGAGCAGGATTACGGGACTATGGATTTTGTAACGAGCGCCCAAGTCGAACGTGGGCTGGTTTTCAGAAGGATGGAAGGTGCCTTGGGAGTAGAGCTCCAGGTCCATTTCAAATTTTGGAGTGAAATCGTGACCGAGGACGAGTCCGGTGAGCCAACCGTCGGGTCCTTTGCGAACAAACTGATACCCGATTTCGTAGTCCACATCAATGGGGCCAAATTTCCGGGAGAATTCCACAGGCAAAAGGAAGACATCGTTCGTGGAGGTAATCCCTCGGCGAGCGGCGTCGTTGGGATTATTGAGAAAGAGTTGCGGAAAGATCGAGATGGACAGGCCAGACTTGCCGGAATCATAGAAACGCCACTTAACGCCCGGATTGGATTGGCCCAGCCCAAATTTAGCCGAGGAAGATGGACTTTGGACCCGTAACCAGGCGTTCTCGTAAGTGAGCTGGATGCGATCACCAAGGCCGAAGTTGATGTCGAGATCGGGGACGTGAGAGAGAGACTGGTTGCTGTAAAGAAAAGGCATGTAACCGATGTTAATTTCCCAATTGAGATTGCCGGGAGTGCCAGGGTCATTCGTGTAATAGGGCGGGCCGCCCTGGGCATACGCGGAGACGGCAGCACAACAAAGGCCGAGAAGGACGATCAAGTTCCGCAAAATTGGTTTACGAAGCCTGTGGTGCAGTGCAGAAAATGCGCATAGGTCTTGACACGAAGAAGCCCGCAGTAACCACACTGACGATTCGATGGCGCAGCCCCCTCTTATAACAAAAGAAACGAGATAGAGAGGACACAATCACCTGCTCCATCTCCTGCACAGGTTAAATAATCCGAGATAAACGCAGGATTAACCGAAGGCAGCTCTGCCAGTGCTGTGGATTTTCCAGAAGAAATCGTCGGACTTCTCGTGAAACGGGAAACTATCCAACAGGAACTTGGCGGGCAGCTGCCCCACGGTCACAGCGCGGGAAGCGTGACGCTGAAGGTGGATCCGGAGGCATCCGAGCGCGCGAGTTCGAGCCGGCCGTGATGCGCTTCGGCAATCCAACGCGCGATTGACAAACCGAGCCCGGCACCACCGCCATCGGTTTCCGGGCGTGAGCGAACCTTATCGGCGCGGAAAAAGCGCTCGAAGATGTGGGGTTGCAATTCCGGAGGAATGCCGGGGCCGGTGTCGGTCACGCTGACGATGTACTGCCCTGAACTCTTCTTGCACTCAAGGGTAACCGTGCCGCCCGCGGGCGTGTACTTAATTGCATTATCCAACAGGTTCAAGAGCAACCGCCGCAGCAAGGCTTCATCGCCATGGAAGAGCAATTCCGCCTCAGTCAAAGGAGTAAGGGTGATGTTCTTCACGAGTGCGAGAGAACGGGCGTGGCGCAGCACGTCGGCCGCAAGTTCGTCCAGATAGAAGTCCCGCGAGGTAATGGGGTATTGGCCGGCGTCGGCGCGCGTCAAGGTAAAGAGATCTTCAATGATGCGTGCCAGGCGTTGGGACTCGTCGCGAAGGATGGTGAGCGCTTCGCGGTATTCAGACGGCGTGCGTTCGGGGCGCGACAGTGTAACTTCCGCCTCCCCCCGCAGAATCGCTGCCGGAGTGCGCAATTCATGCGAAGCATCGGCAATGAATCGGCGCTGCCGCTCGAAGGAATCTTCCAACCGGTCCAGCAACTCATTGAAGGAGATCGCCAGTTGGCCAAGTTCGTCGCGTGGATTGGATACGCCCAGACGATCGTGAAGGTTCGCGGCGCCGATGGTGCGTGCCTTGGAGGCCATTGCGGCAACGGGGGAAAGACTTTTGCGGGCAAGAAAATATCCGCCCAGTCCGGCAAGGAGGAGGGCAATCGGAATAATCAGGAGAAAAGTGGAACGGATGTCCTGTAACAACTCCTGTTGTGGACGCCGGGATTGCAGCACGACAAGAATGTATGCGCGCCCCGCCGCAGAGAGCGTGCGAGCGTAAGCGCGAAAGCCGCTCCTGCCGGCATGAATTGTCCGAAATGGCCGTGGAGAACCGGCCAGAGAACGCAACGCGAGAAACCCGGGCGAAGCAAAAAATTCGGGTGTGAGATGTTCGATCGAAAAAGCGCCCGCAGGGAGCTCCAGCGAGCTCAAGAGTGGCTGGCCTCTATCATCCAGGAAGACGAAGACAACGCCACGGAAACGGTGCTCCAGCATGGCTTCGCGCGCCGCTTTTTGTGGGGCATCGGAACCAATCTCAGCGGGGAGTTCGGCATTGAAGGTCGTCGTGAACGCGTCCGTCAGTTCGACGAGATTACTGTCCGTGCGCTGTGCGATATTACGCGCGTAAAGAAAATAGGTGAGACAGGCGAGCAGGATCAATACGACTGCGACCGCAGCGGTATACCAAACGGTGAGCCGCAGACGCACCGAATCAAGCATGCGATTTTCTCGAATTGCCGGGCGCGGGTCCCCCCGCGGATTTTCGCGCCGTCGGGGCAGCGGCATCCAAGGGGGCCGCAAGCACATAGCCGCTGCCTCGTCGCGTTTGCAAGAGAGGCTTTGCAGCGCCTTCATCGATCTTGCGGCGCAAGCGGTTCACGTAGACCTCGATAAGGTTGGAGAAGGGATCAAACGATTCGTCCCAGACGTGTTCCGCAATTTCCGAACGGCCCACGACACGCCCGGAATTCCGGGCCAGGAATTCGAGCAGTGCGTATTCCTTGCTGGTTAGCGGAATGGAACGCGCGCCGCGCTTCGCCGTCTGCGATGCCGTGTCCAGGACGAGATCCGCGACCACGATTTGCGGCGCCCGCAATTCCGAAGGGCGGCGGAGGAGCGCGCGAAGGCGAGCGAGGAGTTCGCCAAATTCAAAGGGTTTGGTGAGGTAGTCATCCGCGCCGGAATCGAGGCCAAGAATGCGGTCTTCGGTGGCATCGCGCGCCGTCAGCATCAGGATAGGCATGCGCTTGCCGGCGGCTCGTATAGCGCGACAAGTAGCAAAGCCGTCCAGCCCGGGGTTCATCACGTCGAGAACCACAACATCGTAATCATTGATTTCTACTTGATAGACCGCGTCGTTGCCGTTGGCGATGACGTCCACCGCGTAGGCCTGTTCCTGGAGCCCCTTGGCAACGAAATGTGCGATCCGGGGATCATCTTCAACGAGGAGAAGCCGCATAGGCGTATCTTCCCAGATTTATAGGGAGAATTGCACCTCTAGAAAGGTGCATTGCGTCTTTGCCGGTTTGCGATTGGCGGGCTAGTCGCCTGTTTCGCTCAGGACAGGCTGCGGTGTTTCGATCTCCGGGAGCTTCGTGAGTTCAGCAAGTTTGGCGCGCTTAACGTCCCAAACCAGCCCAAGGGTCTTGAGCGTGTAAATCCCATACCAGTTCATGTCGATCTCGTACCACTTCAGCCCGTGACGCGCGGATTGCGGGGCATAGTGGTGGTTGTTGTGCCATCCTTCGCCAAAGGTGAGAAAGGCCACCCAGAAACTGTTCTTGGAAAGATCACCCGTATCGAAACGCTGCGAGCCCCACATATGCGTGGCGGAATTCACGAGCCAGGTGGCGTGCATGCTGAAGACAGTGCGCAGGAAAACACCCCAAAATACCCAGGGCCAGCCGCCAATCAGATAAAAGATCACCGCGAGCGCAATCGAAGGAATCGCGTGCCACTTGCTGATCCACAAATGGAATTTGTCTTTGCGCAAATCAGGGACGTAGGGAAGCAGTTCGGAGCGATCCTGGTGCATGGCGCGACCGGTGATGATCCACCCCATATGGGACCAGATGCCACCATCGATGGGTGAATGTGGATCGCCTTCCTTATCGGTGTTTTGATGATGCATGCGGTGGGTGGCAACCCAGGCGATCGGGCCGCCTTCGATGGCCAGCGAGCCGCAAGTCGTCAGGAAATACTCCATCCACTTGGAGGTCTTGTAGCCGCGATGGGTGAGCAGGCGATGGTATCCCATGCCGATGCCCAGGCTGCCGGCAACCCACCACATCACAATCATTAGAATCAACGCCTTCCAGGTAAAAAAGAATATAGCTGCCAGAGCGCAGACGTGCAGCCCAATCATGATGAGGGTTACGCCCCAGTTGACGGGCTGGCGAAACGTACGGTCACGGCGAAAGATAGAAAGGATGTTCATAGGCCTTTACAGAATATCACCTTAAGCACGGGAGCGTGTGCCATTCTGCACACAAATGTGTCGAAATTCCTCCTAACTTAAGGTCTAAACGCTTAGCTGCTTTTGTCCGCAAGCGCACAAAAGCGAACGCGACTCTAAAAATTAGCACTTCGATTTTCCTTAGCCCGTGGGTGTGGGAAAAAAGGGAGCGGACATCGTCGCCGCAGCAAAGCCAGTCCCTTTGAAGGCTGCTTTATTCCAAGCGGTGTTGCATCGACCCTCTGAGGTGGGAGCCCTTAGCGGAGTCGTGAGGACAGGCTGGCATCAAGGTAACCAACTGGCTCAGCTCTTGGACTGGACGCGGCGCGAAAAGATAGCGGCTGGAGTAAAAATAGGAATAAGTGCTGGAATGAGTGCGCACCACAGTTGAGGTCTTGCGGTGACGAAGACAGCAGCAACGTCGATGGCGCCCACCAAACAGATCAGGATGGCCATTCTTCGCAGTGAAACCGGCAAGGGCAGTGTCTGCACGGAGATTCCTCCTCGCAAGGTTTCAGTATATTGCCGTGGCTTTATGGCGCCAGCAAGCCCCCCAAGAATCCAATAGTTTTCTCGTCTAACTGAGCAACGCGGAAACCGCCGAAGCGGGTAATAGCCACCACATGTCTGGTTCGCCGACTAGCCAGGAGTTGAAAATCCATCACTTAGTTTTCTAACTGATGTTTCGACAATTAACGTACTGTGCCAAAAACTTGCGAGGCAAGCCTGAATCTCTCAATATCTTTCTCCAACTGCCATTCTTGGATTCGGCGCGAGGCGAAGTACATTAAGAGTAAGACGGCTAAGTATCCGAAACCTAGTTCGACTCGTTTAAACAGGGTCCACGGTTCTTTCCCCGCGAGGAGCACCAGGGACATTGTCGCCCCTATAAATACGAAAGCGGCGACAATAAGAAGAAGTTGGTCCCACAGCGGTCTGCGGGGTTTCATGCCTGCGGCTTGTAGAAGACCCCCCATAGGGTGCCGGTCGAGTGTGAACACAGCCAATGCAAACTCCCAATCGAGCGATGCTGGATTCACTTGACGGTCATGTCGGTATGCGGATTTTGCTAGCGCACACACTCGCTCAAGGTTGAAATTCTTGGGAACCAACACCGGCATTTCAGGATCCCAGTATGTTGTCGGTGAGGAAGGAAGGTAGTTGAGCAACAAAAGCTGTTCGTCGCTGAGAGCCTCGCCTGACAGTTTGGCTTGCTCTGCAATCCGGGCAATTACGAATCTAAGAGCTGAGTCTAAATCTGTGGATCGGTCCATTCAGCCTCACAGATTGTAGTTTCGTTTTCTTATGTGAGAGCATAGTTGTTGAGGCTGGTCGTTGTCACTCAAAACCCTATCGTTGATGCATCGAAGGCACCACGTCGAGAGACTGATGCCAATAGACTATTGAGTGAGTTTCAGGTCAACTTCTGGTTAACGCCGTTTCCGCACAAGTTGGCAATGGTACGGCAGCTATCCCGTCAACCGCGACGTACCATCGCATTTGCATCGGCGCGTGGGGCGGCGGGTCGCAAGCCGCAGGAGTTGGTTAAAGTCCCTTCCTGGGGATCTGCCGCGATGGGGAAGGGAACCAATTGTCCCGGCTTCAAAGCCGGGGCTGCTCAGTCGGTGATTTCCAGTTCAACCGGTTCGCCGCGCGAAGAGTCGGGGCTCACCCAGATGTGCACGAGGCTTTGTTCCACGGTGTACTCGTTGTTGATATTCCACAGCGCAAACGCATCAGCGCCGAGAGCAAACGTCACTTTCTTGCTTTCGCCGGGGGCCAGCGAAACACGCTGGAAGCCTCTCAGTTTGCGCACAGGTTCTTCGACACTCGTGCCTTGCAGGCGAACGTAGAGCTGCACCACTTCGTCAGCCGCCGTCTTCCCCGTATTGGAGACATTCGCCGCAACGGTCAGGGCAGGCTTCGCGGCGGCAGGGTTCTCGCGCAATTCTGCCTGAAGCATCTTGGCGCTGAGCTTGTTGGCACTGATTTCCGGTCCGCTGTAAGTAAAATTCGTGTAGGACAGGCCAAAGCCAAAGGGGAACTGCGGCGCATTCTGTTCGTCAATGTAGCGCGAAGTGAAACGCTCGTCTCCGTTTTTCGGCGGGTGAGTCAGATCGCGATTGCCTGCCGGGCGGCCGGTATTGAGCGCGTTGTAATAGATGGGAATCTGGCCTGTCGCTCGCGGCCAACTCACCGTCAATTTGCCGCTCGGTGTCGCTTCGCCAAATAATGTCCTCACAATCGCTGGACCTGCTTGCACTCCCGGCGACCACACTTCCACGACAGCGGGGACATGCGCGAACGCCCACGGCAGCACCAGCGGACGGCCGCTAAACAGCAACAACACAACCGGTTTTCCTGTGGCGCAAACCTTTTCCAGCAATTCCTGTTGCCGCCCCGGCAAGACGGGATGCGCGCGGGAGCCCGCTTCGCCCGTCATTTCCGGCGTATTCTCGCCCAGCGCCAGAATTGCAATGTCGGAGGCGCGCGCCGCGGCCACGCCTTCCTGGATTTGCGCGTCACTCGCCGCCAGATACTCGCCGCCCACGGCGTATTTGATGCGCTCGGCGCCCAGTTTTTGCGACAAAGCGGTTTTGAGGGTAACGACATCCTGGGGATTGCCGCGGCCCGACCAGTTCCCCAGCATATTTGCGGCATCATCGGCGGCTGGCCCGATCAACGCTACAGAATGAATATCGCTCGCAAGCGGCAAAACCGGCCGAGTGGCAACAAAATCATTTTTGAGCAAAACGAAAGAGCGCTCCGCGGCGGCCCGCGCCAGTTGCAGGCTCTCGGCAGGCAACGGGCCATGATTCTCGCGCGACTCGTCGGTATAGGGCTCGTCAAAAAGACCGAGTGCGAATTTCACGCGGAGAACGCGGCGCACCGCTTCATCAAGCTGCGCTTGGGTTATTTTGCCGCTTTTGAAAAGGTCGGCCAGATGTTCATGGTAGAGGTTGCTCTCCATGTCCATGTCCACGCCGGCGGTGAAGGCTTTCCAAGCCGCTGTTTTGCCATCGTTGGCGATGCCGTGCTGGATCAATTCAAAGATGGAGGTCCAGTCGCTGACCACCATCCCCGGAAACTTCCACTCGTTGCGTAGAACCTCCGTTAAGGTGAATGGGTTGGCACTGGCCGGCACGCCGTTCAATGAGTTGAACGCGCTCATCACGGAGGCGCCGCCCTCATCCAAAGCGGCATAGAACGGAGGCAGATACACCTCGCGCAGATTGTGCTCGGGGATTTCCGTGGAGTTGTAATCGCGCCCGCCCTCTGCTGCTCCATATCCCACATAATGTTTGGCACAGGCGGCAATGCTGTCGGGAGCGCTCAGGCTCTTGCCCTGGTAGCCGCGCACATAGGCGCGCGCCATCACGCTTCCCAGATAGGGATCTTCGCCGGCTCCTTCAACGATACGGCCCCAGCGTGGATCGCGCGCGATGTCCACCATTGGTGAAAACGTCCAGCGTATGCCGGAGGCAGAAGCTTCCTGTGCGGCCAGCCGGGAAGCTGCTTCCACGATTTGCGGATCCCAGGTGGCGGCCAGGCCGAGCGGCACAGGAAACACGGTGCGATAGCCGTGAATCACGTCCAATCCAATCAGCAGAGGGATGTGCAGCCGGGACTTCTCAACGGCCTGATGCTGGAACTCGTTCGTGGCCTTCGCGCTCTCTAGATTGAAGAGCGAGCCCACTTGGCCCTTGACGACCATCTCTTGATAGTCGCTTCGCCCCGTGCCCGGTCCCGTGGGCGTTCCCACCGAGTACTGCACCAGTTGCCCGATTTTTTCTTCCAGGGTCATCTGGCGAAGCAGAGCTTCTACTTTCTTCTCAACAGACGGATCGGCGAGTGTGGAGTGGACCGGATTTCCCCGGAAGGCGGAGGCTTCCTTCGGGCTCTGCGCCGGAAGTGGGATGGCGAAAAGAGATGCGGCAAAGATCAGCAACAAAAACAAGCGGATGGATTTGAATGACACGGAAGCAGGCTCCTGTCTATTGAAAGTCACCTCGAATGGCACCAGAGGAACTCCTCAAGACAATCGATTTACTAAAGGTACGCTAGCACATTCCTCAAGCTCATTCCAGTTCTCTCGCGCGTATCAGAAACGAACAAAAGTGCAGTGCTCGACCTTTAGTGGGCAAATTAGTTTCCAAGGTTGAGATTCTCGCAGAGATGAGGTGTTTTCACCCGCCTTTTTTCAGTAGTTCGTTCACCTCGGCCATCACCTGAAAGGCATCGGCTACGTAGAGCACGTCGGCTTTGCCGCGGGCCCAGCCGCAATTGGGATCGAGATTGATGGCGCGGCGCTCGTTGATGAAGCGCCAGCCGACAACGTGCGGTTCTTCGCCGTGGCAGCACGTCGAGAGACCTTTGGGGTGGCGTGGCGTGGCGCCGGTCTGGCCCACTTGATTCAAGTGAGTCATGAAACCCAGCACGGCCTGATTTTCCCCACTCTGATCGACCAGCGATTTGCTGCCGCCGAGCGAAGCGCCCGAGGCGCGAAGAAAATCCAGGATGAGCGTTTCCGCTTGTTCCGGGTGCGACTTTCCGTCAGGTTGTTTCTTGGTCCAGCCGGCGCCGGCTACAAAGAGCATAGCTGCATCTGGACGAATGGTCTGCGAGTCCGATTTGGGAGCACGAATTCCCGCGATGGTGGTGCGGCGCGCTTCAGCAGGCAACTCCACGGCGATTTGTTCGACGTTTGCTTTTCCTGACGACGGACGAAACGCCTCATGGCAGCCGGAATCCAGCAGCAGGATCCAGGGTCGCGCATCGCGCTGAAATACGCCTTCAATGCGCTGCCGGTAAAACCAGCGCGTGGCGCAGAGCGTACCGTCAATCACCTGGACCGAAGTGATGTGCGTATCCACGCGGCCATTCAGACGATGAGCTAAGCCGGGCAGCGCGCGCAGGAAGCGCGATGTCGCGGGAGCCAAGATCAGATCAGCTGAGACGACGCGGCAAAGTGCATCGGCGGCCAGAAGGTCGCTGGCGTAACGCGGCTGCGCGAATTCCGAACCAGAAACACCGAGTATGCGGTGTGCTCCCGCGTTCGCGATGGAATCCGCGGCTGCACTTATATCACCGCCGATTAGACCGATCGAGAGGGAGGCATTGAGTTCCTTGGGCAGTTCGATAGCGGCGCCAAGCGCTTCCCATGCCGCCTTCGGTAGTCCATTCCCAGATTCATCGAGATGCGCGAGTAGAAGAATGTTCTTGGTCATGGCCGTTTCCTCACGCCTTCTCGATCCAAGCGACAATTTCCTGGGCGATCTCATCTGCAGCGAGATTCTTGACGATGCGCGTTTGCCGTTGCTGCTTTGGAGGACTGGCACTTCGATAGCGCAGCGATTCGGCAGCGGGCGCGGCGCTCTTGGCGCGTTGCAACGCGGGCATGATGGCGCGCATGTTGGCCATGCCAATCTGAGGATTGTTGCGCGGCTCGGGAAGATTGCCGGTTGCCCATCCGAATAACGCGGGGGCACCCTGGCATCGGGAAACCTGGTGACGCCCGCCTTCGATGCGTTCCAGAACTTCGAAAGAGCCATCCGGCTGCACGGTAAGCTGGTCCACTCCCTGGAATTGATCGAGAATGCCGAGGCGTTCGCCAATCAATTGCATCGTCACGCCAGCGCCCCGCGAAGCAGATTCCCATCCGCCAAACAGAAGCAGCCGCGAACGGTCGAGGCCCGCGATGCCTTGAATCGCTTCGGCGAGAAGCGCCGCTGCCGCATGGGCATCGGTGAAGCCGCCGGCAGGCCCATCGATCGGAACCAGTTCAAAACTGACTTTCTGCGCGATGGTCATCATCACTTGTTGCAATTTGGCTTTTACACCAAGGCTCACCAGCCAGACTTTACTTCCCGGCGCGTGGGCGGCGAGATTCGCAGCTTCATAGAGCGCGTGTCCAGCCCACGGATCAAGCACCGCGGGGAGAAGCATTTCGTTTTTCAGGGCCGGGCCGGCCGGTGTCTCAATTGGTTCAAGCGTTTGCAGCGGATCAGGCACGATGCTGCCGCAAACAACGATGTGGTATCCATTACTCATTCTGATGAATTCCCCTGTACGCGAATTTTCTTTCTGAAACTCAATTCAATGTGGAATGCAGTCCGCCGGCACCGGCGCCGAAATCTACATTGGCGGGCTCGCCGGATTCCTCGGCGCGGCAATTCCACAAACAAGCGCCGCAGTAGATGCACTTTTCCCGGTCAAATTGGGGCACGCCGCTTTCGCCGCGGGAAATCGCCTGCCCGGAACACATTTCCACGCAAAGCTTCGGTTCGCAGTTCTTGCAGACATCCGGGCGAAGGAACGAGACATGATTGGCATAGCCCGGCGGGGCCTGCACGCTTCCGCCTGTCAGCAAGGCGTCCTGGTGGGAGACAAGCAGCTTGCCATCGAATGGAATTTCGGGCCAGCCACAACGGTTCATGATCTGATCGTGAAGCGGCAGGCTGCGCCCGGCGGCTTCGTCCTTTAATTTTTGCAATTCGGCGGGAGGGATGCGTGCGCCGAACCGCTCTTCTAAAGACGAACCTATTTTTCGAGAAGTCGGTGGCGGAATCACCACGCGTCCACCTGTAAATCCCGCCAGCGCCATTCCGAAAAGCCCGCTGATTAATCCTTGTGGGAATCCATTGCGGGAATCGGCGGCAACGCGGGATTCTCGGTCAACCCAACTGGCGCGGCGTCGGCGCACATAGCTTTCTTCCAAATTCCGGCGTGTGAACGGCATCTTCTGCTGGAGCAGTTCGATGACGGCTTCGGCGAGTTGCGTTCCCGTCGTCCACGCTTCATCCACGCCGGAACCGGAAAGAACATTGGTGCTGCCGGACCCTTCGCCGATTCGCGCGTAGCCATCTCCCGCAAGATAAGGCTCGCCGCGGCGTCCCGATTCCTGCAGCGACTTTGCGCCCCACGATTTCAGCGTTCCCCCCCGCAAATGGCGCCATAAATAAGGATGCAGAATGAAATGCTGCAAATAGCGGTAAGCGGTGCGCACGGGACTGCGAAACCACGAAGGAATGAAAATGCCCACGGACGCCAGTCGGTCCGGATGAACGTAGAGGAAACCGAAAATTCCCGGTTCCGGGAAGCCGAACGTATGCAGAACCGTTCCCGTCTCCAGTCCGGAATTCTCGGGCAACTCGATTACCATCTTCATGCCCAACGCCCACTCCGAATAATGGTGGCCTGCGGGCATGCCGAACTTTGCGTCAATGCCGCGACCGACTGCACCAACTGGTCCATCCCCCACTACTGTAAGTGCGGCGCGAATATCCATCCCGGGCATAAAACCATCTTGCGGTGTGCCGTCCAGAGCGACGCCTTGGTCCGCCAGGCGTATCCCTTTCACGGCGCGCTCTTCAATCAGAGGCGCGCTCACAGGCGTTCCAGGCCAAATCTGCAGCAAACCCGAAGAGGTGAGTTGTTCGCCCACCCATTGATTGAATTGCCCGAGGGAAAGCACGAAGCCATCATGCTTCTGCAGAAAGCTCGGAATGAGCGGAAGTTCCAAAGCGTTTTCGCGGCAACCAATCAACGAACCGAGAGTGCGAATCACTTTGTCCGCCGCACGCAACGCGAACGAGCGATTGCTGGCGCCGGTGGGGTCCAGAAGATAGACCAGCTTCTCTTTCTTCACTGCCGTCGCCATAGGAATCTGCGAGAGGTCCAGTTCGGGGAAGCTGCGCCGGATGCCGCGCCCTCGCGTGACTGCTCCCGAAACGCCAAAGCCCAGGCCGTCGGCGCGTTCGTAACAAATCACCTGAAGCGGCCCGCCGGGCATGCAACTGCTTTCGAGCTTTGGGGAGCCGTCGGGATTCAGCAACTCGCGCGAGAGCGTGGTGAGGAAACCGCCCATCGCCGGACCGAAACCGACACAAGCGATATCCACATCCATCTGTTGCCGATCAGTAGTGGCGGCCGGGTCGGGTCCGACAGGCGTCATGCGGGGTAATCCAAAACTTCCGGAATCATGAGCTTCGAAACAGCCTCGGCGGCGCGGTCTTTTGCCAAACGCGAGCCTGTCATACACGTGGCCAGCTTGCTGTGCAACTTCAGGAACTGCTCGGCACCGTTGCACTTTGCGCAAGGACCGGCCTTGCTCGGGTGAGAACCATCGTTGCCGATGACGTCGGTGGCGCACGCGGCGATTCCCGGCACCAGTCCTTCGAGTGCGTCGAGTTCGTCCTGCTGGTAGCAACCCCGGTAACCTTCTTCATCCCAGGCCGGATGGCGGTTGTAGCCAAAC
>Ga0181521_10005404_pt1 | contig 14223 bp, 9 predicted proteins | sample PEATcosm2014_Bin_32_FD_119764 | JGI IMG/M metagenome (GOLD analysis project Ga0181521, IMG submission 119764) | Peatland microbial communities from MTU Mesocosm Facility, Houghton, MI, USA - PEATcosm2014_Bin02_60_metaG | ecosystem: Environmental > Terrestrial > Soil > Wetlands > Peat | place...
GTTATCTCCGGCTTGATACAGAAGGGGCTGTGGATGCAGGAACTCGGTTACTCCGGCGTCTTCTGGACACTCCTGTCGCTGCGGTGGGGGCTGTTTGGCGCGGCTTTCGTGGTCGCGCTTCTATACCTTTGGATCAATCTGCGCCTTGCGGTTAGAAACGGCGCCACTTTCCGCGCGGGTAAATTGACCAGCGAGTCCAACGTCGCCGCGAAATTCGGCATTGAGGTCTCTTTCACGGTTTTGAAAGTGGCCACGGCCGTGATTGCTGTCGCCGCCGCTCTGATCTTTGCGTCCATCTTCTATGGGCAATGGGATACATATCTCCGCTTTCGCTATGGGGGATCTTTCGGGTTGTCCGATCCTCTCTTCGGCGTCGGTGTTGGGTTTTATGTGTTCCGTCTCCCTTTTTATGAACTTTTGCAGAGCAGCCTGACCGCATTGGCGCTGATCACGCTGCTAGCCGTCCTGGCCGCTTACGCGTACTTCGGGCTACAGTGGGCCAGCCGCAGCGGACAGTTGGATGGCCGGAGCGCCAGGGGAATCCCGCATCTGTCGATCCTGCTCTGCGTCCTGGTCGCCGGTTGGGGATGGGGATTCTACCTGGATCACTTCGAACTCCTCTACTCCACTCAGGGAGTCGTTTACGGAGCCGGCTATACGGCCGATCATTTGACCCGCATCGCGTACTGGCTCATGGTGGGCGCGGCGGCGGCGCTATGCGCGCTGCTTGTGCTAAATACCTTCCGTCCGCGATTCAGAGCAGTGGTTCTGGGATGCGGAATTTACGTTGGCTTATACTTCCTCGCCGTTTGGCTCGCGCCGGCCCTCTTTCAGAGGTTCATGGTGCAGCCGAACGAACTGGCGCGCGAAACTCCGTATCTCAAGAACAACATAGAGTTCACCCGAAAGGCCTACAGCCTCGACGCGATCCAGGAAACATCCTACCCGGCGCTTGCCGATCTGACACCCCAGGTGATTGCGAGAAATCAAGATACGATCCAGAACATCCGCCTCTGGGATTACCGTCCCTTGCTTCAGATGTACCAACAAGCTCAGGAGATACGGCTCTATTACCAGTTTTACCAGGTTAATGTAGACCGCTACCACCTGCCGGATGGTTATCACCAGGTGATGCTTTCGACCCGCGAGCTCTCCCCGGAGCTTCCCGCTCAAGCCCAAACCTGGGTGAACGAGGAATTGCAGTTCACGCATGGTTATGGCTTGGTCATGAGCTTCGTCTCAAAGACCATGGGCGGAGGCTTTCCGCAGTACGTTCTTGAGAATATCCCGCCCGAATCTACGTACGGCCTTACCATAAATCAGCCTTCCATCTACTACGGCAAGTCGATGCCTGGCTATCGGATTGTCGCGACGGGCGTGAAAGAGTTCGACTACCCCAAGGGGAATCAGAATGTCTACACGAGTTACGCCGGAACAGGAGGTATCCCGCTGGACAGCTTGTGGAAGCGGCTCTTGTTTGCCTGGACTCAAGCCGATGTCAATATCCTGTTTACGTCCTATCTTAAGCCGGAGAGCAAGATTCAGATCTGGAGGAACGTTCAGGAGCGCGTGCAGCAGGTCGCTCCGTTCTTGCAACTCGACCAGGATCCCTACGCCGTGGTGAGCGAGGGCAAACAGTACTGGATTCAAGATGCCTATACCGTCTCCGATCACTATCCCTATTCCACCCTGCACGCCGCGGCCTTTGAACAGGGGCTGAACTACATTCGAAACTCCGTGAAGGTAGTTGTGGACATGTATGACGGAACCGTCGGATTCTACGTAATGGATCCGAACGACCCCGTCCTGGCGGTCTACCGGCGTGCGTTTCCGGGCGTTTTCAAAGACCTGAATCAGCTCTCGGCGGATCTGAAATCGCATCTGCGGTACGCGAAGGATCTCTTCTCGATCCAGGCCGACCAGTACAGAACGTTCCACATGACGGATCCGCAGGTCTACTATAACCGCGAGGACCTCTGGGTGTTCCCCAACGAGACGTATGCGGGCAAGGTTGCCCCCATGGCGCCCTACTACATCCTCATGAAGCTGCCCGGAAGCGAGCAGCTCGAATACCTCCTCATGACTCCTTTCACGCCTCAGAAACGAAATAACATGATCTCCTGGTTGGCCGCCAGGTGCGATTTCCCCGAATACGGGAGGATGCTCTTTTACGAACTTCCCAAGGAGAAGCTGATCTACGGCCCGATGCAAATCGAGGCGATGATCGATCAGAACACTGCGATCGCCGCGCAACTGACGCTCTGGGACCAAAAAGGTTCCAAAGTCATTCGTGGAAACCTGATCGCCGTACCGATCGAGAACTCCTTTCTCTATGTGGTGCCGCTGTACCTCACGGCGGAGGGCACGGACTTCCCGCAACTCAAACGCGTGATCGTGATCTCGGGAGACAAAGTGGCGATGGAGCCTACGCTTGACGAGGCAATCCAAGCCGTCTTCGGGACGCAGCAACCCCAAACGACTGCGCAGGCGCCCGGCCGGCAACTGGAATCGGGGCAGGCGAGAGCGCAATTCGAGGCGGCCCAGAAGGCGATGGAGCAGGGGAATTGGGGAGACTTTGGCAAGGCGATGGAAGCGCTCAAGGGCTTGCTGAGCGGCCCGCCAAAATGATGAATCTTATTGCAGAAAATCTAAGGCTGCGCTGGCGCCTTTCGTGGCCAGGGAGTTTAGCTGTGAACGGACCGAGGCGTAAGGTGGGACAGGCCGATCCCGCCAAGAGAATACAACCTCGTCAGAATACCGGCGTCGAAAAAAGCGCCGACGTGCTGGAAGAGATCTGGCTCACCGCCGACTGCGAGCTGCGCAAGGCCAACCTCACGTTGTACTCCGGCCTACTTCACAAGATCCGAGCAAAGCTGGCGGGCATGAAGGCCGACGTCTTCGGAGCCTGTCTGTGTTGCAAAGCTTCCCTCGGACTGAGTCGTCTGAGGGCAGCACCCTGGACTCCTTTGTGCATTCGATGCCAGGAAGCCGCCGATCGCGACAATGCGGAGGTTCTCAGAATTCGTTCACGGGGCCGATGCCGATGGCATCGCAACTCATGAGGAAATGCAGCGAAATCGATTTGGGAAGAAAGAAAGGAACGGAAGGCATGTTGGAAACGAACTCGGTAGTAGCCATTTACGGAACCCACGCCCAGGCAGAGGAAGCAGTGAAGGAACTGCAGAGGTCTGGGTTTGACATGAAGAAAATGTCCATCGTCGGCAAGGACTATCACACCGACGAGAACGTCGTCGGATACTATAACACCGGCGACCGCATGAAGTACTGGGGCAAGATGGGCGCCTTTTGGGGTGGTCTTTGGGGCATGTTGTTCGGCGCTTTCTTCATCATTCCAGGCATCGGGCCGATATTGGTAGCCGGCCCGTTGGTCGCCTGGATCGTCGGCGCACTGGAAGCCGCCGTTGTGGTGGGCGGATTGAGCGCGCTCGGCGCGGCGTTGTACAGCATTGGCATCCCCAAGGATAGCGTCGTTCAGTACGAGGCAGCGCTCAAGTCTGACAAGTTTCTCCTTCTGGCCCACGGCACCCTGAACGAGGTGGCCCAGGCCAGGGACATCCTGCAGACGACTCACCCGCTTGAGATTAAGACACACGCAACGGAACGCGAGCAATCCGCCTTGGTTAGCGCCAGGTAGTCGGGTATATAACCGCGGCCTTCACCAGTCCGGAGAAAAGAACGTATAAGGAGAACTTCAATGTACAAAAACGTGTTGATCGTATCGGTAGCAAGTCTGGCTTTGGTCCTGCCCGCTTTGGCGTCGGATCGCGATGATGACCTTGGGCGTATTCAAAAAGCGACCCAGGTCTTCCAGGAAATCATGCGAACGCCCGACAGGGGCATTCCCCGGGACCTGCTGGAAAAGGCGAGGTGCGTTGCCATCATTCCAGGAGAGGAGAAGGCAGCCTTCATATTCGGCGGCAACTATGGCAAGGGACTGGCTACCTGCCGTACTGCGACGGGCTGGAGTGCGCCGATGTTTGTGGCCGTCGGAGGCGGAAGCGTTGGCTTCCAGATTGGAGCCTCTTTCACCGACGTGGTGTTGCTGTTTATGAACGACCATGCCTTGCAAAGCCTGATGAGCGACAAATTTAAGATCGGCGCCGACGTAACCGTGGCGGCCGGTCCGGTGGGGAGACAGGCATCCGCCAACACGGATATCAAACTCAATGCGGAGATTCTGAGTTATTCGCGCAGCAAAGGGGTTTTTGCCGGAGCCAGCGTGGATGGCGCCGTCGTGCAGGCCGATCATAGCGGAGACAAAGCCATGTACGGCCGCGATGTCACTCACGAGGAAATCCTTAAAGGCAAAGTTGCGGTTCCTGCGTCGGCGCGAAGACTGGTGGCGGATCTTGGCAGGTACCCCGACAAGCATGACAACGGCAGCCGTTAAAGGCGCCTCTTTGTGGTCGCCGGCATTGCGATGGCACTGGAGTCTCCCCCTCCGGTGCCTGGCGCCGGTGCGGAATGCGGCTTGACCGCCGGGAACCTCTGTAACACGACCAACTAGTCAAGGGCTGCGCCCCTGATATCCCTGCGGGATATGGCAGTCGAGGAAGTCAAAAGCCAGAAGCCAGAATGGCGGTGGGCTGTTGAATCGAGTGGACTTGCCAACACAACGGGAACAAAATTCTCGTTGCGGCCCATATAACGGGAACCAGCCTTGCGGGAGAAGTAGAATGTCCGATTCGCCGACAGCCCTGCCAGCTACGCCGAAATGCATCGGCATCGCCGCCGATCACGGAGGATTTGAGTTGAAGGAGTATCTTGCCGGGATGCTGCGTGAGGCTGACTATGAGGTGGTCGACTTCGGCGACAGCCAGCCAAAGCCGGACGATGACTATCCGGACTTTGTTGTGCCCTTGGTCCGTGCAGTTTCTCGCGGCGAGGTGGATCGCGGTGTGGCCATCTGCGGTAGTGGCGTGGGTGCGAGCATTGCCGCCAACAAGGTGCGAGGCGTGCGGGCCTGCCTGATCCATGAGTGTTTTTCGGCGCACCAGGGTGTCGAGGACGACGACATGAACGTGATCTGCATGGGCGGCCACGTGGTCGGGAATGCCGTCGCGTGGGAGTTGGTCAACGCATTTCTCCAGGCACGATTCAGCGGCGCCGAGCGTCACCGGCGTCGTCTCGCGAAGGTCGCAAGTTTGGAAAGCACGGAGGAAATTTCATGAGCGTGAATCCTTTGAAGGAGTTGGGAACCCTTGGTCAATCCCTCTGGCTGGACTATATCCGGCGAGATCTGATCGCCAGCGGAGAACTTCGACGTTTGATCGAGGAGGATGGACTGCGGGGGATGACCTCGAACCCGTCCATTTTTGAGAAAGCGATTGCGGACAGCCACGATTACGACGAAGACATTCGTGCCATCGCGTTCAGCGGAAAAGGCGCTGAGACAATTTACGAAACTCTCAGCCAGCACGACGTGCAGAACGCCGCCGACGAGTTCCGGACTCTCTACGACCGGACGGATGGCAAAGATGGATATGTCAGCCTGGAGGTCAATCCGCACCTGGCGCATGACACGAAGGACACGATTGAGGAAGCCCGCCGGTTGTGGGCCGCGCTGAACCGGCCGAATGTCCTCATCAAGGTGCCGGCGACGGCCAATGGGCTACCCGCCATCCAGCAACTGATCAGCGAAGGCATCAGCGTCAACGTGACGCTGCTGTTTGGATTGCCGCGGTATCGCCAGGTGGCGGAAGCCTACATCGCGGGCCTCGAAGCGCGCGCGGCCCAGGGGCAGCCTTTGAAGCATTTAGCCTCGGTGGCCAGCTTCTTTGTAAGCCGCATCGATGCGCTGGTCGATCCGCTGCTGGAAAAACTCATTGCGCAAGGCTGCAAGGAGTCAGACCTTGCCAGAGAGGCTCACGGGCAAATTGCCATCGCCAGCGCGAAGATGGCGTATCAAATCTACAAAGAGATCTTTGCCGGCGACCGGTTTAGAAAACTGGCTGCCAAAGGCGCTCGAGTCCAGCGGCTGCTCTGGGCCAGCACCAGCACTAAGAACCCAGACTACAGTGACGTGAAATACGTCGAGGCCCTCATTGGACCGGATACGGTCGACACGGCGCCGCTGGAAACCCTCAATGCCTATCGCGACCATGGAGAGCCGAAAGCTCGTCTCGAACATCATGTCAAGGAAGCCCACTGGGTGTTGGAGCAACTGCCGGAACTGGGCATCAGCATCGACGATGTGACTCGGCAGCTTGAGGACGAAGGAGTCGAGAAATTCATCAAACCGTTCGACAAACTGATGGAGACCGTTGCGGAAAGGTCAGCACGGCATTTGACGAGACATGGATGAAAGTAAGTCCAGGCTCACCATCACCCGCACTACGGACGTGCCTGGGCGGGGATAACGTGCCGGAATGGAATCCGAAACCACTTTAGTTTTGCTTTTCGTTGTGGCCACGGCCGTGGCGATCGCGGTGCAACGTCTGGCCATTCCGTACACCGTGGCCTTGGTCCTCACCGGCATCGTGTTGGGGCTGCTGCATGCCTTCGAAGCGCCGCACCTGACCAAGGCGCTGCTGTTTAGCGTCTTCCTGCCAGGGCTGCTCTTCGAGGCCGCGTTTTACATCGAGTTCAAACAATTCTGGCGAAACCGCATCACAATCCATTCGCTGGCCCTACCCGGTGTGGTAGGGGCAATCGCGCTGACCGCCGTGATTTTGACGCCGGTCGCCAATACATTTCTCGTACGGGGTTTCACCTGGAAACACGCTTTGGTCTTTGGCGCGATCATCTCCGCCACCGACCCTATCGCCGTCGTCGCGATCTTCAAGAGTCTGGGTGTCCCGAAACGTCTGCCTGTGCTGCTCGAAGGTGAGAGCCTGCTCAACGACGGCACTGCCATTGTCTTTTTTACGCTCAGCGTTGCGCTCGTTACAGGGACGGTAGTGACGGCCGGTGGATTGGTCTTGGATTTCATCGAAATCGTCGGCATCGGCGCGCTGATTGGGACGGCGATTGGTATGGCCGTTTCGCAGGTTATCAGACAGGTGGATAATCCGATGATTGAGATCGCGCTGACGACGATTGCCGCGTACGGCTCCTTCCTGACTGCCGAGCACTTCCACTACTCCGGAGTGATTGCAACCGTATCGGCGGGTATGCTCTGCGGAAACTACGGTGCCCGTGCCGGCATGTCCCCTTCGACCCGGATCGCGGTGCAGACGTTTTGGGAATACGTGGCATTCGCTCTCAACTCGATCATCTTCCTTCTAATCGGCCTTGAAGTGAACTTCCAGACATTGCTAGCCGCCTGGCAGGCGATTCTGGTGGCCTATCTCGTGGTCACAGGAGGCAGGGCGCTAATCATCTTCGGCGCCTCGTCGCTGCTGCGCAGGACGCGAGAACGAATTCCCTGGACATGGAGCGTAATCCTGACCTGGGGCGGATTACGCGGCGCGTTGCCCATGGTGCTGGTGCTTAGCCTCCCAAAGGACTTTCCGTATCGGGAATTGTTGGTCTCGATGACCTTCGGGGTCGTCATTCTTTCGATCCTTGTCCACGGATTGACGATGTCGCCCCTGCTGAGATGGCTGGGCATTATACGCGGACACCAGGAACATGCCGCGTACGAATTGACGCGCGGCAAGTTGCAGGCAGCTCATGCCGCCTTGGACGAGATCGACAGAATGTCACGCGTCCATTTCACCAATCCAGAGGTGCTGGCCAGTCTCCGCCGGGAATATGAGCAAGAGGTTGAGCACGATAACGCAGCGATGGATGAGTTGCATCTCGACACACGGCAACTTGATGCCGAGGAGGCACAATGGGCCCGGCGGCACGTGCTGCTAGTCCAAAAAGGCGTGGTGACCGATGCCTTTCACCACGGGGGCCTCAGCCAGGATGTCCTGGAGAAATTGCTCGCGGACATCGACGCGCAGTTGCTCCATCTTGAATCGGGGGAAGCCGATAGGTTCACAGACTGCACCGATGGGGATCGCTTGTTGGAAGCGCCTGGCCGGAAAGCGAATATGAATCAAGATAGCGCCGCGACGACATCTGCGGCGTATCTTGGAGGAAGCTCAGGCGATGTCAGCGACACGTTGGCAGCAACGCCGGATCGGAGCTACAAACTATGAGCGAACACGTCCCTTTGAACCACTCGATGTACAATCTCCTGCCTGCTGGAATTGAGGGGTTGGATTCCCTGGCGGAGCTCGCCCTTGATATGCGCTGGTCGTGGAATCACGCGACCGACGAAGTGTGGCGGCAGCTTGATCCCGAGTTGTGGGAGATCACGAACAACCCCTGGGTCGTCCTGCAGACGACCTCGCGCGACCGGATCGAACGCGTGTTAGGCGATCCCGTTTTCCGCAAGAACGTCGATGGTTTGGTCGAAGCCAGCCGGCAGGCGGCGGAAGCGCCCGCGTGGTTCCAGCAGAATCATGCGGAGGCTCCACTAACCTGCGCCGCCTATTTCAGCATGGAATTCATGCTGAGCGAGGCGCTGCCAATCTACTCGGGCGGGCTCGGGAATGTGGCGGGCGACCAACTTAAGGCGGCCAGCGATCTCGGTGTACCCGTGGTCGGCGTTGGACTGCTCTACCAGCAGGGCTATTTTCGCCAGGTGATTGACAAAAACGGAGATCAACAGGCCCTCTACCCGTATAACGATCCCGGACAGTTGCCGATCATGCCGTTGCGCCAACCAAACGGGGAGTGGTTGCGGTTGGAGATCGCGTTGCCTGGATACGCGGTCTGGCTGCGCGCCTGGCAGGTCCAGGTTGGCAGGGTGAAGCTTTACCTGCTGGACAGCAATGACGCGGCGAACTTCCCGGTTCATCGGGGGATTACCAGCGAGCTCTATGGGGGCGGGCCGGAATTGCGCCTCAAGCAGGAAATGCTGCTCGGGATCGGCGGATGGCGGCTGCTCCGCGCGCTCGGGCTCCAGCCGGAGGTCTGCCACCTGAATGAAGGACACGCGGCGTTGGCCGTTCTGGAACGCGCCCGGAGCTTCATGGAAGAAACGGGCCAGCCCTTCGAAGTGGCACTGGCCGCGACTCGAGTCGGCAATCTCTTCACCACGCACACCGCGGTGGCCGCGGGCTTTGACCGTTTCGCTCCGGCCCTCATCGAGCAATACCTCGGTGGATACGCCAAGCAAAAGCTCGGCATTTCGCTCCATGACTTGCTGGCTCTGGGCCGCCAGAACGCGGAGGACTCGTCGGAGCCTTTCAACATGGCTTATCTGTCAATCCGGGGGAGCGGGTCGGTGAATGGTGTAAGCCGCCTGCACGGGAAGGTAAGCCGGCACCTTTTTCTGCCTCTGTTCCCGCGCTGGCCGGAAGACGAAGTCCCGATCGGACACGTGACTAATGGAGTCCACACGCCCACCTGGGACTCTGCCCCGGCCGACGATCTTTGGACCGAGACCTGTGGAAAGGATCGCTGGCTGGGGACGACGGAGACCCTGGAACAGGACATACGCCGGGTCTCCGACACCAAGCTCTGGCAGTTTCGCATCGCGGCCAGTAAGTCTCTGGTCGAGTATGCTCGCGAACGAGTGTCCCTGGAGATGGCTGCGGCAGGCGTGCCTCCCGAGGAGGTTGAAGCCGCGAAGCATCTCTTCGATCCCAATACCCTGACGCTGGGCTTTGCGCGCCGCTTCGCGACCTACAAGCGGCCAAACTTGCTCCTGCACGACCCACAGCGCCTGCTTCGTATCCTGACCAATTCACAGCGCCCGGTGCAACTCATCATCGCCGGCAAGGCGCATCCGGCGGACCAGGCGGGGCAGGCCTTGATTCGGGAATGGATGCATTTCATCCGGCGGCCCGAGGCGCAGCCGCACGCGATCTTCCTCGGTGATTACGACATGCTCTTGACCGAGCACCTGGTGCAGGGTGTGGATGTCTGGATCAACACGCCACGGCGCCCCTGGGAGGCTTGCGGAACCAGCGGCATGAAGGTGCTGGTCAACGGAGGCATCAATCTATCCGAGTTGGATGGCTGGTGGGCGGAAGCTTACACGCCTGAAGTCGGGTGGGCATTGGGGGATGGCCAGGAACATGGCGACGACCCGGCTTGGGACGCCGCCGAAGCCGAAGCCCTGTACGACCTGTTGGAACGGCAGGTAATTCCAGAGTTCTATACGCGCGGCGAAAATGGTATTCCTGCCGCCTGGGTGGCACGGATGCGGGAAAGCATGGCGCGGTTGACGCCGGTCTTTGCCGCAAGCCGCGCGGTGCGCGAATACCTGGAGCAACACTACCTCCCGGCTGCCGCCGCCTACCGTGAGCGCGCGGCGAATCAAGGCGCAGCGGGCAGGCAGGTAGTCGATTGGCGGCACGAGGTGGAGGGAAAGTGGAGATCGCTGCGCTTCGGCGACTTGCGGGTCGAAACCAACGCGGACCATCACGTGTTTGAAGTCGAAATCTTTCTCAACGATCTCGACCCGAATGCGGCGCGAGTCGAGCTTTATGCGGACGGAATCGACGGCAGCGATCCCGTACGGGTGGAAATGAAGTGCGCGCGACCGCTACCTGACGCCTCCCGCCGTTGCGTCTATCACGCGACGGTACCCACTACACGTCCCGCCAGCGACTATACGGCGCGAGTGGTACCTCAAAGATCCGGGGTGGCGGTTCCGTTGGAATCCGCTCGAATCCTATGGCAACGGTGATGAAAACGAATCAACGCGAGTTGCACGATTACATTTCGGAGACCTCCGAGCACGCCGACGTTCGTCCGGGCTCCCCTCTGCCTTTGGGAACCCAGGAATGGGGCGGAGGCGTTAATTTCGCCGTTTTCAGCCGTTGGGCCAGCCGCGTCCGTCTGGAGTTGTTCGACCATCCCGAAGACGCCGCGCCCGCCCGCGCGATCGATCTGGATTCGGGGCGCAACCGCACCGGCGACGTATGGCACGTTTGGGTAAAAGGGATCGGTTCCGGTCAACTCTATGCTTATCGCGTGGATGGCCCCTACGAGCCCGCCGAAGGACATCGTTTCAATTTCAATCGGCTGCTCCTCGATCCCTTCGCTACCGCGATATCGAGTTCGCCTCCGTGGGACTTCGCCGCGGCGCTTGGATACGACCCGTCGGCGCCGGAACAAGACTTGGTTCTCTCCAAGCTGGACAATGCCGGCTCGATGCCCAAATGCGTCTTTGTCAACGATCCCTTCAATTGGGCTGGGGACCAGCCACCCCGGCACCCTTGGTCGAAGACCGTCATTTACGAAACGCATGTTCGCGGCTTTACCATTCACCCCAAGTCGGGGGTGGACCATCCGGGAACCTACCGGGGCCTGATGGAAAAGATTCCCTATCTTAAAACTCTGGATGTGACCGCCGTCGAGTTGATGCCCGTGCAGGAGTTCAATGAAACTTCTGTGACGCGCAAGAATCCGCAAACCAACCAACCGCTCAAGAATTATTGGGGATACGATTCCGTGGCTTTCTTTGCGCCCAAAGCATCCTACAGCAGTGCGGGAGGTTTGGGCCAGCAGAAGCTGGAGTTCAAGGAAATGGTCCAGGCTTTTCACAAAGCCGGCATCGAAGTGATTCTGGACGTGGTGTTCAATCACACGGCGGAGGGAAACCAACTGGGTCCGACGCTCTGTTTCCGCGGGATGGACAACGCGATTTTTTACTCCCTGGCGGACGACAAGCGCTACTACAAGGATTACGCAGGCACCGGCAATACCGTCAACGCCAACCATCCCGTGGTGCGCGACCACATCCTGGCCGCGCTCCGCTATTGGACGGTCGGGATGCATGTGGATGGATTCCGGTTTGACGCGGCGTCGGTGCTCGACCGGGATCGCAGCGGCAAGTTGCTAGCCAACGCCCCGGTTCTCGAACGGATCGCCGAGGACCCGATCTTAAGAGACGTGAAAATCATCGCCGAGGCGTGGGACGCCGCCGGTGCATACCAGGTGGGTAGTTTTTCGGAGCGCCGCTGGGCAGAGTGGAACGGCCGGTACCGGGACGATGTCCGGCGTTTCTGGCGCGGCGACGAGGGGATGCTCGGTTCATTTGCCAGCCGCATCTGCGGCAGTGCCGACATCTACACCAATTCGGGCAAAGGCCCCGAGGGCAGCATCAACTTCGTCACCTGCCACGACGGCTTCACTCTGAACGACATGGTGAGTTATCGCTACAAGCACAATGAAGCAAACGGAGAAAACAACCATGACGGCGCCGACGCCAACTTCAGCGAGAACTACGGCTCCGAAGGCGAGACGACGGATGCCGGAATCGAGACCTTGCGGAAACGCCAGATCAAGAACTTCCTTCTGACCCTGCTGATCTCGCGCGGCGTGCCGATGCTCTTGGGCGGCGACGAATTCCGCCGCACGCAGGGCGGCAATAACAACGCTTACTGCCAGGACAATGAAACCAGTTGGATTGACTGGACCTGTCTGGAACGGCACCGGGAGATCCACCGGTTTGCTCGTGGCATGATCGCATTTCGCGATGCGCATCCGATTCTGAGTAAGGAGCAATTCTACACGGAAGCCGAGATCCACTGGCTTGGCTCGCAAGGGGGATTACCCAACTGGGCCGACCCGAAGGAAAAACAGTTTGCCTGTCTGATCCATGAAGACGAGCAGCGCGCACTTTGCCTGATGTTCAATGCCGGCGCCGATGCCGTCGATTTCGGTTTGCCCCCCGCACCGCCGGGGGCGCGTTGGCATGTGGCCGTCGACACCTCTCGCCAAGCGCCGCAAGACCTGTCTGCCGCGGGCGAGGAACCGCTCTGGGAAGATCCACGAACTTACCACCTGGGCCCCCGATCCAGCGCCATACTCCTGGGCCGAAGAACGGAGGCCAAATGAAAAGAGCGCTCCCGATCACCACGCTATTTCTGGATATCGGCGGTGTCCTTCTCAACAACGGGTGGGACCATATTGCACGCAGACAAGTGGCGAAGCACTTCAAGCTGGAGTGGGCCGAGATGGAGGAGCGGCATCTCCTAACCTTCGAAACCCACGAGGAGGGGAAGCTTACTTTCGAAGAATATCTAGGCCGGGTGGTCTTCTACCAAAAACGACCGTTCACGCGGGCTCAGTTTCGACGTTGCATGTGCGCGCAATCGAAGCCTTACCCCGAGATGATTGAGCTGATCACGCAGCTCAAGGTCCGGCACGGCCTGAAGATCGCCGTCGTCAGCAACGAAGCGCGGGTAGTGAATGATTATCGGATCCACAAGTTCAAGCTGGACAAGTTTGTGGATTCCTTCATCTCCTCCTGCTTCGTCCAGATCCGCAAGCCCGACGCGGACATCTTTCGGCTTGCGCTGGACATCGCCCAGGCGCCGGTCCGGCAGGTAGTCTATATCGAAAACACCCCGATGTTCGTCCAGGTCGCGGAAGGTTTGGGGATTCGAAGCATCCTTCATACGGATTACAAGTCCACCTGCGCGAAATTAGCTTCGCTCGGATTGCAGATTAGCGAAGGGGTCATCCATGAAAACCGCTGACCCATGCCTCCTAACCATCAACGGCGGCTCGTCGAGCATCAAGTTCTCGCTCTACCACGTCGAAGAACCACTGAAGCGAGGGCTGTATGGAACAGTTGATCGCATCGGCATGAGCGGGACGAATCTGACGTTCCAACTCCCGGGAACAAATCAGCAAGACAGCCGCAGCCTCGACGCCTCCGACCACAAATCGGCGGCGACTTTTCTGATGGATTGGCTCGAAGAGCAGCACGGTTTCGAATCGGTCCGGGCTGTGGGCCACCGCGTGGTCCAAGGCATGCAACACACTGCGCCCGAGATAGTCACCCAGGAATTATTGGAGGAACTGCATCGCATCAGCCCTTACGATCCCGACCATTTGCCCAGCGAGATCGAACTGATCGAGGTATTCCGCCGGCGTAATCCGAAACTGCCCCAGGTAGCCTGTTTTGACACGGCCTTTCACCGCACCATGCCGCGTGTTGCCAAGCTGCTTCCCATCCCGCGTTGCTATGACGCGAAGGGAGTGCAACGTTACGGTTTCCACGGGCTGTCCTATGCCTATCTGATGGAAGAACTGGCGCGCTTGGGCGACCCGGCGGCAACCGCTGGCCGCGTCATTCTCGCTCATCTGGGCAACGGCGCCAGCATGGCCGCCGTACGTGACGGCAAGAGCATCGACACCAGCATGAGTTTCACACCCACGGCGGGATTGGTGATGAGCACCCGCTCCGGCGATCTGGACCCCAGTCTGTTCCCCTATTTCGCGCGAACCGAACAGATGACCGCA
>Ga0181521_10005406_pt1 | contig 14215 bp, 16 predicted proteins | sample PEATcosm2014_Bin_32_FD_119764 | JGI IMG/M metagenome (GOLD analysis project Ga0181521, IMG submission 119764) | Peatland microbial communities from MTU Mesocosm Facility, Houghton, MI, USA - PEATcosm2014_Bin02_60_metaG | ecosystem: Environmental > Terrestrial > Soil > Wetlands > Peat | place...
ACTCGACAGGCGGTGGTTGACAGAAAGCAGCAGGGCGTTGTAGCTGCCGGTAGCGCCGTCGTCGGTCTGCTCTATGGAACCGTAGTATGGTCCCTGAGTTGGGTTCGCCAATGTCAAAACGCGGCGCGAAGCCACGTTCCCTGTCGTTGAACAGGGGCCCGGGGCCGTGAGGCCGTACTGGCCCGCGGCGCAGGTTCCCGGAATGTAGACTGCCGGATCCAACTGCACGGAATCCCACAAGTGAACCGCGTCGTTTCCCAAATAGCTCGCCGAAAGCAGCCAGTTCGTCCCAAGCTGTCTCTGGATAGTCAGGTTCCACGTCTCGACATAAGTTGGATGGATATTCAGGGGTTGGGTTAAGTAAGTTGCCGAGGTCGGAAACGTAACATTAGGGCCTAACACCAGCGGAAATGGATTCCCGCCGGGATAGCCCTGCCACGGATTGGTAAACCCCCCTGGGGGTTCGGTTAGCACGACTCCCCCGCCCCAGGGTGGTCCCGTCGCATAGGCATAGTACTCGATTGTGAACGGCAGATCGTAGAACATTCCCCACGAGGCGCGGACGGTCATTTTCCCGTCTCCTTTAGGGTCCCAAACCAGACCAAACCGCGGCGCGAAATCTTTCCAGTCTATGTGAGTCGGCCGGTCGTTCGTGTCGAATCCAGCATCGCCTGGGAAGAGGGTGCCGACAGGCCCGTTGGGGTACACCACGGAATGCACGCCCGCGTTAAAATCCGCCTGATCGAAATGGCTCACATAGCCGTATATCATCCGTGGCCCCATGTAAGGCTCCCAGCGGAGGCCGTAGTTCAGGGACAGATTCGATTTTATTTTCCAGCTGTCCTGCGCGTACAACCCAATATAGTTATGGCGCTCGATGTCGTTCTGGAGGTTGTTCTGCTGGAAGGTGGACGCTTCGCCAAGGAGGAAGTCGGCCGGGGCCAGGCCAGTATACGTCCCGCTGAATGTGAACGCGCCGCCTGAAAACGTAGCGTAGTGCCCGTCCTGGGCCGGCCGAATCCAGTTCACGCCGAATCCGAACTGATGCGCGCCCCGGATCAAACTGAAATCGTCAGCGAGTTGATGCGTGGTGATGAACGAACCGGTGTTGGCGAGTCCGCCGTCGTTGAAGTAACCGGTAACGGCGGTAGACATGCCGTAGGGTTGCAGGGCGACTATGTTGACTCCGATGTCCGCCGGAGTGAATTGCGGCGATACAGTCTTTCGAACCGCGGTTCTGGTAACGGTTGCGTGGAAGGTGTTGATGGTGTTCGGTCCGAAGATATAGGTATCGCCGAAAGCGCCGGATTGGACCAGATCGTCGGTGCCGACCGCAACGACGGACGCGAGGATGGTTGCAGTAGTGGCGGGCGCCGTGCCTTGGGACGGCGGCGACGATTCGTGCGTCGCAAAGTAGCGTCCAAAAATGGTGTGTTTCTCGTTGAATCGATAGTCGACCTTCGATATTCCCATATACTCGTTCGAATCGCTGACAGCGCTGTAAGTGATCCTGCCGCAATTCTGATCGGGCGGCGTGGGGTAGTAGTCTTCCATCATCTTTAAAGCAGATGCATTGAGCAACGAGGGGGCCACAATATTATTAACAAAAGGCGCCTTCAGGGTAATCTGCCGGCCCGCGTTGCAGAGCGGAGAAGCTTCGGTCTGAAAATTGCCCGCCAGCATTTGCAGCGTGGGGAGGAAAGCTATCGAATTCGCCGGCGCCGATCGCAAAAGTGTCTGCTGATAACCCGCGAAGAAAAACAGCTTGTTCTTTTTGATGGGTCCTCCGATCGTCCCGCCGAACTGGTTGCGCTTGACGCCATCTCCTTTCGTTGCCAAATAGTCCCGGCCGTTGAAGATCGTGTTTCGGACAAACTCGAACGCGTCGCCATGATATTCATTGGTGCCGCTCTTGGTCACCGCATTGACAGCGCCCGCGGAATGATACCCGTACTGTGCCGGCAGCGCGCTGGTCTCGACTTTGAATTCCTGCAGAGCGTCCGGAAATGGAAAGGGCAGATTCAAAGAATTGAACGGATCGTTGTGCGTGCCGCCGTCGAGCATGTAGGTAACTCCGGCGACCCCCGGACCCGCCAGGGCGACGACAGTTTCGTTTTGGTAATTCTTGCTGCTGTTGATCGCGCCATTGGGACCGGTCGTGGACGCTCCCGAGAGGAAAATGAGCTGGGTTGGGTCACGCCCGTTGAGCGGTAGATCCACTACCTGTTGCGAATTGATGACCTGTCCGACACCGGTGCTTTGCGTCTCGACCATGGCCGCGGCCGCTTCCACAACTACTTGTTCATTCACCGAGCCGACCTTCAGACCGACATCGATTGCCGGGTTGGTGTCAACCTGCAGAATGATGCCGTTTTGAACATAAGTAGTGAAGCCCATCTTCTGGACCTCCAGCCGGTATGGCCCGATGGGAAGGGCCGGCAGCTGGTAGGCCCCGTCGGCTGCGCTCTGAGCAGTCCGGGTAAATCCGGTGTCGGTCTGCGTGACGGTCACCTGGCTCCCCGGAACGGGCAGCCCGCTGGGGTCCCGAACGACTCCGTTTATTTGAACAGTCTGGGCGAGGAGGCCGGCACTGGTAAAGCCAACCACCAAAAACGCGTTCCTGAAAGACTTCATGGTCTGACCTCCTGGTTACGAGCAGGACGGAGTATGACAGCCAGTAGATCCGGAGTCAAGCGACTTTGCGACGAATCCTGTAATCGGCAATGGCTACCGCACTGTCTGCGAAATAACCAGACAGTAGAGCGCGGTACATGCGGCGTCAGCCGCGTTCCCGCCTGCTCCTTGGCAGCCATCGCGGAATGAAGCTGACCGAAGGCATTCGCATCCACGATGGGAACCGTAGCCTGCGCCGATCGAGCCTCCGCGTTTCGCGTATCGAGATCGGCCTTCGCATGTTCGAGCTCGGCGGCGTTAAGACGAAATATCGGAAGGTTTACACCACGCTGTTCGCCGCTCGCGGCTAATTCCCGGGCGCGGCCAGCATCTCCCGTGGGATTGCCTTCCCGGAAAGAAACACGGTTTCGATCGCGTTGTAGGCTTCTACATTGTCCAGGGGGTTGGCTCGTAGAAGCAGAAGGTGTGCGCGTTTACCTTTCTCGATGCTGCCAATGTCGCGGTCTCGGTGCAGAATACGTGCGTTATCCAACGTGAGGGCCTGAAACAACTGCCTGGTGCTTACACCCGCGGCGACCCACCTTCGCATCTCGTATAAGCCGTTGAGGCCAGGCGGGTTGGTGTAGATCGGCGCGGAGGGTGTGTCAGTGCCGAACAGGAGCCGTGCATGGTTCCGAGCGAGATATCCGGTCACGGCATCTCCGGAAGCGCCCACGCGTTCGTATAGGTCGGGGGGCGCGTCGCCAAGCTCTTTGCGGAACCAGCTCCCTTCCGGCGAGCGATACCACGCGATCAACTGTGGCGGATAAACACGGGAGAGCAACGGGTCCGCGAAGAATTGGTCGTCGGGCTCCGCGCCCAGGCCGCGAATCACCTGCGCCGTCGGCTGGTAGCCTATGCCGCGCTTCACAATCTCCTGCAGGATCGGCTCAACACTTTTGTCGAGAACCGTGGCCGTCGACTGGTGCCCGTTCCACATGCCGTGGGCAATGACGTCGACGCCGGCCTGGAGCGCGAACTCCTGCGCCTCCTTCGAATTTGCGTGCAGAAACACGGGCATCCCACGGGCATGCGCGGCGGCAACCACGGCCCGCATCATCTCGACGGTCGGGACCGGCAGGCGTCCCGCCTGATCCCCAAACCCGCTCTCTCGATACGATTTCACGCAAATGGCGCCATCGCGCGACATCTGTTGCACTACAGCGTCCGGTGTGTGCTGCGTCTTGTCGACCGAAGCCGGAATGGTTCCGGCCTGACCGGCGTTGAACAGAAAATACGGGGTCGCGACAAAACCCTGGAATGAGTAGCCGCTCACTATCGGCGTGCTGCCACAGAAATAAGCGTCCGGCCGCACAGCCAGCGCGTTCCATTGCTCGACGAATGAGGCTGTCGCATCGCCAAGAGAAAGTACGGTGGTAAAACCGAAATACAGATAGCTGCGTGGTTCCTGTGCCGCAGCCAGGGCGGCAAGGTCAGGGCGTGCCGAGCGCTGAGGAGCCTCCATGCCGGGCACTTGAGTCAAATGCACGTGGGTGTCGATCAACCCGGGGATTAGGAACCTGCCGCGGCCATCGATTTGCACCTCGCCCTTCAATAGTCGACTGCCGACTTCCACTATGCGGCCTCCCTGAATCCGAACGTAAGCGTGCTCCAGGGGGGCCGATCGTTCCGGGGAGATTACCGTTACGTCGCGGATGACAGTGGTTGCGGCATCGTCAACGGCGGACGCATTCTGACCCACCACAGTTACTATGCAGACCAGAACCAGGATTTGCGGGAACGTACCGAACCGGGAAAGCCGGGATGCCGTGCGAAACCTCATTTTGTGGACCTCGTGGCCAAGATGAATACCTGACATCCGGTAATACTTTTCCATTGAGCGGAAGGTTCCTTTTTTTGAGTCTACGATCCCATCGACCGCCAGACAGAGAAACGGCATCCCGCTCATGTGCACCATGTCCGCTCGGGGCACCCCGAACCAACGCCAAAGCGAAACGATATCTCGAAATAACGTAAGCAAACCCGAATGCGTTCGCCGCGCCAGATACTCCGCGCGTTCAAACACTTCGTCCCGTATCCAGACGGCATTGGCAGTAGAATAAGGCAAATGCCCGCGGGCGACGAGATTCCCGAAGACTTGGCTGAAAAGGCCACCATCATGCGCGAATTCCGTAGGCTGCGCGCGGCTGGCGAAGCCGTCCCGCCCGAGTTGTACGCCAAACACCTTCAAGCCACCAACGATCACTACAAGACCGGCCCGGAACCGGGTGAACGAGTCCCTGATTTCACGCTCCCCGATCAGCACGGCAACATGCGCGCGCTCGCCGATCTCACTGGCCCGCACGGCCTCTTTTTGGTTTTTCACCGCAGCGCGAACTGGTGACAATACTGCCGCTCCCAACTGGTCGAGTTGGAACACTCGCGGCAACTGCTGGAGCAGCAGGGCGTCCGCTTGGCGGCGATCAGCTACGACTCTCTCGAAACGCTTGCGGAGTTTGCGGAGAAGTACAGCATCGGCTTCCCACTGCTTTCCGATTCCGGCAGCGCTGTCGTCCGCGCGTTCGGAATTTTCAACACGAACATGGCGCCCGATCTGCGCGCCTACGGGGTGCCACATCCGGTCGACTATCTGCTCACGCCCGAGGGCGTGGTCGCACGGAAATACTTTGTGGCGAACTACCAGCACCGCGTCACCGGCGCAGCTGTGGCGCTTCGCGAATTCGGAACGGCCGATGCTGCGGCGGGATCGGTCACGCTGAAGAGCGGCGCACTGACAGCGCAGATCGGCCTCGCAAGTGGATCTGCGTTTGCTGGACAGGAACTCGGCTTCTTCGCGAAAGTAAATCTCGAACCCGACTGGCACGTTTACGGCTCGCCTTTGCCGGACGGATACACGGCAACTTCCGTCGTCTTCGACGATCCCAAAGTCAGCCGCCAATCGTTCGAGCTTCCTCGGGCGACTCCGGTTGAAATCGCTTTGCTGCAGGAAGTGCTGCCCGTCTATAGCACCTCCTTCGAGGGCGTGGGTTCACTGCTGCTAAAGTTTCCGCTCGACCAGGGGCCAACGACGCTCTCGGGGCACCTTCGTTTTCAGCAGTGCAGCGACAGGATCTGCGAGCCTCCCGAAACGCTGCGCTTTGAACTGCCGTTGACCATCGAGAAATTCTTGACCGCTGGTCTTCCCGGCTGATTTTCCACCGGATTTTTCGGCGACACCCCAAGCTACCCGGCTACCTGGCTGTCGGGTGAACTGTTCGGAGCGTGCTCGCTGCCGCTCCAGTTTGGCGGGCGTTAATGTTGAATATCGGTATCTATCTCGGCTTCCATTTTGACGAAGTGCGGAACCATTCTTCGTCCTCCGGCGCCGGGGGAATATGCATCGTGGGCTTGTCGGATTCGATCAGGAGCACGCCCGTAAGCCCCTTTTCCGGGTCCACCAAATGGATTCTGAACGCGATCGAACGATCTTTGCTGGCCAGTGCCGCGCGCGCTTCGAGCCGCTCAAGACGGCGAGATACGCGGCGGATCAATTCCGCTCTCTTTCCAGCAACAGGTTGCGCTCAATTCGCCGCTGGCGGCAAATCCGCAGCGTTTCGGCGACGGAAAGACGACTGCTACCCGGGGAAGGGGACACCCTTTCCTGCACCAAATCTTCGAAGGGCTGCCCGCCTGCTTCCAAACGGCGTCGCCGTCGATCCCGAATCGGGTGGGCCAAACGCTGTGAAGCGAGATCAACATGGGGCACGCATCTCTTTTCCAATTGATGCAGCCGCCGGATAATCGCCTTCATCGTGCTTCCTCGACGATTCGGTCGATCACCGCAAGCGGGATGCAGGGGACATCTTCTCCATCTACGAACCGATCGAACTGGTCCTGGTAATACGCGAACCAGGCCTCGGAATGGGGCACGAGACCCGTGGCATCTGTTAATCGTCCTTCAAGCCTCTGGAGCCGTCGAACAATGTTCCTCATGGCCGGCTCGCTTCCGGCGTGACATCCTCATTTGGTCCGTTCAAAAGCGCCCGCACCAGGTCGATCATATGGGCACCGCCCGGCTCGGCGGAACTGACGCTGCGGGCGACGAGTGCCATCTCCGGCGTCCGGTCGCCTCGAAGCGCGCGCCCAAGTAGACCAAGCACATAGTCGTCGTGGCCCGGGAGTGTCTCGGTTCGCCCGTCCGGCATGAGCAAAAGGATCGGCTCGCTGCCGGTGAAATCCCGTTCAAGCGCTTGGAGTCTTCGGCGCAGGCTTGTCGTTCTCATCGTTCCTGCTTTGATAGCTCCGCAGCCTGCTCTAGTGCCGCCACGCGTACCTCAACGTCCTCTATCTCGATCGCCTGCTTGGCGTGATCCAGCACGCTGTCGGCTGCGCGCACCCTCGTAGATGGCGGCGTGTTGGCGTCCACCATGATATTCAGCAGCGTGGAGACGGCGGCGCCCGTGGCCTGCTGCAGGCGGGCGGTCGCCTGCGCAAAGGCGGCTCGGCGCGCTTTCCTGTACGCCGCGTCGAACTCCGGCTCCTGCAACCAGCGATGAAGTGTCCTGGGCGGGACGTTGGCGGTCCGGGCTGCGTCTTCGATGCTCCGCGCGGTGAGCAGCGCGAGGATCGCTGCTTCCCTTTTACCCCCGAGTTTCTCTTGTAACGATGCCATTTGTTGCCAACTCTTGCAGCCAGACTTTGGCTCCTCGGCCCGGCCCCTAATTTATTGAAAACAATGCACTATTCGCTTGCGTGTGTTCCCGACCTGAGTGATCAATGTCCTGACCGCGGTAATCACCGCGCCAGGAGATTGAAAATGAAGCACTTCACGATTGAAAACGAAACGAACAGCATCACGATTCACGGCTCGGCGAAGGACGCCGAAGCCGTCCCCAATTCCGAACGCTTCAGCAGCGAAGCCGCGCTGGCGAAGCTGGCTGCCAACTGGCCCGCAGCCCGGCTGATCGAGATTTGGAACAGCCTGCCGGGCGAGACCCCGGTTCGGAAGTTCAAGGATCGCGCGACCGCCGTGTCGCGGATTTGAAAGCGATCCAGAGCCTTGGCCAAGCTGCCCCGGCCGCCGAAGAGCCCGCACCGGTTCCTGAAATGGCTCCCGTTGCCGAGCCGGAAGCCAGCGAAACGGCCCAGCCGGAAGGGGTCGCTCCGGAGTCCGCCGAACCCGACGTTCCCGCGCCCGTTGCGCCACAGTCGCCCGACGTGGTGCCGTCGGAGGCTCCCGCGCAGAAGAAGGCCACCCGGGCGAAAAAGGCGCCCGTCGCCACGACCGCGAAGGATGCGGATGCGCCGCGCGAGGGCAGCAAAACCAGCCCAGTGATTGCGATGCTCAAGCGCCCTGGCGGAACAACGCTGGAGGAGATCATGGCCAAGATTTCCTGGTTGAAGCACACCACCCGGGCCATGCTGAGCGCGGGCGGGGCCCTCACAAAAAAGCACGGGCTCACCGTGATCAGCGAGAAGGTTGGCGACAAGCGCGTCTACTCCATCAAAGGCTGAACCAAGCCTCGTTTGCTGCTCTGAGCCGCCGGATTCCACCCCGGCGGCTTTTTTCGTTGTCATCGCCGGAATCCGCATCATCGTCGAATTTGCCCCCATCCACGTCACAGCCATTGGTCGGCCACTTGCATGGAACACGGAGTCCGCAGTTCCGCCACAGCCCTGTCGAATGCCGCGCTCCCGCGCTCCCAGACAGATCGGTGCGTCTCTGTCCAGGCGTCGGGCCCACGTTCCTTCCTGAGCTGAGTAGCCTCCGCTACAAGGTCACGGTCAGCGGGGGACAGCATACTCCGCGCCAGCCGTTCGGCTCGCTCGAAATAGTCGTTCCAGGACGGCTCAACATCGATCCGGGCTTCCAGTTTTCTTCAGACGGCTCCTCAACCGATGCACGGCAAGCTCCCCGCAAAATCCTTAACTCCGCCGACCAGTCGGCCAATGCAAGACACACCCGTGCACGTCCAGGTGGCCGGCGCGAAGCTGCTCCTCGATCGCTGCGATCTCGCGTCGGCAAAGCTCCATTCATCAAAGCCCTACCATCCGAACGGATTGTGAGTGACCGCGTGACAGCTCCTCCAATTGCGCCTTAAGTTCCCTTAAGCTGATTCCCATGAAGCGGGCGAGTGTCTCCGCCAGCGATTCATTGGGTTCCTGCTGAAAGTTATTCGCGGGCAGGACCTCCCGAAGCTCTTCGATGGCCGAATCCGCCGAGACACGGCTGTCAATCCGCCGAGCCGCTGCCGCGCTGATCTTCTCCAGGTCTTCGAGCCGCCTGCACAGCTTTTGCCTCATGCTGCGGCTCCCATGCGTTCCTCGGCGACCTCGTCGAACGTCCGCCCGTCGCCGTCGAGGATGGCCTGCTTCCCGGTGTACTGCTGCCAGCGGCGCACAATGACATCGATGTACTTCGCATCGAGCTCTACGCCGTAACAGACGCGCCCCGTCTGCTCTGCCGCAATCAGCGTTGTCCCGCTGCCGAGGAAGCAATCGTAAAGGGGCTCGCCAGGCAGAGCGTGGTTCAGGATCGGCCGCCGCATGACTTCCATCGGCTTCTGGGTTGGGTGATCGAATTTTTCTTCGTCCGACCCGCCCATGATGAATTTCGGACTGGGCGAATCCCACACGGTGGAGTTTTCCCCGGCCTTGCCGAACCACGGCGCATTCTTCTTGCGCATGTAGAGGCAAGGCTCGTGCTGATACCAGTAATGTGTCCGCGTGAGAACCGTCCGTCCTTTGTTCCAAATGAGCTGCTGCGGGTAGAGGAAGCCGATTCGTTCAAGACCGTTCCAGACCTCGCGCGCGAAGACGGATGCGTGCCACACGCAGGCCACTTGCAGCGATGGCACGTGCTCGTAGGCCTCCGACCAATCCGACCGCGTATCGCCCGAGATGGTGGTTTCATGATGGCCCTCTGTCCGGTGCTTCATATACGATGGCTCGGCGGGCCCGCATCCGTTGAGGCCAGCCAAGTCGCGCCATTCGGAATTGAGCTGTATACCGTAAGGTGGGTCAGTGATCAGTAGGGGCGGATTGGCGTCGCCCAGCAGCCGCGCGACCACGTCAGGCTGCGTGCAATCCCCGCAGATGACGCGATGGTTCCCGAGAATGAACACATCGCCGAGTCTTGCGACCGGCTCTGGTTGCACTTCCGGGACGGCGTCTTCATCGATGAGACCGGGTGCGGCGTCCTGCGCCTCAAGCAGCCGCTGGAGCTCGATGTCGTCGAACCCAACTAAGCTGAGATCGTAGTCCTCCTCGTGCAGGATCGCCAGTTCGACACGAAGCATTTCCTCGTCCCACCCGGCGCCAGCGATGGCCAACTGGTTATCGGCGATGACCAAGGCGCGCCGCTGGGCTGGCGAGAGATGGCGCAAAACAATCACGGGCACTTCTTTCATCCCAAGCTTCTCGGCCGCGAGCAAACGTGCGTGGCCCGCGATGATATCGTCGTCGGCGCCGACCAGGATTGGGTTTGTCCACCCCCATTCCCGCATCGATGCCGCGATGTGTGCGACCTGCTCCCGGCTGTGCGTGCGTGGATTATCGACTCGCGGAATCAGGCGCTCGATCGGCCAGCGCTCCACCTGGATGTCGATGTTTGGCCCCACATAGGGTGCTGTCGTTTTCTTTCGCAAGCCCGATTATAGGCATCCTTGGAAAGTCTGTAAAGCAGAGTAAGATATGGAGTTATCTGTTGCTAAAGGCTACCCTTGATAACCAGCCGAACCTTGCCATGAAGGCCGGCGTAATTCCCTGACCTGTACCCGCGCAACGATTCAGCCGATAGGAAGATTGCGCGCCGTTACTGGCGTGTACAAGAAACCGAACGCACTTCAGCGCTCCGGTTTCGCTCTGGATGGGCGGCCTCCGGGCCGCCCGTTCCGTGTCTTTCCCGAGTTCACTGCGGTTCCAAGCAAGACTTGCCGCGTAAGGGGCGTTGAGCGCCGACTAGCGGATGCGTGTGGCGCATATGCGGAGACGCTGTAGACTTGGCGCATGGAACGAAAGATGTTCTGGCTTACGTTCACGGTCCTGGGTCTCGGAGCCGATTTCGTTCTGCCGATGTGGTGGGCGCTGGGCGCCACCATTCCAATCTTCGCCCTGAGTTGGTGGTTCGCGTATCGCACTGGCTGGTTCTAACGCCCGTTGCGTCCAGTTTCACCAAGGCGCGTTAATTAACCGCGTAAATGGCGTTGACGCTGATCAGCAATTCGGCGCTCGGCAGTATCAGACTTTTCTGTGCCGGTTGGCCACCAGCAACAGGGAGATCCCAGCGGCGATGGCGATCCCGCCATAGACCGCCCATCGAATCTGGCCTGTCATGAAACTGCCCGGCAGGACGTTGATGCCTTGCAGAAACCAGATGGCCCCGAAGACCACCAGGATACTGCCCACAATGTTCAAAGTGATTTTCATGTCGCTCCCTGTTCGCGGCTACGATTCTCCCACTTCCAGTGGTCGTCCGCAGGCGGGGAGTGGCGGTTGGATTTCGCAGTGGCGGTCGCCGAACCGGACTCCTCCACGACCGTCGCTGAACTGCTCGCGCGTATCTGATTGAGCCAGCAAGTTCCACAGCGTCGAGTGGCGATAGGGGCGGTAGAGACGGTCGTTTACATCAGCGTTCTGATTGTCCCCACTGTCCCCACCGCGTCAGATCGACTGGGAACACGCCAACGCCAATGTTTCCAGCCTCGTCCCCGCTATCCCCGCTGTCCCCACACAACAAATCAACGTTGACGATTGGGTTTAATTTCAGGGGAGTCGAAAAGAAAAATGGGCAGACGGCTACATATGAGCCGATCCGCCCAAAAACCGAAACAAACCGAGCCGAGCAGATGGGTGCTCGGTTCAAGTGAGTCCTATGGATAACCGCGGTTGTTTCCACGCAGCTTCCGTCCTCACTGCTTTTCTTATCGGCAGTTTTTGGGCCGAATTCTAACCTCAACGTTGCTAACTAAGGAATCCCCACGGTATTTAAGGATATTAAAGGAGCATCCCCACAAAAGTCCCCACAGTGTTGCAGAAAAGGGGGCTTTGCCGGGGTGTCGTCGCCCGTAAGTCTATGAAAAATTTGGCTCCCCAGTCTGGACGCGTTTCGAACTTTCGTGGCCTGAAACACGGTTCACTCGAACCAGTTCAACTTCTTTCAGACCAAGGGCGTGCGCGCGGAGCTGGCGGTCCCATCCAAGCTGGGTACCCAGCCGAGTTGCTTCTCGAACTGGTCAGAATCCGGTGACGGCCGTAAACGCTACGGCGTTGATCGTTCCCTTGCCGGCTAGCTCTCCTTCACATCTTTTGTTCCCGACCGATCCGTTTCAATTACCGGAATCGTCTTCACGGTGTCCGCACAGAGAACAACCCGTTTGGGGAGGAGAATATCATGAACACGACGATAACGGTGACCAAACAGGTCACCACCCTTATCAACATCTTGACCGTTGAGCCTGAAAATCAGCAAAAGCTCATCGAGCTCCTGCGTGGCAATACTGAAAACGTTGTCAGCAGGCTCGATGGCTGGATTTCGACCAGCTTCATCGCCGCCGAGGATCAGCGCCGCGTAGTCATCTACTCGCAGTGGCGCGACCTCGCATCGGTGGAAGCGATGCGGGCCAATCCCGATATGGTCGCTTACTTCCCGAGGATCGCAGCGCTCGCTGCGTTCGACGGCTTCGCCGGCGACGTCGTCTACAGCCACCACGCCTGATGCCCGGGTAAAGGAGAATGAACATGCAGAACCTGAACGGAAAGCGCGTGGTCATCACCGGCGGCAGCCAGGGGCTGGGGCTCGCGATGGTCGAGGCGCTCGCCGCCTGCGGCGCGAACGTTACTGCAATTGGGCGTGATCGAGCGACGCTCTCTGCAGCCGAGCAGGCCGGTGCCGCGGTGATTGCCGGCGACGCAACCGACGCCACGCTCATGAACTCGGTCGTCCGTGAAGAGGCGCCCGACGTGCTAATCCTCAACGCCGGCGCGCGGCTGCCGATGAAGCCGATCGACCAGCAGAGCTGGGACGAGTTCTCGACCGCCTGGAACACCGACGTGAAGGCAGGGCTAGTCGGCATTCAGGCCGCACTCAACACTCCGATGAAGCGAGGTGGCCGCGTTCTGGTTATGTCGAGTGGTGCATCGATGGTGCTTGCGGTGCCGTTCATCGCCCCCGAAAGCCTTAGGCTCTCTGGAGGCTATATAGGCGCCAAACGGATGCTGTGGTTCATGGCGCACAGTGCAAACGCGGTATCGCGCGAGCGCGACCTCGGGATCCACTTCCAGGTGCTCGTGCCATGTCAGCTGATTCCCGGAACCACGCTCGGTCATCAAGTTGCGGCGGCCTACGCGGAAATCGAGGGTGTCAGCATCGACGAGCATGTCACGCAACGTTATGGCTCGATCCTGCGCCCGGCGCAGGTTGGAGGACGGATCGCCGAGCTGCTCGGCGATCCTCGTTATGTACACGGCGTCGCCTACGGCTTTCGCAGCGATAGCGACATCCTGCCGCTCGACGTATGATTCATATACGGCTGCCATCCCGAGGGAACGACCCAAATGAGCGATCATGCGAACGCTGAGTTCGAGCGGTTGGTGGGTGAGCTTCGTCCAAAGCTCCATCGATACTGCGCGCGCATGACCGGATCCGCCGTCGATGGCGAGGACATTGTCCAGGACGCGTTGATTAAAGCCCTTGCCGCGCTGCCGAATGTCGGTATCATCGACAACCCTGAAGGCTGGTTGTTCCGTATCGCCCACAACACCGCGCTCGACTTCCTGCGCCGCCGCGCGCGCGGCCCCATGATGCAGAATAATGAGGTCCTCGACATGATTGCCACTCCGGATGCCCCCGATCACGACCATGAGGTCGCCACGGTTAGTCTGCGCACTTTCATGCGGCTTCCGTCGCTCCAGCGGAGCGCGGTTATCCTAAAGGACGTGCTTGGCCACTCGCTGGAGGAGGTCGCGTCGATTACTGGTGCGAGCGAGGCGGCCGCGAAATCCGCGCTCCAGCGGGGGCGTGCCCGCTTGCGCGAGTTTGCCAGTGAAGCCGCCGACGTCTCGCTGCCGATGCTCTCGGATGTAATGCGCGCCCGACTGATCAAGTATGTAGAGGGGTTCAAGACCGGAGACCTCGACATGGTCCGCGCGATGCTGGCTGACGACGTCAAACTCGACCTCGTCGCGAAGCTGCGCAAGCAAGGAAAGAGCGAGGTCGGCGAATACCTCGGTCGCTATGCAGCCTGCGAACAGTGGGCTTTCGCTGCGGGCGTTGTGGATGGCCGGGCCGCGATGCTCGTATACGACCGCGAGGTCTCACTCGAGACGCCTGCCTATTTTGTTGCCCTGGATTTCGACGGCGATCGTGTGGTCTCGATCCATGACTTCCTGTTTGCCCGCTATGCGATGGACGGCGTCGACTTGTCCCCACTCAGTCCCGCACCGAGGTTTCAGTAAAGATGAATCGACGGACCAAGTTGGACGAGATCTGAAGAAGCGCTAGTGTCCCGTCCCATTTAATTATTTACAATTTAGACAGTACGTGATTCAATGGTGGCATGTTTGCTCGTGCTGCGGCACTGACCATTGGCGAGGAGCAGAAGAA
>Ga0181521_10005408_pt1 | contig 14213 bp, 8 predicted proteins | sample PEATcosm2014_Bin_32_FD_119764 | JGI IMG/M metagenome (GOLD analysis project Ga0181521, IMG submission 119764) | Peatland microbial communities from MTU Mesocosm Facility, Houghton, MI, USA - PEATcosm2014_Bin02_60_metaG | ecosystem: Environmental > Terrestrial > Soil > Wetlands > Peat | place...
GCCAAAGAGGCTTCAATGGGTAAAGTGTATGCCACCGAAGCGGCAAACAAGGCCTGCTATGACGCCATTCAAATGCTTGGCGGTTACGGCTATACGAATGACTACCCGGTAGAGCGCTTCTACAGGGATGTCCGTGTAACGACGATCTATGAAGGGACCAGCGAGATTCAGCGGCTGATAATAGCGCGGGAGTTGCTGAAGTAGCGGGGCCCTCAATTCTCCATGTTCACGCAAGGTCTGCCCCGGAGTGGATAACAGGGTCCGGGGCAGGTCCTGGTCATTATGATAAGCCAGGTATGCGGACCGAATTTGCTCGCCCCGCCCCGGTTTGCCATTCCTGCGGAATTGGCCGGAATACCGGCCGGCCTCGATCAAATTGGAAATACAAAGATCACGCTGCCCGAACCGCCGGGAAATCCCACCGAATGATGGGGAATGCCCTCTTCACCCTTCCCGCTCTTCGCTTCTCGCTCCCCGCTCCCCGCTCCCCGCTCACCCCTCACCCCTCACCCCTCACCCCTCACCCCTCACTGGGCTTCTTGCAGCAATGATTTCAAGGCTAAAAACGGCCCTCTAAGCATGAAAAATGTCTGTTCTCTGGAAAATTGATCTTTGAATGGCGAGATATTAGCTTGGCCCGACCCCGTTCGACCACATTCCGCAAGACAATGGCCTTCAAGGTTGATTCCGCCCTGTGGCGTTAAGGCGCCTTTTCCGTGCATCGCCAGATGAAGAGTCCAATAATCTCAGATTTCAAATTTCTTGCCTTAAAACAGCTTAGATGTGGTAATAAGAGTCACATAACATAACAAGCAGAATATAAAGTCTGTTTTCTGGGGTCGTCAGGGTCAGGACTCTGCAGGCTGTTGAAATTTGGGGTCGCATTAACCCCATTACAACCTGTCCAATTTTTTTAAAATAGCTCTTCCTCAAAACGCCTATGATCTCAGAAAGGCTGAACTAGAAAAGCGGAGATAGGATTAACGGCGAAGTCCATAGGAGGGTCCGTTAATGGTCCTCAGCCCTACGCCTTCACCATCGGCTTCAGGTAAAAATATGATTCCCTCGTTGGAGGATTCCTCATCGGGGGAATTGTTGAAGCTTCTTTGCGCATCTCCTCTCCCCCTCTCCACAAGAGAACTGGGCGTGCGGCTTAGATTACATCATGTGCACCTGCAAGATCATGAGGTCGGATATATTCTGCGCAACCTTGTCAATGAAGGCAAAGTCAGCTTCAGAATGGGACGCTGGACAGCGGTTCCTTCTCCCGGAGCTACAATAGCTATCCCTTTCTCTGCTGCATTTCCACTCCTAAGTAATGAGACACTCTCAATTCTTGGGCAAAAAACTCATGCGTATACCTCCGAGATCCCTCACAATGAAACGGAAATCGGAACCAACATCGACCACCCCAGTATTAATCTTTACTCCGGACGATGGGGAACTTTCCGCAAATTAGTCGCGTATTATCGCCAGTGCGTTCGTCAAGAGGAAGGCGCAGATGCCTCGGCCTTCCAGAACGAAATTGGCAAGAGCTTTATTTATCTTCGGAAACTCGGAAGGTGGTATCCTAGGCAGAGTATCCGCTGGCAGACTATTATCCCCCTCGGGCCTCATTTATCTCCTCTGCTGAATGCCTTGCCTGGCAAAAACGAAGATCAAGACCTTGTGGTCGGTTATCCGGTACAGGCATACTTCAAGGAGAAGGAAGATGAGCCGAGTGTAGCCGTAATTCGGCCAATTTTCTTCTTCACCGTGGCGACTTCTATTGCTCAGAATGGTTTGGTCATCAGTTGCGAAGACCCGCGACCTGAAATTAACTTGGGATGGCTTGAATTTGCTTTTTCCCGCAACCTTGACCGGCAACGGAGCTTCCTTACGGCCTGCGGTTTTCTCAATCGCGGATTGCAAATCGATGAACCCCCCGGTTTGGAGAAGGGCGAGCTAATTCCCAGTTTGAGCACCTTAGTAGCTGCCTTATCTGCATTCATGCCAGAAAAGGTGCGCGAACCTTTGCATATTGAGAGCGTTCCTGAGGACCCTTTGTGCGAACCCTTTCCCACAGGTATCTACAATCGTGCGGTAGTCATGTTGGCCAAGAGGACCAAATACACGGCCACTTTGCTCAAAGAACTGGCAGCTATTGAGAGCATGTCTGATGAGGTGCTTGAACGCACCGCGCTAAGTCACTTTTTTTTATCCGACCGGGGGCAAGTTAAATCGGGGGGGCTCCTGCATGAGAGCGTTGTTGCCGATGTAGCTGCACTAAACGGGGAACAACGGCAAGCGACAGCCTCCCTCCTTCTTCGGGATGTGAGTGTAATTACTGGCCCTCCAGGTACGGGTAAGAGCCAGGTCGTAAGCAGTACAATAGCCAATGCCCGTCTTCGCGGCCAGACCGTTCTCTTTGCAAGCCGAAATCATAAAGCCATTGACGCCGTTATAACTCGCCTCTCTTGCCCCGAAGGCCGCCCGCTCATTGTGCGAACTAATTCTAAAGACGATCCTAGTCTTAATTATACCTTTTCCCATGCTATACGAGATATGCTGGCCGCGCAACCTCAACCAGATGCAAGCGAGCGTTTGGAGCGCATTCATGAAGAATTGACGGAGTTACTGGAGGAGAGAGGCAGGAACGCTGCTTTGGCCCGCAAGGTCACAGATGCCGGAACGTTGTTAGGAGAGATCGAAGAGCGTAAAAGCTTCCTCGCACGAGATCTTCCTGAAGAAATGGCCAGTTTTCTCGATGCCAAACCAGGATTATTTCCGTCAAAGACTGTTCAAAAGGTGATACGGACCGCACATGCACTTCACCTGCGACTTACAGATGCGTCCTTTACAAATAAGTTCATAGTCTTGATTAGGATTTGGACAATCCTGCCTTGGTATCGACTCGCCCGCCGCAGCCTACGTCCAATCCCTGGCTCGCCAAAGCTACCAGCGTTCCTGAAACCGTCTTCGCTAAAGGGCCTTCTTCCAAAACTGGCGCAGTTGGAAAGGGCATCGGAATATGCCCGGTTACAAACCAACTGTAAACCCCATGAGCACATATTAAGCGAACTCCCTCAGCTTGGATTTTTGGCGACAATCGTTTCTGATCTCTCCCATCATATCCAGGAGGTATCTCTCCGAGCAATTCCATTTGATCTCGATAGTCGCTGCAACCTTGAAGAGGGGGTGAACCGTGAACAACTTGACGGCCTTCGCGCAGCACTAAACGCGATGCGAACTGGACTGGACGAGACTGCAATTCGTCAAGAGACGATCCGGGTTATAGTGGAACGGGCACCTCAAATCCTGAAGGCCTTTCCTTGCTGGGCTGTGACTAATCTATCAGCTGGCTCGCGAATTCCCTTGGTGCCAGGGCTATTTGATCTGGCTGTTGTAGACGAAGCAAGCCAATCCGATATTCCTTCTGCCATCCCTATTTTATTCCGTGCCCGAAGGGCCGGGGTTGTGGGCGATCCTCTTCAACTCTCTTACGTTTCCCGGCTCACCACGGCCAGGGACACCTTGCTCAGAAGACAGGTAGGACTCAAACGAGTTGAGGATGTCAGGTTTGCATACACCGCAAGCTCCCTCTACGATCTATTTGCAGGTACGAATGGTGTTGAGCCAGTTTTCCTAAGTGAAACTTACCGCAGCGTCGCAGATATTGCCAACTATTCAAGCCGCACCTTCTATGGCGGCAGATTGAGGGTAGCAACTAACGAAAGCCGACTGACACGGCCGCAAGGTATGGCCAAGGGGATTCATTGGACAGAGCTAAAGGGCGAAATTCAGAGTGGAGGGGGCAGCGGTTGCACCTGTCGAGAAGAGATAGATGTAGTCTTGCAAAGTATGAGAACCATGCTCCTCGAGAACAACTTCCTTGGAACCGTTGGTGTAGTTACACCGTTCCGTCAGCAAGCAAATCGATTGAGGGACGCTCTTTTTGAGAGTGATTCTCAGCTATACGCTGCTATGGTCAGGTCGAAAGTACATGTGGATACTTCACACGGATTTCAGGGGGATGAGCGGGACGTTATCGTCTTTAGCCTATGTGCTGGTCCAGGAATGCCCGCAGGCTCCCTCTCTTTTCTCCGGGAAACTGGAAACCTCTTCAATGTGGCCGCTAGTCGTGCCAGAGCTGTACTTCACGTAGTAGGCAACCGCGAGTGGGCAAGGAAATGCGGCATTCAACATATAGAACAGCTTGCCACAACACAGAAATCGCAACCCGGAACACCTCAGCAAGGACCGTGGCACCCCCATGAATCCCCATGGGAAGAGAAGCTTTACCGGGCTTTATTGGGAAATGGGCTTGAACCTCGGGTCCAATTCCCGGTTTCCTGGAGGCGATTGGATTTAGCACTTATCCGGGAAGTGGATTGGCCAATAAAGATCGATATCGAGGTTGACGGTGACTGCCACCGTAACCCAGACGGGACACGCAAGATGGATGATTTATGGCGTGACATTCAGCTTCAAGGGATGGGCTGGAAAGTAATGCGATTTTGGACCTACCGGCTCAGAGAGGAAATGAGCGCCTGTATAGAGGAAATTGTGAAAGCATGGAGCAAACATGAATGATATAGCGCATTCGCCGAATACCGACCAGTCACGACCTGAAGCACTAACAGTTAGGAAAAAGACAAATGGGCTATCTTTTCCATCCATAGCGTTGATGGGTGTGGGGGTTTTCGCGGTGGTCCTGATGACATTAATCTCAGGATGGAAGATCGTGAATTTGGAACATGAACGCTCGCGTTTGGACTTAGAGCGTCGTCTCCTCGATAGAGACCGTCTGGCATACGCCAAAATTCTCGAGGAACTACCCAGTCTTGAAGATAGGCGTCAGGGCCTGATCCGCGAACGCAGTGAACTCGAAGGCGAGGTCCAAAGCCGTCGAACCATGCGTGAAAGCCTTGGGACTCAAGTGGATATTGCGCTTTCAGACTTGGACAAGATCAAGGCCTCGAATAGTGAGGCTCAAGAGGCAGTCAAGGCCGCAGGCGATACGTTAGCGACCCTCCGTGGCGAGATTCAAACGACACGGCCGGAATTGCAAAACCTCACCGAAAAAGTGGGAGCGCTCGGCGATCAGGCAAAGGCGCTGACAACAAAAAGAGATCAGTTACAACAAGAGATATCGAAGGTTCAGGCAGTTTTATCTGGACTTGATCAACAGAGACAAAACAAAGAGTTGGTTCTCAAGCAGATGTCGGACGATACAAGCACACTCCAGTCTCTTTCTGTCAGATTCACAACTATTGCAAAAACTTTGGAAGCGTCTGGTGGGAATGCGACTCAGTCTCTGAGTCAAATAGTTGGTAGTATCCAGAAGGAAACACAGAATTTATCCCTACAGGTCAAAGGCCTCTCCTCCGATTCAGCAAATCTTTCGACCACGGTCAAAGGCTTTCAGAATACCGTCAGTACAATTCAGGAATCAGCAGGAAATCTACAAGCGACCAACGCGACGTTGAGTGGGACGGTAGGTCAGATTGAGAAGGCGGCAACTCAAGAAACATCGCGACTGACCCAGACTGTGAATGGCCTAACCTCCGATTCTGCAAGTCTTTCGACCACGGTCAAAGGATTGCAGAATACTGTTACTACTGCTCAGCAATCTGCAGGAATCCTACAGAATGCCAACACGACATTGAGCGCAACGGCAGGCCAGATTGAAAAGGCGGCAGCTCAAGAAACATCGCGACTGACACAGACTGTGGATGGCCTAACCTCGAGTATCAAAAATAGTGTTTCCTCATTAGAAAGCGGGGGAGATAATTTTGGTAAGACGCTCAGTTCGCTCCAAGAACAAATCGGTTCTCTCCAGAACAAACTAACCATTATAGAGAACTCCTCGGCCAGATTTGCGAAAAATTCAGAAGAAATTGAACAGGCAGTTGAAGACCTCTCAAAGGCTCGCACTGATCTAGCCAATGAATTGGTCACAGTTAATAAGGAACTCGCCTCAAAATTGCAGGCATTAGATCAGATTATTAAGGCTGCCGAACAGCGTGTCAGGCCAGAATTCTCGGGAGACAAAGAGAAATAAACACAGTCGCTCGATGGATATGCAAAAGAGAGGAAATTGAAATGGATGGCCTAATCGTGCCTTATATTCCCGCCAGTCTTTGGATTTTGACTGGAGCAACGACAATTCTCATCTTACTGGTAGCTTTTGGATGCTATATTTTTTGGCAAAAGTGGGCGACAAAAATAGCGGGAGATGGCGCCAGTGTTGCTTCTCTAAATGCAACAAAGACAATCCTTGAGAAAGACATCGAAGCACTAAGAATTTGGATAGACGGGCAGAAGGGCGAACTTGACAGGTTGACGGCGGAGCGGGAAGAACAGGAGCGCCTAAGAGCTATTCTTGCGGATCTTGAGCAGCAATGCGCCGTCAAAAATCAAGAAAACCAAGGCCTTCGAAATGAAGTAGGCGAACTGGAAAACCAGCGGCATAATATCGCTCAGACTCTGGAGCGGATGCAGCGTGAAATAGGGGATCTGAGCGCAAAGAAGGCCGAAGCCCAAGCAATAGAGTCACGTCTAGCTGATCTAAGATCCCGCTTTGATGAGGCCCAGCAAGCAATTCGTAATTCAGCTGAACTAGAGATTAAGCTTAGCATCCTCTCCAATGAAAAAATCTCTTTGGAGAGAGCCGTCGAAGAAATCCGAGATGCTGCTGAATCGAGACGTATCGAATATGAGCGCCTTAGTCGTGAAACGGACCAAGCGCGTGCTGAATTCGAGAGGATCGACCCCGAATTGACCCGTGCCCGCAAAGAAAAAGCTGAATCAGAAGTGATTATTGATACCCTGCGCCATGAACAAAATGCTCTCGAAAAGGACATAGAGCGAAAAGAACAACGAATTGACATCCTTTCTGCGACTGTCCAAGCCACTGTGGAAGAAATCAGGAGACAAACCGCGGCTGCCAAGGAAGCGCGGAATGAGTTAGAGCGACTCAGTGGGGAGCAGGCTCAGCTCAAAACAGGGATCTACAATATGCAAAGAGACAGATCTCAACTGGAGATCACCGTCAGTGCCTTGCGTGATGAGAGGCAGTCCCTGGAGAGGGGCATTGAGCGGCTAAAAGAGGAGCTTGGAGAGCTGTCCGGCACCCGAGGCAAGGAAGAAGGTGAGGAAGCACAACTGCTTCATCGGTACACCGATCTACTCAAAGGCACACCCGATTGTCTCGACAGAAGCGCGATCAGCAAAATGAAACTTATGGAACTCGATGAGAGTCAGGCGTTGCTTGATCTTCACAATAGCCTTGAGGCTCAAGACTTGAAGTTTTCTGAGCGCATCCTGAGAGCGTTCCATACGTCACTGAAATGCAGCTCAATAAACCCAATTACTGTTCTTGCCGGGGTTTCGGGTACAGGCAAAACTCTATTGCCCGTGAAATATGCTCAAATTATGGGTATGCATTCGCTGTTAATACCCGTTCAACCCCGCTGGGATTCTCCCCAAGATTTATTTGGCTTTTACAACTACCTGGAGAAGCAATACAAGGCAACCGATTTGTCAAAGGCCCTTATCCGCATGAACCCCTATAAGAGCGATTTCGCGATACTCGACGGGTCTGAAGCTAGGGGAGACATGTTATTAGTGCTGCTGGATGAAATGAACTTGGCTCGCACGGAATACTACTTTAGCGAGTTTTTGTCCAAACTTGAGATTCGCAGTTTGATAGAAGACCCTGACAACGTCTTAGACCGAAGTCGAGCTGAGATAGTCCTGGAAAGTGGACCCGGCATGACAGGCCGTTTTCGGATCTGGGTTGGCAATAACGTCCTTTTTGTGGGGACTATGAACGAAGACGAAACTACTCAGACACTCTCTGATAAGGTATTAGACCGATCCAATGTTCTGCGATTTGGAAAGCCTGTCGATCATACAATTTCCGCAGATCCCAAGCAGATCTCGGTAGCTGGTTCGCATGGATACCTGAATTGTGAGACATGGAAAAGTTGGATCAAATCGTATGATCCCCATAGCCCTTGGAGTGGAGCGGTCGTGGAGTGGACCCAACGATTAAACACCGCCCTTGAACGAATTGGCAGGCCTTTCGGTTATCGTGTCCAAAAAGCAATAGTCACCTATGTGTCAAATTATCCAGGTGTGAACGACGAGAATGCATATAAATTAGCGTTTGCGGACCAAGTGGAGCAGAAGATAATTCCCAAGCTCAGGGGCATAGATCTGCGGGAACCGGCGTTCAGCCAGACATTGGAGGATATAGCGCGAGTAATTGATGTTCTCGGTGATAACCCACTGTCACATGCTTTCACGAATGCCAAAGAAGACCAAACGACGGGAATGTTTATCTGGCGTGGTGTTACTCGACCAACTGACAGATCATGAAAGACTTTCTTACCGAAATAGAGGCACAAATTCATCTCTGGCCCTGGTCCATCGGAATCCGAAAAGATACGAGGGACCTGACGGGTGCAATAGTTGAATGCCCATTCTATGGCAGCCCCATTGTCACGGTGTCGTCAAAAGCCACTCTCCTCCTGCCAACTCGATTTGAAAAATTCATCAGATTAGGTCCTGCTTATCCTCCAGGTAAATGGGAATACTGTGTCTATGAAACGCCTCACGGAGTTCTTGCCGGTGAAGGCAAAAACAACCTGATCCAAGTGCAAGGACCAGATGGTCGTTGTACAATCAGCCTTGAATTATCAGGGGCGATAAGAAAGGAACAGGACCCTGACGGGAAAAGGGAACATAAGCTTGATTCCGATTTAGCTCTGACGGTTCTTGCTTGGTCTCAGTTTTTTGACGATCTTTTAGATGAAGCAAGAATCTATCATCGCACTGACACTATCGCATGGGGACAAGTAGTTGATTTCATAGATATCATTGGCAGGGACGCTACAGAGCCACGCATGGCACTGATCGTAAAGATTGCTGAGCGTATGCAAAAGCGCCTGCCTGAAATCGTGACTGCAATCAGAAGGATTCTCCTGCACGAACGACGTTTATTATCCATATCGCGTGTGGCTGAAACCGATCGTGAATGTCTGCGGTGGTACATCCGCCAATCCGGGAGGACAATGGAGGAAAAAGCTGGGAGCAGGCAAAAACTTCTCGCTGTTGCTCGTAGAGAATCATTTGATACACTTGAGAATCGAATTCTTAAGGATTTTCTCAAGCGGTCAGCTAATGAATCACAACGATATACTGTGAGCGAGGTTGGTCAAGATCCAAAGTATCTTACTTCTAAGCGAAACAATTCAGTCAAAACTTATAAGAGTTTATGTCTGACTCTTTTGCGCGAAGCAGTTTTTGAGGATATCTCCAGACCCGTTCCGGGAAGTCCTCCAAATTATGTGCTCCAAAATGATCCCCGTTACCGAGAAATTTGGGAATGGTATTGTAGGCTCCTTCGTCGTGAAGATGAAGAAGACCGATTTTGGGATTGGCAATCCCGCGCATGGGCCGATATTACTCGTCTGCTTGTCAATTCAGCTCTTATTTTCAATGTTCAATGTAGCGGCCCCAGAGAAAACATCCATGACGGTGTTGTTTACGAGGAGATTCTCACGTCTTCTTTGCATGTTTTAAAAGAACAACAGTTGGGTTGCCGCTCATTGCCTGGTACCGAACCCGGTCCAATTCTTTTGAAGAGAGTCGAAAGAGGGGAGACCAGGTCGAAATCCGTTTTAGAGGTTGTTAACCCCTTTCAAGCAGAGAAGCATCACATAGGAAGGCTTTTGGGTCGCACTGGAGGGCATCTTTACTTACTTCTCAGCCCTTTAAATCAGACCGCAGAATGTAAAAAGGGAATTATCATCTGGGGGGTTAACACTGCAGGATCAAAATATCAGATAGACTTGGAAGAAATCGCGCATTCAGCCTCCACAGCCCTATCACTTCACAGCAACAAAGTTTGTGAACGCCTGCCAATTTTGCTGGAGCTCAAAGGTATAGTGGTGGCAAATGATATCGATGCAAGAAAGGCCACCAGTTACTCTATACTCGACAATAGTGTACAGGTTATTCATGCTCCTGCTGAACCGGAGCATTGGGGGTCCACAGTTATTGAACTGGCGTTGAATTTGAGCGGTATGCTGAGGGGAATGGTTTGAAGATACTCGGGTGCTCGGCTTTTGGGTTAAATGACTGTGCGAGTCATCATGCAGGGCACAGTTCCAGTCGAGACTATTGTCCGTCATGTGTAGTGCTGCCTACCACGGTTTTTGGTAAAATTAGGACAGGCACAGTTGCTAAGACAGATCGCACTCACTCCGGATTGATGTGGCCGCCCGAAGCTCGAGTAGAATCTGGTAATTACCTGCGCAGGGTACCCGTTTCCTATGCATGGCGAATGTTTGTAGAGGCAGGCGACTCGCCGTTACGCTGGGGTCTTGACGGCGGGGTTTCCATACCAGTGTCGCGGATTTTGGCTGCACACCTCAAGAGCATCCTCCCAGAGCTTCAGGATGAAGATGTTGTTGTGGTAGCCATTCCTAACAATTTGGACGAATTCGGACAAGATGAGCTGCTCAGGGATTTGAAAGACCAAGGCATAAAAAAGAAGCCTTTACTAGTTTGGCGGCCAGTGGCCGCAGCCCTAACATGGTTAGATAAAGTGCAGGATCAGTTGCCTGACCCAGGGAAAGGCGACACTCTTATCGTTATTTACCTGGGACCTGATGGCATTGAGTTCGTCCCTTTTTTGTTAAGGGTCAGGTATGCAGAAGGTCGCAGATATATCATACCGTTGCGCCGTAGACCTGGTACGTTGCTGCAGTGGAATGGCCTAGATTGGGCAGCAAAATTAATCGAGGACACATGGAAAGATCTTCCGGCAGGAGCTTTTTGGCAGGCCCTTACCAACTTCTCTGAAGTCTGGCACGCCTTGGCGGAACAGCAGTGGCCGGAACAGAAGTTGCCCCGCGTGTGGAGTGTCGGAAATGAATGGACTCATTGGAATCCTGCCAATACGCTTATTAATCGGATATGGAATATGAAACCTGAAAGGTCCTCCACTCTGGACGTAATCATGGGAAAATCTTGTCCGATTAGACTAAACCAGCCTTTGATTTATGAGACCTGGAAGACCATATTTGAAACTCAGATCACCCTACTATTGGAGTCATTGCCTGAGGCTCAACTAGCCGGAATGATACTCTGTGGCTCATTGGCTCCGGCTGCTATGCCATGCTGGATTGATAATGCCTCCAGCAGGCTATCGCAAAAAGGCATGCTTTTAGAGGGACCATTTCATGAACCTAAACCACAAAGGTTGTGGTTACCTAACCTAAGCTACGACAGTGAAGATCCAATAGCAACTGGTGCAGTGATATTTGGCAGTCGTAGCTTGTCCAGCGTACCTTTACCTACTTATCTGGATACTCTACCACAGCTATCGATATACGCTATGAAGCAGTGCCAATACAGTTGGATACCATTGGTTGACGCTAGCGAATGTGAGGGTGGGCAAGAGTATCAGAGAGAAATAGAGGGAGAATTCAAGCTTCCTCGAAATCAACTGCAGCTCGATGTTTACTTAAAAAAGGGTGACGAAGTAACCTCTGCACGTGAGTTAGGTATTCCTACACTTGGTCTGCCTGATAACCTTATACAAATGGCGCAACAAAAGGTGCGAAGTCTGGGATCGCTCCAAGCGGTTCTCGGATATCCAGGTCTGGCTGGAAACAGCAGCTACGAGCGATATGCGAAAAGTTTTGCAAGGGTGATTTATTCCGAAGTCGGGAGCCTAGGACTCGGCGTTGACAGGCAAAAGCCTTATCGCAAGTCCAAGTTTACTTTTCCCTCTGCGCCCGATGAAGACAAGGTTTTGGACATTCATGTCACAATGAAGCCAGCTAGTGGGACAGCTAAGGTCGAAATTAAGCCATGGGAAGCTTCTTTTCTTCGGGGGAGACACGTTTTTTTGGATTATACCCAAATGACCCCCATTGATGAGCTTCCAGAATTTGAGAAAGGCGCTCCGGATACCATAAGGTGGGAAGTGGATTCTTCGGATGGTAGGCTTTTAAGTGAAGCAGATGTTTTCGAGCAATTTAATGTTTTGCAACCGCCTTCAAGACAATACTTTGATGCTCTGAGAAAGATTAAAGGTGTCCTAACATCTTCTACAAGAATACTCGATGGTCGACGGTTTGTTTATAAAAAGATCATCGATCAAGACGGACTTGCTGGAACAAAAAAGGGACAAGAATTGATAGACCGCCTGTCTGCTAAGATTTATCAGGATTTCGAAGTCGTCAGGAGCCTACCACGCACAAGAATTTACGAGCAAAAGTTTTATCCGGCGACGTGGCTTTTTTTGAAAACTCCTGATAACATTATTGATCATCTATGTGACATACTGGGCGAGCATTTTTCGATAATTCCTAATTGGAACTGGGCGATTGAAGCTGCAAGTAGGTCATTTAAAAAACCAGGTCATCTTCGAATGCTTTTAAGATCAATTTGTGATAGAATAGAGGAGCCTCAGGGAGGTAATCGCTTTCCAATCAACTCTGCTCGTTCAATATGGCGTGTGTTGGCATTTATGGAAAACGGATTTGAAAGTCTTGACCGGCACCAAGCTAAATTAGTGGTTAACCAATCTATTGAGATGATGGAAGATGAAGCCGCCAGAGATAATTTCGATAGGCGATATTTCCAGGCGGCGCAGTTATTTTTTTTCTTGCTGCGGTTCAGATGCAAGGATAGCTCTTTTCTTAACCCAGAAAATCTAGGTGATAAGGATCTTTTTGATCGCGCCAAAAGGTGCCTTGAAAAGGCAAGGACTTATTTTAGACGACGACAGCATATTGGGACACCTGCATTGAGGGCACAAGAGATTCTTAGTGGAGTTGAATCATATATGTACTTTCAAGGTAAAGGTGTTATTATCTTTGATGAATTTACCGGTGTCGATGATAGCGATTCCTGAAACTCACTTCGAGTTTACATAGTGGATGGGGTCAGTGGATGGGGCCAGCCCGAAAGCGCCGGGATAAACCGGCATAGAGTAGGGGATGAAAGAGCCCCACATAAAAGGAGGAGCTGCTCCATTATGGCCCCGAGTCATGTGCGGACAGCCGCGAGGCTACACGTGAAGCAGTTGACAGGGGAAAGCGCAGGCCAGCCATTGAGAGAAAAAACGGGGTCAGCCCTTGAAAAGAGAAAAAACGGGGTCAGCCCTTGAAAAGAGAAAATGGGGTCGGTAGAGAGGAGCGTAACGCTGCTGGACCGACACGGGAACGTCTCGAACTCATCATCAAAGCCGCCAATAAGCTGTCAGATGTTTTCGGTTGTCTCTCATTTGACATGCGGCCTGTGGGCGTCCTCGTAATCCCTGAGGACCGCTTGCATCCGCGCAATATGCCCCTTGCCGTGCGATTTGAAAAAGTCGATAATGTCCTGCTCAAGCCGCAGGTGCACAGATTGCTTTGGGGCCGGCAAAACCAGCCAGGCCTGTGTCCAATAGGGTTTCAAGCCCCCCTCGTCTTCGTCCTCGGCAATCCGCCGTTCGAGTTCTTCATCCGTCATGGCGTCCACTTCGGTCAAATCGGTGCGGCTGTCCGCGCGTTTGGCTTTAAGCTCCGTAGCCGTATAGCTCTTAAGAGCGGGTCAATAGGTGAATAGGTGAATGGGTGAGGGGTGGAGCGAGAAGCGGGAAGCGGCTCAACCGGGCATGACTTCCAGTTTGCCTGGTTGGCTTGTAGCCAAGCCCACCCAAGCGCCGAATAAGTTCTTCTCCACTTACCTCCCGTGGAATTTTCACGCCGCCATGACCTCGTCTTTCACGATATGAAGCCGGATAAGTTTGGGCCGGTCCCTTTCGTCAAAATGGCACTGAACGGCATCCTTCACCATGGATCTGATAGCCTCCAGAGTATCGGCCTCCGTGTAAATGGAGTGAGCCAGCGCCCTGACTTCAAATCCACCTTCAATTGACTCTTCAACAATGAAAATAATCTCGGTAGCCATTAACAACCTCCTTATGTGGATATCTTGCCCCACCGCAGGCCCCGAGTGCAAGGCGCGCCATACATTACACCGGGTCCGGGGGTGATGCGATCGAATTGTGACAGGCTCCCTTATCAAAACTCGTTGAAAAGCTAACTATATTGGCGCCGGTCAAGAAACCAGCCAAAATGGCCGGCTTGAAACCAAGCCGCTATTGGCTTAGGGCATAGGTGTGTGTCATTGTCTCCGGAATGGAGACAAGCGAAGCCGGGGAGTCC
>Ga0181521_10005409_pt1 | contig 14212 bp, 12 predicted proteins | sample PEATcosm2014_Bin_32_FD_119764 | JGI IMG/M metagenome (GOLD analysis project Ga0181521, IMG submission 119764) | Peatland microbial communities from MTU Mesocosm Facility, Houghton, MI, USA - PEATcosm2014_Bin02_60_metaG | ecosystem: Environmental > Terrestrial > Soil > Wetlands > Peat | place...
GCGCCCACATCGATCACCATGTCGAAGACATAGAGGCCGCCGCGGAAACCGCCGAGAATCTCGTCGCGGCGGGTTCGCGAGCCGAGCGCCAGGTCGATGACCTCGGCGCGGCGGCGTTGGTTCCAGCCGCAGGTCATTTCGTACAGCTCGCGGAAGGGGCGGTCGGTGACGGGGTAGAGCAGGGTCGCGGCGATATCGGCGGGAACGTGGCTGGGGCGCAACAGGTCGACGCGCTCGGCATCGACGGAAGAGTGGGCGGCCGGAGGCAGATTCTGCGCGGCCCATTGGCGGAGGTCGCCGCGAGACCGGACGGCATGTTCGTCGGCGTCGGCGTGGCGGGCGAGGGTGGGCGCCAGCGGCTCGGCGGCGGCCGCCGGATCCCAGCGGCAGTCCGGCTCGGCGGCGCAGGCCTGCGCGATTTCATCGCCCAATTGGCGCAACTCGGCATACTCGGAGGCCTTCAGCCGGCGGATCTGTTTTTCGAGCGTGCGAATGCTCACCACCTGGCCGACGTTGGTGGGGACGCCCCAAAAAAGCAGATAGCGGGCGACGTCGAAGGCGCGCGCGGTCAAATTCCGCTGGTAGGCGTCGGGCTTCATATCGGCGGGGCGCGGGAGGCGTTGCGACAGGCAGGCAAAGGCAAGGTCCTTGACGGACGCGTAGGCGGCCAGCAGCGCCTGGCCGGCGGCCTGGTAGCGTGAGGCGTCATCGGGCGCGAGTTCAGGCGGGGTCACAAAGCCGGAGGTGGAAAAGTCCTGGTAGCGGGAGGATTTGGCCTGACCGTCCCACAGCGGCTCTTCCTCGATTTCGGTGGCGGCCAGCTCGGAGACGCCCTCGAAGCAGACCACGGTGTGGCCGAGATCGGCGATGGATGCGTGGCCATATTGAAAGTAGAAGCTCTCCAGGAACTTCTGGGAATCGTGGGTGCGGACCCAATCGATGGAATCGCGAATGGAATCGGGCGAGCGGCTGTAGCGGGCCAGGGCGTAGGCGCTCTTCTCCGGCGGCATGGGCGCCACGGTGATGACGCGTTTCGTGGGAGTCAAGACGCTATCATAGCGGAAACGATGCAACTGCGAATCCAGAAAGTTCACCCGGCGGCGGAACTGCCGTCCTACGCCCACGGGCCCGGGGAAGACGCCGGTATGGACCTGCGCGCGGTGGAGGATGTGACGCTCGAGCCGGGCGTGCCGCGGCTGGTTCCCACCGGCCTGACGGTGGAGATCCCGGCCGGCTACGAAGCCCAGGTGCGGCCGCGCAGCGGGCTGGCGCTGAAGCACTCGATCACCATGCCGAACACGCCAGGGACCATCGATCCGGGGTATCGCGGCGAGATCCGCGTTATCCTGCTGAACCTGGGGCGCGAGGCCTACACCGTGCGGGCGGGCGACCGCATCGCACAGATGATTGTGGCGCGATACGAGGCCGTGGAGTGGGTGGAAGCGGAATTGTCGGATTCCGGGCGCGGCGCGGGGGGATTCGGCTCATCGGGGAGATAGCGCCTGGCGCGGCCCGCAGTGCGTAGACCCGGTTTGCCCGCGAGCAACGGAAAATGGTCTACTGGGCGGCGCGCGTGGCGAACACGGCGAACTGGCCGCCGGCCGGGACCGCGGCCAGCCAGTCTTCCAGACGGCCCATAACGCCAAACAGGCGCTCGGGAAGAAACAGGTAGTTGGTGGTCTTGACCGGCGTCAAGCCGGCGGCCCGCATGATGCGGCGGACCTGGCCCGCAGTCAGCAGAACGGCGTTAGCATCCACAGGAGTGCGGCCGACGATGATGCGGGTGGCGGGATTCCAGGGGTTGTGTTCAAAAATCGCAAAGATGCCGCCCGGCCGGAGCACCCGCCGGGCTTCCCCGGTCACCGCCCGCTGTTCCGCCGGGGCCAGATGATGATAAACACAGACCGCGGTGACCACATCGACGCTCGAATCCTCGAATGGCAGCGCGGAGGGATCGGTTTGATGCCGGATCTGCAGGCCGCCGCAATCCTTCAGCATTTCGAGCGATGGATCGCAACCCACCGCCTCGCGGAAACTATCCCGTCCGAGGCGGAGCAGTTCGCCCTTGCCGCATCCCACATCGAGCCACCGCGCCTGCTTCGCGGGGAACCGGCGCCGGCGCAAAAAATCCCGAAGCAAGAGCCACTTGCGCCGATGGAAAAAACCGGAATCGCGAACGAACCGGTCGCGGATGGGATCTTTCAATAAGGCGTCGTAACTGCTGGAATAGCTGTCGAATTCAGAGCTCATGTCCCGGCCATCGGAGGGCGTCTGCAGGTTTCCGCTTTGAGCCAGGATTTCCGTTCCGCCATCCGGGCCAGCAACGATTATACGTAGCCTGTGTAGGCTTCGTCCAGCAGTTCCACCACGTGCATCACCCGCTGGCGGTTGCCGTGCAGCCGGACGCCGGCTTCCATTTGCAGCAGGCAGCCGGGGTTGGCGGTGGCGATGATGCCGGCGCCGGTCGCATTCACGGCTTCCATCTTGCTGGCCAGAATCTGCAGGGACATCTGGTTTTCAACCACGTTGTAGATACCGGCGCTGCCGCAACAGATGTCGGGGGAGCGCATCTCGCGAAATCTCAACCCGGGGATGGCGGCGAGCAGTTGGCGGGGAGCGGTGCGGATGCGCTGTCCGTGCGCCAGGTGGCAGGAGTCCTGGTAGGTGACGATGCCGTCCAGCGGCGCCATCTCGCGGTTCAGCTCGATGGAGGCGAGGAATTCCGTCACGTCGCGCATCAATGCGGAGAACTTGCGCGCCCTGGCGGCGTAGGCAGCGTCGTCATCCAGCAGGTCGCCGTATTCTTTGAGCGTGGAACCACATCCGGCGGCGTTGGTGATGATGGCGTCGAAGCCGCCTTTCAGGACGGCATCGATATTCTGGCGCGCCAGGCGGCGGGCATCTTCGCGCAAACCGGAGTGCACGTGAAGGGCGCCGCAGCAACCTTGCCCGGCGGGCACCACCACCTCGCAGCCGTTTTTCTGCAGCACCCGCACGGTGGCTTCGTTCAGGCGCGCGAAAGAAACGTTGGCGATGCACCCGGCCAAAAACGCGACGCGATGGCGCGTCACGCCCTGCGCCGCGAAAGTCCGGCCGATCTGGCTGAAGAAAAACGGCGGTTCCGCGGACGGCGCCAGTTGGGCAATGTCGCCCAGGCGGCCGGCCAGGCGGAAAAGGCCCATGGCCCGCATGAGGGTTTTGAGGCCGCTTGCCTGGTAGATGTAGAGCAGCGCGCCGGCCACCGTCAGGGCGGTGCGCGATTCCAGCAGATGACTGAAGAAGAAGCGGCGGAGGCGCTGCGCCATGCGGGACCGTGGGACCACGGCTTCGATTTCGGCGCGCGCATCTTCCACCATTCTTCCGTAGCGCACGCCGGAAGGGCAGGCCGATTCGCAACCGCGGCAGGCCAGGCACAGGCCGATGTGCCGAATGTAGGAAGGCGTGATGGGCGCGCCCTCGGCCACCTGCACCATCTGGTACACGCGGCCGCGCGGCGAATCCATCTCCAGCCCCAGCTCGCGGTAGGTGGGGCAGGCGTTGAGGCACAAGCCGCAGTGGATGCAGCGGTCGAGATCGAACTGCCGGGGGCCCAGACGGGTTGTCTCAGATACGACCATAGAGCCGGCCGCGATTCAACAGGTTCGACGGGTCAAATAGATTTTTGACGCGCCGCATGATCTCAAAGTCGCCGCCGGGCGCGGGCCACAATTCCAGGGAATGCTTGCATTCCTGGGGTGAAAACTCGATCACGGTTTTGAAACCGCGCGCCACCGCGCCCGAGACCCAGCTTGCGGCGGCCTCATGCCGCTCGAAATAACCGTAACAGACGCCCGACCCGGCGCGCGCCACGGCCGGCACTTGGAAGGCCGCCATGACGCCTTCCAGATCCTTCAGAGTACATGAGACGCGCACCACCGCGCCATCCGCGTTCCGGCGGAGGAATCGGGGAGTGAAGGATTCCAGATCGCCCCACAAAGTCTCGGGGCAGGCATTCTCGACGGCCAGGCGGCTGGTGATGTGGGCCAGCTCGCGCTCATAGCGCCCGACGAATGCGGCGTTGCCGGCGGCGCGCACCGCCAGCAGCCAGCAGCCGCCGCCAAACGATTGCGCCGCCGCCGGGTTGAGCAAGTCGATCGAAACCGGTTGCAGAGGGCTGGCGAGCGCCTGGTTACGCGCGGCGATGGCCTCATCCAGCGAACGGAACGGCAGGAGAAAACTTTGTTCGGCCTCGGGAGCCGGCACCAGCTTGAAATTGACCACCGCGATGGCGGCCAGGGTGCCGAAGGACCCGATCATGAGCTTGGCCATATCGAGCCCGGCTACGTTCTTGACCACCATGCCGCCGGACTGAACCAGTTTGCCTTCGAGCGTGGCGAAGCGCATGCCGATGATGAGGTCGCGGGCGGTTCCGTAGAGCCGGCGCCGCGGCCCGCTGCAATTGGACGCCACCACGCCGCCCACCGTGGCGTCTTCGGCGAAGGGCGGATCGAGCGGGACCATCTGGCGGTTGGCGGCCAGCAGGCGGGTGAGCGAGCGCCAGGGCAGCCCGGCTTCCACGCTGATGGTAAGATCGTGCGGCTCGTACTCCAGCATGCGATGGAGCGCGGTGGTGGAGATGGCAACCTCGGCGGGTTCGCTCGGGCCCGCCATCAGGCGCTTGCTCGCATTGCCGCCCAGCGCGATGGTGCGTCCGTGCGCGGCGGCATCGCCGAGCGCCTGCGCCAGGTCCGTCGAATTCTCCGGCGCGAGCACTAGAACACCAGTCGGCGCAGCAGGAAGGTGAGAACGGTCAGCACCAACGATCCCAATATGGCATTCAGGATCCCCTGCACCTTGAAGCCCGGCGTGAACAGCGACGCCACCTTCAACAGGAAGGCATTGACCGCCAGTTCAAAAAGTCCGAAGGTCAGGATGGTGAGCGGCAGGACCACGATCCGCACCAGCCAGCCGATCGTGAAATCGACGATGGCGATCATGGCGGTCGCCGCCAGGGCGGTCCAGAAGTTGCGGACTTCGATGCCCGGAATGATACGCGCCACAATCCACAACGCCAGCGCGCTCACAATCCAGACCAAAATCAGGTGCAGCAGCGGCATAAAGACCTCCAGCCAGAGATAATGATATTCCATGGCAACTTTGTATGCTGGCACGTCCGGCTTCGCATATCCGGCCTGGAAGCCAGGCTTCTACCCGGCCAAGCTTCCGGCCAAACAATTCCTGCACCACTACGCCCAACGCCTGAACTCGGTGGAGATTAATTACACGTTCCGGCGCTTGCCCTCGGCTTCGACGTTACAGAACTGGGTGGAAGCCACGCCGCCGGGGTTCGTGTTCGCGGTGAAGGCGAACCAGCGCATCACTCACATTCTGCGTCTGAAGAACGCCGCCGAAGCCACCGCGCTCTTTCTGAAGATGATCGACCCGCTGCGCAGCGCGCGCCGGCTGGGACCGATCCTGTTCCAATTGCCGCCGCAGTTGAAATGCGACGAGGCGTTGCTCGGCGACTTCCTGGAGTTATTGCCGGCGGATCTGCGCTACGCCTTCGAATTCCGGCACGCCTCGTGGCTGGCCGAGCCGGTCTACGAGCTGTTGCGCCGGCGGAACGTGGCGCTCTGCCTGGCGGAATCGGAGAAGCTGGAAGCGCCCAAGGTGATCACGGCCGACTTCGTCTATTACCGGCTGCGCAAGCCGGAGTACACCGAGGCCGACGTGGATGCGATCGCGGCCGGCGCGCGGGAGCTGCTTGCGACCGGGCGGGATTTGTACCTGATGTTCAAGCACGAAGAGACGCCCGAGGGGGCGTTGCACGCGGAGAGGCTGCTGAGGTGAGGGCCGAAGCGATCCGCGCCGACTGGTTACACTGGAACCAACGACCTGGAGGTATCTTCTGGGCGTTCTTCAGGAGCGGGTGACGCTGGGGGAAAAAGGGACGCACTTCTGGCCAGGCCCTTCCTATCCAACAGAAAATCCGATGGGAGCCCTCGTGATTGCAATGCTATCATTGCTGTATGGCCAGTATCACGATTCGAAAGCTGGATGACGCAGTGAAGTCGCGGCTGCGCATCCGTGCAGCCCGCCACGGCCGCTCCATGGAAGAGGAGGCGCGGGAAATCCTCAAGGTTGCAGTAGTGGAGGAAGGGTCACATAAACTGAATCTGGCGGAATCGATCCGGCGGCATATCGACCCGCTCGGGGGCGTGGATCTCACCCTTCCCTCGCGCCAACGGGTCCGGCGGCCTCCCGGGCTAGCGAGATGATCGTCATCGATACGAATGTCTTGTCTGAAACTCTGAAGCCTTCGCCCTCAGATATTGTCCTCGGCTGGCTGGCATCTCAGGAGCCCATGGCGGTTTTCATCACGACGATCACCCAGGCGGAAGTGCTCTACGGGGTCGAAGTGCTGCCCGCAGGCAAACGCCGCACGCGCCTGCATGGCGCGATCGAGAATCTGTACGCGAGCGCATTTCAAGGCCGGATCCTCTCATTCGACGAGGACGCCGCGCGCGTGTTCCCGAAGATCGTAGCCAATCGAGAGGCCATGGGCCGCCCGATTTCGCAATTCGACGCCATGATCGCGTCGATCTGCCGCGCCCAACGCGCCGCCATCGCAACGCGCAACGTCGATGACTTCGCGCACTGTGGAGTTCCCATCATCAATCCCTGGAACGAATAACCGGTGAGCGAAGCCGGCTACGCCGGCGCCACAGATCGAAAGAACCGGCGGCAAAGACCGCCGGCGCTACAAATCAAGAAGTACGTTCCACTCTGGAATCTTCTTCTGATCTGTGGAAACTCCTGAAGCCGTCTAGGCCGGCTTCAGGCACTCCGCAATTTCCTTTTCTTCGATGGCTCCGGTCTTGATCAGTCGCCAGAAGGGCTCGGTGATATCGACGGTGGTCGAACCCGGGCCGCCGCAGATGCCGCCGTCCACCACCAGGTCGACGCGGCCGTCCATCATGCCGAAGACGTCGATGCCGCTGTGGCAGGTGGGATGGCCGGAGATGTTGGCGCTGGTGGCGATGAGCGGCTGGTTTACCATTTCGATGAGCTTGTTGGCGATTTCCGAGCGCGACCGGCGCAGCGCCAGGCGGCCGGTATTGCCGGTCACCTTGAGCGGGATTTTCGCCGATGCCGGCACGATGATGGTGAGCGGCCCGGGCCAGAAGCGCCGCGCCAGCAGGTAGAAACGGTTGCTCAACTCCCCGGCCAGCTCTTCGGCCGTCACGATGCCGCCGATCAAAATAGGCAGCGAACGGTGCGGCTCGCGGCCCTTGGCGGCGAAAACCTGCGTGACGGCGCGCAGGTTGAACGGGTCGGCCACCAGCGTGTAGAGAGCGTCGGTGGGAATGGCCACCACGTTGCCGCGGCGCACGGCGGCGGCGGCGCGTTCCAGCACTTCAGGCTGCGGTTCTTCCGGATTGATCTCGACCAGGTCGGTAGCCATGCTCTGGATCTCGGCTCGGTTTCAGCGTGGGCCTATGGCCTCGGCAACGTCCAGCGCCATCTGGTAGCGGCCGAACGGCGCACTTAATTGTACGCCCTGGACCATGCCGCGGACACGCGTCACCATTTCGCGGGCGATATTGACGCCTTCTTCGCGGGCCTTTTCGGCGTTGTCGACGCCGCGCATGCGCTCCATGAAATATTCCGGCACCGGCACACGCAGTTCGTTGACCATGAACTCGGCGTTGCGATAGCTGGTGAGCGGCCAGATGCCGCAGATCACCGGAATCTTCACGTGAGCGATGCGCTCGAGGAAAGCCTCCAGAAGATCCAGGTCGAAGACCGGCTGCGTGACCACGTATTCGGCGCCGGCTTCCACTTTCCAATCGAAGCGGCGGATCTCTTCGTCCATGTTCAACGCGCCGGGGTTGGCTCCCACGCCGATCAACAGGGCGGTCTGCGAGCCCATCGGGTTGCCGCCGATATCCAGCCCGTGGTTGAGGTTGTTGACGATGTTGACGAGGCCGATGGCGTCCACGTCGAAGACCGCCGTGGCGTCGGGATAGAGGCCCATGCGGGGCGGGTCGCCGGTGATGCAGATGAGATTGCGGACCCCGGCGGTGTGCGCGCCCAGGAGTTCCGATTGAATGCCCAGAATGTTGCGGTCGCGGCAGCAGAAGTGGTTGACGGCCTCGATGCCGGCGTGCTGCTGGATGAGCTGGCAGGTGACCTGGGAACTCATGCGCGCGCTGGCGCGGGGGCCGTCGGGAACGTTAATGCAGTCGATACCGGCTTCGGCGCAGCGGCGCGCGCCGGCGATTTCGAGCGACGCGTCGACGCCGCGCGGCGGCAGAATCTCCACGAAAGCGACGAACTTCCCCTCCGCCAGCCGGGCGCCGAGCTTCGATTTCCGCGCCGCCGGCACGGGCGCGAGCGCGTGCACTTTGGCTTGCGGCTCTTCCACCGTAACCGCCAGCCTTTTTTGCGAGGGCTGCAGTGAACGGGTTTCCGAGCGAATCAGCTTGATGTGGTCGGGCGTGGTTCCGCAGCACCCGCCGATAATCCTGACGCCGGCCCACAACAGGCGGCGGGCGTATTGCGCCATGTATTCCGGCGAGCAGAGATAAATATTGCGGCCTTCCACGCGCGTGGGCAGCCCGGCGTTGGGCATGGCGCTCATGGGCTTCGAAGAGTGCTGCATCATCAGCTCGATGGTTTCGAGCGTGGCCTTGGGGCCGACCGAGCAATTGAGACCGATGGCATCCACCGGCCAGGAGTTCATCTCGCGCGTGAAGGTCTCGGTGTCGGTGCCGCCGGGCAGGTGGCCGAAATCGTCGATGGTGACCTGCGCGACGATGGGGATCGCATCGCCGCCGGCTTCCCGCGCGGCCAGGACGGCCTCGCGCAGTTCGTCGAGATTGCCGAAGGTTTCCAGAATCAGCAGATCGGCGCCGGCTTGGATCAGGGCTTCGGCCTGCTCGCGGAAGATATCGCGCGCCTCGGTGAAGGAAGTGGGGCCGAGCGGTTCAATGCGGACGCCCAGCGGCCCGATGGCGCCGGCCACAAAGGCGCTATCGCCGGCAGCTTCACGGGCCAGGCGCACGCCGGCCTGGTTGATGGCCTGCAACTTCTCCGCTACCCCGAAAGCCGAAAGGCGCGCGCGGTTGGCGCCGAACGTGTTGGTTTCGAGAATTTCCGCGCCGGCCTTGGCGTACTCCTGGTGGATCTGGCGCACCAGGTCCGGCTGCGAGAGGTTCAGTTCGTCGAAGCAGCGGTTGATGAAGACGCCGCGGGAGTAGAGCATGGTGCCCATGGCGCCGTCGGCCACGATGACCCGGCGGGACAACTGTTCACGAAACTCCTGGGCACGGTTTGATGTATTCATGGGGAACGGATCGCAAGCGCCGTTTCGGTACGGAAGCGGCGATATCCGATTTTAGCTCAAAGGCCCACGACTGGGCAGGCCTCCTGGCCGGCCGGGCCGCGGAATCGCCGCGGCGCGCTGCCCAGTGGGGCAGTCCCCCTGGACTGCGCGCGACCCCTGGTCGCGCTCTTGCGGCCATCGGCAACTCTTCCGGGGGACATCATGCTACCGCTCGAAAACCAATCCCGCCGAGGGCAGAATCGGGAAGAGCTTGTCGAGCGTGATGTAGGCCTGCTTGGTGCCGGCGGTGTAGCCGTTGAAGCTCTCGAATACGTAGTTGCTGCGGTTGGCCAGATTGATCACTTCACCGTAGAGCGTCAGCTTCCACTTGTCGTGCGTCCACGCCTTATTGACGCGGAAATCGGTGCGCGAATAGGCGCCCAGACGCAACTGGTCACGGCTGTTCGACAGGTAGTAGAGGGTTCCGACCTGCCGCAAATAACCGGGAATGGGGAAGCCGCTGCCATAGCTCCATTTCAGGCTCAGGTTGATGCTGGGCCGCAGGCGATAGCCGCCATAGACGTTGACGGTGTGGCGCTGGTCGTAATCCGAAGGAAAGCGCGCGCCCGTAACGCCGTCACGCATCCCGGTGCGGCCGAAGGCATAGGAAATCCAGCCGGTGAGGCGGTTGGCGCTGGAATGCTGCAGGAAGAACTCCGCGCCGCGCGCGTATCCACGCTCTGAATTCCCGTAGGAAGGATTGATGGGCGGCGCGAAGACTTTGCCGTTTGGAAGAATGCGCGCATCGTAGAGCGGTTGAAAGATCAGATCGCGATCCATGCGGTCGTAGTACTCCGCGCGCAGGCGGGTGCGCTGGCTCAGGCGCTGCTCGATGGCGGCTTGCGCGTGGATGGAACGCTCGGGCAGCAGGTGGCGGCTGCCCAGAGGCGAAGTCAACTGGGAGATTTCGGGATATTGCGCGTATTCTCCCCATGCCAGTTGGATGCTGGTGGACGGCGTGACGCCGAATGCGGCCGAGGCCGAAGGCGAGACCGTCGAGACCGTGTCGATGGAGTGATGGTCCCAACGCGCGCCGGCGGTGAAGCGCAGGCGTCCGGAAAAAGCGTTCCAGGACTGCTGCAGGTAACCGCCCGCCAGCAGCGCGTTGCCGTTGAAATGGTCCAGCACGCTGGGCGCGGTGACCACGCTTTGGTACTGGTCGGAGAAGCCCTGGTCGCGCAACTGGCGCAACGACCAGCCACCCTCGAGCGGGCTCTTGGAATTCCACATCCAGGTGGCCGAGCCGTTCCAGACCCACTCGCCGTAAAAACCGGCGCTGGTGGGAAGGTTGTTGGGGTTCTGGTCGTTGAATTTTTCGCGCATCCAGGCGAAATGGTTGAGGATCAGCAGCCGCTCGACCGGCGAGTAGCGCCATCCCAGATTGGCCAGCGTGTAGTGGTAGCCGGCCGTGACGATGGAGTTGATGCCGAGATTCGTGCCCACACTGGAGCGGTTGAGGTCGGAAAAACTCTCCAGAAAGTAAAGCGTGATGTTGTTCTTGGGCGTGAGGTCGTAGGTCAGGCGCGTCTGCACATCTTCCAGGCCGAAGATCAGCGTGGTGTCCGGAAAAGTGCGCGCCAGGATGTATTGCAGGTAGCTCTTGCGCACCACGGCCAGCCAGCTTCCGCGCTTCTTCTTGCCGAACGGTCCCTCGCCGACGAGGCCGGCGTTGGAAACGCTGGCGGCCAGGCGGAAGGTGGTGCCGGTGCGGCTGCCATCCCGCGTGGTGACGTCCAGGACGCCCGCGGAGCGATCGCCGAAGCGCGCCGGGAACGCGCCCTCATGCAGTTCCATCTCATCCACCATGTCGCCATCGAAGGTGCTGCCCGTGCCGCTCAGATTCTGGCCCTGAATCATGTGAAACGGCTCGTGCAGCAGCACGCCATCGACGTACAGGCCGATGCGGTCGAAATCCGCCCCGCGCAGCGAGAAGCGGGCATCGAAATCGTTATTGGAGGAGACGCCGGGAAGGCTCTGCACGGCGCGCAGCGGGTCGTCCGCGAGCACGCTGGCGAGGTTCTTGGCATCGTTGCCGGCCAGCACCAGCGCGCCCGGACTGTCGGCGCGCGCGGCCTCAAACGTATCGGCCCTGGCTTCCACGGTATCGGTCTGGTGAAAGGTGTCGGGGCTGAGGATCACTTCGAAATCCTTGATGTCGCCGTCGTCGAGCTGGAAGGATTTCTTGATGAGGTGATAGCCCACCGTGGAGACGTTGAGAACGTAGTCGCCCGGCGCCACGTCCTTGATGACGAAATGGCCGGTCGAGTCCGTCGTGGTGCGATAGCTGCCGCCGCCGAGCAGGATTTCGACTTTGGCGAGGGCCTCACCGCCGCGCGCGTCAACCACGGAGCCGCGGACTTCGCCACCCGTCTGCGCCCAGGCAGGGGAGATCAGGGCCAGAGCCCCGAAAACAAGCAGCCGAAGCATGAACAGGACTGATGATAGCGCACGGCGGCCCTTCTGACTTCCTCGACTGCCGACTCCTGACGCACAGCGCCAAGGCCCTGTGACGCGCCGCAACGTGGGACAGACCATCGGTCTTTGTAATCTGTCATTGCCTGGCTAGACCCGCCAGCTTGACAGACGACAAAACCCGATCGTGCGGCCTACTCCTGCCAGCTCAGTTGGCCCCGACGCCGAAGCGGACGTTCAGTTTGTCGAGTTCCTTCTGGTAGAGCGGGTTCGCCGGATAATCGTGCGCCAGCTCGCCCAACAGCCTCTGCGCTTCGCGCGGCTTTTTCTCGCGCAAATCGATGATCCCCAGAAAGACCTTGGCGAGCGGTTTGAGGTAATGGCCATCGCGGGCCACCATTTCGAGTTGATGCACACCCCGCTGCTTGTCGCCTGCGACGCTGTCGAAATGCACGAACCAGCGGACGAAGAACGGCAGGCTGCCGATCATGTATTCGGAGAAGCCCGAGGTGAGGTAGGCGTCGTAAAACGTGGGGTCGAGCTTGAGCAGGCGCTGCGCGTAACCGTTGCCCCGTTTGGCGGGCGAGAGGCTTCCGATCTGGCGTTTCTCCACCAGCGCCATGTAGTCCGTGGCCACGCCGCTGGCTACCACCATGGCAAACAGCGCCGCACGGTCGTTGGGATTGGCTTTGAGCGCCGCCTCGGCGCGCCGCTGCGCCTCGTCCAATGCCGCGAAAAACTGCTTGCGGATGGCGGGGTCAGGCTCGGGACGGGTCTTCGCCACGATGCGGTCGTCATCGATGAGGAATTCGCTCTCCAGCACGCCCAGGCGGTCGAGTTCATAGAAAAGGTACGCCGAAGCCCGGAAGGCATACGGCAGCGGCTCACCGGGATGGGCCGCGATGTAGCCATCCAGCGCCGCATGGGCGCCGGGGAAATCGAAACTGTACAGATGCCCGAGGGCCTGGTCGAGCGTGACCGGATCGGCGGCCAGCGCGGGAAAACACAAGACAGCGGCGAATACCCAGAGTCGCATTTAGCTCACATCATACCGGAACGGCGCCGTTCAGCCACAATCGTAATCTGCAGATCCCGCGCCTGGCGCACTACGCTCTGTACCACGGTCTCGCGAAACGCTTTCCACCACGGCTGGGGCAGAGAGCGTCCCATGAAAATCTGGGTGATCTGCTTGGAGCGCGCGAATTCCGTAATGGCGCGCGCCGCATCCTTTGATTGTACGACATTTGTCTCGATGCGCAGGTTGCGGGCAAAGCTCATGTGGCGCTCCACCGCCTCGCGATCGGTCTCGTTCACCTTCACGTGCACCGCCAGACAGTCGGCGTGAAGATAATCGGCCACCCGCTTGCCGCGCCGGATCAGTATGGCGGACGAAGGCCGGCCGGTGAGGCAGATGAGAATCCGCTCGGTGCGGGCGGGGGTCTGGGAATCGTGCGCTGCGCCGGGAGTTTCGCCGGCGGCGGCCGGGTTGGCAACCAGTTTCTCTTCCACCTCGTATGCGGTGTGGCGCAGCGCCATTTCGCGAAGCGCCGTGAGGTTGGTCTCAGTGAAGAAATTCTCCATGGCGCGGCGCGCCTTTTCGGGGGCATAGACCACGCCGCGCTCCAGCCGGTTGCGAAGGGCGCGCGGAGTGAGATCGACAAACACCAGTTCGTCGGCTTCGTCCACCACCCAGTCGGGCACGGTTTCGCGCACATGAATGCCGGTGGCATGAAAGACCTGGTCGTTGAGGCTCTCCAGGTGCTGGACATTCATGGTGGTGAGAACGTCGATGCCGGCATCGAGCAGTGCGTGAACATCCTGCCAGCGCTTGAGGCGCTCAGATCCCGGCACGTTGGTATGGGCCAGCTCGTCCACCAGGGCCACGGCCGGTTTGCGCCGCAGCACAGCTTCGACATCCATTTCTTCGAACTCCGAGCCGTTGTACGTCAGAATGCGGCGCGGGATCACCTCCAGGCCTTCGGTTTGCGCAATGGTTTCCTGGCGGCCGTGCGATTCAAAGTACCCGATGACAATGTCGACGCCCTTCTGCCGCAGGGCTTGCGCCTCCTGGACCATGCGGTAGGTCTTGCCCACGCCGGCGGCATATCCCAGATAAATCTTGAGCCGCCCCTTGGTCCTGGCGCTCACGGCTTGCCTCCGTGCGGGAACAGCCGCACATCAAAACCATCGGCGCCATCGATCAGGCGGTCCACCGGAGTGCGCCCGAACCACGCCCTCTGCGGGCGGCCCGAGTGGCCCAGGAAGAGCTGCGTGATGCGCTGCTCGCGCGCGAAATCCAGAATGGTCTGGACGAAGTCGGGGCCTTGGAGGCAGTGCACTTCCGCTCCCAGTTCGCGCGCCAGCGCCAGGTTGGCTTCGAGCTTGTCGCGATCGGGCCCGCGAAGATCGGGCTGTTCCACGTAGGCCACCAGC
>Ga0181521_10005413_pt1 | contig 14207 bp, 9 predicted proteins | sample PEATcosm2014_Bin_32_FD_119764 | JGI IMG/M metagenome (GOLD analysis project Ga0181521, IMG submission 119764) | Peatland microbial communities from MTU Mesocosm Facility, Houghton, MI, USA - PEATcosm2014_Bin02_60_metaG | ecosystem: Environmental > Terrestrial > Soil > Wetlands > Peat | place...
GAGTATTGGGTCCGGGAAAAACTGTTTCACGTGGAGACTCCGGCGCCTGGAGATTCGCGTCCGGTGTTTACGCTGCTCTTGCCGCCTCCGAATGTGACGGGGCGGCTGCACATGGGGCACATGCTCAACCAGACGCAGATGGATATTCTCGTGCGCTGGCATCGCATGCGCGGGTTTATCACGCTGTGGCTGCCGGGCACGGATCATGCCGGCATCGCTACGCAGATGATGGTCGAGCGCCAGCTGGCCAGCGAAGGCAAGAAGCGGCGCGACCTGGGGCGCGAGAAGTTCATCGAGCGGGTGTGGGAATGGAAGCGGCATTATGGCGGCGCGATCCTTGACCAGATGAAGCGGCTGGGCGCTTCGGTGGATTGGGGCCGCGAATACTTCACCATGGACGAGAACCTTTCCCGCGCGGTGCGAGAGGTGTTCGTCCGGCTGTACGAAGAGGGATTGATTTATCGCGGGAAATACATCGTGAACTGGTGTCCGCGATGCGAGACGGCGATTTCGGATCTCGAGGTGAAGCACGAAGACGTGGCGGGGAAGCTTTGGGAGATCCGGTATCCCGTGATCGGGACGAACGAATTTATCACCGTTGCGACGACGCGTCCGGAGACTATGTTGGGGGACACGGCGGTTGCGGTGAATGCGGCCGATGAGCGTTACACGCACCTGCACGGGAAGAAAGTGCTGCTGCCGCTGATGAAGCGGGAGATTCCCATCATCCTTGATGAGATTGCTAAGCCGGAATTTGGCACGGGCGCGGTAAAGATTACTCCGGCGCATGATCCGAATGATTTTGAGGCGGGGAAGCGGCACGGCTTGCCGCAGATCGACGTGATGGATCTGCACGCGCGCATGAATGAGAATGCGGGGCCTTATAAGGGGCTGGATCGTTACGAGGCGCGCACGGCGGTGCTGGCGGATTTGAAGGAACAGGGCTTCCTGGTCGCCGAGAAGGATTACACGGTGCCGCTGGGGAGGTGCGACCGGTGCGGCACGGTGGTGGAACCGCGGCTGTCGGAGCAGTGGTTCGTGAAGATTGCGCCGCTGGCGAAGAAGGCGATCGCGGCGGTGGAATCGGGCGAGATCACGATCACTCCGGAGAACTACAAGCAGATTTATTTGAACTGGATGTACAACATCCACGACTGGTGCGTCTCGCGGCAGTTGTGGTGGGGACATCGGATTCCGGCGTGGACCTGCGGCAGTTGCGGGGAGGTGACGGTGGCGCGGGATACGCCGGCGCAATGCCCGAAATGCGGCGGCGCGAAGCTGGAACAGATCACGGACGTGCTCGACACCTGGTTCTCATCGGGCCTGCTGCCGTTCACTACGCTGGGCTGGCCGGAGAAGACGCGCGATGCGCAGGTTTTCTATCCGACGACGCTGCTGATTACGGCTTACGAGATTTTGTTCTTCTGGGTGGCGCGCATGATCATGTTTGGCTGCCACTTCATGGAGGGGCATGAGCAGGATGCGGCGATCAAGAAGGCGAGCGGCTGGGCGGAGAAGAAGAACGACAGCGTGCCGTTTCGCAATGTCTATATTCATGCGCTGGTACGCGATGCCGAGCGGCAGAAGATGTCTAAGACGAAAGGGAACGTGATTGATCCGCTGGAGATTATCGACCGGTTTGGGACGGACGCTACGCGGTTCACGCTGGCGGCGATGGCGGCTCCGGGGACGGATATTGCATTCAGCGAGAGCCGCACGGCAGGCTATCGGAATTTTGCCAACAAGATATGGAACGCGGCGCGGTTTATGTTCCTGAATGTGGACCGGATTGACGCGGGCCTGCGGCCCGGGGACGGGCGGGGCGCCCGTCTCTCCACCAGCGTGGGGGCGGGTCTCCGACCCGCCCTGGACGGGGCAGAGCCCCGTCTCCACATGGGCTCGGGTGTTGCCGGTTTTCTTGTGCAGACGCTTGAAGATCGGTGGATTCTTTCGCGCTTCAATCGGGCTACTCGGGACGTGAATGAGGCGATCGAGACTTACCGGTTTCATGAAGCGGCGAACCGGATCTACGATTTTTTTTGGGGCGAGTTTTGCGATTGGTACATTGAGCTGATCAAGCCTCGCCTGGCAGAGAGTGCCGACGCCGAGACGGCGCGGGCGGCGTGTCCGAATCTGATGAATCTGTTCGAGGCTTCGCTGCGGCTGCTCCATCCCGTGATGCCGTTCATCACGGAGGAAATCTGGCATGCGATGTACGACGGCAAGCCTCCGCTGAAATCGATTGCGCTGGCGGCTTATCCGGCGGCTGATGAGAAGCAGATTGATCTGGGCGCGGAAACGGAGATGGCCATTCTGCAGGACCTGATCGTCTGCGTGCGCAATCTGCGCGCGGAATTGAAAGTCGAGCCCAAGGTCAAAGTGCCAATCGAGGTGTTTGCCCACGAGCCGGGGATTCGCGCGATGCTCGAAAAGAATCTTGGCGCGGTTCTGCTCGATCGTCCGGCGAACGTGGAGAAGGTCACGTTCGTGGAAAGCTCGCTGGCGAATTTGCCGGGCGCGCGCAGCACGTCGCGCTTCGACGTGCATGCGATATACGAAAAAAAGATTGACGTTGCAGCTGAGCGCGAACGCTTGACGAAAGAACTGGAAAAGATCGAGAAAGAGCAGATCAACGGGCAGCGGCAGCTTTCCAACGAGCAGTTTCTGGCAAAAGCTCCGGCGAAGGTGGTGGAGGGGCTTAAGGCGCGAGCGGAAGAACTGAGAGTGCTGCGGGAGAAGACGCTGGGGAAGTTGAAAGAAATCAGTGGATAGTGGTCAGTGGCCAGCAAAGGCAACAATGCTTCCACATCGACCTATCCGCCACTGCCCACTGACCACCGACCACTGTTTTTATGGACTGGAATTCACGACGCATTACCGCGATTCTTGAGAACGCGCTGAATGAAGATCGGGCGACGCGCGACGCCACCAGCTACGCCTGCATCGATCCCAACCAGCGCGCTTCGGCGACGATTATCGCCAAGCAGGAGTGCATTCTCGCCGGGCTGGGATGTGTGCCGCGGATTCTTGACGTCTATGCGGCGCTGGACGGGGCGGTCACTTCCCATTACGAGGTGACTAGCCATCCTTCGATTTTTGATGGGATCCGCGTGCACCCGGGGCAGCAGATCGCGGTGATCCGGCATAACGCGCGGGTGATTCTGTCGTGCGAAAGGGTGATCCTGAATTTTCTGCAACGCATGGCTGGAATCGCGACCACCACCCGCAAGTTTGTCGATGCGGTGGAGGGTACCCGGGTGCGGATTCTCGATACCCGCAAGACGGCGCCGGGACTGCGCGTGATTGATAAATACGCGGTGCGCTGCGGTGGCGGGCAGAATCACCGGCTGGATCTCTCCGACGGCGTGTTGATCAAGGGTAATCATGTTGCGCTGGCCGGGGGCGCAATTCCGGCGCTGGAGCGCGCGATCCACAACCGGCGCGGGCGGCAGCCGATCGAGATTGAAGTGCGGTCGCTCGAAGAACTGCAGGCGGCGCTGGAGCACGGGGCGGAGGCGATCCTGTTCGACAATATGAGCGTTGCGGATGTGCGCAAGGCGGTCGAGATTTGTTCGCACCAGCCGCGGCGGATTCCGCTGGAGTGCGCGGGTGGAATCAATCTGGAGAACGTGCGGTCGTACGCGGAGACGGGCGTGGATTTCATCTCGGTGGGGGCGCTGACGCATTCATCGACAGCGGTGGATATGAGTTTGCGGGTCACTCCGGCGTAAAGATTAGTCGTTGGTCGTCGGTCGCTAGTCGTTCGCGGGCCGGGCACGCCAGCGGTGCATTTTCATTTTCCCCGGGTTCGATTTGCGAACGACCGACGACTAACGACTAACGACTGGTTATAATTCCCTCCATCGCAGCCTCCACGAAAACTCGCAGCTTGCCGTCGGTGCACAAGGCGACAGACGTTCGCCTGGGCCGCATCGTGCGCCTGCTCATGAGCCACGCTACCGTTGTCGCCAGCGGCACCAAGATTGCCGAAGAGATCGGGACGAGCCGGTCGGAGGTTTGGCGGCTGATTCAGCAACTGCGCGCCTTGGGCGTCGATGTCGCTGGACATCCGGCGACGGGCTATCAGCTGCGCGCGGTTCCAGACTTGCTGCTGCCGGAGATGCTGGCGCCGTCGTTGAAGGGGACGGTCTTCGGCGGGGCGAGAGCTGGATCCATGAATGCTTTTCCGCTTGGAAGGCGTGCCCCTCAGGGGCTAAAGCCCGCATTCCTCCAGACCGAAGACGGCACGGCTGAAGCCGAGCCCCACCCAAAACCGCGTCATGAAGCCAGCGCCAAGCAGATCCATCACTATTACAAAATCGCCTCGACCAACTCGGAGGCCATGCGATGCGCGGCGGAGGGCGCGCCCGAAGGCAGCGTATTTCTCGCCGAAGAACAGCTGTCCGGGCGCGGACGCGGCGCGCACAGCTGGCATTCGGCGCGGTCTTCGGGTATCTACTGCTCGGTGATCCTGCGTCCGGCGATGCCGCCGTCGGATGCGTTGATTTTTTCGCTGGCTGCGGGGCTGGCGGTGCGCGCGGCGGTTGCGGAGATTGCGCCGCAGCTTCTGGTGGATCTGAAATGGCCGAACGACCTGCTGCTTGGCGGCAAGAAGTTCTGCGGCATCCTCACGGAGATGAATGCCGAGGCAACGCTGGTGCGCTATCTCGTGGTGGGGGTCGGGATCAACGTGAACCAGGCGAAGTTTCCCGCTGAGCTGCGGGAAATTGCGACTTCATTGCGGATCGAGACCGGCACGGAGTGGTCGCGCGTGGAGTTCTGCGCCGCTTTGCTAAAATCGCTCGACCGGGAATATCGCAGCTTTGTTGAGGATGCGGGAGCGCGCGATGCGATCCTGCGCCGGTTCGAGCAGAGCTCTTCGTCGGTGCGCGGCAGAAAGGTGAGCATCGAGGAGAACGGCGGCCTGGCGGGCGTTACCGAGGGATTGGATGAGCGCGGGTTCTTGCGGGTGAAAACGGCGGAGGGGTTGCGGACGGTGGTGAGTGGAACGGTGAGAATCATTGGTAATTTGTAATTTGTAATTTGTAATTAAGAAAGCTGCCGCTCTTAAATTACCAATTACCAATTACAAATTCTCTTATGCTTCTAGTCATTGATGTCGGCAATACGCATACGGTGCTGGGCGTTTTTGAGCAGGTGGCGCACCATCCGGGCGAGGACGTGACCGGCACGGAAGCGGCGCGTTACGAGCGGCTGGTTGCGAACTGGCGCGTCGGCTCGCATCTGACCCGCACGGTCGACGAGTACGGAGTGATCTTCCGCAACCTGTTCTCGATGGACAACCTGGAAGTTTCAGCGGTGGATGGGATCGTGATTTCGTCGGTGGTACCTCCGCTCGATTCGGTGTTGCGGCAAGTGTGCGAGCGCTATTTCAACACCAAGCCGCTGTTCATCGAGCCGGGCGTGAAGACGGGCATGCAGGTGCTTTATGACAATCCCGCGGAAGTGGGCGCGGACCGGATCGTGAACGCGGTGGCGGCGTTTGAGAAATATGGCGGGCCGTGCGTGATTGTGGACTTTGGCACGGCAACGACGTTCGACTGCGTTTCCAAAAAGGGCGAGTACATGGGCGGCGTGATTTGTCCGGGGATTGGGATTTCGGCGGACGCACTGTTTCAGCGCACGGCGCGGCTGCCGCGGGTGGAGATTCGCAAGCCGACGCGGGTGATCGGATCGAATACGGTGGGCAGTTTGCAGTCGGGGCTTTACTACGGCTATCTCGGGCTGGTCGACGGCATCCTGGAGCGACTGGTGGATGAGATGGGCGCAGAGACGCGCGTGATTGCGACGGGCGGATTGGGATCGCTGATTGGCACAGCTTCACACTTCATCAAAGATGTGGACGAGCTTCTCACCCTCGAGGGGCTGCGCATCATATGGGATCGGAACCAGTCGTCCTCGCTCCGCCGCGAAGGCGCGCCGAAAGCGGCAAAGAAGCCGACGCCGGCTCCGGCCAAGCCCGTGGATGCCGATGCGAAACCGTGGCCCTCGGGGAAGTCTCCGAAAACGAGGTGAGCTGTTTGTTTCGATAGCGCCTGTGAGGAATTTGAAGGTTCAGAAAAGCTGAACCTCAGGGGCTAAAGCCCGCATTGTTTTGGGGCGTTGGCGGCACGGCTAAAGCCGTGCCCTACCCAAAACCCATTGGAGAACCAGTTCTAGAGATTATTCTTGCTTGTCGTGGAAAATTACTTCAATTACTTCACCGAAATCGAAGAGCACTTTCAGCGGCGGCGCGGCGGCATTCTTCTGCTTTCGACGCTCGATTGGGCTCTGATCGAGATCTGGAAAAATGCGGGCGTGCCGCTGGAAGCCGTGCTACGCGGGGTGGATGACGCGTTTGACAAGTACGATCAGCGTCCGTCGAAGTCGAAGAAGGTGAATAGCCTGGCGTACTGCTCGCAGGCCGTGCTGGCTGCGGCGGAAGATATGAAGGAAGCGGCGGTCGGTGCGGCCAGCGAAGGGAAAGTTCAGCGCGACCCCGGATTCGAAGCGGCGCAAATTGCGGCGTTCTTGCGGGAGAATGCCGAGCGGCTGGAAAAAGCGAAGCTGCCGGAGCACGCGGGATTTGCGACGGGAGCCCTGGCACGGGAAGAAGCAGGTTCGCTGCGTGAGATGGCGGAGACAATCGAGCGTTCCGGGAAGTTGCCGCGACTGGAAGATCTGGAACGGCGGCTGACGGTGCTGGAGGAAAAGCTGTTCGCGGTGCTGATGGCGGCGACTCCGGATGAAGATCTGGTGAAGGTTCGCGCGGAAGCGGATCGGGACATTGCTCCCTACCGGCGGAACATGACGGCGTCGCAGATTGAACAGTTGCATAAACAGTATGTACACAAGCGGTTGCTGGAGCGGTGCGGCGTGCCGCGGCTGAGTTTGTTCTATATGCACTGAGATCGCGTGGGGCGGACACTCCTGTCCGCCTTGCGGTGCCCGAGAAGGCTTGTCGGAAGCTCGCATCGTCCGGCGCGGGCAGGAGTGCCCGCGCTACACTTACGACTTGCTCCTTTCCATCGAAAAACTGATTTACGGCGGTGACGGGCTGGCGCGGACGCCGGCCGGCGCGGACGGGCGCAGCATGGCCGTGTTTGTGCCGTTTGTGCTGCCGGGGGAGCGGGTTGAGGCTGAAATTCGGCGCGAGAAGCCGGGGTTCGCGCGCTGCTCGGTGGCGCAGTTGATCGAAGCGTCGCCCGATCGCATCGAAGCTCGCTGTCCATACTTCCTTCAATGCGGCGGATGCCATTACCAGCACATTCCCTACGAGCGGCAACTGGAATTCAAAGCTGGCATTCTGCGCGAGACGCTGCAGCGGATTGCGAAAATCGAGATGAAATCTGAGATTCGGCTGCATGCTTCTCCTCCGTGGAACTACCGCAACCGGACACGGCTGCAGGTGCAGACTGCGCCGGAGTTTCCACCCCAGACCGGCCGTTCTGGGGATTCCGGATTCGCGCTGGGGTACTACCGGATTGGCTCGCACGAATTTCTTCCGGTGCGCGAATGTCCGATCAGCTCGCCGCTGCTTAATGGGGTAATGGCTCGGCTGCTTGAGCTCGGCGGATTGAACTGCCCAGCGGAGGTCGAAGAAGTCGAGCTCTTCGCGGACGCGGCGGATGAGCGCTTGCTGGCCTGGGCATTCTGCGGGCGCGAGGCTGACCGGAGAGATCTATTGCGCTGGGCAGAGACGCTCGAGCGCGAGTTGCCGGAAATCAGCGGCGTGACGTTTTTCTCTTCGCGGCGGCGGTCTTCGGGTCGCCGATCTTCGGGGGAGGGAATAGAAGATGAAGCGCCGATCGACCCGAAATCGTTGGCGCAATCGGGCGCGAGGGCGATTCGCTATCGAACCAAGAACCACGAGTATCAGGTCAGCGCGGGAGCCTTCTTCCAGGTGAATCGTTATCTGGTGGACGAACTGGTCTCAGTCGCGACCGGCAATGCGCGCGGGGACATCGCGCTTGACCTGTATGCCGGAGTGGGATTGTTTTCGGCGGCTTTGGCGCCAAGTTTTCATCACATTTTTGGTGTAGAGGCGTCACAGACATCGCATGCCGACTTTGTGCAGAATGTGCCTGCGAACGTGAAAGCGGTCGGCGCGCGAAGCGAGGACTACCTGAGAAGCCGGCCGGTGCGTAACAGACCTGAATTGGTCGTGCTCGATCCTCCACGCACCGGCGCCGGCTCAGCGGTAATCCGCTCTCTGGTGGAACTCGGAGCGCCTCGCGTCCGATATGTTTCGTGCGATCCGGCGACGCTGGCCAGGGATATCGCCCCCCTACTGGCGGCCGGGTACCACATCGAGGAAGCGCACTTATTCGATTTGTTTCCTGGGACGTTTCACATCGAATCGGTGATGCTGCTGGCGCGCTGACCGCTTTCACGTGTCGCCCAAGTTCCTCCTGGAAGACGGGTGGGTGGCCGAGGGCCCTGGCGCAGGCAAAACACGCGCCGGGGCCCCGCTCGTCTCCCGGTGGCATACAGGGAAGGGCACGACTTCCAGTTGTGCCGCAAGCAACGTAAAACCGCTGCGGCTTGATGGCACGGGTGAAGCCGTGCCCTTCCCTTTTTAAAGCCCTTCCCTTTTAAAGGGCGACGTCGAAATTTTCTGCGCCAGGTAGAAGCGACCACATCGAGCTAGAGAATGACACGCGATCAGAAGCCGCCACGACAGCCGTTGTTCTGGGCGGCGTTGGCATTTTCGCTCGGACTCTGGACGGGCGTACGCGCCTGGCGGCCGCCGTCGTGGTGGGTGATCGCGGTAGTGGCCTTCGTTTTGGCGGCGTCATGGTTTCTTCCGAAGCGCGCCTGGCTGGCCAAGGCGCTTTCTTTGGGCGCGTGGGTTTTTCTGGGCGCTTTTCTGATTCAGATTCGCGGCCAGGCACCGAACGAACTTCAGCGGGATGGCCCTCGGATTCTTGCGCTGGCGGATGGCCGCGCCGTCACGCTCACGGCGCGTGTGATGCGGGAGGGATATGCACGTGACGCGGGGCCGCGGTCGATCCGTGAACCCATTGACGTGGAGACGGAAGAGATCACGAGCGAGGGCGGAAGCTGGCCGGTGCGGGCCGGGGTGCGGCTGACGATTTATAAGCAGGTTGAGAATCCGGAGGCGGTGGAGCGCCGGGCGTCCTGGCCCGGCTTTGAGCCTGCCGAAGGCGAAAGCGGGACGGGGCAGAGCCCCGTCCCTACACTTGCCTTGCCTGCTCTGGCCTACGGCACGCGGCTGCGCATTCTCGCGAAACTGCATCCGGCGCGCAATTACCGCAATCCCGGAGCCTTCGATTATGAGGGCTATCTGCGCGACAACGGCATCAGCGTGCTGGGGTCCGCGGAAGCAAAAGATATTGAGCGGCTTCCCGGGTTTTCGGGAAGCCGGATTGAACTCTGGCGGACGCGGGTTCACGCCAGCATCATTGCCAAAATTCACCAGCTGTGGCCCGCGTCTCAGGCCTCGCTCATGGACGCCATGGTGCTTGGCGAAGAATCATTCCTGCGCAACGCGACCCGCACCGAGTACCAGCGTTCGGGCACCTATCACGTGCTAGTGGTTTCCGGAATGAACCTGAGCATACTGGCGTTCGCCATTTTTTGGGCGCTGCGCCAGTTTCGCGTTGATCCCGCGGTGGCGGCCATCGCCACGGTGGTGGCCTCGTTCGCGTATGCGTTCGTGGTGGGGGTCGGTCCACCGGTGTGGCGCGCCGCGCTGATGCTGGCAACATATTTGGGCGCGCGTCTGCTGTATCGGGAACGCAACATGATGAACGCGATTGGAGCGGCGGCGCTGGGAGTTCTGATCGTCGATCCGCACGCCCTGTTTGGCGCCAGCTTTCAACTGACGTTTCTCGCAGTCTTCATCATCGCGGGCATCGGTTCGCCGATTCTGGAAAGGACCACGCTGCCCTACGCGCGCGGTTTACGGCTGTTGCGAGCTGCCAGCTACGATTTGCACGTCGCGCCCGAAGTCGCGCAGTTCCGTCTCGATCTGCGGCTGATCGGATCGCGGTTGAAGCGATTCATCGGCGACCGCCTCAGCCTGGCGCTGCCCGCGATCTTTATGCGCGTCGCGATCGGAGTGGGCGGATTGATTTTCATCTCGGCGCTGATGCAGGCGGGACTGGCGCTGCTCATGGCGTACCACTTTCATCGCGCGACCACCATGGGGATGCCGGCCAATCTGGCGGTGATTCCGCTCACTCAGGTGCTGATGCCTACCGCTGCCGCCGCCGTCGGCTTGGGATACATCTCGACCGCGCTGGCTAAGCCCGCAGTTTGGATTTCCGGGCTCGCGCTTGAGGGAATCGCCGGGACGGTGCACTGGCTGGGCGGCGCTCAAGTGATTGGCGCATCGATCGCCGACCTGCGGGTCGGCATGCCCTCGCTCGCGATGATCTCGGCTTCGATTGCGGCGCTCATGCTCGCGATGCTCGCGGCGCGGCGCGCCCGCTGGGCTGCATTCGCTTCTGTGGCGTTGTTGTTTGGCGTTGCGGGCTGGATTGCGTTTGTCCCTTCTCGGCCTCATCTTCGCGCGGGCGTGATGGAGATGACTACCATCGACGTTGGACAAGGCGATTCCATTCTGCTGGTCACGCCCGAGGGCCGCGCCCTGCTCATTGATGCCGGAGGCCTGCCGCAGTGGATGCATTCGGACTTTGATCTCGGCGAACAGGTAGTCTCTTCTTATCTTTGGAATCGAGGCATCGATCGTCTCGACGTGGTCGTGATCACGCATCCTCACGCCGACCACCTCGGGGGAATGCCCGCCGTGATTGCAACTTTCCATCCGCGAGAACTCTGGCTGAGCATCGACAAGCCGGTGGGTCAATTGGCGCCGATCGTTGCCCAAGCCCAGCGCGCGGGAATGAAAGTCTCCGTAAAAAAAGAAGGCGATGAATTCGATTACGGCGGAGCGCATTTCCATATGCTTGCCCCCGGACGCGATCAAATCACAGGGTTGATGCGGCCAAACGACGATTGCCTGGTGTTTACGGCTACTTATGGCGGGACGACCGCTTTGCTCGAGGGAGACGCAGAGCGTCCGGCGGAACGGCGCGTCGTGGAAGAGCATCCGGAGGCGATGCTGCTGAAGGTGGCGCATCATGGAAGCGTGAGCGGAACTTCTGCCGATCTGCTCGCGACGGTTCATCCGCGCTATGCGGTCATTTCTGTCGGCGCGCGGAATGTGTACGGACACCCCCGGCGCGAAGTGCTGGAGCGTCTGCAGCACGCCGGTGTGAAAACCTACCGCACCGACGAGGAGGGCGCGGTCAGCTTTTTCCTGGACGGCAAGACCGTGACCCCTGACGTCGCGCTCATCCACTGATGCTCGTCTGGCTGCGGGAACTCACGACGGCCTTGGCCTCCAAGCTAACCGGGTGCGCGCGGCTCAGATCGCCAGAGCCGCAACCTCGACTGATTTCGAAGAGCTTACGGCATCGCTGAACAACTTGCGGAAAAAGTAATTCCTGATCGAGAGCCGCCCCCTCAGCGGCTAAAGCCGAATTCAAAACAAGGCAGTTACCGCAGCGGTAAACCGCTGCGCCACCCAAAAGCAAGGGGAGCGCCGGTCTTTTCCGCAAGCTGTGAAGCGATGCGCCGATACGAATCGGGAAAACTGCGGAGTCTTCGTCGCGTTCTCCTGTCGCCTTCCGGCCTCGTCGTTTTCTCCCCAGAGAAGCTATAATCCTCCCTTTGCCGTGCGCATCCTTCTTCTCAGCGATATTCACAGCAACCTCGAAGCGCTGGACGCTTGTCTGGCCGCCGCTCCCGCCTACGACCTCGTCGTCAATCTCGGAGACACCGTCGGCTACGGCGGCAATCCCAATGAAGTCGTTGCCAAAGCACAATCTCTCGGACGCGTCTTCGTCCGCGGCAATCACGACAGAGCCGTCTGCGGCCTCATGAACCTCGACGACTTCAACCCGGTCGCCGGCCTCGCTACTCTCTGGACGCGCGATCAGCTCACCCCCGAAAATCTCGAATGGCTCCGCTCGCTGCCGCAGGGTCCCGTCCATCTCGACGAACTCCCCGGCATCCAGTTCGTCCACGGCTCCTCGCTCGACGAAGATGAATACACAGTCAGCGCCAGCGACGCCATCGAACCACTCATTACCAATCCCGCCCCCATCACGTTCTTCGGACACACTCACCTGCAGGGCGGCTTCGTGCTTTCGGGCGCGATCAGCGAAGCCTACCGCCCCGGCTATCGCACCGTTGGCCAGCCCGAGTCGTCCGACTGGCCGCTCCGCAAAGATCGCCGCTATCTCATCAATCCCGGCTCCGTCGGCCAACCCCGCGACGGCGACTGGCGCGCCGCCTTCGCCATGTTCGACTCCGACGCCTGGATCGTGACCTTCCATCGCGTGCCCTACAATCTCCGAATAGCCCAGGAAAAAATCATCGCCGCGAACCTGCCGCCGCGCCTGGCCACCAGGCTCGCCGCCGGGAGATAAGACGATTTGGAGTTGCAATGTCGAACTCCTGACGCTACCTTCGCCATGTGCCAACCCACAAAAGCGTACCGGCCGACAAATGATGAGCCTGCCTGACAACCGGGCGAAAGTCGCGACCGCGAGGGTGGCGTTGCTCTTTTGCATTTTCTTCCTGATCGCGTGCGGCCTGTGCTACCCGGTCCTCAACCGATTCGACCCGCGCCAGACTCCGGGGCTCTCCGACGTCAAAACCTACGCGTCGATCGTGACCGGAACGGCTATCGTTGACGCCGGAGACATGCGCTACCGCCGCTTCCGCGTGCTGGTTCCGTGGCTCGCCAGACCTTTCTACTGGCTCGCGCGCGGACGAGTCGCAACGTGGGACCCGGTGATGTTCGGACTTCTGGTTGCCGACTCTCTCTTCGTTGCCGGAACCGCCGTTCTATCGTTGTTCTCGGTAACCGTGTTCTCGGGAACCGTGAGGTGGGCAGTTCCGCCGCAGGGCTGGTTGGCGCTTTGCTTTACCTGGTCAATTTTGCCGTTCCGAATCTTCGCCTGGTTGGGTTGGTGGACGCCGGCGAAGGCTTCTTCCTGCTGACACTACTCTGGAGTTTGTCGGAGTTTAAACTGTGGACCTTGCCCGTGATCGCCGTGCTGGGAGCACTGACGAAAGAATCGTTCATCCCCTTCAGCATCGTGTTCATGTCAGCGTGGTGGGTTTCGACCCGTGGCGACCGACATGACGATCGAAAACATTTCCCGGACGCAGCCTGGATCCTGACCAGTTGGGTGCTAAGTTTTGCCGCGATGATCGGCCTGCAATGGTCGATCACCGGAAGGTATGTAAGTCTGCTGCAATTTGGTTTCGCTCTTCATCGCGGCGGCGGCTACCACTTCGCTGTTTCGCTGCACGATCGAAATCTCTGGTACATATTTCTGTGGCTATTGCCCACCGCAATTCCGAACCTGAAACGCTTTCCGAAATTGTGGCTCATTCCGGTCGGCGCGACCTGCGCCATGGCATTTGTGCTGGATGCGTATTTTGGCAGCGCGCCGGCAGCGGGGTCGGCTTGGGGCCGAGCGCTCTTCAGCATCGCTGGTCCGGTGCTTAGCCTGTCATCTGCGTTACTTCTGCTGCGGACGCCGGCGGAAGCCGCTTCCCGATCATAGTCTTTCCGATCACGGTTTTTCCGAGCATGGTTCGCGATGGCTTACGACAGCGGAACAAATGCCTCCTAGACGAGGCGCCTGTAGTCCGTCGCTGCGGCTTTGAAAATACTTTTGTTCCGCTGCCTCCGAGCTCAAGAACGAGATTTTGGAAAACCCCAGCGCGCGTAGATCACGCAGAAGGGTCTGGGGTTCGAAGTACGTCTGCCATGGTTCACCCAGAGAGCCCGCCCGGTTCGCCAAAGCTGCGCGGTGCTCGGCATCAATGCCGGAGAGCGAGGATTCCGGCAGGGAAAAACTAAAAACAATCTCGCTGCTCTTGGGGAAAGCCGCGACCATCTGGAAGACAGCGCCCGCCGCTTCCCGAGTCAGGTAAAGCAAGACCCCAAGGCAGGAAAAGAAAGCGGGCTCGGAGAAGTTGAGAGTGCTGGTTTGTAAGCCTTCGCGCAACGAGACCAATTCGAAATCAATGGCCACGAATTCCAGATTCGCAGGAATGGGAATAGCAGCCGACTGTAATCTCTGGCGCTTGTCCTCTTGTGTGGCTCGATGATCGACTTCGTAAATACGCAAGCTGCGCGCCCAGCCGGGCTGGCGATA
>Ga0181521_10005415_pt1 | contig 14205 bp, 13 predicted proteins | sample PEATcosm2014_Bin_32_FD_119764 | JGI IMG/M metagenome (GOLD analysis project Ga0181521, IMG submission 119764) | Peatland microbial communities from MTU Mesocosm Facility, Houghton, MI, USA - PEATcosm2014_Bin02_60_metaG | ecosystem: Environmental > Terrestrial > Soil > Wetlands > Peat | place...
CGCCAATGCGGGTGGGGATCTGGCGCCGATGCAGTCCGGACTCGATTATCACTCGTTCGCCAACGTCGAGCAGTTTCGCGTCACACATATGGAATTGGAGCTGCGGGTCGACTTCACGAACAAAGTGCTGTTCGGCGCCGTCGCACTCGAAATCAAGCGGCTCGATCCGCGCGCCACCGAACTGGTGCTCGACACGCGCGATCTCGATATCCGGGATGTCGCGGAGAAGGCGACCAATGTCTTAGGTGCCCTCGCGAAAAGTGAGACGACCTGGGTGAGCCGGCCGTTCCACTTCGACAAGGCGGATCCCATTTTGGGTAGCCCGCTGGTCATCGAATTGCCGCCGTTGTCGAAAAAGACGACGGAAATAATCAAGATCGACTACGTCACCTCGCCGACCGCGCCGGCGCTTCAGTGGCTCACCGACAAGCAAACCGTCGGCAAGCATCATCCGTTGATGTACACGCTGTCCGAGCCCATCGGCGCGCGCAGCTGGATCCCGCTGCAAGACACTCCGCAAGTGCGGGTGACCTATACCGCCCTCATCCACACGACGTCCGATTTGCTCGCCGTCATGAGCGCCAAAAACGACCCGAAGGTGAAGCACAACGGTGACTACAAGTTCGACATGCCGGAGGCCATTCCGTCGTCCCTGATCGCCTTGGCTGTCGGCGATCTGCGCTACAAGGAGACCGGGCCGCGTTCCGGTGTGTATGCGGAAAAGCCGCTGGAGTCGGCAGCCGCCGAGGAATTCGCCGACACCGAAAGCCTGATCCGGGCAGGCGAGAAGCTCATCGGTCCCTATCCCTGGGAACGGTATGACATCCTGGTGCTGCCGCCGAGCTTTCCCGTCGACGGTCTGGGGAATCCGCGGTTATCGTTCATCTCGTCGACGATCGTTGCCGGGGATAAGAGCCTGAAGTCGGCCGTTGCGCGCGCATTGGCGCATTCCTGGTCGGGAAATTCGGTGAGCAACGCGACCTGGCGCGATGTGTGGCTCAACGAGGGATTCGCCGCTTATTTGGCAGGTCGCATCATGGTTGAAGTGTACGGCGAGCGGCGCGATGCCATGGAAAACGTGCTGGGCCTGACGACTTTGCGGGCTGATCTCGCCACGCTCAAGCCCAAGGATCAGGTGCTGGCGATCGACCTGCGCGATCGCGATCCGCGCGGCGCATTCGGCGACTTGCCTGATGAGAAGGGCCGGCTGTTCTTGACCTTCCTCGAGGTCAAATTCGGCCGCGAACGCTTCGATGCCTTCTTACGCGGCTATTTCGATCACTTTGCGCTCAAGAGCATCTCGACGGAGCAGTTTCTCGCGTACCTCAATGACAATCTGCTCGATCGCTTTCCCGGTATCGTCACCCGCGAGCAAGTGATGGAATGGGTGATGACGCCCGGGATCCCGGCGGATGCCGTGCTGCCGACGTCGAATGACTTCCAGCCGGTGGATGCCGCGCGTGGCCATTGGCTCGACGGCAAGCTGCCGGCCAAGAAGCTCGATACTCACGATTGGGTGTGGCCGCAGTGGCGGTATTTCCTGGACAACATGCCCGCAGCGCTGCGCAAGGAGCAGCTCGCGGAGCTCGATCAGGCGTTTAAGCTTACGAGCAGCGGCAACGCGGAAGTGGCCCAGAGTTGGTTCATGCTGGTGATCCGCAACGCTTACCAACCGAGTTTTCCGCGGCTCGAGGAATATTTGGTGACGATCGGCCGCCGCGAGCTCATCGAGCCTCTGTACGAGGAGTTGATGAAAACACCGGCCGGCGCCCCGACGGCGAAGCGGGTCTATGCGAAGGCGCGACCCGGCTACGATTCGCAAACCGTCGCGCTCATCGATCCGATCGTCAATCCTCCTTCCGAGACGGAAGATGATGAGTGAGTGGATGAAGGTGATGCTCGAGGAAATCGCGCGCAAAAAAGCGGATGTGGAGCAGGCGCAACTCGAGCAGAGACGCCGCCTCGACGAGCAGGCCGCTCAGCCGCCGCCACAGGCTCCCAGCGATGATCCCGCTTAGGGGTGACATCGCTCAAGCGCTGATCGGGTGCCGTCGCTTGTGCTACAGTTCGTCGAAGTCGCTCATCGAGGGAAGCAATTGGTGACGCCGAGCAGCTTTGGGCTCCAGGCACAAGAAGAGCGAGCCCCTGAGCACACCATCGCGCGCTTGGGCACAGCGCGCACCGCGTTTGTCGGGCGCACGCTGCGCGGTCCCGTCAATCGGCCGGTACTTCTCAAGAATTTCGCGGAATTCCAACACATGTTTGGCGGTCTTTGGCAGCCGAGCCCGCTTGGTTATGCGGTGGAGCATTTCTTCGACAATGGCGGCCGCGAAGCGCTTGTCGTGCGTGTGGTCAACGGCGCGCGCTCGGCGACCCTGACGTTGAGCGCGGGTTGCGGCAAGCTCACGCTGCAGGCGGTGAGTCCGGGAACGCGGGAGTTCCTGCGCGCCAGCGTGGATTATGACAACGTGCCCGTTGACGATGCGGTGAGCTTCAATCTCACGGTGCAGCGCGTGCGCATCCAGGGGGGTGGCCACGTGGAGGATCAGGAGATCTTTCCGCGCCTGTCGATGGTGCGGGACGACGAGCGGTACGTTGCAGGTGTGCTCGCGCAGTCGGAACTGACTCGAGTCGTCGGCGACGTGCCGAACCAGCGGCCCGATCGGACCCTGGATGCGGCGAGCGGGCGTGCGGCCGCTTACGTGTGTTCCAACGCGGATGGCGATGACGGCGCACCTCTGACCGACTATGACCTGATCGGCTCCGAGATCGACCGCACCGGGCTTTTTGCGCTGGAAGCTGCGGACTATTTCAATCTTCTGTGCATACCGCCGCTGTCGCGGGAGCTGGACGTGGGGCCGAGCGCCGTGTTGGTGGCGGCGCAATATTGCAAGGCACGCCGCGCGCTGCTGATCATCGATCCGCCATTCGCGTGGCACACGGCGGATGACGCGCTGCGCGCGTTGCGGGACTGGAATTTCTCGACTGAAAATGCGCTGATGTATTTCCCGCGCATCTTGGCGCACGACAAATTGCGCGGCCATTTCGAATCGTTTGCACCGTGCGGCGCCGTCGCGGGCATGCTGGCGCGGATCGATGAAACGAATCCGGTGTGGGGCCCGACAAAACTCGAGGAAGCCGTGCTGCGTCCGGGGTATCGACCGGCGTGCCTCGTTGCCGAAGACCGGCGCGCGCGACTCGCATTGCACGGCGTGAACACCCTGCAGGCGGTTCGCTCGGTCGCGCGTATCGGCGCCAGACCGCGCACTTTGGCCGCGGGTACCGCAGGCGCCGCGGACTGGCAGAGCCTTGCGGCGCGACGCCTGGCGCTGTTCATCGTCAATAGCGTCGAGCGCGGCACGCGCTGGGCCCTCACCGCGGATCCGACTGCGGACGTCACCGAGAGGCTCACGGCTCAAGTACGGGCATTCTTCGTGCAGCTGTGCGAGGCGGGGGCGTTCGGTGCGCGCCGCATGGAGGAGGCGTTTTACGTCGTTTGCGATCGGCGCAGCAACGCGGCCGGCAGCCTGCGCTCGAACGAGTTTCAACTCCTGATCGGCTTCGCCGCCACGCGGCGCATGGAATTTCACAGCTTCCGGATTACGCACTCGGCATCGGGCAGTACGGTGCGCCCGGTGAGCCTCAATCGATCAAACAGTGCCGAGTACTGCCCGGCGGAGCTCGAATGGGTGGACAAATTGGCTAGCCAACTCGAGAAGCCCGCGGAGCCTGTCTGAGTAACCCCCGTGCCCGGTCCCTTCGGGTTGGCTGGGAGAGGGGCGTCTGCGGTGTTGCGCGGCTTGGCCGTAGCGCTCACTACGCCCTGCGCCGCGCGCCTTGCATCCGCTCCCTCTCACAGCCAACGCGGCTCACGGGGATTACTCAGACAGGCTCCTAGCCAAGCGTCTTTCGAGCTCAATCGCCAGCGAACTCACCGCGGGCTTTTCGGCTGTGGCCGCTGCCAGCCGCGGCAAGTCCGGCAACTCCCGAAGGGTCCGGCATGCATAGGCGTAGCCGGCCTCGATGGCGCGATCGAAAGCGTGCCAGTTGAGCAAGTCGATGTTCGGCAGCGGCGGCTTCAACATGACATCGGCCAATGTGCGCTGTATGGCATCGCTCGACACGCTGTTCACCATTCCGGCATGCACCAGGATCTGAAAGATATTGATGCGACGCTTGCCGCTGCGGCTGCGTGCGAAGAACCTCCAGAGCGGTGGCCCGTCGCTCGCAGCGAGGCTGGCCGAAAAACTGTGATCGGCACCCACATCGCTGCCGATCACCAGCCCGGGCGCGTGACGCTGCATGATGTCGACCGGTAGATTGTTGATGGCGGCGCCGTCGACCAAGACCTCGTCGCCGCGAAACATGGGCGGCATGACGCCCGGAATGGCGACCGCGGCGCGCAGCGCGTACGACAGCAGGCCATCGCGGTGCTCGAGCACGCGGCCGGTGGTCAGGTTGGCGCTGACGCAAAAGAACGGCCGTCGCAAGTCCTCGATCAGCGTGTCGCCGTACTCCCGTTGCAGCAGCCGCGTAACCTTGCGGCCGCGCGTCAGGGCGACCAGCGGAAAGGTGTAATCGTTGACCGGGTTGGTGTCGACGAAGCATCTGCGGTACCGCACGCTCATCTCGTCATCGGACCAACCCATCGCGACGCCGGCGGCGATGATTGATCCGATGCTGGCGCCGCCGATGAAATCCAGCGGCACTCGCGCCTCGCGCAGTGCGCGAATGACGCCCAAATGCGCGAAGCCGCGAGCGCCGCCGCCCGACAGCACCAGGCCGACACCGCGGCGGGTGAGCAGCCGGGCGACCCTACCCATGTCCGTGGAATCAACGAGGTGATGGTGCAGCGCGACCGGCAGGGGCTTGAGCCAGCGGGTCGCGGCGCCGGGGACAAATTCCCCCTGATGCAACAAGGCGAGTTCTATATGGGCACCGCGGCCGGCTGCCGCACCCGTGACGCTCACCGGCCACGGATGCGGCGATGCTCGCGCGTGACCGACGAGGAGGATGACGTCCGCCTGCCGGCAACACTGGCGGGTCCAACCGGACTCGCCGGAATCGGCCACGTATATCACATAATCGTTGAGCTCTTCGATCCGGTTGAACCACGCCGAGGTGTGAGTCGTCGCGCGGACATCCCAGACGAGTTCCACATGCCCCGCGCGATCCAGTTCGGCGACCAGTTGCATAGCGAACTCGATCACATCGATTTCATCGCTATTGGGCACCAGTGCGAATACTCGCGCCCGCCGGGGCGTTGGCTTGGCGGTGTTGCTGCGCCGCAGGCGTCGTGCGCACAGCTTTGCGATTGCGAGTGAGAACTCGGTCGATTCCGCTGCAACCGCATCGAGCACGGCGTCCGGCAGCAGCAGCAGCTCCGTGTCGCGCAGCGCGACGACCGTGGCGCTGCGCGGCTCATTCAACAGCCAACCCGACTCGCCGACCCATTCGCCGCGCTCGATTTCAGCCGTCCAGCGGCTGCTGCCGCTCATTCGGATGCCGAGCCGGCCGCTGGCGACCAGATATACTCCGTCGGGTGCGCAACCCGCCTCAAATAACACATCGCCGGCCGGCAATGAGAAATGCACGGCGCCGGCCGCGAGCGCCTCCAGGATCGCCGGCGGCACATCCTCGAGATCGGCGCTGCTCGTCAGGCAGTCAATGGCGCGACGCAGTTCCTGCGCCGCACTCGACTGTTCCTCCTCCAGAGCCATGAGTGATTTAGCGGCCGCGGACCGGCGTTTCTTTAACACTAAGCGCGTGAAATGAGGGTTTATGCTGACTGTGGTGTTTTCTCATGGCAAGGAGAGCGGTCCCTGGGGTAAAAAGATCACCGCCATGGCGGCGGCGGTGCGGGACCTCGGGTTAGGCGTGGAGTCGGTGGATTATCGCGGCGTGGATGACCCCGGCGCGCGAGTCGACAAGCTCATCGCCGTCGCGGCCGAAATCCCGCCGCCGTTGGTGCTGGTCGGCTCGAGCATGGGTGGTCACGTATCGGCCGCCGCTGCGCCCCGTGTTGGGCCGCGCGGCGTGTTCTTGTTGGCGCCGGCCTTCTATATGCCGGGATTCGAAGCATACACCCCGCAAGACGTTCCCTGTCCGACGGCGATCGTGCACGGCTGGCACGATGCCATCGTGCCGGTCGAGAACAGCATACGCTGGGCTCGCGAGCACCAGTCTGCGTTGCACGTGCTCGACTCGGATCACCGCCTGGAGGATCAGATCGCCGCGATTTGCACGCTGCTCAAGGCGTTTCTGGCCGAACTGCAGGAGTCAGGCTGCTAGTGAGGCGCGTCAGGCGGTACCGCAGGAGCGGCGATGTCCGGCGGCGCCTGATTCGTGGCCGGCGTCTGGATCTGCGCCTCCTCGAGCTGCGCCCGCGCGAGTTCGCGCAAGCTCTCGCCGACCTGCTCGCCCGTGCGTTTACCCATCGCGTCGTACCCCGCACCCATCGCTGCGTCGTACGCGGTCACAAAGCGCTTACCGGCGGGGGACTCGAGGAAATCCAACAGGTGCGTAAGATCCGAGTCGCTCAAGGTTCGGTAGGCATAAGCGAGGTAGCGGCGCATGGGTACGCGCATGTCCTCCTTCAGTGCCGCACTGCTGGCTTCGCCGGATTTGAGCGCTCGCTCACCGACGGCGATCGGATCTTGCCCTGAACCGATCGCCGTGCCGACGGCCACGGCCTGGCCCATGCTCAAAAAGACCTGCACCGTCGATTCGCTGGAGCGCGCCGCATGCTCCAATTTCTCGACGATCATGTCGCGCTTCGGCGTCGTCGGCGCCGAGATTTCACCGTTCATGATCTTGTCGATGTTGGTCGCTCCCAGTGTCGCCGCAGCGACATCTGCGGCCACCATGCGCCTGCCCAAGTTACTGGTCAGGAATGCCTGCGTCTTGGTCACGGTGGCAGAATCCAGATTCTGCGCGAGTGCACTCAGCGCGGGCGCCTCGAATACGTCGATGCGAAAGCCGCGCTCGGCGGCCGCCGTGACCGCAGCGAGCTGCTGTTCGGAAAGCTGCACAGAGACATCCCGCGCGAAAAGCTGGCGAATCTGCGCCGGCATGGATCCCAAGGATGCGCGCACCTGCTCTCGAATTGCGGCAGCCTGGTATATCTTTGCCGCAGTGTCGATATCGACCGCAGAGTCCGCGGCGTAAACATTGCTTACCAACATCATCAACACGGCGAAACGAAACATGCGCGAACTCCGAGTGACTGCCAGTCCTCCACAATTGTACACTTAAGGCCTCCGCGGGCTGGTTGTTACGAGGTTGCAAATGGGCGTGCTCAAGTATTCGACTGTGTCGCTGGCGGCTTTGTTCATTCAAGCATGTTCATCGGGGCAACCACCGGATTCGCCGCCGTCCCCAAAAACGGTTTTCGATCCTTTGACACAACAGCTGGACCGTGCGCGCGATGTGCAGAAAACCGTCGATCAGAGTGCCGAGACCACGCGCAAGGCGGTAGATTCTCAAGAGCGCGGCGACACCTCGCCCTAAAGCGGGTACCCAATGAGCCCTTTCGGTGGCTTGACTCGAGCCTGGCGCTGGAGCGTGCGCAAGGTTCTCGGATTGTGGGTCAAGGTCACCATTAAGCCCGACGACGCCGCAGCGCTCATTGCGGCGCGCTCGCGGCCCGTGTGCTACGTGCTCGAACGCGAGAGCCATACCGATCTTGCGGTACTCCACAATGCCTGCGCGCAATTGCACTTGCCCAGTCCGGATCGGTGCTTCGAACTACGCCGCGCGCCGTTCTGGAGGACTCGAGACCACCTGCGAGCGCCGCGCTACTTGTCGCAGCTGGTCGCGGCGGCAGCCGCGAATCCGGACATCGACGTCGATCTCATCCCGGTCGCGATCTTCTGGGGCCGCGCCCCGCTGAAGGAAGTCAGCCTGTGGCGCCTGCTGTTCACCGAAGATTGGGTATTGGTGGGCCGCTTCCGCAAGCTCCTCAACATCGTGTTCAACGGGCGCAATACCGTTGTGCACTTCGGCGAGCCGATTCGCCTGCGCGAGGCGATGGGCGGCCTGAGCCCACCGCGCAGCGTGCGGCGCCTCCTGCGCTCACTGCGCGCGGAGCTGCGCGCGCAGCGTGCCTCGACCATCGGGCCCGACCTGTCGCACCGCCGGACCATGATCGTGCACATTTTGAAGACGCAGGCCGTGCGGCACGCGGTGCGCAGCGAAATGCAGGCGCGCGCCGAGCAGGCCCGCGCAGCGCAGACGCGCAAGGGGCGGAGCCTGCGCGCTCGGCGCCGCGCCGCGCTGCTGGCCGCCCGCAAGTATGCGCTGGAAATCGCCGCGAACTATTCGCAGTCTTTCATCACGTTCATGGCATTGCTCTTGGGCCGACTTTGGAATTGGCTCTATGACGGCGTGGATTTCGAACACGTCGATAAATTGAGCGAGGTCGGCGACGGCGCCGAAATCATCTACGTTCCCTGCCATCGCAGCCACATGGACTATCTGCTGCTGTCGTATGTGATCTATCGCAAGGGCTTTGCGGTTCCACACGTGGCCGCCGGCGAGAATCTCAATCTGCCGGTGCTCGGGCATTTTTTGCGCAAGGGCGGGGCGTTCTTCCTGCGCCGCAGCTTCAAGGGAGATGCGCTTTATGCCGCCGTGTTCACCCAATATCTCGGGTTCATGATGGCGCGCGGCCACCCGCTCGAATATTTCATCGAAGGCGGCCGCAGCCGTACCGGCCGCTTGTTGGCGCCGCGCACCGGCATGCTGTCGATGACCGTGCGCAGCTTCCTGCGCGACCCAAAACGGCCGGTCGTGTTCATGCCCGTCTATTTCGGCTACGAACGCATCGTCGAGGGCAGGACCTACATCGGTGAACTCTCGGGTCGCCCGAAGGAAAAGGAGAGTATTCGCGGGTTGCTCAGGTCGCTGTCGCGACTGCGCGGCAAGTACGGCAAGGTGCACGTCAATTTGGGGCAGCCCATCGTTCTCGACGAGTTGTTGCAGAAGCACAATCCGCACTGGCGCAGCGCGACGCCGAGCAGGGCGTCCGAAAATGAGCAGCAGCCTCCCGGCTGGATCGGTGAAGCGATCGCCGACCTCGCCTTGCGGATCACTTCCGGGATCAATGCCGCCGCTGCGGTGACGCCGATCAATTTGGTTGCCATGGCGGTGCTTGCCACCCCGCGCCAGGCGTTGCTGGAAGCGGATCTGGTGCGCCAGCTCGAACTCTACCAGCGGTTGCTGCGTGACGCCCCGTACGCGCCGCTCGTCACCGTCACGGCGGAGGGCGGCGCGCAAATGACGCGGTACGCCGAATCGATGGGCATGCTCGAGAGGCAACCGCACCCGCTCGGCGATGTCATGCGCATGAGTGCCGATTGCGCCGTGCTTGCCACGTACTATCGAAACAACATCTTGCATTTGTTCGCCATGCCCTCGCTCATCGCCTGTTGTTTCATCAGTAACGCGCGCATGCGCACGGTGGATATTCACCGCCTCGTGTGGCGGGTCTATCCGTACATCAGCGCGGAGCTCGCCCTGCGCTGGCCGGAAGCGGAGATCGGCGCCGTAACCGAATCGCTGCTGGACGCATTCGTGCGCTCGAATCTGTTGCACGTCGACGCGGACCGTAACGAATGGCGGCGCCCGGCGTCCACCTCGCTCGAGGCGATCCAGCTGTCGTTGCTCGCCGAGGCCACGATTCAAACGATCGAGCGCTACTACCTGGTGATCGCGCTGCTGCTGCAGGCGGGTTCCGGAAACATCGGCCAAGAGGCGCTCGAGCAGCGCTGTCATCTGATGGCGCAGCGCATGTCGCTTCTCTATGGGTTGAACTCACCCGAGTTCTTCGACAAAAGCTTGTTTCGCAACTTCATCGACCTGCTGTGCCGCCGCGACGTGGTGCAGGCATCGGACAATGGCACACTCAAGTTCGGGGAACCGTTGTTGGGCGTCGCCACCGATGCGCAACTGGTCCTCTCGGAGCAAATCAGGCACGACATCCTGCAGGTGACGTTGGGTCAGTGACCGTTCAGTACTCGGCGCTGTGCGCCTCGCCCCTGCGGGGCCGCCGTCGGCGCATTGCGCTGCGCAGTCCCTGCTGCGCGCATGCGTCGCACCCTCCGGCGTTCAATTCGGCCTGACGGCCGAATTAGTCCCAGCCGCGCGCGCCTCGTTGCTGCTTGGTGCCGGCACGGTGCTTCTTCGATTCGATGCGGCGTTCCTTGGATGCGCGCGTGGGCCGCGTTTTCTTGCGGATCTTGGGTTCCACCAGCGCAGCCCGAATCAGTGCCGCGAGGCGCTCCAGCGCAGCGCGTCGATTTTGCTCCTGGCTGCGTTCACTGCGCGCGCTGAACAAGATACTGCCGTCATCGATCAATTTCTGTCCGGCCAGACGGCGCAACCGATTTCTGACGGCCACCGGCAAGCTGGTATTGACGGGAAGCAAAAACCGCAACTGCACCGCACTTGCCACCTTGTTGACGTTTTGGCCTCCGGGTCCCGAGGAGCGGATGAATTTCCACTCGAACTCTTCGTCGGGTATCGCGATTTCCGGGGAGATGACCAACGGCATGGCGGTACGCGTCAGTCGAGGTCCAATTGCGCGCCGTGTATGTGGATTTCGCGCTGCGCCACGGGTATCGTGATCTTGTGCTCCTTGAACAAGGCCCAAATGGTGCGATTGACTTCGGAGCGCACGTTGTTCACGCCCTCCTGCGGGTCGGCAATCCAGAAGCGCAGCTCGAGTTCGATGCCGTGATCGCCGAACTGCATCAACCGCGACACGGGCGGCGGGTCCCTCAGCACCCGCCTCTGGCTCTCGCACGCGAGCAACAGGATCCGCAGCGCGAGCTCCGGATCGTCGCGATAACTCACGCGGATCGGCAATTTGAGGCGAATTCGCGGATCCGTGTAGCTCCAATTGATCACCGCATTGGAGATCAGCTGTTGATTCGGTACCAGCATTTCGATGCCGTCTCGGTCGCGCACCACCACGTAACGGCCGCGCAATTCTTGTACCCAGCCGAAATTCTCAGTGCTCGTGCCGCTTTGTCCCGACAAACTGATCACATCTCCCGGCTTGATGGAGCGATCCATCAAGAGCACGAAGCCGCTCACGAAATTGGCGGCGATCGACTGCAAACCGAAACCCAACCCCAAGCCGATGGCGCCGGTCAGCACGGTCAACGCGGTGAGATCGACGCCGGCCGCATTCAAGCCCATGAGGATGCTGAGGCCGATCAAAAACGCGTTGGCGAACTTGGCGAGACCGATGCGCGTCGACGGCTCGAGAGTACTGAGCTTTTTCAGCCGGCGGTCGATCCAGCGGCTGATCCAAGCCGCCACCAATACGAACAGCGTCAGCGTGAACAGCAGCTTCAAGACCGACCACACCGTGACCCGACTCCTGCCGGCCGCAATCCCGATGCTGTCGAGCCCGCCGATGATGGGATCGAGCCAGCCGAGATACTCGGCGGCAATCACCAGCCAAATGAACAGCGTGAGTCGATTCTCCAAGTGCTGCATCCAGGACTGATTGCCGAGACTGGCCGCGAACAGCAAGACGCCGAGGCGCACGGCGATATACGCGCCGATCAAGCGCACGGCGGCGTCCATCACCGTGACGTCGTAGTGCGCCGCAAAGAGCAACCCGCGAGCCAGGATCACCAAACCCAGGGCCAAGACCGCGGGGCTGAGAACGACCATGCCGTACGAGGCGAAGTAGCTGCGCGTCAGAGCAGTCGGAGTTTTGATTCCAAGTCGCAGGTAGCGATTGCGCAGTGCGATGCCGACGAACCAGGCCAGCCCCACGCTCAGGGCCACGGCCGCGATCTCCCACAGCACATTGGGCGTGAACAAAATATCGAAGAAACCCTCGATGTGCAGCCAGAACTCCGTCATGCGTTGAGATCCGGAATCAGCTGGCTTTCGAGCCTGGCGATCTGGTCCTTGAGCATCAGTTTGCGCTTCTTCAGACGCTTCATCTGCAACTCATCGACTTTGAAATCCATGGAAAGTCGAGAAATGACGTCATCGAGGTCCCGGTGCTCGATGCGCAATTGTCGCAACCGCTCGATGTTCTTGAACAAATCGGTATTGACGTTGCTTTCTTCGTCGCTCACTTTGGTAGCTGCTTGTGTGTTTATAGGGGGCTGCGCCACACCGGCACGACGCAATCCGGTAGCTTAGCCAACCGGCCCAAAGGATTCCAAGTTCGTTGTGGATTGTGGAAATCCGAGCCGATGGATCCTAAAAGCCCGAATTTGACCGCGAGCATCGCGCATGTTTCCGAGTGCTGCGCGCCGTTGCCGCCGGTCACCACTTCGAGCGCGCCGCCACCGGCCGCGACGAAATCGGCCAGCAGCTGTCTGCGGGCGCCCGCCGACAAGGCGTAGCGTACCGGGTGGGCCAGGGATGCGATGCCCCCGGCGTCGCGAATCCAGGCGACGACTTCCGCGAGCGCGGGCCACTCGGCGGCGAAATGCGCCGCACGGCCGGCGCCCAAATATTTGCGGAACGCGTCGTCCGCACGGCTGACGTGTCCACCCGCCAGCAACGCCTCCGCAAGGTGCGAGCGAGTCGGTAACCCCGGATTCGCCTCGACTGCGGCGAGCAGCGCAGCGCCGGGCAACCCCAGTTTGCTCAAGGCGGAGCAAATCCGGCGCATTCGAACCCGCCGCCGGTCCGCCTGCGTAGCCAGCATGCCTTGCAGGCGCGCCGATCCGGGATCTATCCACAAGCCCAAGACATGGATGGACTGCGAGCGCCACGAGGCCGAGAGCTCAACACCCGGCACGAGCCGTATCCTCGCGCGTGCGGCGGCTTGCTGAGCCTCTTCGAGCCCCGCGATCGTGTCGTGGTCGGTGAGCGCCAGCACGTCGACGCCGGCCGCGGTCGCGCGCTGCACCAACTCGGCGGGCGCCAGAGAGCCATCGGAGCAGATGGAATGGGTATGCAAGTCGACAGTGGCGCCGTCGGTCACGTGGGAGCACCCGCGAGCCCGACCGCTTCGAGGCGCCGGCCCGCCAGTACGATGAAGCCCTGTGCTCTCTCGAAGCCGTCGCTCGTGTAGTCGAACGTATAGGTACGCAGCAAACGCCGCCTGCCGCGCGAGTCGCGACTGAGCCGAAAGCCCGCAAAAGCCACGGTATCGTCCAAGAACTGTACGACGGCTCGCGAGCAGGTTTCCCTGGCGATGCGGTTCGCGACTTCGCGCGCATCGAGCGAGTGCTGCCATACCGCGTAGGCTACTCCTAAGATGCCGGCCCCCAAACCCAGGAACAGAAGATCACCATTCATGGGCAAAGCTTACCCTGGAATTCCGTCGAACACGCCCCATAGATGCACAATGAATCAACGCTTGAGGGCTCACATGACGAATGACATACAGCCGGACCTGGCCGTGCGCGTCGACCCGAATGACATGGTGCAATACGTTCATGACCTCATGACGGCGCCGCAATTCGCCCGGCGCCAATGGGGCGCGGATACGCCGCTGGCGCGCGCTGCGCACCTGCGCTGGAGCGCGCTCAACCGTGCCTTTGGCGATGCGCGGGTCAGCACCTGGACGACATCGAAGAAGCGTGACCAAATCCACATACCGGCAGCGCTCATTGGAGCCGCGGGGGTGGCCCGGCTGACGGTGGCCGAGGAAGAGGTTGTGTTCGATATACCCGCGCTGCTCGATGCGACGCTGCAATTGTGCGAGCCCGTGGGGCATGCTTAGGAGCCTGTCTGACTATGGCTCCTAGAGCACACGCCTAGCGCGGCAGAACGCTGGGGTGGCTGAACGCGAGAAAATCGCCGTTAATCAAGCTTTCGCGGCAGTTGTAGCGCAGACGATGGCCGTCCATGCGCGTGACGTGACCGCCGGCGGCCTCGAGCAGCGCCTGACCGGCCGCGGTATCCCACTCGGAGGTCGGCCCCAGGCGCGGATACAGCTCAGCCTTGCCTTCGGCGATTAGGCAGAATTTGAGCGAGCTGCCGACTCCGGTCATCACATGGGGCCCCAGCCGCGCCAAATAAGCGGCGGTCTGCGGGCTCAAGTGCGAGCGGCTGCCGACCACACGGATCGGCACCGTGGGGGGTGCAACCCGTATCCGGGAGGGCGCGGCGCCTTGATGCAGGCTGAATGCGCCCACGCCTGCCGCACCCCAGAAGAGGAGTCCCTGGGCGGGAGCGGCGACCAACCCAAGCACCGGTTCATGCTCGACGATGAGGGCGATA
>Ga0181521_10005417_pt1 | contig 14204 bp, 17 predicted proteins | sample PEATcosm2014_Bin_32_FD_119764 | JGI IMG/M metagenome (GOLD analysis project Ga0181521, IMG submission 119764) | Peatland microbial communities from MTU Mesocosm Facility, Houghton, MI, USA - PEATcosm2014_Bin02_60_metaG | ecosystem: Environmental > Terrestrial > Soil > Wetlands > Peat | place...
AAAGGTCAGCGCGGCGGTTTTGCATTCCTTCTCGGTGTTGTTGGCCTCGCGGCCGGCCAGCACCAGGCTGGCAGCCATGCGCTTGACGTCCCATTCCCAAGGCCCACGAATCGTCTCGTCAAAGTCGTCAATGCCGAAGATAAGCCGTCCGTCTGGCCCCTCAAAGGCCCCCAGGTTTTGAACGTGCGCATCGCCACAAAGCTGCGCATAAATGCCGCTGCTTGGGAGCATCGAGAGATCGGAAGCCATGATGAGAACAGCGCCCCTATAGAACCCAAAGGGCGAAGCGGCCATACGCGCGGCCTTGATAGGTAGCAGGTTGGCGAGGCGCCCGCGCTCAGACGCCCGCAGCAACTCCAGGATGGACATCTTTCGGTGCTTGGGGTCCCAGTCTGCGTGGCTGACCCGGCCGACTTTTTGGCGTAACGACTGGCCGTATTTCCGTCGCTCTTCGCGAGCTGCCATCCTGCGAGCGCGGTCGCGCATAGGAGAGAACAGGATACCCCAAATGACGAGGAAGAAAGGGTGCGAAACGAGAGCCTGACACGCGGGCAGCGGCTTCGTACTCAACAGCGATAACATCACACAAGTCTGTCGTAAAGATCGCAATTCCACACTGTCGAGGGAGGTGGAGTGTGGCTGCTGCGAAAGCGATGGATCTAAACCGCAATTTCCGGCGACGCGCCGAGGCCGCTGAAGTAGATCAGGCGAGTCGGTTCAGTTGTCGGAGTTCCAACGTTCCACTGACAGTCCGGACCTGCAGGAACGAAATTGGGTTCACTGCAGTTCAGATCGGTAGAAATGGCGACGCTCGAACAAGGAAACGGGCAGTTCAAATACCCGAGTCTCACTTCCTTCGAATACGAAGTCCTTCCCGCACTCTGGCACCGGACAGGTGGCGCTGAGCCTATCCTTATTGTGGGTGCCTCCAGTGGTTCTCCGCTGAACGACAACCCAAGCCCCACAGCTGGGACATGTCACGCACGAGCACACAATCCGATCCGCCACTCGACAATTATAGGGCGACCAAGAGCGGGCTGGCAGCCCAGGCCTCGGTTGTCGTTTCCCGAGGGAACCTGGCACATACTCGGCTCACAGGACTCGGATGAGAGCCAGCAAATTGAGACCCTTCCCGACAAGTCGACCTTGCTCACTTTGAGGGAGAGCAACCCGCAACGCGGCCGCTCTCCGGTCTCCGCGGTGGATCAACTCCGCGACTCTTATTGCGACGAGCTGGCTTTCTGATTCTTAACCTGCAGATTATTCACGACCTGTGTCACGTTGGGCACTCCAGTTGCCACCTTCTCGGCGAGTGCGCGCTTGTTTTCCGAGTTCACTTCTCCGGTTAGCGTGACTACGCCGTTCTTCACTTCGTATTTCACGCTCTTGTGCAACTTGTTCTGGATCAGCGCAGCGTCCAGATTCTTCTCGATGCCTTGGTCCAGGTCGGAGTTCACGGCCTTTGCTTCTTTTTCTGCGCCCACGGGAATCACGGCAATTTGATCTGCGACAACCTGGACGCCCGCCAGAGACTTTGCAAGCGATTCCGCTTGTGACTTGTCGTTCTCGCTGGCGACTTGTCCCCCGAGGGTCACGATGCCCTTGTCGCGATCCTGACTGACGGTGACGTCTTTGAAGCCTGCTTGATCGAGCGATTTGCGAATACTGTCGGAAACATCAGGTGACTTCGTGGCGGTCTGCGAGCATCCGGCCAGAATCCCGAGAGCGAGCAGCGCCAACATGGCAAATGACAATCTGAGCTTTTTCATATTCCTCCTTATTATGAATTCGAGATGGAATCTCAAACCGGCGATGAAGGCGCGGCTAGCGAGTGTTGCCTTTGTATCCGGCGTGTTCACCCCAGCAGCCTTGAAACTAAAATCACTTTCACGTTGATCAGGACGGCTCGAGGTGAATCGAACCGTCCTGAGCCCTCCATTTCACCAGTTCCAAATCCACCGCAGCCTAAGCGTGTTTCTTCTGCGGTTGATCGTGTTTTTCCGGTTCCGACTGCGGAACTTTGGGCTGTGCGATCGGGACCACCGGTTTCTGTTGCACTGGCTGATTCGGCTGGATTACCGGTTTCTGCTCCGGAGGAGCGGGCTTCTGCGGATCGCTATGTTGCGGATTACGATTTTCTTGATCTGACATTCTATTTCTCCTTTGCTGGTACTGCTGTTGTTGGTAATTGGGGAGTTGTTGCAATCCTATTGACGCTGATTCGAACGTTTACCAGGGGCAGCCGCGCGGGCTCTGCCCTGCAAGTAGCACGATCTCCATAAACGTCTCCTCCGCCGTCATGCGTCAAACGAAGGCGAAGAAGTCGATCCGCATCCGTGCAATTGTGCGATCGCGGGTAACAACTGGCTGGCTAGACGATCCTTGGCTATGAAGACGTCAACGAGGTTCAGAGTCTGCTCTGGGACATCCACTGCTCCGGTGAGCAAGATGATTGGCGCCTGCGGCTTGAGCCGCCTCATTGCGATTGCAACCTCTTGCCCGTTCATTTCGGGCATGAAGTAATCCAGGATTACAACGTCAACCGAGTGCTTGGAGGCCAGTTCCAATCCCTTGCCACCGCTTGCAGCGGTCAGAACGGTATAGCCGAAACTTTCGAGAAACGATTTCTCGCATTCCAGCACCTCCTCGTCATCGTCGATGCAAAGGACGACTGCGCTTTGAAGTGCCTGAGAAACCGCCGTGGGCATGGTTCACCTTCAAAACAATTTTCAACACTTCGGCTCAGGAAACTGTTCAAAATTGCTCAACCGCGCTCTTTGCAAACCCTACCTCCTGTGCTCATTTGCGAGCACACACATGTGAATCTCATCCAACGTTTACGGGAGAACTGCTTCGCGTGGGATAAGAGAACAAACGATGGGACTGTACCGCCGCTTGAACACGCAGAGTCCCTGAATGACAAACGGCGGCAATCCCAAGTCTACAAGTTCTACTTCTGCTCGTGCTCTTTCTCTCTGGCCTCAGCTTTTGCGCCGCGAACTTCCGCAAGAAACGGCTGGGCTTCGGCTGGAACCGGCACTTCGCCCAACAGCAACGCCCGCGTTGTGACGTCTCCGTACATCGCGTGCCGGGAATCACTGTCTTGGCGGAGCGATGCACCTGTTAGCGTGAGTCCGGCGAACGCACCCTTGGCACGGGAGTAGGTCAGGATCTCCGTATCCATCTTCCAATCAGTACCGGCTGTGGCATGCCGTCCAACTGGACCCGCTGCTGCGGAAGCGTCCCCTCCAACCTGGAAATTACTCTCGAGCAGCCTTTGCATCGCTTTGTCATTCTGAAAGATCATTACTACGTCCACAGCTTCCACACCGATCTGCAGGCCCCAGCTTCCGCCCGAAATCGTGATGAATGCCGGCGCGCTCCAGCCACTCGCCGTGCGGCAGGTGGCTACGCCTTTGCCTCCTTCAGCTCCGAAGACAAAACCGCCTTTGACCATGTGCGGTACAACCGCCACGCACTTTGCATGCTCCAGCACTTCTTCCGGGATTCCCTTGTCCGGCATCCCCATAATTTCGTGCATCACACTGGTGGCGTTGTTCAGCCGTTCGGTGGCATCTTCCCGCGCCGAGCCCGCCCAGCACAACGTGCCAAGACCCAACATCGCAAGTACGAACATTACTTTTTTCAATGGAATCCTCGTTTCTGTTGCCTCTGCGCCGCAGCTCTTGCTTGCTTAGTGCTGTGTGTACAGTCGCACACAATTCCAGGTAGAAATTCTGGCGCACCAGGTCGATTCCGACCTTAGCAACTCAGGATTCAAAAGGTCTGAGCAATAAAGCTCACTTGCCAGGTACTGTCGAAAGCTTGTCGGGGAAAAATTCAGCCTGTCCTACACGAGTTCCAGTGTGAATCGTGCGCCGCTTTTCGGGATGAGGCCGAGGCCCAATTCAGAGGTGGCGGCAATCAGCGCTTTGCGGAGGCCAAGGAAAAGTATAAAAACCAGCGTGCCTCGATCCTTGGTTGTGGGGGTTTCTACGCCACCGATCTAGGGCCAGACGTGCCCTGGCACATTACCGGCTACTATCCGGTTAGGCGTAAACTATCCGATATTGTTGAGAATCTGTAATGCGAGGAGAGTCTGAGACATGGCCGGAACACACAAAATCACCGAGCTGGTAGGAACATCGCCCGTAAGCTTTGCTGAAGCGACGAAGGCCGCTGTCGCCGAAGCGGCGAACACAATCCGCCACATGGAGTGGTTTGAGGTCGCGGAAGAGAGCGGCAGGATTAAAGACGGCAAAGTCGAGGAGTTTCAGGTCAGGTTGAAAATCGGGTTCAAGATTGAGCGGTAAATCGTGGCTGTCGCGGCCGCGCTAGGCATGGGCTATCGAGAACGCTTCGGCCATGCCCGCGAAAGTCTGTCCTTAAGCCCGCAGGAAGTCTGCCACAGTGAACCGTAAAGAATTTAGCTTCTACTCAACTCTTGGCTTTGGGACGAGTTCCACCGGCATGTGGCTCAGCTTGGCATAAATGCGGCTCCGTCGCAGCAGAGGCCACCAATCGTAAAGATAGATCTGCATCGGTCGCCACATGGCGACCCATCCGGCAATCGTAAGGCTCTCCCGCACGACGGCAGCCCAAGTGCCCGCCTCATGACCTAACAACATCTTGCTGAGAATTAGACATGCAGCCAAGAACAGCAGCCCGATAAAAAGACTGGTGCGTCCTTGTCTCAGGAGCCGCTTGAACTCCAAGTCAGTAATTTGGGCACGGTGCGCAAAGTGGTTGTGGACGGCCGTCCTGATCAGTTCTTTGGGGTCTTCGGCCGGCCACTGGTCCAAGTAAATGCGCAATTTGAGCGGAGCGTTAGGGGAGAATTCTTGGGCCCAGCTTACGATGAATTCTTCCGCGTCGTCGTCGAGATCCTTTTCAATGAACGGAGAAGGGTCCATCGAATTGAAGAGCTGGTTCATGTCGCGCAGTTTCACACTTATGGTGTGCGGATGCCCCCGGTCCGTTGCGGCAGTGTGCAGGAATGAAAAATGCATACGAAGATCTCTACTATCTTCGGTCTACCATAGGAAGACAATCATTACCGCAGTTAACTGCACAGAAGTTGAACACGAACACCGATGCCCGGCTGGAGATGTCTATTCCAGCGACGCTTTGCCACATTCGGCGGACTCGCCGATGGCGCGAAGGCCCGTCATCGAATCAATGTGGATGCGGAAGAAGAGCGGAGTAATCAAGTCCTCGCCCAGTCTTAGCTGACGCTCACCCAATGCGTTTTGCCACCACCGGTAGCGCTTCCCTAACAGCCTCCGCGCATGTTCCCGCTCCGCGGTATATTGGGGCTCGGGCAATTCCTGGTAGCGACCATTGGCAATCACGCTCATCCACTGAGACTGGCTCGTGATTTCGTCAACTTCCAGACAGACTTTGGGATTTGCTCGCATCCATTCGGTCTTTTGCCCGAAGGTTGAGAGGACGTAAATATAGTCAGGCTCGTACACAAAATATATCGGCACCAAGTACGGCTGGTTATCGAACGAGCAGCCGAGTCTTCCGAGCGAAGCGCTTGCCAGAAATGCGCCACACTCTTTCTGGGTCATTTCATTGATTTCCATAGTCCCACTCCCATTCTATCCGACTGGCATTTACATCGCTCCGGGTTCGCAATTGAGCAGACTTCCTGAACCTGGCTCGTGATGACCTATTCCAGCGAAGCCACTCAAATATGAACTGCGAGCACAGGACAAGATCCTAGCTGTATTACCCGGTAAGTTGTGGAACCGAAGATTGCTGTGTCCAACGCACCGCGGCCCCGCGCCCCCATGATCACCAGATCAATTTGTGCTTCAAGTGCGAGCTGAATGATCTGCTGGTATGGCATGCCGATTTCTACCGACACCTTAACGATGCACCCCTTGCGCGTTTTGGGCACGATGGATTCCTCAAGCTGTTTTGCCATTTTCTCAGTTGCGCTTTCAAGGTCTGCCGAGCTCGGCACATCTTCCAGCACGTGCAGCAGCGTAAGTTCCGCGCCGTACTCCTTGGCCATCGAGACCGCGTACTCTGTAGCGCGATGAGCATGTTCTGAAAAATCCGTACAAAGAAGCATCTTTCTTAGGTGGACGGGCTCTGGGTCGTGCACGTAGCTTATGACATGATGTGCAGGCTTTCGTACCGCTAAGACCGGGCACCGTGCCCGTCGCAGTATGCTCTCCGTCACGGACCCCAGCATCAGCCGATCAATTCCTCGCAACCCGTGAGTTCCCATCACGATCAGATTCACTGCCTGCGCTTCGGCCAGAGAGAGGATCAGATCTGTCGCCCAGCCATCCTGCACGAAGCATTGAGGCCGAATCTCGGTCCGCGCGTGGCGTGTCACAAATTGCTGGAGCTTCTCCTCAGCGTCGGCACGGAGTTGCCGACAACCCTTTTCATAAGATTCTGTATTACTGCCATAAGCTGCGAAACTGCCATGAAGAGGATACAAAACGTGCTGCAAGAACAACTTCGCTTTGTAGTGCCATGCTATTGACTGCGCGTACTCGTATGCGTTAACTGAAAACTCTGAAAAATCGACGGGGCAAAGAATCGACGTAATTTGCGGCATACGGCAGCACCTCAAATGATCTCGTCAGCTTCAAAAGTCGTATCTTCCACCCTTACGAAATCGCCCTGACTTGATGGTCGCTAGCCAGCTGATCTTCGCGGGAAGGCCCCCGCGGTTTTGCTGCTGACACTCTGTGTTGTGTTCCGTGAAGACCGGCTTTTCTTTCCCGTGACTGGCAGTCTAGATACCCCCTATCTGCATTGCGCACTACGCGGCTTTGACTGCATCCGGAATATTCTTGCCAGGGCGTGCCTTCGGCAGCACTACTTCAAGCGTCCCGTTTTGCACTGTAGCTATTACTTCATCCGGATCGATCTCTTGCGAGAGATCAAGCATCCGAACGACCTCAAAGGAACTTGTCTCACTGTGAGCCTTCCGCTTTTCGTGATCACGAATCTGTTCCCGCTTTCCGGTGATGATGAGACGATGAGGCGCAACTCGCACTTCAATGTCCTTGTCGCTGAGACCCGGCACCTCAGCGCGGACGATCACTTGATCGTCAGCTTCGGTGATCTCCACCGGCATCGCGTTCAGCAACTCGGACTCTGCACGGAACCAATCTTCCAAATCCTGGCCATCCTGACGTCCGCGGCTCTCGAACAATTCGTAAGCACGGCGGGCAAGGGTGTCGTATACCTGTTGCATCCGCTGAGAAAATGGGGCACCGCTCATTAACTTAAGGACTGCAGGGTGTTTTGCGCTTTGAGATTTCGACGTGGGTTCAGTGGTCATTGTCTTCGCTCCTTTTCAAAGAAATATTTCTAAGTCTGGTCATACCCAATCGCGTCGCGGCGAATAGAGCCCTTTAGGCCGCCGCGCCGCTACGCTGACATTGTTGGTCAGAACGTTGTGGGTGCGTTACTCGGTCGATGATCGGCACCAGCCGTTCCGGCAGTTCGCTCTTCATCACATACTCATCCACCAACCACAGAATTCGCTCCGGCATCTCGGAGTACGCTGATAGCAGGATGATCGGCAGGCTGGGAAACCGTCGCTTGATATGGCAGGCTACGGCCTCCGCGTCCATGCCTTCGTGTTTGTACTCTAGTAGGACCGCGGAGGCGGACGTCTCCTCTAACATCTTCATCGCGGTGGAGCCGCTCGACGCGGTTTTGACGCAATAACCACGAGATTCTAAAGTCGCTTTGCGAAACTCGAGCGCTTGTGGACGGTCGTCGATGCACAGCACAATGGGGGAGTCCATGGCCACCATCTCCGCTGGATATCTGAATTTGGCTCGACGTTGCTGACGGGAATAAGACGCGAGAGACAACAAACCCAGATGACCTGAGCGAGTGGAGATACACTTCAACCATCACAAATTTAAGCAAGCACAGAACGTCTGTCTGGTCAAAATTGAACACCGCAATAATGTCAGACGGGCATTGCTCGCCGCCGCGCCCGTGTCGGGACCTCTCAATAGAACAGCAACGAGAGCGTTCTCCGGTAGCGTTGACTTGAAGATGTTCGGCAGCCTAGGCACCAACGCCCAACACGACGAAACACACAGCTGCCGATGTGAAGAAGGCACTCTCCAGCGATCCGAAGGACAGCGATGCTCTGGTGCTGGTCTGATCCAACGCCGGTAGCACCTTCCGTGTCTTGCATCCCACGCAAGGCTAGGTGCGAACGTCCAGTTTGAGGCGCGGGTATCCGCTCGCGCCTCAGCTTTCTTCCCACGCTGCTCTGGAGGGATTCGGAGCGGCAACCAAGACCTCTTTCAGCGATTTGCTATGGTCGGAGGGAGCCGTTCCGGTTGACCCAGCCGCCTCTAAAGAAGCGATGATGCACCATGCTTTGGGCAAGCAGAAAAAAGATCACTGCTAAGACGATTACAAAGATAATCTTTCCAATTCCGAACGAGGGTGGTTTTTCTTGCACAGGGGTCTTATTCAGATCAGTTGTCATCAGAGTTGCGTCTCCGCCCGGTCAGTGCCTGCCATGGGACCGCCATTCTTATGATCGGTCATTTCCCGTGTCGCCGTTCAAACTGTATCGTTCCCCCAGGCGGCGTTCAGAGGTCAGCTTGCAGCCCCTATGATTAGGCTGTGGTTCGTTCTGAGCCAGACTTGACATGGAGGCCGTACGGGAAATCGCCGATGCCGTCAAAGAGAGATCAATGAGCGGCCAGGAGGCATCTCCGTGTTCATCGTGTAACGGCAAGAAAGAGGAGTCTGTACCATTTTGAACACCTACACGCGAATCTCTGAGGAGTGCGCTGGCTGTACCTCGCGTGCTTCGTCCTGATTTTTCCCTTGCGGCTTCAAAGTTCCAGGCGAGGGGCCCGGAAACTCCTTACGCAAACTGCATGGGATTGGCTGACGCGAGAGTGTGCACTCTTGCTCAGAACAGCGCCTACACCGCTGCTAAGGTCGAATCACAGAGAATCCGGAGGGCAAAGACAATGTTACAGAATGCGAACCATTTCAAAGGCCTTGTGATTCAGGCCAGGGATGGAGAGATTGGAACGGTAGATCAACTGTATTTTGACGACGAGTCTTGGGCCATCCGCTACCTCACCGTCGAAACCGGCGGCTGGCTTGGCGGCCGGCGAGTGCTGATCTCGCCAATTTCCGTCGTCCACACCGACTGGCAAGCCAAACGATTGGATGTATCGCTAACGAAAAAGCAAGTGGAGCATAGCCCCGATATCGATACGCACAAACCCGTCTCGCGGCAGCACGAGGCAGCGTACCTCGGGTATTACGGATATCCCAATTACTGGGGCGGAACCTTTTTGTGGGGACCGGGCTATTACCCGTCGGGATTGGCTACTGAAGTCGCTGTTTCGAAAGAGACCCAAGCGTTGGAAAGAATCCAGAAAGAGTCGGCGGATTCACATCTGCGCAGTACTGCAGCCGTGACTGGCTATCACATCGAGGCTATGGATGGCGAAATCGGCCATGTGGCAGGATTTTTCATGGACGATGAGACCTGGGCTATTCGCTACATTGAGGTGGCAACGCGCAATTGGTGGCCGGGCAAGAAGGTACTGGTTTCACCCGCGTGGATTCAAAAGGTAAGTTGGGTGGATTCCAGGGTTTATGTCGGCCTCTACCGGGATGCGATCCAGACGGCACCCCTCTTCGTCGATTCCGTGCCGCTCACTCGTGAATATGAAGACCGGCTCTACCGTCATTATGGCCGGCCCCCTTATTGGGTGCACGAAGATGAACACAAGCCTGTTTTCTCCCTAAGCGGCGCTTAAGTAGGGCATGGGCATCCGTAAAACGGCTGCCCATGATTTTCGCTTGTAGCGCAGCGTCCCATCGCAACTTTGAACGTTCCTTCTGGAGACCAGCATGATGAACAATACCGAACACCTGCATCCGATGGGCGTGACTCATCATAGCCATGGCCAGACTCCTTACTGGAGGCGTGCGCATCATGATTGGCGCTTCTGGTTCGGCCTTATCGCCATTCTTGTGGCCATCGCTGTCTACGTCGGAACCAATGACTTGTCGATGGTTCCTTCTGGCCGTCAGAAGCAGATGCCGGCTGGTAGCCGAGTTCCATGAACTTCGTAAACGAGACGTTTGAGCTTGGCAACTGCGCCTTAGACGCTCATGCGCTCATGGTGCATAACGGCTTAGCGGCAATGTATGAGCGTAAGAAACATCCTTGATCAAACAATTAGGTAGGAGATCAGCATGCAGATCCAAGTCAATACAGACCATACAATCGAAGGTCACGAGGCGCTGGCCGCTCGGATCAGGGGCGTCGTGGGGAGTGCCCTGAGCCGAATGAGCGATCACATCACGCGGGTGGAAGTCCACCTGACCGACGAACGTGGCCCTAAGAGCGGCAAGAACGACAAACGTTGCATGATGGAGGCGCGCCTCGAAGGCCGCCAGCCCATCGCGGTCACCGACGAAGCGGCGACTCTGGACCTGGCCGTCGACGGCGCCGCAGATAAATTAGCTAAGTTGATCGAGCATACCCTCGGCAAATTGCACGATCAACGGACGCACAGGACTGAGTCACTTCGTCAGGAGCCGACATTCTCAGATCAGTCATGATCGACACCACCTTAAGCCTGGCTGTCGACGACAGGGAAGGAGCATTGAACCAAGCCCTTCTGTATCCTCTGCGGTTCGAACCGATCTATCAGTATCGGCTGTGGGGCGGACGGCATTTAGCCAACTTTCTCACGGCACCGCTGCCGAGCGGCCCCATCGGGGAGGCTTGGCTATTCAGCGACCGCAATGACCATCAGAGCCGCGTCGCCGATGGACCCCTCAAGGGACAGACCATCGGTCAATTGCTTGAGCAGTTTCCACGGCAATTACTGGGAAAGCTGGCGGGACGTTTCTGCCGATTCCCACTGTTGCTAAAGTTTCTCGATGCACATGAAATGCTCTCGGTCCAAGTGCATCCCACGAACGCAAATAGGAATCTTTTGCCACCGGGCGATACGGCAAAGACCGAAGCATGGGTCGTGCTGGAAGCCGCGACACAAAGCCGCATCTATGCGGGCCTGAAGCCAGGTACAACTGCTGTCGATCTGGGGAAGGCACTCGCGAACGGCACGGTGGCGGACCACCTCGCATGGCTAACTCCGAAGCTCGGCGATGCTGTTTTCCTACGGGCTGGGACGGTTCACTCTCTGGGCGGTGACGTCGTGGTGTTCGAGGTTCAGCAGAACAGCGACACGACGTTTCGCCTGTACGACTGGGACCACGTGGACGCGAAGACGGCCAAACCGCGAGCACTCCAGGTGGATCAGGCGATGGCATGCATTGATTTTGAGGAAGGGGCAGTCGGTCGGGTGACACCAGTAGTGGAAGCAACAACGCCGGTGGAACGCGAGAAACTCTTCCATTGTGAACATTTCTGGTTGTGGCGCCTGCGCGGAGAATCGCCGTTTTCCGTCGGCGCTGCCAATGTGCCGCGCGTGCTGGTATGCATTGAGGGCGCGGGGCAAGTCGAGCACGGAGGCGTCACGTATAACGTCGCAAAAGGCGACGTCTTCCTCTTGCCTGCGGTGGTCGGGGCGTGTACTTTTCGGCCACATGGTGCAGTGAACGTGTTGGAAATTGCAATACCGGATTGAGATCGCAAGAATTCAGAGGCCGGAATCAAGTGAAAAAACTAATTGTGTTTGATCTGGACGGGACCATCGCCGAAAGTAAATCGGCTGTTGATCCAGAAATGTCAGAACTCCTGCACGACCTTCTCGGCATTGTCAAAGTGGCCGTCATTTCCGGAGGCGGTTGGCCGCAGTTTGAAAAGCAAGTTGTCTCCGAACTTCCTCATGACGAACGCCTGAGGGAGCTATCCCTGCTCCCCACCTGTGGAACAAAGTTCTACCAATACTCAGGGGAGTGGAAAAAACTTTATGAAGAAGATTTCACCAGGGGTGAACGCGAGAAGATATTCAGTTCTCTCAAACAAGCGCTGCGAGAAGCTGGTTACAAAGTCGCAAAGGTCTGGGGAGAAGTCATCGAAGACCGGGGAAGCCAGATAACATTTTCCGCGTTAGGTCAGCAGGCGCCGTTAGAAGAAAAAAACAAGTGGGACCCCGATTACACCAAGCGAAAGAAGATCAAAGCGATTCTTGACAACATTATTCCCCAGTTTTCTGTCCGAATCGGCGGCTCGACGTCGATTGATATCACGAAACCTGGCATTGACAAGGCGTACGGAATCGGAAAATTGCGGGACCTCCTGCACGTTTCATTGAAAGACATGATTTATATCGGCGATGCCTTGTTCGTGGGAGGGAATGACTATCCCGCCGAAAAAGCAGGTGTGGATTCTATCCCCGTTAAGGGTCCCGATGAGACGAAGCGGGTTATACAAGCGATCATCGCTTGCTTGGCAGATCGCGATCAAGCGGCGTGACTTTTTGAGGGGATTGATGAGTGGATTTAAGCTACAGCGCCTAGGAATGTTGATGGAGCCGCAGCCGGGAAATCCCCAGGAGGTCGAAGGCGTCCTGAATCCGGCGGCCGCTCGTGGCGCTGACGGTGAGCTCTATCTCTTCCCGCGGCTGGTTGCGCGGGGGAATTACTCGCGTATCGGTATTGCACGCGTGCGGTTCAATGAAGCTGGCGATCCGGCAGGCGTCGAGCGCCTCGGCATCGCACTGGAGCCGGAAGCCGATTATGAGCGGCAGCTCGACGGCAGCGGTGGCTGCGAGGATCCCCGCATCACGTTCGTGGAACCGCTTCAGCGCTACATAATGACTTACACGGCATTTTCGTCCCGTGGCCCACGGATCGCCCTGGCAATCTCGCAGGATTTGTTTCATTGGAAGCGACTAGGGCTCGCGACCTTTGCTGCGTTTCAAGGCATCGATTTCGTTCACGTGGACAACAAGGATGCCAGCCTCTTCCCCGTCGCCATTCCCAATCACGCCGGGAAAATGCAGATGGCCATCCTCCATCGACCGCTTTTCCCCGGCACTCGTCCCGAAGAAACCGCGTGCCAGACCGCATCGCGGGTGGTGGACCTTGATCATGAAAGCATCTGGATTTCCTACTGTCCGATGGCCTTGGACGGCCTCGAACCTGGTCGCCTCGGCCTGTTTAATTCGCATCATCGGCTGGCCGCCCCAGTATCGCCCTGGGAGCGGCTCAAAATCGGCGGAGGCACTCCACCCATCTTGACGCGGCACGGCTGGCTGATCGTCTATCACGGCGTCAGCGAAATCGAAAAAGCGAGCAACGACGGACACCAACTGTGCTACTCGGCCGGCGTGATGGTGCTCTCGAAAGAGCATCCACAAGTGATTCGCTATCGTTCGGCAGAACCGGTGTTGACGCCGGTGCTGCCGCAGGAATGTCACGGAACCGTCGCTCACGTTGTGTTCCCTACCGGCATCGACCGGCGCGATGATCTCGGTTTACCGGACCGCTTCGACGTCTATTACGGGATGGCCGACAACCGGATCGGCGTGGCACGCCTTGACGTGCCGGATGTCTTGCCGCTGGGAGGCGTCGCCGACCCGCCGGAAGCAAAGGTGTAACGCGATTACTTCTTTTCACGGACGAATCTCCGTTGCTTTACTTCTGGGCAAGCCAGTCCCGCGCCTCAGCGGCACGGATGTGATCGAAGTAGCGGACTTTCGCCGTAGTGAATGGCTTGCAGAATGCCGCCATCCCTTTTTCCCACTTAGTTTCGCCAGTGATCGCCAACCGTTCGATGTCATTGAAGTGTTTCGCGTCGAACTTGATGTCCTCCCACAGCGCACTCCCTGTCCAACCATGGAAGTCATGCAATTCCACAAGCATGAGGAGCCTGCCGTGCAGTTTGACCAGCCGCTCCACCGCGGGCAAAAACGTCTCGTAGTCTTTCTTAACCAGCTTGCCGGTCAGATGCACTTCGAGGAGCCTGCCGTTATCGAGTTCTTTCAGTTCCACTGACATTGCGCGTGCCCTTTCTTGGTTTCTTGATTGCTAATTGTCCGTAGTCCAAACGGCGCCATCCAGACGAGCAAAGAAGGCCCCTTCCGTTTTGCTCAAGAATGGCCCGGACGATCACTTATGTGGGAGGCTTGGATATCGTTCGATACGTTGCATATTAGATCCTTCAGGCGCGGCGCCCACGTCCCGTCAGCGCCTCGAAGCCTGAGATCACGTCGAACAGCTCTTCGTCGATGGATTCCTGTCGAACACGGCGG
>Ga0181521_10005420_pt1 | contig 14201 bp, 9 predicted proteins | sample PEATcosm2014_Bin_32_FD_119764 | JGI IMG/M metagenome (GOLD analysis project Ga0181521, IMG submission 119764) | Peatland microbial communities from MTU Mesocosm Facility, Houghton, MI, USA - PEATcosm2014_Bin02_60_metaG | ecosystem: Environmental > Terrestrial > Soil > Wetlands > Peat | place...
AAGGTCAGGTCCATGCGAGCATACGCGTCTGAGCCGTGCAGCGTAACCTGCTGGCCGAGCTTCCATCCGTACTTGTCCATCAGCGCGCGCCCGACCGACGCGGCCCGCCGATCATGGGCCATCGTAACCATCACGTTCGCGGTGAGCCCATAGTCGGGAAACACCTGGTTGATCTCGGGACCGACCGCAGCGGCGTAAAGCGAATCGCGCGGATCCCGGTAGGTCGCGGGCCATCCTCTGATCGCCACGCAGGCGGCGCATCCGGGCATCCGGCGAATCTCGTCGCAGTAACGCGACGGCAGGTCATACCAGGGCGCGGTGCGATTGTTCACCACCAGGCGCAGCGTGGTGGAGGCGTCGCGGATGATGCGATCCATCGAGGCCGGGACCGAGATCAGCACGGTGAACAGGAAAGTCGCGGTCGCGATCACCACCATGGTAAGCGCGGTCCGCCTGAGATTGCGCCGCATATTGCGCTCGATCAATTTGAACAGCTTCATGCGATGCTCCAGTCGTGCTTCGCTTCGCGTGCACTCAGCCGGAGCGCAAGGAATCCAGCACGCCGATCCGCGCCGCCTGCGCGGCCGGCAGCAATCCTCCGATCGCACCGATCATCGCCGCGGCGATCAATCCCGAGACCAAGGCGCCCATCGTCAGCCGAAACGAAAAGATGAACTCGCCGACGTTCATCAGGCGGCTGTTGAGCCCGAGCGCCGTCGCCACCACCACCGCGAGGACTTCGCCGATCAACCCGCCCAGGGTCCCGATCGCGATACTCTCGATCACGAAGCTCAAAAGCACGTTGCGGCGGGTGAATCCGAGCGCGCGCAGCACACCGACCTCTTTGCCGCGCCGGGCCACCGCGGCGTACATTGTGTTCATGCCGCCGAAGGCCGCGCCGACCCCGAGCATGATCGCGATTATCAAGCCGAGTCCGCGCAACTGGTCCGCGAACTCGGATGCCTGCGAGTAAAACTCGGTCTCGGTCTCCGCATCGACCCGCAGCCGCGCGTCGTTGTCGAGCGCGTGCTTGAAGGCGTCCTCCATCCCCGGTTTCAGCACCACGTGGATCGAGGCGAAGCCACCGTTGGGATAGCCCATGTCCTGGCGCAGCACGTCGAGGTCGGTCCAAATCTCCGATTCGCGCGCGCTGTCGTGGTCCGAAAACGCTCCCACAACGGTCCACGTTCGGCGGCCGAAACGGACTTGCCCGCCCGGCCCCAGCTCGGGTACGCGCGCCAGCAGCTTGCGGCCGACGACCATTTCGCTGGCGCCCCGATTCGGCCATCGCCCGCTCACGATGCGCATGTTCCGATGCACGCGATAGGCCTCAGGATAGACGCCGCGCAAAAAAGTGAAGTTCAGATTGCGCCGGTCGGGCGTGGCGAAGAATCCCGTTACCGCCTCCGGCGAGGCCAGCGCGATGCTGCCCTCGGTAACGATCTCGGGCCGGCTGCGGACCAGCTCGTACTGCTCGTAGCTGATATAGCTGCCGGGCTCGGAGGTGATTCCGCGCGACAGCACGATCCAGTTGCCACGCTCGGCCGCGCCCATCACGGTGCCACGCAATCCCGCGATAAGTCCCGACAGGATCACGAGGATCATCACGACCAGCGCCACCCCCATCGCGGTCATCAGCGAGGTGGCCCGCCGCACCATCAGGCTTCTCAGGTTGTACCGAATAGGAATCATCGCCCGCCGGTTTCGCCATAAGGCGAAAGAAGCAAAGCTACCAGACGCTCAGTCCCGAATCGATTGCGGCGGACTGTGGGCGAGCCTACTTGCCCTGGCCGCTGAGGATGATCTGCTGTGGACTGCCAACCGCGTCGTCGGTGATCTGCAGCGTTCCTGCACGCGCGCCGGTGGTGGTGGGATCGAAAAACACGCTGACCGAGCAGTTGTGGTTGGCCGCGAGGCTCGTTCCGCAGGTCGTCGAGAAGGTGAAGTCGGTGGGACCGACAATGGCTATTGCCTGAATGCCCATTGGTATGGGGTTGTGGTTGCTAATCGTAACGGTCCGGGCGGAACTCGAGGTACCAACCTTCTGCGCAGGGAAACTAATCGACAGCGGACTGATCGTCACTTTGCCCTGTACGCCGGTGCCGCTGAGCGCAACGGTCTGAGGGCTGTTGGTGGCGCTGTCGACCATCACGAGCGTGGCCGAACGCAGACCGGCCGCCTGCGCCTGGAATCCCACCTTGACGGTGCATCCGGTGTTAGGCGCGAGAATCAAACCGCCCGAGCCGCAGGTGTTGCTCTGTACGCTGAAATCCGCCGCGCCGATGATTTGAGGGGCCTGCGTGATCCGCACGCCTCTGGACTGCTTGGAGTTTTTGGGGTCGGTCACACTCACCGCGACCGGAGCGAGGGCCTGGCCGTTGGAGCCGAACACGAGCGAGTTGCCGAACTTGACGGTCGATGGGCTGACCGTCAACGAGACCGGCGCGGGTGCGGGCGCGGGCATCGTGTAGACGCCGCGGCCGTACGTGCCCAGGAAGATGAGATTGTTGTCGTTCTCCTCGAGGTCGAAAACCGGCACCGGCGGATTCGTGCCCTGGTTGAACGGCGACCAGGTCGTGCCGCTGTCGGTACTTCGATAGACGCCGATATCGCTGCCCGCGTAGACGGTCGCACCGGTAACATCGGAACGCTCGACCATCACCTTCAGCACCGGGATGTCGGGTAACCCCGTCGGCGAGAAGAACGCGCCGTCGAGCATCGCCCACGAAGCGCCAAAGTTGGTTGTCCGGTACAGATGACCGACGCCGGTCGCGGCCCTGGAGCCCGAGAGACTCAGGTAGGCGATCGTCGGGTTGTTCGGGTCGACCGCGATTCCGGTGGCTTGGAGGTCCTGCAGGCTGTTTTCCACATTGGAAGTGAAGTTCTTCGTCACGTCGTTCCAGACCGCTCCGATTCCCAGATTGGCCTGGGTCGTGTTGAACACTTTGAACTTGGTATCGAATGGAGGCGCGTACGAAATCGCAAACGGCGCCGTGGCAGGATTGCTCTGATGGCCGTCCGTATTGCTGGCGATCGACAGAGCCCACGCCCTGGTGTGGTCGGAGCGCGCGAACTCGATATCCTGCAACGCGCACGTACCGTCGCGGCATCCGCCGGTCAGGTCCGTGCTTTCCTGCCGAGCCCACGTGAGCATCCCGTCGGTCGATTCGTAAATGAAATGCGACCCGAACAGCACACGCCGGGGCACGGCTGGATCGCCGGCCAGCGGCGGGTACAGGTTTGCGCCGGCATCACCGCCGAGGCTCATCGCGCCCTGGATCGATCTGGTCGGATCCGCTGAATCCCACGTAACGCCGCCGTCGGTCGATCGCGACAGCGACGCGCCCGCACTGGTGGTGGCGAACGTATGGTAGGCGAAATTGGGATTGGCGTGGTCGAACAGAGCGATGCCGACGTCGCCGGTATCTATCGAGGTCCATCCGGCCGGGATTGGCGAGAAGGCGGTGAACATCAGCAGACCGTTATCGCCGGAGCCCGCGAGCGCGAAGTTGTTGTTGATCGGATGGGGCGCGATCGAGCGGATTTGCACCGCCGCGAGAGTGTTGTTCAGCGACGTGAAAGCCGCCTTTCCGTTCGAGATTGTGTTGAGCGCGAACTTGAATGCGCCGCCGTCATTGCCGATGAATATCGTGTTGTTGTCCGCCGAATCGAACGCCAGCGCGTGCTGGTTGGAATGAGTGCCGCCGTTACCGGCGATGAAACTCCACGACCCGCCCGAGTTCGTGGACTCATAGAGCCCTACGCCGCCGAAGAAAACCGTGCTCCCGGTCGGGTCGAGCGGATCGGCCAGCAGCGTCTGATCGAAAGACGAGAGTGCCAGGTCGTGCGAATTGGTCCCGTCGAGCGTGACCAGGCTGGTCGGATTGACGAAGCTGGGCACCGTCTCGGCCGTCCAGGTGATAGCGCCGTCGGTCGATTTGAAGAACCCGCTGTACTCCGCGCCATCGGGAGCGCCGAGCATCACGTACACCGTGCCGCAGGCCTTGGTCCCGGCCGAGCAGGCAGTCGGTGCCCCGGTCGCGTGAGGTCCGACCGCGATACTCTCGCGCCCGATCTGACTCTGGTTGTGGCCGTGAGGAAAGCTGCAACTGGGCGCATCGTTGCTGAAGCACGCGCTCGCCCAGGTTATACCGCCGTCGCTGGAGGCGAATACGTCATCGGTCTCGAGCGCCACATAGACCTGGCCCGGATTGTTCGGGTCGATCACAACGTCGTCGGCCGGGCAGGGTTCGTTCGAGCCCGGCAGGGTGCATGCAAATTTATGCGGGGGCGGCGACGGCGTCACGGTGGGCATCGGCGTGGGCATCATGATGGGCGTCGGTGTGGGCGACGGCGTCGGCGACGAAGTCGCGAAATTCCCGCCCGCGTAATGAAACCAGGAGGCGCCGCCGTTGGTGGATCGGAACAGCCCGTTGGTGTTCGGCCCGGTGTTCTCCTGGAAATCCGGGTCGCCCCGGCCGGCGCTGAATCCAATCCCGGCCGCCGCGAAGACCGTGGGCCCCGGCGAATTCGGCACGATCGCCAGCCGGGAGAAGGCGGCATGGCCGAACACCCCCACGCCAAGCGACCGCCAACTGTTGCCGAGATTGGTCGATTTGAAGAGTCCCTGGCCGTAGTACGAGTCGGCGCTGTTGTTGGCCTCGCCGGTCGCCACATAGAGCGTGGAAGGCGTGGTGCTGGTGTCGACCGCGATCGCGCCGATCGCCTCGGTACCGATCCCGGAGGAAGGCACCAACGGGACGAGCGGCAGGAACGTCGCGCCGAGGTCAGCGCTCCGCCACACACCGCCATTGGCGGTGCCGACGAAGAGATTGGAGCTCTGCGGATCAAAGGCTACCGAGGTCACGCGGCCGGCCGCGCTGTAGAATCCTGCCGGCGTCGGCGTCGGAGTAGGCGCGATCGTCGTTGCCGTAGGCGCGATCAGAAGCCCGCCGAAATTCGCCTGCTCGTTCAGATGCTCCGGCCCGATAAACGTCCAGGCCGGGGTGGAAACGGCCGCCGACTTTCGGGCGATGTCGGCGCCGGTCGCGCTTGCGGAAACCAGTGAGGCGAGGTACCCGGCCAGCAGTAACAGACTGCCCGTCGCGATCAGGACCAGACCGCTGAATGGAGAAAGGCCGCCCCGCCCGATTTGTCGCATGTAGCCCTCCGGCTCCCGCGCTCATCGAGCCCGGTCCGCAAAGAGCCCCACCTGCTTCCATCTCTCACGCGAAGGCGACAGATGTCAAACCGCGGGTGCTGGCCTGGTTCGTGTTGCCTCGAACACGCTAGCGGTTTTCATTTGTCCCCTTCCGATGCCGGTGAGATGCGACATCATCCGACGGTTGACGCGGCCCGGTCAAATCGCGGGATGTTATCTAAGGAACCAAGCGCGCAGATAGTCCGGCAGCGAGAGTGTAAACGACCGCCGAATTCCGGGCGATGTCGGCGCCGGTCGCGCTTGCGGAAACCAGTGAGGCGGGGTACCCGGCCAGCAGTAACAGACTGCCCGTCGCGATCAGGATCAGACCGCTGAATGGGAAAAGGCCGCCCCGCCCGATTTGTCGCATGTAGCCCTCCGGCTCCCGCGCTCATCGAGCCCGGTTCGCAAAGGTCCCCACTGATCCCATCTCTCTCACGCGAAGGGCCAGGATGCCAAACCGCGCGGGAAACGCGGTGCGTTTGCCGAGTGACATCAGGAAAAACGGTGACTATGTTGATTGCCGTACCTCGGATGAATTCACCGCGCATATTGTCGTCAGTTCGCTCGTGGTGGCTGCGGACGCCTCTCGAGCGGAAATACAAAAGGCAACTCTCGCCGAGCTATTGGAAACGCTTCGCAACCCTTCAGACCGCCCGCTTTCGGCTCAGCCGGTGGTACTTCCGCACGGTGAGCAGGGTGCTCTCCGAGCGCGAACGCGCCGGCATCTTGCTGCAGATACTACGGAGCACCAGGAATACGCTGGTTATGAGCCTTATGCTGGTCGTGGCCACGGCGGCTGTGGACGCTTGGTCTCGGGGAAGAGGAGGCGAGATCAAAGGACTCCTGCGCCAGTTCCAAGCAATCGCTGCTACCACCTACGATGCCACTCTCGGCGGCATTCTTGGGGTTTCAGGTGTTTTCCTTGGCCTTTACTTCACCGCTGTCAGCGTCGTTGCCAGCACCGTGTATGCTCACGTGTCTCCGAACATCCGTCGAGTCTTAATGAACGAGCAGGTCGGAAACACTTACGTCGGGGGCATAGCAACCCTAGCCGCGGTAAGCACCATGTTGCTTTCGCTACACGCGGCTGGCTTCCCACCCGGAATCTGCGAGCTATCTCTGGTACTGGCGCTCGGCGTTCCCGCCCTATTGAGCTTCCCTGTGCTGGGCACGCGCGCTCTCAACTTTTTCGACCCCGTCCCCTTGGCCAGTTATATGAACCGCGAATTGGTCGCCCAAATAAGAAACGCAAGCCCCGTAGGCCTGGTCTGGCAGGACCCTTCTTTCCAAGCGCACTATCGGTCACGCGCCGAAATCGCATTGCGGTCCTACCGCCAGTTGATCGATATGATCGTCAGCGACGTGAAGGCTCCAGACGTCCTGGAACGGACCGCCGCGCAGGCACTAAACCTTTTAGAATGGTACGTCCTGAAAAAAACCGGGATCCCCAGCGATAGTCAGTGGTTCCAGAGAGAAGCTCACCACAAACGGTGGCTCACAGCCGGTTTCTCAGAAGCCTCTGTAGCGCTGCAGACGGGGACGCAACTACAGCCCGAGATGGTTCCCGATCCGGCATGGGTTGAAAAGGAACTCCGCGACGTCTTGGACAAGGCCTTAGCCGATCTTCGCATTCACGAGAACTTGGACGACGCCATAGCGCTGAGTGGCAAGATTGCTTCTGCAGTTGGACGGCTTTCCGCGGGCCTGGCGATCCCTGAAGCGTGCCTGCTGCTTTCCGTGCTCTCCAAAAATGTCGGGAATGATTCGCCCGTGGACGAAGGCTTCGCGGGGGACCAGCCACCGCGCGCACTCGTCGCAAATCTGGCTCTCAGCGAGACGCACGCGTTCGGCATAGTAGAACTTGTACTCGGGCTGCATAAGGGAGTCCCGAGGCTCAGTGCCGGGGCGCTGCACGACTGTGTCTCGCAAATTTCCTGGCGCAAACGCTCCAGCCTGTATGCTCACGACCTGCCTCGCCCGGTACTTGAGCAGCTCGAACGGCTCTGGCAGCGAGTTGATTTCGAAATAGCGGTCGAAGGCAACAGATTAAGTCCACTTTGGTACCTAGAACAGCTCGCCGCCATATCGTTCGCCAGATGTCTCTCGGATTCGCTCGAGCAGCTATTGAAGACAATCGAGACTGGCTTTGCCGATCCCGCCGCTAACTTGTTGCAACAGAAGCGCTCGCTTTCCGCCGCACAGGTGCTGGTAAGAGGGCTCGAAACCTGCATCAAATTCCGGTTTTTCCTGCCCGAGTACGAGAAACTCTACGACGGCCTCTCAACGCTTCAAAGGGTGAGAGATGTCCCATGGCCTTGCATAGATTGGAAGGCGTTGACCTCCCGGTGTGAGTTGGTGCGTAAGCAACTGGTCCTGGCACTAGCGCGCGCGTCTGCCACTTGGGCCGAGTTGCCGGTCTCACAATTTCTACCGGACTACTTCGGCCAGTATTACACGACCGTAGCGCAGGAGTGTTACGACGCGCTGGCTAGCGGCGACGGAGAATTGTTCCGCGAGGTATTCGCGTCATTGTTCTCAGCGGCATTCGCGGCGCAAGCTCGCAGTTTTAAAGAAATCCCCGAGGCAGACCCAAAGACCCGAATTCTCCTCGCGCTGGATCCGATAATTGACCTTCTGGAGGTATCGGGATACTCGATCATTTACTCGCAACTTGACGGTAAGGATTATGATGCCTGTGTTCGTGACAGCTGGGACAAGTATCTGTCCGGTTTGGGGGATCCTCGATCGATGATTTCGGCGCTAGTAGGGATACCTTCAGCGACCGCAGGTATTTTCAGAATACCCCCTAGGGATGTGGCCCGAACGGCTTGGAAGCAGGATCTTCAGCGTCGTCTGAGGGATCGAGGCCTTCTCGATGAGAGCGTCATGTATCCGCCCGGTCTCCGTGTAGAGGGTGGCCCTACGCACGCTAGCCCCATTGTCCGGGCGGTGGTGCGAGGAGGGCTGCTGGTTCGCGACGCCGGCGACGTGTTCCTAGTCTGCTATTTGGCGGAGCGGCCTGAGAGCGCCGGCATCGCGCTTTCGCCCCGATCACAAGGGTTCGCACGAGCCTTGGGTCAGGAGCGATTGGCAACGCCAGCGAAGTAGCTGCCATGAGACGTCGGCCGACCGGTGACTTGAAGTCGTCTCAGCGCACGGTCTTCTGCCCGCCGCCCGGAGGCGACCCGGCAGCCTCTCTCTACACCCATATGCTGATTGAGGATACATCCGTCGACATCATACCGATACCTGGATACACCTCTCGAGCATTTGAGATCAGCCTGCAACCGCAAGACGCGGCCGCCGAGTCCCTGATTGTGGCGGGGCTCAGCCGGGCAAACGGCAGTTATCGAGATGAGTTAGCTTCCGTGGCGTATGACTTTCTCAAAGAGTGTACATGGATTCTAATGGGTTCCGGTGAAGCCGCCTACGAGATTGCCTATTTGTCGGAGAGGGCTACCGCGCGAGACGTCGGGTTCGAGCTGGTTCGCGTTCAGTCGGGGACCTATCGATGGCATCGGGGGAGCTTGGTGCAAGTCGTGCCTGAGGACGTGGCGGAGAGTCGAGGTATTCCGCGGGAGATCCGCGTCGAAGCCGACCAAGCTCTTCACTTTGAGATCCCTGGCGGGATGAAACGCAGATATTTGGACATGATCGAAAGCTTGGAATTTATTGACAAAAACCCCTTTCCCAGGTTTGCGCTCGACAGAGGCGCTGCCGGGCTGGGCACGCCCTTCGACTCGTCGCTGCTGATCCGGACGCAAAAGATGGCCTTGGCCGACGCGACGCGGCTCGTTGGGTGGAACGCAAGGGGGACGTGGCAGGAAGACACTCTTGACTACTACTGGGTATGGCGGGAACTGGCCTTCGAATTGTTTAAGGCCGAACTCCGGAATCTCGTCCTGCTAAAGCTTAACGAGGGCCTGACAGTTGCCGGGCACCGGTTGGGCTTTTCTTCTCGACTTGAGATCAAAGGACTGCCGTCAGTGCAAGACGTGGAGCAGGCCAGAAAGCACCTCGCCAACGGCGACCTACCCTTCGGCGAAATCTTGAAGCCCTTCAGGTTCCTGTAGAAGATCGCCTATGAGCCTGCGGCGGCGTTGGGGTTAGAAAGACCGGCGTCTCGAACCTCAATGCAGCTACTGTGATCAAGGCGCTCGGCGGCGGAGGCGGTACCCCTCATTGCAGCGGCTTGCCCCATCTGTCTACGAAGGTGAGCTCGCCAGCGCCGCGCCGGATCAGTGGGCCGTGTCCGCGGCCGACCGGGTAGCCGATTGGAATCGCCGCAGCTCCGCGGGCAGTTGGCTGGAGCTACTCGCCCGCCTTGGCTGCCAATGTTTCCACTACTGCGATGCTCTGCAGCAACTCCTGCGGTACGCCGTGCCGCTCCTGCAAATACGCCGGGCTGTTGTAGGAAACCCAGACTTTTCCCTGGCCATCTTCCCAGATCAGAATCTTGAGCGGGAGATCGATGGCGATACTCGGAGCGGCCAGCATGACCGGAGTGCCGGCCTTGGGGCTGCCGAAGATCAACAGCTTGGTGGGACGCAATTTTAATCCCGCTTTTTCCGCTTCTCCGTTGTGGTCGACCAGCGCGAATATGGTGACCCCCTTCGCTTCCAGGATTCCCTTGAGTCTCTCCACCGTCTGGTCCACCGAGTGATTGCTGGGTATGTCAATGATCCCCTTGCCTTTAGTGAGTGTCATAGACATTTCCCTCCTGTTCCAAACTGCTAACGAGTGAAGCTTCGGACCGAAACGAGATAGATCGCCATTGCCAGTCCGACCAATGCCAGAAAGAAGGCGATCGCGACAGCCTGGGTCGAAGGTCGAGAGTGTGACGTTTCACCGAGATCCAACTGCCGGACCAATCGCAGATGGTGCCACCCGGCGAAAACATTCACGATGACTCCAACTGCGATAAGGGCTGTGCCGAACCACAAGGACACTCCGGATGACTGTTCTGAGGGAGCGCTTCGCATGGCCTGGAGTTGCTGCAGGAAAAGCCCGAAGCGCGCCACCACAAAACCGAAACCCATCAAGGCCAGGCCCGTGCGAATCCAAGCAAGAAGAGTGCGCTCAGCCGCCAAATAATCGCTGAGGCTGGCCTTCTGTCCAGCTCCTGCCGGCCTATCCATGCTGGTCCGCTCGCGCGCTCGGTCTACATCGTCTCAGTTGACGATGGGACGATACGAGAAGGCGAGACGTGATGCGATCCGCTCAGAGCGCCTTGCCCCACTTATCGACGAATGTCAGCTCGGCGGCGCCGCGCCGGATCAGTGGGCCGTGGCCGCGGCCGACCGGGTAGCCGATTGGAATCGCGGCGGCAGTTCCCCACGGCTCGGGAATCGACAGCAGCTCGCGGACTTGCGGCTCGCATTCGCAGAGCAGCGTGGTCAGCACGCAGCCCAAGCCTTCGGCGCGGCAGGCGAGCAGCAGATTTTCCACCGCCGGATAGACCGAGGCGCCGCCGACCACCGACACGCGGCCGAGCTTCGCGTCGGTGACCGCCATCTCCTGCGGGTTGAAGCAGAAGATTGCGATTACCGGCGTGGCGTGAAAATGCGCGGCGAGATAGTCGCCAGCGTCGATTGTGCGTTCGGTCCGCCGGCGCATCGCTTCGTCCGCGATCGCCGCGGTCATCTTGCGGTAGTACTTCGCGAAGTTCCCCCATCGCTCCGCATACAGCGCGCCGAGGCGCTGCTTGAGCGCGCTGTCCTTGACCGCGATTATCCGCCAGGGCTGGCGATTGCCGCCGGTCGGCGCCCAGGTCGCTGCTTCGAGCACGCGGCGCAGTACCGCGTCGGGGATCGGATCGGGCCGGAGCTTGCGCACCGCGCGCAGCGTGCTCATCGCTTCATAGATTCCGATTTCAGCCATCGATGCAGCTCCTTTCGCCTGGACCGTTCGATTGTCAGATGCTCCGCTACAGAAATGGGCCGGCGTCGCCGACGCCGAGATACAGCCGGCCGGTCTCCTCGAACATGGTCTGATTGACCATCCGATGCTGCGTGATCGTGTGCACGTCGCGGAAGCATCGTTGCAACGGACTCGTGGCTTGAACCGAGGAACCGCCGCCGGCGTCGTACATCAGATCGACCGCGCGCGCCGACTCCCACGCCGCGTTCGCGATCGCAAGCCGCAGGTCGCGGCGGCACTCGATCGACGGCGTGTCGCCGGCCGCGGCAGGCGCCCATGCGGCATCGATCGCGTCGAAGAGAAAACTGCGCGCCGAGCGGATCATCGCCTCAGCGTGCGCCACGTCGGCCTGCACTCTTGGCGATTGGGCGAGCGTCTGGCTCTCCCAGGTCGGTTTCTTTTTGGTCGCGAGCGTGACCAGCTCGCCGATAGCGCGCCGGGCGATTCCGAGCGCGACCGCGCCGATCCCGAGCGCGAGCATCCCGAACATCGGGAAGCGGCATAGCGGCGCATCGACGACCGGCGGCGTGACGCCGAGCGCGATCGCGCGCTCTTCGGGCACGAAGGCGTCCTTGACCTCAAAGTCGTGACTGCCGGTGCCGCGCAGGCCCGACGAGTACCAGGTGTCGAGAATCTCGGCCTGGTCGGCGGAAAATATCATCAGCCCGACCTGGGCGCCGCTGCCCAGCCGCCGCACGCTCTGACCGTCGATTACCAGCGCGCCGCCCGCGATCCAGTTGCAGTTCTGCGTGCCGCTGCCCCATTGCCATCGCCCGGTCACGCGATATCCGCCGGCCACCACAGTCGCCTTGCCGGTCGGCGCGACGGCGCCGCCGGTGATCACGCATGGATCGGTGCCGTAAATCTCGCGCGCCGCGTGCTCGGGAAGAAAGCCGGCCAGAATCGCGGTGACCGCGCCGATCATCAGACACCATCCCGCTGATCCGTCCGCGCGCGCGATCTCTTCGATCACGCGAACGCATTCGATCGGATGGCACTCCGCGCCGCCGTAGACACGGGGAATCACGATCCGGAACAGGCCGGCTTCGGCGAGCTTGCGCGCCAAATCCGCGGGCATCCGCCGCGCGGATTCGATCTCAGCGGCGCGCGCCTCAACCTCGGGCGCGAGCGCTTTCGCTTTATCGAGTTCCGCAAATGCGCCGATCCGCATGGCGCATTTACAGCACGCTTAGGGGCTCGGGTGTCAAGGGTTATGCGAGAGCTGGCGGTGACCGGTCCTGCGAAGAGGGCCGGCACGGAGGCCGGCCCCTACACTACGAGGGATCTCATTCAGGGTAGTGGCCGGCGTCCCTGCCGGCCATCCGATTCTGAAGACCGGGCGCCACCCGAGAACTCGCGAGCCGGGCTCGCTGGCTGATTTGCGATATTGCCTGTGATATCTTCGCCACTTCCGTCTGGCTGCACGAAGGTTTGGAATCAAGGCTGAGCGCCCGTCCGCGGCGCTCAAGCTTTTGGAGGTGGGAAGTTGAGAAGAAGTAACTTCGCTCTGCGCCTTCAGCCTTCGCTGTTTGAAGAGCTGCGCGGAGTCGCCGCTATAGAAGACGTGACCCTCAATCAGTTCATCAACGTCGCGGTGGCCGAAAAGCTTGCTGCGCTTCGGACCGAGGCATACTTCCGCGAACGCGCCGCCAAAGCGGATGTACCCAGCGCGCTGAAGTTGCTCGACCGGCTCGGAATGGGAAACCCTCCGCGGACGGGAGACGAAATCTCGCGGCCGCCGATTCGTGGGAGACGTCGCACCGGCAGACGAGGGAAATGAGGGGCTACGAAACAAGCCCAGCGAACCCAGTACCAAGCCCCGTTTTATTCGCTCGCGATCGCCGGCTCATGCGCCGTCGAGCACTGCGGTCGCCTTGTCCAGCCGGTCGCTGTAGGCGTTGAGCGCTTCGGCGGTGAGGCGGGCGTAGCGGTTGGCGTCGGCCCAGCGCCGGTCTTCGATCGCCTCGCGCACGCCGGGCAGCGTCTTGGCGCCGTAGCCGGTGAAGCGGCCGGGCGCGTAGATGAGATTCTTGTACCAGCTCCGTCCCGGCAGGCCGACACTGGGCGCCAGCGTTTGATCGACGTCTAACATCAGCAGTTGCAGGCGCGCGAGCCGCGCGCCGGACAGGCTCACCGCATTCTTCGCCAGCGCGTCGTCGTAGGACTTGGCGCTGCGCTTGAGCCTGTCGACCGCGTCTTCGAGCGGCGCGAACTCGACGTGCGGGACGCGATCGAGCGCCGTGGGGATGCCGCTCGACTTGGTGGGATCGGCCGCGAGCTGGAAGGCCCGATCGTGCAGCAGCTTGGCCTGCGTCTCGGCTTCCTCCCGCTTGTTGTCGGCGAGCTTTTTCACCTGACCGAGATAGTCGGACACTGCGTCGGCGAAGCCGGCCTCGTTTTGGACTGGAACCTTGGCATCGGCCACGCGCAGCACCAGCCGCCCGGCGGTCCTGGCCAGCAGGACGTCATAAACGAAGCCCGGATCGACGAAGCGGCTGTGATGCTCGAAAGTGTCGTAGCGGGAGTGGTAGACTCCGTCGCGCTCGCCCTCACCGCCGAAGCTCACGTCCAGCGCGGGCACTCCCAGATGCTCGAGGAAGCTTGAATAGTCGGAGCCTGAACCCAGCGCGTCGATCGAAAAATCCTTGTCTGCGTCCGCCGCGATCTTGGCCTTGGCCTTGACCTGCTCGCTCGCTCCGGGCGCGAGCGCTTCGATGCGCACTGCCGCGCGCATCCGCCGGCCGATTGGAACGCCGGTCTCGGGATCGATCACATCGCCGGCGACCTGATTTACCAGGTGCTGGAAGTCGTGGCTGCCGCCCACGCCGAAAAAGCCCCGTCCGTTGTAGTCAGAGTTTATATAGAGGACGATCCTTTTCTTCAGTTCGCCGGCGTGCGTTTCGACCCATTCGGTCGAGCCCAGCAGCATCGGCTCTTCGCCGTCCCAGCTCGTGTAAACGATCGTGCGCCTGGGCTGCCATCCCTGCTTGACGAGTCCGCCGATCGCTTTCGCTTCGGCCAGCAGCGCGACCTGCCCCGAGATCGGATCGCTGGCGCCGAACACCCAGCCGTCGTGATG
>Ga0181521_10005423_pt1 | contig 14196 bp, 13 predicted proteins | sample PEATcosm2014_Bin_32_FD_119764 | JGI IMG/M metagenome (GOLD analysis project Ga0181521, IMG submission 119764) | Peatland microbial communities from MTU Mesocosm Facility, Houghton, MI, USA - PEATcosm2014_Bin02_60_metaG | ecosystem: Environmental > Terrestrial > Soil > Wetlands > Peat | place...
CAGCCTGACCGCCCATGCACTCCCGATGGCGATCATCCGGCACCGTTCACAAATCCCCCTCGCCAACCGTCGCTGGGAACTGGCTTGGCATCGTGGTTTCTGCGGTCGCGCTGACTGTATCCAAAACCATCTGTTTTCGGGTACGCCTTTCCCTACGGATCGTGGGGTTCGGCCTGGTCGGCGTGCAATGCATGAATATGTCCGCTTTCGAGAAGACTCGCATCTTGATGGGATGGCGGGCATGGACGCTGACCCGACTGGCAGCATCTGGCCGAGTACGGCCGTTCCGATCACCGCTATTCTACGCCACGTCGCTCAGCTAACATGTGTTCGTGCGAGGGGGGAAAACCTGACATGATCAACCTGAGCGGTATCGGCCACGTTCTGTTGCGGGTCACCGACGAGGAAGCCTCAAAGCGGTTCTACCGCGACGTGCTGGGGTTTCGCATCGCGGAGCAAGACCCGGAGCATGGCGGCGTGTTCATGACGCTGGGCGACGGCTTTCATACGATCGACGTTATGCAGCATCCGGCGCCGCAGGATGCGCCAAGGCCGCAGCGCGGACAGCTCGGGCTCGGGCACATCGCGTTCAAGGTTGCCAGCTATGCGGCATTGCGCGAAGCCTACGCCCACCTGCTTGAAAACGGCGTCGAAATCCAGCGTGCCGCGGACCATGTCTGCCAGCGCAGCATCTATTTCGCCGATCCTGACGGCAATGGCCTGGAGATCTATTATGAGATGCCGCGGGCGCTGGAGCTGTTTCCGAACGGCCGCGGCGACGAGGACGAAGTGCTGCCGCTGAGCAGTGCAGACGACCCGCTACCTCGGTGGCTCGTCGAGGAATGGCCCGGCCCCGCCGCGATGGCCAAGGTCGAACGCCTGCGCCGCCAGGCGGCACAAGCGGCCATCGATTGACCCTGCCGGCCCAACGCCTCGAGCGTGGCGAACAGCGCTTGGCCGTGGTCGGGCATGTTCTGGCACCGGTTGTTCGACGCGATCCGCCTGTATCGCGGCAGTCTTGGCAGCCTCGTGCTGGAAGTGAAACGGCGCGCGCAGCGGTTCGACAAGGAAGCATGGAAGCATCCGGGGCTGGAATTGCCGGAAGAGACCCGCGACGGCATCCGCCGCGTGCTGGGCTTCTTCATCGGCGAGACTCCCGTCGATCCGTTCGCCGTGGTGGCAGCACCGGGGGCGCTGGTTGTCGCCGCCGCGACCGGGCCGCCCTGAACGCTGCGTGCCGGCTGTTCGAGGCTGACGCAACGGGGCCAGAGCATGGCTGGCCCCGCTGTTCCGATTCGTTGAGCTGGACGCTCGCGGGCGGGACGGAAGGATGGGGGTGCGTGCCGGCCCGATCACCCTCACCCTCGGTGCTTCGCACCTCGACCTCTCCCGCGCGCAGCGCGGGAGAGGTTATCCGGCAGCCGGCCCGATCCGCGCGGTGCCAGCGCCGCGCCGCCGGCGATACCCGGCCCGCCGCCGTCCGCAGCCCCGTCGCGTCCGCCACACACATTGACCCAGATCAAGGCGGACCCGGCGCTCGCCGGTAATCCTGCCGGCATGAACGTTCCCGACCTGATCGCCAAATACGACCGGCGCGTGCCGCGCTACACGTCGTATCCCACCGCCCCGCATTTTTCCCCCGCCGTCACCGCGGCCGATTACGCCGGCTGGCTCGGCGCGCTGGAGGACGACGCGGCGCTGTCGCTCTACCTGCACGTGCCGTTCTGCGCCTCGCTCTGCTGGTTCTGTGCCTGCCACACCAGCGTGGTGCACCGGCCGGAGCCGCTGGAGAGCTACGGCAAGACCCTGCTGACCGAAATCCGACTTGTCGCGGCGGCGATCGGCCGGCGCCTGAAGGTGCGGCACATCCATTGGGGCGGCGGCACGCCCAGCGCCCTGCCGCCGGCGCTGATGCGCGACGTCATGCAAAGCCTGCGCGCGCATTTCGACGTCACGCCGGACGCCGAGGTCGCGGTCGAAGTCGATCCGCGCGAACTGTCCGACGCGTCGCTGGACGTGCTGGGGGAGATGGGCACGACGCGCGCCAGCCTCGGCGTGCAGGATTTCGACCCGCTTGTGCAGCAGGCGGTGAACCGCGTGCAGGACTTCGCGCTGACCGCCGCCTGCGCGGAGCGGCTGCGCGGCGTCGGCATCGGCTCGATCAACCTGGACCTGATCTATGGGCTGCCGCACCAGACGGAGCAAAGCGTCGCCGCCACGGTGGAACAGGCGCTGCGCATCGCGCCCGACCGCGTCGCGGTGTTCGGCTATGCGCATGTGCCGTGGATGAAGCGGCACCAGGCGCTGCTGCCGGAGGCCGCCTTGCCGAATGCCGCCGAACGCTTCGCGCAGCGCGAAACAGTGGAGGCGGTGATCACCGCCGCCGGCTACGCGGCGATCGGACTCGACCACTTCGCCCGGCCGGACGACGCGTTGGCCACCGCCGCGGCCAACGCCCGGCTGAAACGCAACTTCCAGGGCTACACCACCGACGACGCCCCGGTGTTGCTGGGTCTCGGCGCGTCGTCGATCGGCTGCTTGCCGCAGGGCTATGTGCAGAACCTGCCGTCGATCCCGGCATGGCGCGACGCGGTGCGGGCGGAGCGCCTGCCGGTCGCGCGCGGCGTCGCGCTGACCGATGCGGACAAGTTGCGGCGCGAGGTGATCGAGACGTTGATGTGCCACAACGAGGTCGATCTGCGCGTCGTCGCGGCGCGGCACGGCGCGGACGTCGTCGGCCTGATGGATGCCGCGCCGGCGTTGCAGGACATGGCACATGACGGGCTGCTGCGCTGGGACGGCATGCATGTGGCGGTGACGCCGGCCGGCCGGCCGTTTGTGCGCGCCGTCGCCGCCGCCTTCGACACCTATCTGGTGGCCGGCGCCGCCCGCCACTCCGCCGCGGTGTAGGGGGCGACGATGCCACCGGTCGTGATGGTTCCCGCGGGCGCCCCGCCGAGCGTCCCGGTGATCGCGCCCGTCGCCGACACTCTGATCGATTACCGGCGCTTCGCCGCCACCCGGCTGGAACGCGACCCGTTCGACTACCTCGTGGTGCCGGGCTTCGTGCCACCGCCGGTTGCCCTCGCCGCGGCCGAGACGTTTCCGGGCCCGGATCTGCCGGGTGTGCTTCCCGCGCCTGCCGCGTCGCCGAACAACGCCTTCGGCCGGTTGCTGACGGCGCTGCGGGGGGAACAACTGACCGGCGCATTCGCCGAGAAGTTCGGCCGGGCGCTGTCCACCGACCGGCTGATGGTGACGCTGCGGGCGCGGACGCGGCCGGTGGACGGGCGCATCCACAACGACAGCGCGACCAAGGTGATCACCGCGCTGATCTACCTGAATGGCGCCTGGTCCGACGCGGGCGGACGGCTGCGCCTGCTGCGCGGTCCGAGTGACATCGACGATATGATCGCCGAGGTGCCGCCGCTCGCGGGGACGCTGATCGCCTTCGCCCGGTCCGACAACTCGTGGCATGGCCACAAGCCGTATGAGGGCGCGCGCCGCGCCATCATGCTGAACTGGATGACGGACGCCGCCACGGCGCGCCGCGAATGGCGCCGGCATGCGTTGTCCGCCGGGGTCAAGCGCCTGTTCGGCGCCGGGTGAGGGGGAAACGTCGATGGACATGCCGGTGCTGATGCTCGACCCGGTGGGAAGCCCGGCGGGCAGCCACTTGCGCCATGCCATGCTGGCCGCGCGGCGGGCGGACTGGCCGTTTCGCCACTGGTGCCTGCGCGAAGTGCTGCCGGCGGGGCTATGTGCATCGCTGGCGGCGTTGCCGTTCACGCCGCCTGCGATCGGCGACACGCTGGGCAAGCGCGAGACGCATAATGCATCGCGGCTGTTCGTCTCGCCGGCCAATCGCCGGCGGTTTGGCGCGTGCGCGGCGCTGGCCGAGGCGTTCCAGGACGAAGCGACCACCGCGCTGCTGGAGGACATGTGCGAGGTGGACCTTGGGGGCAGCTTCCTGCGCATCGAATGCTGCCTGGATACCGATGGGTTCTGGCTGGAGCCCCACACCGACATCGGCGCCAAGCTGTTCACCATGCTGGTGTACCTGTCGGACCATCCGGAGGCTGAAACTTGGGGCACCGACATCATGGACGCATCGGGTGCCGTGCTGCGCCGTGCGTCGGGCGCGTTCAATGCCGGACTGATCTTCGTCCCCGGGCCGGACACCTGGCACGGCTTCGCCCGGCGGCCGGTGCGCGGCGTGCGCCGGTCGCTGATCGTGAATTACGTGAAGCCGGAATGGCGGTCGCGGCACGAGTTGGCGTTTCCGGAGACGGCTGTGCAGCCGCCGCTATAGCAACGACATGGGCGGGCGGGATGTTTCGTAAATTCGGCGGCACACGGGCCGCCGACGCATGGATTTGTCCCAGCACGATAGGATCGGCAGACAGACGCGGCATCGGGGCCTCAGCGAATCGAAGGACGAACAGGCGATTCGCCATGCCACCCCGGGATACGCTTGACTCCCCCCAACCCGATATCCGGGAGGCAATTCTCCTATTCTGCCTCCGACCGTGGCGTTCCGGACTCACCCCCCAGCCATGGAGTCGCCACGTTCGGCGTGCGGCACTAGTCCGCCGCCAGAAGCTCCGGGCGCGGCGAGAGCTGGCTTTCCACCAGGGCGGCGAAGCGGCCGTTGCGGGCCAGCAGCTCCTGGTACTTGCCGCGCTCGACGATCTGGCCGCCCTCGAACACCAGGATCTCGTCGGCATCGCGCACGGTGGACAGGCGGTGGGCGATGATGAACGTGGTCCGTCCGGCCATCAGCGTCTTCAGCGCCTTGCTCACCCGCGTCTCGGTCGCGGCGTCCAGCGCGCTGGTCGCCTCGTCCAGGATCAGGATCGGCGGGTCCTTCAACAGCGCGCGCGCGATCGCCAGGCGCTGCCGCTGGCCGCCCGACAGGGTGGCGCCGCGCTCGCCGATCATCGTGTCGTAGCCCTGCGGCTGGCGGACGATGAACTCGTGCGCATCGGCCATGCGGCAGGCGCGTTGCAGTTCCGCGTCGGTCGCCTCCGGGTTGCCGATCCGCAAATTGTCGCGGATCGAGCGGTTGAACAGCATGCTCTCCTGGAACACCACGCCGATCGAGCGGCGCAGGCTGTCCAGGGTCACGTGGCGCAGGTTCTGGCCGTCGATGATGATCTGGCCCTCGGACGGGTCCCACAGGCGCTGCAACAGCGCCATCGTCGTGGTCTTGCCGGCGCCGGTGTGGCCGACCAGCGCCACCGACATGCCGGGCCGCGCCGTGAAAGTGACCTCGCTCAGCACCGGGACGCCGCCCGGATAGGCGAAGGTGACGTTCTCGAACCGCACCTCGCCGCGCGGCACCCACAGCTTCCGCGCGTCGGCCGGCTCCGGCACCTGGCTCTGCGCATCCAGCACGGCGAAGTAGTCCTCGATCGCCGGCAGCTTGTAGAACAGCGAGGAGGCGAACGATCCGGCGGTTTCCAGCTTGCCGATCAGCAGCATGGCAAGGCCCATGAAGCTGACGATCTGCCCCAGGCTCGCCTGGCCGTGGATGTGCAGCCAGGTGCCCACCAGCACGATCGTAATGACCGCGACCGTGCTGGAGGCGCGGGTCATCACGTTGACCAGGGCCCACCAGTTCAGCACCGGAAACTGGTTGCGGATCAGCTCCCGGGCGATGTCGCCGAACATCCGCAACTCGGCCTGGAGCCGGGTGAAGGACTGCACCACCATGACGTTGGACAGCGCGTCCTGCGCAGTGCCGGCAAGCGCGGAATTATGCCGCTCGACCCGGCGCTGGCCGGCCTCGGTCTTGCGCACCACCAAGGCGGTGACGGCCAGGAACAGGCAGACCAGCACGATCAGCACCAACGCCAGCCGCCAGTTCAGGAACAGGGTGAGCGGCAGCAGCACGGCCACGGACAGCACGGTGGAAAGCTGGTCGCGGAAGAACACCAGCCAAGTGCCGAACAGCGCGTCGGTGCCGGTCAGCATGGTCTTGATCACCCGCCCGGAATGCGCCGCGCCGTGGAACGACAGCGGCAGGTTGAGCACGTGGCGGAAGTAGCGGCTCATCGCCGCGATGCGGTGGCGGTGCGCCAGGCGCTCGGTCTGCACCGAGACGAAGATGTTGCTGCCGATGCCGATGATGCCCACAGCCGACCAGAGGCCGAGCAACAGCAGGCTCTGCTGCCAGAGCGCGGCGGCCGGGATGCGGTCGGAGCGGGCCAGCAGGCTGACGACCCGGCCAAACAGCACCGGATCGAGGAACTGCAACCCCGCAATCACCATGCTGGTGCCGGCCAGCAGCCCGGCGACGCGGATGTCGCGACCCAGGAACAGCAGGACGCGGCCGTAGGTACGAATGAAGCGCATGCGATCTCCCCGGGAAGAGGTTGATCCTCTCTGCGGAGACGCAGCATCACCCGTACGTGTGGCAGCAACACGGCAGAAGCGAGGAGATGTGACGAAATCTTGTTACGGCTTCTTGGACTTTTTCGCGGCCGGCGCGGGCGCCTTGCGCTGGCGCGAGGGTGAGCGCCGGCGGGTCGGCGTCGGCTGCACCTCACCCTGGTCGGTGAACCGGTCGGGGAACTCGCCCAGGTTCTCCTGGATGTCAGCCTCCTCCACGCCGGCCTCGCGGAGCGAGTCGGGATGGCTCTGCGGGTTGGGCAGCAAGCCGGCGCCGGCGCTCGCCTCCATGGTGACCAGTTCGCGGGCGCGTTCCCAGTATTCAAGGTCGCGACCATGCGGCTTGCCGTCGGCCTCCCACAGATGATAGGCGCGTTCGCGGACGCGATGCTCGCGGGCGGGGTTGGTTTTCAGCGGGTTATCCACCTTGGCTCCTCAGGTTTGATAGAACCTCTCCCGCGGCGCGGGAGAGGTCGGTCAGGGCGCGAAGCGAACCAACCGAAGCGACGCGGGTGAGGGTATTGGGCACGCCCATGCCATATCCGCATCCGCCGTGCGGAGCGTGTCAGGATTCGGTGAGGACCGCGGCAACCTCTCCCGCCGCTTTCGCAGCGACCTCTCCCGCTTGTAGCGCGGGAGAGGTTTTGCGCCCCATATTACGCTGGTCGCACAGTCGGGTTGCCGCCCATGTCCTCGATGAGCTTCCGTTCGCTCTACCGTCACGGCTTCGCTCGGGTCGCCGCGTGCACCACGCGCACCACCCTGGCCGACCCGTCCGCCAACGCCCAGGCCATCCTGCGCCTGGCCAAGGACTGCGACCGCGAGTCCGTGGCGCTGGCCGTGTTCCCGGAACTCGGCGTCTCCGGCTATGCCATCAGCGACCTGCTGCAACAGACCACCTTGCTCGACGGCGTCGAGGCCGCGATCGACACGCTGGCGACCGCCTCGGCCGACCTGCTGCCGCTGCTGCTGGTCGGCGCGCCGATCCGACACCTGGGGGCTCTCTACAACTGCGCGCTGGCTATTCACCGCGGCACACTACTCGGCGTTGTGCCAAAAATCCACCTGCCGAACTACCGCGAGTTCTACGAACCGCGCCATTTCGTCTCCGGCGACGGCGCCACCGGTGAGATCACCGTGGCCGGCCACCGCGCCCCGTTCGGCACCGACCTGCTGTTCGCCGCCGCGGATCTTCCTGCCCTCGTGGTGCACGCCGAGATCTGCGAGGATGTCTGGGTGCCGATCCCGCCCAGCGGCGAGGCAGCCCTGGCCGGCGCCACCGTCCTGGCCAACCTGTCCGCCAGCAACATCACCATCGGCAAGGCGGAAACCCGCCGGCTGCTGTGCCGCTCGCAGTCGGCCCGCTGCCTCGCCGCCTACCTTTACGCCGCCGCCGGCGCCGGCGAATCGACCACCGACCTGGCGTGGGACGGCCAGGCGTCGGTGTTCGAGAACGGCACCACGCTGGCGGAAACCGAGCGCTTCCCCGCCGACCACGCGGCGGCGATCGCCGATATCGACCTCGACCTGCTGCGGCAGGAGCGGCTGCAGATGGGGTCGTTCGACACCAACCGCCGGCGCTACGCGACGCGGCCGTTCCGCACTGTGGGGTTCCGGCTGGACCCGCCGGGCGGCGATCTGGGTTTCCGCCGCCGGGTCGAGCGCTTCCCGTTTGTCCCCGCGGATCGCGAGCGGCTGGAGCAGGACTGCTACGAGGCGTACAATATTCAGGTGTCCGGCCTGACCCAGCGGCTGCGCGCCACCGGCATCAAGCGGGTGGTGATCGGGGTGTCGGGCGGGCTGGACTCCACCCAGGCGCTGATCGTCTGCGCCCATGCCTTCGACCTGCTGGGGCTGCCTCGGGCCGACATCTTCGCCTACACCATGCCGGGGTTCGCCACCTCCGACCTGACCAAGCGCAATGCGGTGGCGCTGATGCAATCGCTGGGGGTCACCGCGGAGGAACTCGACATCAAGCCCGCGGCGACGCGCATGCTGGCGGACATCCGCCATCCCTACGCGGGGGGGAAACCGGTCTACGACCTGACCTTCGAGAATGTGCAGGCCGGGTTGCGCACCGACTACCTGTTCCGCCTGGCCAACCATCACAACGGCATCGTGATCGGCACCGGCGACCTGTCGGAACTGGCACTGGGCTGGTGCACCTATGGCGTCGGCGACCAGATGGCGCATTACAACGTCAATGCCGGGGTGCCGAAGACGCTGATCCAGCACCTGATCCGCTGGGTCATCGGCTCGCAGCAGTTCGGGCCGGCGGCGCTGGAGACGCTGGACGCCATCCTGGCGACCGAAATTTCCCCCGAACTGATCCCGGCGGCCGAGGGCGAGGCGCCGCAAAGCACCGAGGCGCAGATCGGCCCGTACGCGCTACAGGATTTCACCCTGTTCTACACGCTGCGCTACGGTTTTCCCCCGTCGAAGATCGCGTTCCTGGCGTTGCAGGCCTGGGAGGACGCCGATCGCGGCGACTGGCCGCCGCATTTCCCGCCCGAGCGCCGCAACACATACGACCTGAAGCAGATCCGCCACTGGCTGGAGCTGTTCCTCCGCCGCTTCTTCGCGTTCAGCCAGTTCAAGCGCAGCGCCATGCCGAACGGGCCGAAGGTCAGCGCCGGCGGCTCGCTGTCGCCCCGCGGCGACTGGCGCGCGCCGTCGGACGGCAACGCCAACGCCTGGCTGGCGGAGCTGGAACGCAACGTGCCGAAGGACCCAGCGTGAACCGCCGTGGTTCCCGCGCGAGGGGTCGTGGATGCCGCGCGACCTACCGCAGTCGCCCCGTGAGCAATCGTGTCTGACCAGCTGCCTCTGCCGTTTCCCCACCAGCCGGCCTACGCCGCCGCCGATTTCCTGGCGGCGCCGTCGAACGAGGCGGCGCTGACCTGGCTGGACCGCACGCCGGACTGGCCCGACTGCCGGCTGGCGCTGTGGGGCGAGCCCGGCTGCGGCAAGACGCATCTGCTCCGGCTATGGGCGGGCCGCCGCGGTGCGGCGGTGCTGGCCGGGCCGGACTTGCTCGGCTTGCCTGCCGTGCCGCCGGCGGGCGGCGTCGCGCTCGACGATGCCGACGCGATGGCCGAGGAGCCCGCGCTGCTGCACCTGCTGAATGCCGCGCGCGAGGCGAGGCTGGCCGTGCTGCTGGCCGCACGCACCCCGCCGGCGCGCTGGCCGGTGCGGCTGCCCGATCTGGCGAGCAGACTGCGCGCGGTGACCGCGGTGGAGATCATGCCGCCGGAGGAGTCGCTGCTGCGCGCCTTGCTGCTGCGCCTGCTGGCGGACCGGCAGCTTGCGGTGCGGCCCGACTTGCAGGACTGGCTGCTGCTGCGGCTGCCGCGCTCGCCGGCCGCGTTGCGCGAGGCAGTCGCGCGGTTGGATCAGGCCGCGCTGGCCGCCGGGGGTGGGGTGACGCGGTCGATCGCGGCGGGGGTAGTGGCGGCGATGGGCGGCGCGGGCGGCGACTAGTGTCCTGAATCAGAAGTTCGCATTATCACTTGGCGCTCTGGCCTTCCAGCAAGTGGTTGATCCTACTGCGATTTGGGTCGCGCGATAATGCGGCGAACCTCAGAGCCAGGACACTAGCACGCGTCAGTTCTGCCGTTCAGGCAATGGCGAGCGTGTCGGCTGACGGTCGGGGCAGGGCCGATGCGATGCACCTGGTACTGACGGGTAACCCGCTTGCTTAAAGGTAACTCTAGTGTTACCTTATACGGTAATGGAGCTGCGCTACTACCTCGCCGGTAACGGGCAGAGTCCGTTTGAAGAGTGGTTCTCTCGCCTCGATTTGGCAGCGGGCGCGAAAGTGTCCGTGGCGCTTGTGCGGCTGGAGCAGGGCAATCTTTCCAACGTCAAGCGGCCGGAGAGGGAGTACTGGAATTCCGGATCGATTGGGGACCGGGCTACCGGGTGTATTTCGGACGCGACGGCGCGGTGCTGGCGATCCTGCTGACGGGCGGCACCAAAAGGCGCCAGCAACGCGACATCGAAACGGCCGAGGCTCTGTGGACGGAGTACAAGCGGCGGCGGACACAGTCGCGATGAGTGGAGATGGAAAATGGCACTGACGCGGAGTTTCAAGGAACTCGTGCAGAAGCGCGTGGCCGCGGAACCTGCGTTCGGTCAGGCGCTGCTGCGCGAGGGCATCAACACCATGCTGACCGGCGACGTGGACACCGGGAAGGCGATCCTACGAGACTATATCAAGGCTACCGTTGGTTTCGAGAAATTGGGCGAGGCAACCGGCACGCAGGCCAAGAGCCTGATTCGCATGTTTGGTCCGCGCGGCAATCCGCAGGCCCGCAACCTGTTCAGCATCATCGGCTACCTGCAAAAGCAGGCAGGCGTGGAGCTGCATGTCACGCAGGCGCCGGGTGGGGACTAGCGGCGGGTTTGGTGCGTTGGAATGGGGACTGGCGGAACGATGTGGGTCCTGTTCGACGCATGAAAAAGGACGTTTCATGCGTGAGATTGCTTGACAGAAGAGCAGCGCAATGTGCAGGCATTTCGCTTCATCTTGATGGTCTGGCTACAACTACGAGGGCGAGCATCAATGCATCAGGCTTATCAGGATTTGATCGTCAACCGAGCTACGCAGATGGTTGGAGCTGCCAAGGCACTCAAGAATATCAACCACAGCGGCCTCAAAGGACAACTGCGCGAGCTGGTGGCACGAGAGCTTCTAATCCCTCTACTTCCACCGGGGTACATTGTGGGTCACGGTGAGGTCGTCTCCTCTTATGGCGACACATCAAATCAGATCGACGCGGTGATCGCACACCGCGGTATCTTACCGGCCATGTTGATCGATCAGGTCTCGGGTATATTTCCGCTCGAGGCGGTACTCATGACCATTGAGGTCAAAAGTACTCTGGATGCGGGGGAGCTCCGCACCTCAGACGCATCGGCAGCTAAGATTGCTAGGTTCCCTCATGCTCCACCTGTCGGGTCCACCGCCTTCCCACCAGGTCATCGTATCGAACATGTCGTCCCTTACTTACTCGCGTTTGGTACGGACCTTACCCCTGGGGGCAAGAGCGAGTTGGAGCGATACGGGGAAATAAGCCAAAGCCCCTCGATTTTGGGCATATGTGTTGTCGAAAGAGGTTTTTGGTTTCGCGACAACGGCGCATGGCAAGAGTGGAAATTTCAAATGCCGTACGGTGAGGTTGTGGCGTTCGTCACTGCGGTGGTGAACACATGCCAACGGATCGCTTCTACGCGGTTTCAGCCGGACATGAGGAGTTACATAACCTGAGCGGCCTCGTGCTATTCGAAGTGAGTCAACTTCCCTTGTGTCATGGGTAGACCACAGCCCGTGCCAACACCCTCAATGCCGCATAAGGCCCCATGATGGTGATTCGATGCTGCACTAGGCCTCGTCGCCCAGCCGACCAACCTTTGATCGATGACATCAACGACCGCACCTTCCACTCCCTACTCCGCCGCTAGCTCATACCGCTCGGGCTGCGCCACCGTCGGCGCGTCGCCACGCACCGTCGTGCGTTGCATCAACCGCTTGTGCCGCACCGTGTCGTACGCCGTCGCCCGGTGCAGCACCGCGCGGTTGTCCCAGACCACCAGGTCGCCCGCGCGCCACGCATGCGAAAAGCGGAACCGCGGCTGCGTCACGAACTCGTTCAGCCACGCGATGAACGCCCTGCCCTCCTCGCGCGGCCAGCCGATCACGTGCGAGGCATGCGCGCCGGCATACACCGCCTTGCGCCCGTTCACCGGGTTGACCCTCACCATGGTCTGCCACGCCCCCGGCAGTTCGGCCGCCATGTCCGGGGTCAGCGCCCCGCTCGATACCGTGCTGCGCGAGTAGACCAGGCTGTGCTCCGCCACCAATCCTTCCAGCTTCTGCTTCACCTCGCGGGGCAGCGCGTCATACGCCGCGCGCATCGAGGCGAACTCGGTGTTGCCACCCTCCGGCGGCACGATACGTGCCGACAACAGCGAACACAGCGACGGCACCGCCCGAAACGAACTGTCCGAGTGCCAGAGGTAGTTGCCCTTCTGGTAGACCATCCGGCGGTCCTCGGGCGGGATCACCGCGCCGGTCGCGATATCCAGATTCGATTGCCGCGCGAAATGCGTGCCGGTCGCCGGGTTGGCCTTGCCCGATGTCTCCAGCGGCCCGAAGCGCTGGCTGAAGGCGATCTGCCGCGCGTCGTCCAGGCTCTGCTCGCGGAACACCAGCACCGAGTATTCCTCGAACGCCGCACGGATCTCGGCGAACACGCCGTCGTCCATTGGTTCCCCGGTATCGACGCCGCCGATCTCGGCGCAGAACAGAGCGTGCAAGGGTCGGATCGTGATCGCCACCGAAACGCCTCGTCGTTGTGGTTGCCCGCCATCAGCCGATGCCGGCCGCTTCATCCCGGGGCCGGGACCATCGATGGTGGGACGTTCCTTCCCCGGTGGCAAACCGGCCCATGGCCGGCAACCCGTCGCCCGGCCGCGCACCGCATCGCCGGCCCGGAACGCGGCCCTGCAACACGCCCCTCGCCGTCAACCCCGCCGCTCTGTAGGATCGGCGCATGAACCGGTCATCCGCCCAGGCAGTTCTCGTCGCGCGCGAACCCGCCGCGGCAGAGCACCTCTCCCGCCCGCCCCCGAAGCCAGCCCCGCAAGCGGAGCAACCGCCGCCCGCAATCGCACCCGACAGCCCGGAGCGATTCATCAACCGCGAACTGTCCTGGCTCGACTTCAACCACCGCGTGGTGGAGGAGGCGGAAAACCCCCGCCATCCGCTGCTGGAACGGCTGCGCTTCGTCTCGATCAGCGCCTCGAACCTCGACGAGTTCTACTCGGTGCGCGTGGCCGGCCTGATCGGCCAGGCCAAGGCCGGCCTCACCGCGCTGTCGCCGGACGGGCGCACCCCCGGCCAGCAACTCGCCGAAATCCGCGTCCGCGCGGAGGCGCTGCTGGACGAGCAGCAGCGGGTGTGGCGCGAGTTGAAGGAGCTGTTGCAGCACGCCGGCATCGCGGTCTGCGCCGCCGCGGCGCTGTCGCACGACGACCTGACCTGGCTGGAAGCCTGGTTCATGGAGCGGGTGTTCCCGGTGCTCACCCCGCTTGCCATCGATCCGGCGCATCCGTTCCCGTTCATCCCCAACATGGGCCTGGTGATGGCGCTGCTGCTGCTGCGCGAGGAAGACGCGCTGGCGATGCGCGCGCTGATGCCCCTGCCCTCCCAGGTCGACCGCTTTGTGCGGCTGCCGCCCAACCCCGCGCATGGCGAGACCATCCGTTTCATCATGCTGGAAGACCTGGTCGTGCTGTTCCTCGACCGGCTGTTCCCCGGCTTCCGCGTCACCGGCCAGGGCATGTTCCGGCTGATCCGGGACACCGATGTCGAGTTCGAGGAAGAGGCCGAGGACCTGGTGCGTTCCTACGAAACGGCGCTGAAGCGGCGGCGGCGCGGGGTGGCGATCCATCTCGGCGTGGATGCCGGCATGCCGGAGGAGCTGCGCACATTCGTCGCCGACCAGCTCGGCGCCAGCGACGACGAGATCCACGTTTCGCACGGCATCCTGGGCATCGCCGACCTGCGGCAACTGATCGTGGACGACCGCCCCGACCTGCTGTTCCCGCCCTACACCCCGCGCTTCCCGGAGCGCATCCGCGATTTCGGGGGGGACTGCTTCGCGGCGATCCGCGCCAAGGACATCATCGTCCACCATCCGTTCGAGAGCTTCGACGTGGTGGTGCAATTCCTCCGCCAGGCCGCCGGGGATCCCAACGTCATCGCGGTGAAGCAGACGCTGTACCGCACCAGCCGCGACA
>Ga0181521_10005429_pt1 | contig 14186 bp, 16 predicted proteins | sample PEATcosm2014_Bin_32_FD_119764 | JGI IMG/M metagenome (GOLD analysis project Ga0181521, IMG submission 119764) | Peatland microbial communities from MTU Mesocosm Facility, Houghton, MI, USA - PEATcosm2014_Bin02_60_metaG | ecosystem: Environmental > Terrestrial > Soil > Wetlands > Peat | place...
AATTCAGAATCACGAACCTCCGAGAACTGAACGGTCGTGAATTCCCAACCGTCATGGCCGTGAACAAGCGCATTCGATGCGCGCGTAGGCTGCGTGTATTTGTCGGGCATCGATTCACGCCAGCCGTCACCAGGAATCCCCGCCACAATTTGCAAATCGTCCTCCGCCCTTGTGGAATTGCGCCTGTCTACTCCGACTCCGACATGCCGAACGGTCCGGTGTTCGAGACCATTCTGGAGCGAATCCGCGCGGCCGATTTCTCCATCTTCGACGATCGTGAAACGGAAGTACGGCCGAACGTGCTGATCGAACTCGGCGCGGCGATCGGCATGAGAAAGCCGTATTTCTATTTCAACTACGGCCACAAGCGCACCGTCAGGATCAACAATCGGCACGAACCAATCACGACGGCCAGCGACCTGGCCGGCATGCTTTACCTTCCGTATACCAGCTATCGCGGGCTCCTGGTTGAATTCGCGCGACGCTTGCCCGGCTTCCTTGTGGACCGATCCCTGGCGAGATAGGGTTGCCGACGCTTCCCAACAGCGGCGCGGCGCTGCCGCGGATTGTGGAATGCGCTGAGTCTTAGGAATTACGCTGAAGGAAGTTGGAGGCGCGGGTCGGAATTGAACCGACGAATAAAGGTTTTGCAGATCCTTTCCCACCTGTCGTTTCTACTGCTATTTCAATAACTTGCAGTGGGTCAACTCTGATAGGCCCACGCTAGGCCCACGCCGCCCGGAGTTCGATCCCCGGCATCCCATCGAATCCCGTTCTCCTTTAGGCTGCGTTCTTGCTGACAGGAGTCCCATGCCGGAATCCTGGGTATGGGACCCAAGGGTTCTTTCAAAACAGTCTGACCGGATGTCCACAGGGAGTCACTTTCACTCCCTGACTACGGGTGGGGCGGGTTTTATAAACCCTTCGGGATGGGAACCCATTTCGGAATTTCACTGTCCGAATCGAACTCGGATCGAAATCCACGACGGCACCAGTGAAGCGGTTCAGGTGCCGGCCTGGACCAGTACGCACGAGTTTTGGCCTTACGGCTGCTTATAAGGTGGCGACCCTGGGATCGACCAGCCGCCAACAAAGGAGTCCGAAACATGATTTGCGCGAATAGGTTGGGTCATTGCGCCCCGATCACTGTGGCAATCTGGACCTTCGGCCCATTTCAAGCCCGACTCGGCAGGAGCACTATGAAGGCGATTTTGTTGTTCTGCCTGGTAACGGTTGCCGTGAGCGCGCAGACCGCGACCACGAGCACCACAATTCAGTCCTCCGTTGAAGCGGCGACCCTGGGTCAAACCGTTAAATTCACGGCGACGGTATCGCCTGCATCGGCCACAGGGACGGTGACCTTCTTTGACGGTGTTAACATCCTCGGCATCGAGCCGCTCTCGAACGGGCAGGCAACCCTCACCACCTCTCTTCTTACCGCTGGCAGCAACTCGATTACCGTGTTTTACGGCGGAGACAAGTCCGACGCGGCGAGTGTATCCACGGCGCTCTCGCTGACCGTCCACACGCTTCCCGATCTCGGGTTTCAGGCCGTCCAGACCCCACTTACGCAAGTCGACACTGCCCGCATTGCTATCGGCGATTTCAATCTCGACGGCATCCCCGACCTGGCGGTGACCAATCTACTTGGCGGCGGCCAGAGTCCCCTTGTATTAGCCAGCCTCACAGTCCTGCTCGGCAACGGCGACGGGACCTTCCGCATGACCGCACAGATTAGTCAGACTGTGTACACCGCTGTCGCGCCAGCCATCGCCGATTTCAATGGTGACGGCATTCCCGATATCGCCACCTTTAGCGGCATCTACCTCGGCAACGGTGACGGCACGTTTCAGAGTCCGCTGGCCTTCCCCGTTACGGACCTCGACGGCAATTTTGTCTCTCTGATCGCGGCCGACTTCAATGGCGATGGCCGCGCCGATCTCGCATGGTCCGGCCAACTCACCAGCACGCTCGGCGGCATCGTCGGCGTCGTACTCGGCAATGGCGATGGCACCTTCCAACCCTCGCTCAATGTCAGCCTGCCGACTGGCGGGGTGCTCGGACTGGGCGATTTCAACGGCGATGGCCGCGCCGATATCGCCATGCTCGGCGGGACGGGCGTGACTATCCTGCTCGGCAAGGGCGACGGCACATTTCAGACGCCCGCCGTCTATGCGAACTCCGCCACAGGCTCGATTGCAGTTGCCGACTTTAACGGCGATGGCCGAGAGGACCTTGCACTCGGCGGCGGTTCGACAGTCAGCATCCTTCTAAGCAATCCCGATGGTACGTTCCAGGCGGCCCTGAACTCTTCAATTTCCGGTACAGTTGTGGGCATCGCTGCCGGCGATTTCAACGGCGACGGTCATACCGATCTTGCCGCACTGTACTCCTCTGGCCAGAGTACCGATAGCATCCTTCTCTTGTACGGAAACGGGGGCGGCACCTTGCAGAGCCCCGTGCTCGAATCGACGACGCCGCTACAGCAAGTGATCATCGCCGGTGACTTTAATGACGATGGCCGAACGGACCTGGCGAGTTTCTTCACCAACAGCACCGCCGCCGGGGTCAGCATTTTGCTCGGCCAGGCTACTGCGCAAGGACCTGTCGCCATCACCAAAGTCCTGAACGCCGCCAGTTTCACAGCGCCGATCGAAGCGGGATCGTGGGTGATGATTCAAGGCACTGATCTCGCCAAAGATACCCGCCTGTGGCAATCGTCAGACTTCAACGGCAACAATCTGCCAACGCAACTCGACGGCACGAGTGCCACCATCGACGGCATCCCCGCCTACGTGGAGTACATCAGCCCCACGCAGATCAATGTGCTCGCGCCCGCCGATTCGACAACGGGCAGCGTCAACGTGGTGGTCACCAACAACGGCCAATCGAGTGCGCCCGCGACCGCGCAGTTACAGACGTACGCGCCGGCGTTCTTCATGACCCCACCGTCCAATGCGATTGCTTCCGTGCTGCCGAACTATACGCCCGTCACATCGACTGCGCCAGCGCATGCGGGTGACCTAGTGGTGCTCTGGTGCACGGGACTCGGCCCGACCAGTCCGGTTGCTCCCGTGGGTACCATCGTCAGCGGTGCACCCCCGACTGCGACGTTGCCCATCGTCACCATCGGTGGCATGAAGGTACAAGTGATCAGTTCCGTAATGACGAGCGGGTCCGCCGGCCTGTATCAGATCACCGTGCAGCTTCCGGCCAACGTGCCCACTGGCACGCCAGCGGTACAAGCGTCCATCGGCGGGGTGCAAACGCAATCTGGTGTGACGCTTTTCGTAGGCGGGCCACAATGAAACTTCGGGAGGGCCGCATCAAGGTCGTGCATCAAGATTGACAGGTGTACGGAAATCATGTACGATAATAAACATGAGGACTGCCCTTTACTGCCGCGTTTCGACCCTGGACCAATCATGCAGTTTGCAGCGCCGTGAACTTCAAGAGTATTGCCAGCGCCGGGGATGGGACATCGTTGCGGAATACACTGACCACGGCTGGAGCGGAGCGACTGCCAACCGCCCCGAACTCACCCGGCTCATGAACGATGCGCGGAAGCGCCGCTTCGACACCGTGGTGGTCTGGAAATTGGATAGGTGGGGAAGGTCGGTTGCTGACTCCATGAAAAATATTCAGGAGTTGGATTTATTGGGCGTGAAGTTCCTGGCCGTCACCCAAAACATCGGCACAGAGGAAAGCAGCCCGATGGCCCGATTCATGCTGACCATCATGAGCGCATTTGCCGAACTTGAAAAGGAGATGATCCGGGAGAGGACAGTGGCTGGGGTGAGGGCAGCAAGAGCGAACGGCAAGACCCTTGGCCGTCCACGCCGGGTGTTCCGCCGCGATGAAGCGATCCGGCTGAGAAATGAAGGGTTGAGTTGGCGGGCGATTGCGAAGCGACTGGAGGTTCCGGTAACGACTGTGGTGGACGCTTGCAGGTGTTCGGAAATCGCCGCGCCGGATGCGCCCAATCCAGGCGGCAAAGGAAGACAAAAAAAGAGGGCGGCGTAGGCGTTCGGCAATTGATCGTATACCGAACACCCACACCGCCCTTTTGGTCCATGCCGGGGCTTACGCCGCCTTCGGCAGACCGACGATCTGGTCGAACTTGCGCTTCAGTTCATCGTAGCTTTTGAACTGACTTGGGGCGACGATTGCCGAAAGGGAACGGCGCTGGCCCAAGACGGTGGCAATCACATCTTCGTCGCCAATAGCAGACGGCGCATCGAAGCCGGACTTGTCGTAATCCTTGAAGTTGCCGTTGGATGTGATTCGCATTCGGAAGTTGGCACCAGCTTCGGGATCGAACGGATCAAACGGTTCGGTGTCAACAAAAGGCGGCGTGATAGCGTCTTTGATCTTTCCCATGATCTTCTGGCCGTATTTGAACAAGAGCACCTTGCCGTTGTTTTCCGGCTGCTTCGGGTCCAACACCACAAGCACGTTGCTGATGTAGTACATCTTGCGCTTGCGGAGCGAAGCCAGATCCTTGTGCGGACCATTCCAGAGCGCAGTGTTCGATTCGCACACCGGGCACGGCTGCTTCAGTGTGGTCGGGCAATTCGCCACGAACCATTTCGTTGACGGCGCTTGAAAAGCGTGGATGAGAAGTTGGACCACCGGGAGTTCTTCGTCCGGGGGCGCTGGTAGAAATCGGAGGATGGCACTGCCGTTTCCGTTCTTGTCTGTGGATGGCTGAAAATAGCCTTCACGGTCTTTCACAACTGTCTTGGTCGCCGCCATTGCGTTGACCTTTTCCTTTAATTCTTGAAACGAATAATTCTTCATAATACTTTTTCCTTACCCCGCTTCAGGCATCGAATGACTGCATGTCTGTTGCGAGAGTAATACTAGCTTACCGCGCAGTGTTACTTTGTCAAATTCTACCCTGTGGCGACGCCGACACACTGCATGGCACGTCTCAAAAATGCTTGGAGTGCCCGTAAACAGGCGCTCTTGACGAATCCGGGAAGTGTGGTATTGTGATGATGCGCGGACTCGTGGAAGGGGGCCGCACACATGGATAACTAATGACAAGTACTAAGTTGTATAACTTCTGTGGCTCTAACTTAACCACCACTTTTCCTCGACTGTTAGCTCGTGGATACGAAATCATTTGTGCAGACGCTATGTCTGCTGTTGGACTGATCCCGGATAACACCATTCACTGTGTCATCACCAGCCCACCCTATTTTGACCTACGCTCTTATCTCCCTGAAGATAGCAGCGCCAAGGTTCTCGAACTTGGCTTCGGCCAGACGCCAGACGAATACGTCAAGAGCTTGGTTGACGTCTTTACGGAAATCAAGCGGGTATTGCGCCCGGATGGAACGATTTGGCTCAACCTTGGCGACACCTACGCCCGGAAGACAAACGGCAACCTGAAGCGCAAAGACCTAATCGGCATTCCCTGGAAGGTCGCTTTCGCACTGCGTGATGAATGCGGCCTGTACCTGCGTGCCGAAGTTATCTGGCACAAACCCAATCCGATGCCGGAAAACGTCACGGACCGTATAACACGGGCGCACGAACAGGTTTTCCTCTTCACCAAAGAAGAAGACTACTACTATGACGCCGCCGCCATCCGTGAGCCAGCCGTAACGAAGCCGCACGCTCACGGTGCCAGCAAACAAGCAAGCCAATTTGGAAAGATCCGCAGCGCCGCCGCGGACGCCGCATTTCGGCAACCCAAGCGTATTTGGGCCGCTGACGGTGGCCGCAACAAACGCAGCGTTTGGACCGTCAATGTGGCTCCGTACAAAGGTGCCCACTGCGCCACCTTTCCAGTGGCGCTGGTTGAAGATTGCGTCCTTGCCGGATGCCCACCGCAGGGCATCGTCCTTGACCCCTTCGCCGGTGCATCCAGCAGTGGGCTGGCCGCTCTGCAAAACGGACGCCGTTATCTTGGCGTCGAATTGAACGAAGCATATTGCGTCCTGTCTGAAGACCGCCTAAATCGCTTCGATGTCCAGGCGCAGCCGCTTGCCGCCTGACATTCTATAGCCCGCCCGGATTGAGCCGTTCTATTTGTTCGATCCGGCGCGGTGAGAGCATCCGATGTCACCAGAAAGCAGAGAAGAGCAAATCCTGTTGTCCCTTTCTTTGGGGCCGGTATTCCCGCTATGGGGAGTGGTGGAGACCACTCCGGGTGTCCTGGCGTGCGAGTGCGGTGGGCGTCCGAATTGCAAATCCGGCAAGCATCCGCGCTGGACAGACTATCGGCGCAAGGCAACGAGCAATCCGAACGTGATCCGGCAATGGCTCCAGCAGTACCCCTACGCCAACTTCGGTGTGGTCACCGGGCCGGTCACGATTGCCCTGGACGCTGACGTGCGAGACGACGAAAATGCCAACGGCCTGAGAACGCTGGAATGCCTGGAACTGGACGAAGGCGAACGACTCCCCGGCACCGTGGAAGTCTTGACCGGCAGGGAGAACGGATCGCGCCACCTTTACTTCAAAGCGCCAGCGCACGCCGTCATTCGCACGCGCTCTAAAGTGCTTCCAGGTTTGGATGTCCGGGCCGGTGGCGGATACTGCGTCGCGGCTGGCTCCCGACACATCTGCGGCGGATACTACCACTTTGCTGAAGAATGCCGCCCGGATGAACAAGCTGTTGCCGATTTGCCGGATTTCGTCCTGACGGCGCTGGCTGAAAGCTCTCCTAAAACGGTCATCCTTGGCCCACAGAAGGCCTACATTGAATCGTTGGCGGGGTTCGATACCTACACGCCCACCGATGGAACCACGCTGCCAGACGGCGTTGTATTGGGCGTCATGCTGCGCGACCCCGTGGCCCGGTTCTACTGGAACGGCGGAAGGCGGAACCCGAGCCCAAGCGAGGACGATTTCGCGCTGGCGTGCAAGCTGGCCTTCTACTGCCGCCACGATCTCCGACAGATGCACCGTCTCTTCATGCGATCCGGCCTACGGCGCGCCAAGTATGAACAAAAGCGGCCCGGTGGGGACTACGCCCTCTGGACCCTCAAGCGCGCCATCAAAGCGACACCGAATGTCTGGATCAGGAAGAAGCGCCAGCGGCCAAGCACAGCAACGGGGCGGAAGACAGGACGGAAGGTTTCAGCGAACACACTTGCCGTCCTTGAACTTCACCGTTGCCAGCCAGAACTAACAGCAGCGGAGATAGCCACTTGTTTGGACTTACGGCCTAAGCAAGTCCGGGATGCCATCTACTATCATGGTCATCGTTCGACGGAAAACACTTGGCTACTAATACACAGTAAGGGGTTTGTTCAAGAAACTCAAGGTAATCACGATCTTGAATCAGACAATGAAGCCGCATAGGTACATCCCCGTCAACCAGAAACAAACCAAGACGTATTCCTGAACAAACTCATACCCGAATCCAGACTAAGCATTTGCAACTGAAGAACTTTGTGCATGACTCCCCGACGAATCGCTATGTCGCACCAGCCAACATGAACGCACAAGTCTATCGTTTTGCTGATATCTAAATAGATCCAAGAGACATCGCACACGACGGCTATCGTGATTGGCCGGATGGTTGGTGGCTGATCCAAGGAAGAAATACATGAAGAGACCGAAAAGAGCAATAGTCTTGCGGTTGGACGAATCCGTGGTGGACCGTATAGACAGTGCGCGCCACACGCTGCGGATGGACCGGACGACTTGGCTGCGAAAAGCCGTGGCACGCAACTTGTCCTACAACGTCCAGCATGAGCTTCCCATCGTGGGTGATCGGGAAATACAAGCTGCGCTGATGCCGTAGGGAGTGAGTATGCACATCAAATTGACGGAAAACTTTTACATCGAATCGAAGAGCATAGACATTATTGAGTGGTCTGAGCGTTCGGGAGAGCCTTGGGTGGAAGTGTGGACGAAGCGCCAAGACCTCTCCGAGTTGCATTTTCGCGGCGACGAAGCGAACGAAGCGTGGGCGAACTGGAAAGCCCACATGCAGCTAGTGGAAGACGAGCGGCGGCGCAGTGCGGAAGCCGACGTGCCCAAGATGGAACCAGGCATTATGTCGGAGGACCAAAACAATGAAGAAATCGAAGACTAAAACAGACGCCGAAAGGGAAGAGCTACGCCGTCAGATGAGCGATGAACTTGGTGACGATGCAGTCCAACAACTGTGGAAGGCGTATCGGCTAACCGCCGCCGCGATCTTTCGCCGGGCGAAGCAACGTGCGGAAGCGCAACTACGAGAGGCAGAATGAGGACCCCGCAACCGAAGCTGCCCACGACGACGCCACGGCTACCGCAGAGCGCCAAGCCAGAGCGCAACATGAAGAGGATTGAAGAACTTCGGCTTCTGCGGCAGATTATCGCAGAGGCCAAATTATTTCGCGGACGGAAGCCAAGTGCCACGGCCCCGGTCCCGGTCACTCCCCGCCAGAAGTAGCACTGGCTCCGATTTCCAAAGGCCAGCAATGAATATGCGATTGCGATCCGGCCTGACGGCGCGCCCAGGGCCATCACCATGTCCGGCTCATCCTGCCGCCGCTGACATTGGCTTGCCTAACTTGGTCGTTCCGCTGTGGACATGCTCGCCATCCACGAACGCTACGGGCGCTGACAGAAAGCCCGTTCCCCGGTACACGTACCTCGCCTTTCACCGTACGCAATCGGCGCGCCGCCAAGACTCGTGGTTGCCCCGGTACACACGGGCTGGCATCGTGGACCTCCAATGAAAATTTGTCGCGAAACCGGCTTTCAGCACAGCGCCCGTCCAGGAGTTGACAGATCCCATTTTCGCGGTCTAATGTACTTGGGCCGGATGAAACACCGAAGTCCAGCGGAGTCTTGGAGCGGCGTGGATGGCCTTCAGTGGATGATGATGAGATTCCCGCCACGGCGCACGTCGCCGTAGCGTTGTGATTCAGTACGCCGGCAACGGCCATCAGCGCCGCCAAAAGCAATTCTGAAACCAAGCAGAGAACGCACGCCGGGGCAGTTCGGGTGTGGCCGGTATTGGAGGCCACGGCGGATTGGCGTCCACCCCCAATTTGCGTCCTGCCAGGAAGAAGAGGTCTGGATTATCGAAATACAAACTCAGATACGCTGGAGCGCGTTATCGTTCCAGTTGGGGACCCAAAACCCACCGTGCTGCGATTCGACGCCGGTGAGTTCCGGCGAATCAAGCTGGACCATTTGACCGAAGCGGAGGTTGCGTCCATGATGGACATCGCCGTGAAGACGCTTAGGAACTGGAGATCAGCAGAAATCGGTCCACGTTGGACGAAGTTCGGACGCCAAGTCCTGTACCCAATTGCAGGGATCGAAGAATATTTGGAAGGAAACGCCAATGCCGCTACGACAAAAGAACGGGCGATGGGAATATCGGTTCAAAATCGCCGGGTTGCCACGGGTGTCAAATCTCACCGGCTTGGAGGCCACCGAACCAAACAAGAGAAAAGCAGAGCGGCTTGAACGGGACCATCGCGACCGCATTTTGAAAGGGCTTCAGCCCCCACGCAAGCCCAAGGCGATCATCTTCTCCGCTGCCGCAGACGAATTCTTGAAACATTGCCGGGTCCAACACAAGGACCACGAGAACACAGCCATCCGTGTGAAAACCTCAATGGCGAGTCTGTTGGAGATGTTTCGGAACCGCTCAGTTCCTTCGATTGGCGAACCGGATGTGGAGCGTTACAAAGTCTGGCGACTGACCGGCGAGGGCGAGATTAAGGCCGTCCAAACCGTCACGCTTCGGCACGACCTGGACAACTTCTCCAAATTCTTCAATTGGTCAATCAAAATGGGATATGCCACCGTCAATCCGGTTAACGGCGTGGAGAGGCCGTCAATCGAAGACGCTGTGCGAATGTACCTCCTGTCCGACGCGGAAGAGTTCCTGTATTTTGAACTGGCGTTGGCACGCAGCATTGACCTTCACGACGTTGCCACGCTCATCATCAACCAAGGGATGCGACCTGAAGAGGTCATTGAAATTGAGAAGAAAGACGTTGACCTCATCACCCGGACACTCCGAATCCCGAAGGGCAAGACGAAGGCTGCAAAGCGGACGCTCCGTCTCACCAGCGACTCATTTGAAGTGCTCAAGCGGCGGATGCAGGATGGGGAGCAGTCGGAAGCGAAGCTGAAGGATCTTTGCGAACGGGTTGCCAAGCGGCTGAAGATCGCCCCGGAGAAGGTTGCGGAGCGCGAACGTCTGAAGGCGCTGTACGTCTTTCCTGCACGCAAGTCAGGCAAGAGCGGCAAGGGTCACATTTCCCTTTCCGGCTTGGAGAACTGCCACAACGACGTGCTGGAAGCGTGCAAGGAAAAGGGCCGGATCATTCCATTCGTCCTGTACGATCTGAGGCACACGTTCGCGACGAGAGCAGCGCAAAACGGGATGCCCCTGCCTACGCTGGCGTCTGTATTGGGCCACTCTTCGTTGCGGCAGGTCCAGAAGTACGTCCACCCCACCCAAGACCATCAGCAGTCCGAAATGGACCGCATTGACAAGATCCGGCAAGAGAACAAGCGCCAGTATGCGGAGTTGCTACGCTCTCAGGCCCACGACAGGCCCACGGCCAACGGGAATTCTGAGGATTTCGGCAGACTGGACGGGAAGAGTCGGGAAATCGTGCAATGAAGGCGAATAGCTGTATCTTCCTTATTTTTCATGCAACTACAACCATTTCTGACTGATCTGAAATGGAAGGTTGGAGGCGCGGGTCGGAATTGAACCGACGAATAAAGGTTTTGCAGACCTTTGCCTTACCACTTGGCTACCGCGCCGGAAATGAGGGCCTAGTTGCAAAATAACCCGCCGCGGGGGCCCAAGTCAAACGCGGCGCCCTCTCATAGAACCCGAAAGAGGATCTCCGCGCGGTTGAAGAAACAGAAAGAAACGGTGGCGTCCCTCCCGCCGGACAAGCCAAGCGGGCTCCGCCGTGGCTTCGGCCCGCGTTGCTTTTAGGGCGCGCTGGCATTTGCGGTATACGCCGATACGCTGTGGGACGGCTTCGTCGCCGATGACCGCATCCAGCTCGTCAAGAACCCGCTGATTGTAAACCTCCGCCGCGCCCGGCATTGCGTATAGCCACCTGAACGCGTTGCAAACCGCGGCCACGCAGTTCGGCCTGGCATACCAGGCGCGGCCGGATTTCGCGCAAGCCAAGGATGCTTACGAAAACGCCATGGCGCAGCTTGCGCAGATGCCCCGATAATAGTCTCTGTGCCCCATTCCCTTGACCGCATCCTCGATTCCGGAGACCCCGCGCTCTACGACGTGCCATCGCGCGCGCGCGGGCCGCGCGGTTCGCTGCCCGTCACGCCCGAAATGCTGCTCCGGCGGCCTTCCGGGGACCTGTTCGGCTGGACGCAGGATGCCGGGATGGGCTGGGACCCAGCCACCCTGGGCGGCCCGGAATTTCTCATCCTGAGCACGCACGGCGGAATCCGCGCGGCCGATGGCACGCCCGTGGCGCTGGGGTATCACACCGGCCACTGGGAGGTCGGGCTCCTGATGGACGCGGCGGCCAAGGAATTGAAATCGTCGGGCGCCGTTCCCTTCGCGGCTTACTGCACCGATCCCTGCGACGGCCGCACCCAGGGGACCACCGGAATGTTCGATTCCCTGCCCTATCGCAACGATGCCGCCAGCGTGTTCCGCCGCCTCATCCGTTCGCTGCCCACGCGCAGCGGCGTCATCGGGGTGGCCACCTGCGATAAAGGGCTGCCGGCCATGATGATGGCGCTGGCCGCCACGCGCGACCTGCCCGGCGTGCTGATTCCGGGCGGTGTGACGCTGCTGGACGAATCCGGCGAAGATGCCGGCAAAGTGCAGAGCGCGGGCGCGCGCTTCGCGCACGGCCAGATTACCCTGGAGGACGCCGCGCGCGACCTGTGCCGCGCCTGCGCCACGCCCGGCGGCGGATGCCAGTTTCTGGGCACGGCGGCGACTTCGCAAGTGGTGGGGGAAGCGCTCGGCATGTCGCTGCCGCACTCCGCGCTGGCGCCTTCCGGCCATCCCATCTGGCTGGATATGGCGCGCCGCTCGGCGCAGGCCGTTGTGGCGCTGCACCAGCGCGGTCTCGCCATGCGCGACATTCTGGACGGCGCCTCCGTGCGCAATGCGCTGGTGGTGCACGCGGCTTTCGGCGGTTCGACCAATCTCATTCTGCACCTCCCGGCCATCGCTTTTTCGGCCGGCCTGAAGCGGCCCACGGTGGACGATTGGGCGCGCGTCAACCGCGAGACTCCGCGGCTGGTGGATGCCTTGCCCAACGGCCCGCGCTCCTATCCCACGGTGCAGGTCTTTCTCGCCGGCGGCGTACCGGAAGTCATGCTGCACTTGCGGCGCGCCGGATTGCTGGACACCCGCGCCCGCACCGTCACCGGCGAAACCCTCGACACGGCCCTGGATTGGTGGGAGCAGTCCGCACGGCGGGCGGCGCTACGGCGCACGCTGCGCGAGCGCGACGGAGTGGATCCCGAGGACGTCATCATGGACGCCGACGGCGCGCGGCGGCGCGGGCTCTCCTCCACCGTCACTTTTCCCAAGGGCAATCTCGCGCCGGGCGGCTCGGTCATCAAAAGCACCGCCATCGACCCCAGCGTGGTGGACGCCGACGGCGTCTACCGCCATACCGGACCGGCGCGCGTCTTCCGCAGCGAGAAAGCCGCCATCGCCGCCATCATGAGCCAGGCGGAAGACCGCCTGCGCGCGGGCGACGTTCTGGTGCTGATGTGCCGCGGCCCCATGGGCTCCGGCATGGAGGAGATTTACCAGATCACCGCGGCGCTGCGCTATCTGGAATTCGGCAAGCACGTCGCGGTCCTGACCGACGCGCGCTTCAGCGGCGTTTCCACCGGCGCCTGCATCGGCCATGTCACGCCGGAAGCGCTGGCGGGAGGGCCCATCGGCAAAGTGCGGGAAGGCGACCTGATCGAAATCGCCATCGACCGCAACACCATGGAAGGCGCCGTAAACCTGGTGGGGGAGCGCGGCCAAATGGTTGGCGCGGAGGAAGGAACGCGCCTTTTGGCCGCCCGGCCGCTGCGCCAGGATCTGGCGCCGGACTCCGCGCTGCCGCCCGAAACGCGATTGTGGGCGGCCCTGCAAAATGTCAGCGGCGGAACCTGGGGCGGCTGCGTTTTCGATCCCGAGGCCATCGCCAATCGGCTCAAAAGCTGACGCCGCGCGGGATGGTCATTGAGGCTCACGGCTCGCGAAGCGCGACGTCCGACCATATGGCATCCGCCGCGAATGGCCAAGCCGGCTCGGGCATGCCCGCGAACGCCACCAATTCCCCAGGCACGCGCCCGGTTTCCATGGCCGCCGCGAAAACCGAACGCGCCTCGGCCACGCGCCACCCATGGCGCTCGAAAAACGCCGGCCCCTCCGCCGGCCCGAACCGGTACGGCGCGCCCGCCCGCCCGGTGTGCTCGCCGGTGGTTGCGGCGAGCAGCTTCAGCAGTGCCGGCGAAACCCGCGTCAATCGCCCAAGCCGCCATGCCGCGCGTCTCCGCCGGGTCGCGCGCGAGCTCGCCCGCTTCATCCGGCGAAAGATAAATCAGCAGGCCGTTCACCCGCGAGGATTTCCGTCTTGTAGGAGACCATTTGCGGCAGATCGATCTCTACCCATCGCAGCTCCTCGGGCAGGTCCATGCGACAGGGCCGCGCGTCCAGACCCGCCGCCAGATTGATCACCAGGTCGATTCCGCCGCGAACCTGCCGCGCGATGAAGCGGTCGAAGAGATACGTCCGCATCACCCACGCCCGTCAGTTTTGGCCGGCGTGCGGCACGGTCTCCATAATCCGCTCCCCGCGCGCTCCCGCCAGCCGTTGCGCGAACGGATCGTGAAACAGCGCGTCCGCGCGCCGGCTCTCCCGCGCGCGAAAAACTGCGGCCCACAGCGCCGTATCGGAGATCTCGCGAATCGGTGGTTCCGCATCCATGCAGGCTGTTATCGCCCGGGTGTCTCACCCCGCCACCATGCGCGCGATCTCTTCTCCAATGGCCAGCGAAGCCGTCGCCGCAGGGCTGGGCGCATTGAGCACGTGCAGCGCGTTGGGCCGGGCGATCAACTGGAAATCCTGAATGATGTCTCCCGCGGGTAGAGTCGAGGTTGGGCGCGGGTACTGACGCCGAGCGCCGCCCCGTTTCCCAACCCCGCTCATCAAACCGGACGTGCCGATTTCCGGCATCCGGCTTTCCGACTGGCTTCATCGCAGA
>Ga0181521_10005430_pt1 | contig 14186 bp, 16 predicted proteins | sample PEATcosm2014_Bin_32_FD_119764 | JGI IMG/M metagenome (GOLD analysis project Ga0181521, IMG submission 119764) | Peatland microbial communities from MTU Mesocosm Facility, Houghton, MI, USA - PEATcosm2014_Bin02_60_metaG | ecosystem: Environmental > Terrestrial > Soil > Wetlands > Peat | place...
TAGCAGCAGGACCCATCTGCGGAAGGAAAAAACCAATTTTCACAGGAATCGAGGGTGTAGGAGTAACCGCGCTATAAATCGGTTGGCATTGTGAATTTCAAACTAGTCACTTAAACGGTTGTGACAATTCCAACCGCTTTGATAACGCTCAAGCATTGTCGTTGACCACAGCTCATCGGGTGCGATATGAATCCGGGATGGGCGTGGCGGATTTCTTGTTGGCATTTGGGCGGCAGCCAAGACCCGATTGATTCGTGAAAATGTGCCACATTACGCAACAAACTTTTCTTGTTAGGGCAAGTCCTTGAGGGCGTTTGGTTCGACACTGTTCAGTGGAGGGGCGTTACGGTGATGGGTCGATATAGAACATCCAAACTCTTCCAAGGCTATCTTGGTGTTTCATAGAGGCTCACTAGGACGCTTCGGGCTTTGTTGGTAGGCTAGCATAGAGCTCTTTATCGTGAGCTTCCTGAAAACTGGATGGTCTTCTAAGATAGAGATCTCTCAGGAGATCTTTTAGGACTGCGGGAATCTCATCAATACCGTCTACGGCCATAACCTTGCCCTTTCCTAAGGCCGCCATATCTGCGCACAGCTTTGGTTGTGAGTCGTCACTCTTCATCATGATAACGAACAGTCTCGGGTACTCAGCTGCGAGCTTTCTCGGATCTTTCCCAGCAGTATAGTTGCCGTCTGTTATCAAAATCGCAATCTTTTCCTTCGCTATAGTACGATTCATCTCCACAATACCTTTCCTGAGGCCGTCCTCGATGTTGGTGAAGCCCATTGCGGGAATATCCAAGAGTTCGCTTACGATAGTCTCAACCGAAACCTTCCTGTCAAGCGGCTTTAACACCCGTGCCGCAGAATCAAAAGTTATGATGCTGTACTGTATCGTTTTCAGCTTGTATGCTAGTACCCCCAGTGATGCCATGGCCATGGCAACCTTGGGCCCAGACATGGATAGGCTAGTGTCTATCATCATTATGCAAGCCATCCTCCTAGGAGTCTTCGATTCAACGATGATATCCGAAGCGTCAGGTAATGTCTTGCCGAGCATCTGTTCCACGGTCATCTCGACATCGATTTCTCCACCCAACCCCGGAACATACTGCTCCTTAATCTCATCTTCGCGTCTTTTTGTTGCTCCTAGGAGCTGTAGGGTCCTGTACACTATTGCTCTGATGGCAATCCTCTTAGCCAATTCGACAAGTTTGCGGTCCTTAAGCAGCGTCTTAATATCCGTATAATACTTGGCTATGCTCCAACCCACATCGTCTGATTGAGTATTATTCAAGGGAACTGCCTCACTCAAACTTTCTAGCAGATTGATTGCGTTATCGATCGCAGGTCTATCAGTGGCCAGCGTCCTCGACATGGTAGTTGGTGTCTCGGTGACGGTGCACACACGAACACCGGATCCTTCCGAGGCCGTCTTGTCTGACAAGTGCTTTTCTAGTAATTCGTCAATTATCTCGTGGATAGAGCGTGCGGCATCGTCCTTTAGTTCCATTCGTGTCGGCAGAGCCATATGAGCGGCTTCCCTAATGGAAGATTCTATATCGGATCCTAATTGACAAGCGAGCAAACAAGTACTCATCGCCGCTCTCAGTGAAGCTCCTCTTCTGATTTCTGGGTGAGCCCTTGTGGCTCGAACTATCCTGACAACAGGGCTGATAAGACTTAGATCTGTGACGCCCGTGTGCTTTTGGACGATGGCTACTTCTTCCTTCTCGTCTTGGTAGTCGAGGGTTAACAGTTCGAATCGGTCTCGGAGGGCTTCGGAGAGAGCGCTGGTTGCAATGAATTCATGTGGGTTCTGGGTCGCAATTACTATGAAACCCCTCTTGGCGATCAGCGTGCCTATCTTCGGAGTCTCGATCTTTCTTTCGTCCATTGCGGGGAGAAGAACGTTCTGAACTCCCTCGGGCATGCGATTCAACTCGTTTATGAAAAGCACGCCTCCCGCGTCCATAGCAAGTGCAAGCGGACCCCCTATGAAAGCGTCCTTAGAATACCCATTCCTAATCACGAGAGGCGGATCAAACCACCCCGTCAATTTCTGTTCAGTATACCGTTCGTCCCCATCAACCCGATGGATGGACTTGCCTAGGTATCTCGCTACGGCCTCGGCAATGACCGTCTTACCAACGCCCACAGGTCCTTCGATAAGAACGTGTTTGCCTGCTTTGACCGCAGCCAGAGCCTTTCGAAGCTCGGTCTCTCTTCCGATAATTCCGAATCGGCTCTGAATAACTCCAGCTTCCGTCAAAGACGCTCTCCTCATCCCGGATAACGGCCGAGTATTAATCGTTCGCTCAACTGACTTCCTTTACGACAACGTGTGCATCGGATGACGTGTCGCTGAATGGGTAGACCTATTGATTCTCGGTTAGCGGGCCATTGAGTTCAAGATTGTCCGCACGTTTTATCGGAGGAAATATTCGGCATTGACTCCAATTAAGAGATAGTCGTTGTTGTCCGACGGCATATGATCGAGAATGTGCTGTGAGGATACCTTGTTTCGGGAGGGGTTTTTGGCTATTTTTGCGATTGTTTCGCTACAGCCTTCCCAAGCCTTTCTCCGAGGTCCGCCGCCTGTTTTTTGTCGATTTCCCATGGACTGGCGCGTGAGGGCACTGTCTCTATTGCTATTCCCGGCTTCACGAAATTCGGATTGAATACGCCGATAATCCGTTCAATGTTCTCAAGAGCTGTCACCTGGCCTCCGGTGCCTGTGGTAAAGACCGCCATCGGTTTGCCTGCCATCTTAAGCCGCACGGAATAGAGGTCGGTTAAGGCTGTCAGCATTTTTCCAGACATTATCCCAAAGTGCGATGGAGATCCGAATGCGTATCCGTCTGCGTCAACAGCGTCTTGTGGAGCTAAGGAGTCAGCTTTCTTTAATTCAGTCTTTACCCCCGCTACTCGTCCTGCACCCTCGGCCACAATTTTAGCGACTTTTTCGGTCATTCCTTCTCTGGAATCGTAGATTATCAAGATCTTAGAAGCCATCACAGCCACCTAGAGCAAGACCACAGTGAGTTTCGTTCGCGCTGGATAAACCTTTGTTCAAAGGTAGGATCTAATGGAATCATAATCACTGTGTTAGAGGTGGCCGCATAGCGAAGGACGACAGAACCTGCGAGTTTCTGCTCGCCCCAGCATGATGCCGATGTCTACTGAATCTTAGACACTGGGGAGGGAAATCAAGAATAACCTTGGCTCTTGAGTTTCTCCATGTAGTGTTCCCGGAATTTCCTGACTTTAGGCGCGATAACCGTTTGACAGTAAGGTTGGCGTGGGTTGTTCTTGAAGTATTCTAGATGGTAGGCCTCCGCTTTGTAAAAGGCCTTGAATGGTTCGATTTGCGTCACTATTGGCGCCTTCCAAATTTTGGCCGCCGTCACTTCACTTACGACTTGTTGAGCAATTGACTTCTGCTGGTCGCTGTGGTAGAAGATTACAGATCGGTATTGCGTCCCTGAGTCTGCACCTTGCCTGTTCATGGTCGTTGGGTCGTGTACTGTGAAGAAGATTTTCAGGAGATCTTCGTAGGAGATTATCGTCGGATCAAAGGTCACTTGGACCACTTCTGCGTGGCCTGTTCTGTCTGAGCAGACCTGTTCATATGTCGGGTTCGTCACCGTTCCTCCCGCGTAGCCCGGCTCAACCTTCTCGACCCCCTTCAACTCGGTGAATACGGCTTCCGTGCACCAGAAGCATCCCCCACCTAACGTCGCAATTTCCATGGTGTGACTCAATGCCCTATTGTTCGAGGCTCCGTATAAGCAAACAACTGGCTGAACTATGATGGGGCTTTCGTTACGATTAACTTCTGCGGGAGGATGCCCCATTCGCGCAGAACTTTGGCTGATTCTTTCTAAGCATTAGATCAAGTGAACTTAAGGTTCTGCAGCCACGTCGGGATCGTGGGAGCAATCTCACCAAAGACCTGTTCCTCGGCTAGGTTCTTTGAGATTGCGTCCGATGGAATGCTTTGGCTTGCTGCGACGATTCTCGCGCTCCAGGGGCAGTAGTACTTCACCGTGTTGACCCAGTAGTCTAGATTCTCTTCTACAAAGTGAGGTTCGGCGTCACAAACCTCCGTCGAAAAGTCGGTCATTTTGACTGTTTCAGGCTTGTAGTGCCAACCCCAAGGCTTGTTGAAGCCACCGTCACCGAAATCAAGGACGCCAATCGGGTGCATAGTATTCAACCCATTCATGTTAGCTAACGCTTCCTTGATCGTCTCCTGATCCACCACGAACATTGTGAACCTCTCGCCTACAACATCCACCACAAAATACATCCCGCCAACCTGACTTGTCAGGTAAAAGACCCACCCTCCCATGACCAGCGCCACAATTATGATGCCCGTAATCAAAACAAGCTTCCTACGCATGTGAACTCCCTAGCGACATGTTAGGTGGCTTGGATATTTGATGTTCACCACCAAGACAGGCATGCTCCCGCTGGCAATTCGAACGGATTAAAGACTTATCGGCATTCGCCGACTAAGCGTTACTGGGATTGAATAGTGGCTCCACGAAATCTTAGAGTCGGCCTCATACAATTAGAAGTTACGGACTCAAAAACGGAGAACCTCCGGCACGTAATTCGCTCACTTAAGGAGATAGGAGGAGATTGCGCTTTAGTGGTTTTCCCAGAATATAGTATGGGTCATCCCAAAGGCGCCCTATCCCGCGACTTTGCGGAGGGGCTCGCAGAACCCTTAGATGGGAAATTCGTCGGACGCGTGGCAGAGAAGAGTAAGGAAAAACAAATCGTAGTGGCGTTGCCAATCTTCGAGAAGGACAGTGCATCAATATTCAACACGGTAGTTATCATCGATCGTGGAAAGGTTATAGGCGGCTATCGGAAAATACACTTGTTCGACGCTCTTGGAGCTAGGGAGTCAAAAGTTTTCCAGCCCGGATCGGAATTAGTTCTCTTTGATGTCGGCGGGATGACATTCGGCGTAGTGACGTGCTACGACATTCGCTTTCCTGAACTGGTAAAGAAAGAGGCTATGTCCGGAGCGAGAGCAATTATCGTTCCGGCCGCTTGGTATCGCGGCCCACTGAAGGAGGAACAATGGCAAACTTTTCTGATGGCTCGCGCGGCTGAGAACACTAGCTACGTGATTGGTGTTGGAAACGCGAATGCAAATTTCATAGGCAGAAGCATTGTGGTCGATCCGTTCGGCGTCAAAGTGCTTGATCTAGGATACGGTGACCGAATTGGACGATGTGAAATCGATAACAACCTGATCAGCGACGCGAGAGAGAAGATACCGGTCATTCGACAATCCCGTAACCTTCCTGATTTTCAAACCCGGCGACTGTAAGGCGAGGATTTCTAGCTTGGGTGACTACGTGAAGGCTTGCGAACTCTCTGACGTCCCATCGGGATCAATGTATGCTGTGGACCTGGGTGAGAAGAAGGTCATGATAGTTAATGTGGATGGAAAATTATACGCCACCGACAGTGTGTGTACGCATGAAACTGCGGATCTCTCTACCGGCTTCCTAACTGGTTCCGTGGTAACCTGTCCACTCCATCTCTCACGATTTGACGTGATAACAGGAGAGGTGCAAAACCCACCCGCCACCGTGCCCCTGAAGACGTACGGCTTGAAGGTTGAAGGGACAAGCGTATACGTGCAAGTTTGACGTATCTGGGACAGTTGGAGAGCTTATATCACATCGAAGCCGATAATCTCCTCCACAAACATATTTCGCGGGAATTGGCGTTGGTCGAAGAACTCACATCGATAAATGTCACAAGAATCCGAGAGGATTTCCCGATACTTAAACGTCAAGTTAACGATAAGCCATTGGTCTATTTTGATAACGCAGCTACTTCGCAGAAACCGAGAGTTGTGATCGACGCTATTGACAGGTACTATCGTGAGTACAATGCGAACATACACCGGGGAATCCACAAGCTCGCAGAAGAGGCGACTGTTGCATACGAGGAGGGGAGAGAGAAGGTTGCGAAGTTCGTCAACGCCAAACGAACCAAGGAAATCATATTCACCCGAAATGCCACCGAATCGCTAAACCTGGTAGCCTATTCCTGGGGCCGAGCAAACATTGGAAAGGGGGACAAGATTGTTCTGACAATCATGGAACACCACAGCAACATCGTTCCTTGGCAGTTATTGGCGGAGGAGAAGGGTGCGAAGGTCGAATTTGTCAAGATCGACGAGGCCGGGGAACTCCGTCAGGACGAGGTCCACGAGCTGATTGACGAGAGGACGAAGATCGTCTGCGTGGCGCATGCGTCGAACGTACTGGGGACGATAAACCCAGTTAAGGAGATTGGACGGGTAGCCCATCGTTATGGTGCGATGTTCTTGATTGATGCCGCTCAATCAGTTCCCCATATGGCAGTGGATGTTAGAGACATCGACTGTGACTTCGCCGCGTTTTCAGGCCATAAGATGCTAGGCCCCACCGGGATCGGGGTTCTTTACGGGAAGAGTGAGCAGCTTGAGGGCATGCCCCCATTTCTTAGCGGAGGCGAGATGATTCGAGAAGTCCATACAACCGGCGCCTCATGGAAAGACCTGCCGTACAAGTTTGAGGCGGGAACACCGAACATCTCCGGAGCCATCGGACTGGGAACGGCAGTTGACTACCTGTGCGGGATTGGAATGCGAAACGTGCACGACTACGAGAAAGAGATTACAAGTTATGCCCTTGATCGAATAAAGCACGTTGAGGGCGTAGTGATATATGGGCCAGTGGATGTGGCCCATAGGGTTGGTGTGGTCTCGTTTAATTTAGGAGACATTCACCCGCATGACCTGGCTTCAATCCTGGATGAGGAAGGGATAGCGATCAGGTCTGGCCACCAATGCGCGCAGCCCCTCATGGAATTCCTGCAGGTACCCGCCACTTCAAGGGCAAGTTTCTATATCTACAACACCAAAGAAGAGGTTGACGTGTTCGTTGACGCTCTTGAGAAAGCTAGGAAGCTATTTGCGCGATGAGTTCTGATATCTACAAGGACATTATCCTGGATTATTACAGGAACCCGCGTAACTTCGGCGACCTACCCGACGCCGACGTGCGGGCGAAAGATTCGAACCCCCTCTGCGGCGATATAATCGAAATGCAATTGAAAATTAACGATGGCAGAGTCGATGACATACGCTTCAAGGGGAAAGGCTGTGCGATCAGCCAAGCATCAGCTTCAATGCTTACCGAATTGGCGAAAGGAAAAACACTCGACGAACTCAAAACCATGGGTAAACCCGACGTACTCGAACTTCTCGGCATCGACCCCGGCCCGACTCGCATAAAGTGCGCTTTGCTTGGGTTGAAGGTTCTGAAGCTGGCGGTGTATGGGCACCTCGGCCAAGCGGTCACCGAAGATGTAAAGCAACTAGTCTAGACACCAAATATCTATCGCCACCAGAATCCACTATACCCCTTTCAGGGCACAGAAGAGCACCTACTTTTGTTCGGTGAAAAGTTTATGTTTCATGCCGCAGACTTCTGGGCTTATGCCAAACAAATATGTTCTTCCGGATTTACCCTACAAGTACAACGCGCTCGAACCAGTCATCTCGCAAGAAATAATGACACTCCACCACGACAAACACCACGCCGCGTACGTCAACGGCGCAAATGCAGCACTCGACAAACTCGATAAAGCCCGCAAAGGCGAAGCCCAGATCGACATCAAAGCGGTGCTGAGAGATTACAGCTTCCACTTTGGAGGCCACATACTCCACAGCATCTTCTGGCCCAACATGGCCTCACCAGGCAAAGGAGGCGGAACACCCGGCGGCGCCCTCGGAGACAAGATCAAAACCGACTTCGGAGGCTTCGATAAATTCAAACAACAATTCGGCGACGCAGCCAAAGCAGTTGAGGGGTCAGGCTGGGCCCTACTACTCTACGACAACACCACCGACCAACTCGTCCTCACCGAAATCGAAAAGCAGAACTTCATGCACCTCGCCCAACTCCCAATCCTCCTCGGCATCGACGTCTGGGAACACGCGTACTATTTGGTCTATAAAAACGACAGGGCAAAATATGTCGACGAGTGGTGGAAGGTCGTTAACTTCGACGACGTGGCAGCCAGATTCGACAAAGCCAAAAAGTAAACCTCCCTTTCCACCTTCCTTTCCTTTTTTCATCTTAACCAGTTCTCCACATGCCGCGCCTTCTCAGAGTTGTTCTTGGTTGTGCTGAGGTGCTGGAAGAACTTTCTAACGCCGTCCTTACTGTAAATTCGTAAATGGTACATCATTTTCCGATTCGGCCTTTTGTCTTTTTGAGACGTTAACGTCGCTTCAATGCCCAGTGCACACTTCAACGCTTTCTGGATTAGATCAAGAAGATTCGCATCGGTGTTACTGAAATCTAGACAGATCTTAGGCGTTCTCCTAACTCTTTCCTTGATCACCTTCACACATCCCTCGGCATCAAAGAAACCTTCTATCAGGTTTACACGATTGACGGAAATATTTCCGCGCTTAAGCAGATTCGAAAGGATACCAAGGTCCTTACGGATTTGTCTTATCAGAAAGTAAAGTTCCGCATTATGAAACTTGACAAACCAAACATTTCTACCTCGATAAGGGTAGGCTGTGGCGCTACGGCTGCTCGTGCATGAAGGAATGATTCTTGCGTATTTCAGACAGAATTCTCTTTCTCCAAGTAACCAAATGGTATAGCCGTTTTTCCAGAAATAGATGCTTCCATCACCCAGAATGGAGCCTATGACGTAAAACAATTCCTTCGTGTAAGCAATTCTTCCGCATCTCCTTCCGAGAGGCGACCTACCTTTTGTCCATGCATAGACTGTGCTTTGGCTGACTCCGAACTGTTTCGATATTGTGTGAACAACTGCGTAGGTCGATTTGTTTCTTGAAAGTAACTCCTGAACTCTTTCGTATGCTTCGATGCGTTTCTCTAATGGAGTGACAGCGATTCGACTGCGGAACTGCCTCAAGGCAGGTTGAGTCAGAGACATGTTGACATGCGCTGGCGTTGTGGCAATATTATCCGAAGTTACCTCCTGCAACAAGCTTCTGCCTTGCCTATGTTCTCAAGGAAGGATGTGAATACGAGTAGCGTGACTCTGGAGGATAGTGGAATGCGAAAGTAATCGGGCGCGGAGAGCTACGGCTCTTCCGCCTGAATGAACTGACAAACGTTTTTCGAAAGTAAAACTAGAGACTGCGTCAGACTCCTACCCCAAACGTGAGACATGACTCAGAGTCAGGCCTACTCTTTTTTCTATAACACAACGATGTGACCGCAGCTAAGTCGATTGGCTTTCTTATGATCACCTCGGGTCGAAACTGAATAGCGCAGGTTGCGTATGAATTTGGGTTATGGATCCGTTAGTAGGGCCAGCATAAGCCTAGCTCGCAATCCATGTGTCTGCCTTTGACACATGCGTCACACGAACACTGACAGTCGGTTTCGTATTCTGATTCGTCATCATACTCCAGTTCGGCTGCAGTCATGATGGCCTACCTGGGGGCAGTTCATTCAACCCAGACTAAAGCCCCCTGTGTCACCGCCGTCTCGGGGGTTAGGTGACACGAATGCTACTTACGAAACTGAGTTGGAGGGCGTCGACCATAGCGCCAATATATACCTGAGAGATCATCTAGCTTTCCTTCTTGAGTTAGCTAACGCACTTGGGATGATCTGCTTTGGGGGCTGAAGAAAGTGAGATTACCGCACTCCGTAGGCTGGGGTTGACTGAGTATGAATCCCGCCTCTACCTTGCGCTCCTGAAGATGGGCCCCATCAAAGCCAGTCAGCTGAGTTTCTTTGGGCAGGTCCCCCGCACGAAGACCTACTATGCGATAAAGGAACTTCAGCGAAAAGGCCTCGTAAGCATAACGCCTGGGAAACCAGAAATCTATAGCCCATGCTCTCCGCTAGAATTTCTTATGCCCATCGTCACAAGGCTCGACCGTGACATTAAGGACTCCGAACAGGTTGTTCAGTCACTTGCGATGACATACGAATCAAGCAAGTATGTGAAGCGCGATGTTCCGAAACAGTCGGATCAGTTTTGGCAGATGGATGGTAGACGAAGCATCTACAATAAACTGAGCCAAGCTATGCAAACCGCCTCGCGGTCTATCAGCTATTCAACAAGCGCAGCCGGTCTGATTCGAGCCTACAGAGTACATGCCGACGCACTCGAACGCGCTGCCAGGAATGGAGCAAAAGTAAGGCTTCTAGCACCCGTCACAAGCGAGAACTCTTCACTCGCGACTGAGTTCTCTGAAATAGTCGATTTCAAAGCTACACCAGAACCGCTCGCAAGTTTCGTTTGTGTGGACTCAAAAGAATTAGTGGTTCTCGATAGTAGACCGGACGATGGGAGAACGGATCAAGGGTCTGACGTTGCCGTGTGGACCACGAGCAGACCTCTTGTAAATCTCTTTGAGAAGCTCTTCGATGAGGTTTGGCGAAACAAACCGGGCAAACAGATCAGACCATCCGCGTGACGGTCAACGAGAAGTAAACCGGTTCGGCTGTAACGTTCAACCGCTTATGGTGTGAAGCTTCTCTATCGCAGCGAAAGCCCTCGTTCTGCACGCACGCGCCAGTTCATCATCTTCAGACCGAGTACCGAGGAAATGATGAAGCTCACGGATCAACGATAGACCTTTCTTCTTCCTCTCTTCCGCATTCAGCGCTCTGAAGCCCTGTATCTTCCCCGATTGCCGTTGGCCTTCTGTTGAACGTTTGTCCTTTAGGTCAATTCCGCAGTCAGCAAGGAACAGCAGGTAACCTAGCGGTGTCACTACGGGAGGATAATCCCTTTCCAAAGCCTGTTTAGTTTCTTTATGACTTCGTGATTCCTCAGGGGCGGGGGCGTAGGATACTGTGAAAGTGCCTCCAGCGGGGATGAGTTCTCCGAGTATCTTGAAGAGTGGCACGTCTAGCCCTGTGTCGGTAAGTGAGATGTTGATGGATTGGAACGCCACATCCTCGAAATAGTCTCCGTCAACGCAACCCGCTGAGCCTCGTTGACTTTGTTCGAAGATTCCTGAGAACACAGCCGCGGACGACAAGATCGTTTGCCGATTTTTCAGTAGACAAACAAAGTGGACCCGCCCTGTGATCGAAGTGGGGGTGATCTTCATTGAAAGGCTGATTTCGTTAGAGAGATTTCTCTCATCCAAGAGCTGCCTGAGGATGAATTCCGCTCCTTTCAGTTCCTTCTCACTCAATTCATGCAGCCCGTTGAATTTATCCCGGCGAGTTCAGGTTCATCCTAATGCGGCAGGCTCTATGTTTGCGGCGGGTTACTACGCTTTTGTACACTTTTGCTTTTCGATAGGGTCCTTTGCGTCACACTTTACTAAGAGTAAGGTGAGACCTTCCCCAGAAGCCATTGGACTCCTTTATCCAAGTCGACGAGAATGAATGGAAGGCGTTTCTCGAGGACCTCTCTCAATTCGAGAAGAAGTATCAACGTCTATTGAGCAGACTGGACACCGCTGAGAGCAGACTTCAAACGTTAACCGCGCTTGAGAAGAAAGTGGTGGGAAGTCAGAACGCCTTACCGCCCGGTCCAGAGAAAGTGGCGGGAGTGGAAGTGAAGGGCAGTTTTCTGAGTCGGTTGAAGACCAAACTCGAAGCCCCCGCGGGTACTTGGAGGACCACTCCGGGGATTTTGGGCAAACCACAGGGTTACGCGGCTTGTAGTCGTTGTGGGTTCCAGATTGTGCGGGCTACAAGGTTCTGCCAGCATTGTGGTGCTGGTTTCGGGAAGTTTGTGTGTTCTTGTGGCGCCGAGCTGGGTTCTGAGGTTAGGTTTTGTGATCGTTGCGGACGTGAGGTAGCAGGGTGAGGCTGCGAGTTATGGGGGAAACGTGTTACTATGACACTCGCTTCTCGGCTTCTTTGGCCATGCGAGACATGGCTTCCCGGGCTTTTCTCAGCGACTCATCAGCCTGACGCGTGTTATTTGCCATATTTGATTCGATGGACCCAAGCCTTGTTTTTGTTGCCTGCAGCTCGTCCCGTAACTGCCTATTCTCGTTTTCCAATTGGTCAATCTTATTCATGAGTGCTTGAGAGCGGTCGAGGAGTTTCTGGTTTTCAGCGAGGAAGCCCTCGAAGTCCTTTCGCTCAACCGTAACCCTATCTGACATAGACGACAGAGCAGCCATCTCATTGGTTGGATATGAGTCATACGGTTCTCACCGATCGTTATGTGACCCGGAAACTAGGAATGGGATCACATTCTGAGCTGAGTCGAGAAGAGTTGGACTTCCCTGTTTAGTTGTGTTCTGCGTTAGGTGGAGGAGGATTGGAGGAAGATCGTGACGGGGGTGAATTGATCTTGGACGCCGTCGGGTAATGTTACGAAGTTTGGTGCATTTCCTTGGGCCAATACTTGTAATGCGTAGAGGTCGAGTGTTGAAAGTTTCGGTACTTGTGTAACCCTCTCAGGGGTGTACCTGGGTTCCATAATATCCTTGCCGTCAAGTATGCTACCCAAACCTAGGATTCTTCCTAACTCATGTAGAGCGAGCCAGAACGCATAGCTCCTCGCAGTCGTATTGCTACCCTGTGCGTCGTTGAAGATCGTCGGTGTTAGGTACGTTTGGGTTGAGACTATCGATGTTCGAGAACCGGGTGAGAACTTGTATGTCGTCCAACCAACCGCGAATGAAGCGTACGCGGCGGGCATTGAGAAACTGACCGTTGAGGTTGCGGTGCCGTCATCCGTCTCCACGAACTGGTACACTGTGGCGGTGGGATTGTTTTGGAGGTTCCAGAGCTGAGCCTTGTTCCATGCAAGGGTCGCGTTCAGAACGACGTCATGCACCCATTTCGGAGTGGTCGGGATGTAGATTTTGATCGTGAGAACCGAGTAACGCCCTTGGATCGGGATTGAGGGTTCGGTTGAGGCGTGGACCGGGGTGAGGGTTATGAGGGCCAGTAGCATTAGGGGGAGAATGTACCTAATGTGCCCAATGTGCCCCATGTCTCATCTAGACGAAATAGGAAAATCGTCTAGAAGGCCTCACTGTGACTGTTCTATGCTCAGGACGGTTACATTTCTACAAAATCCGCCCCCTAGGGAGGACTCTCACCCCCAATGCAACACCCCTAGATGACCACTGGGTGTCACCGCTCCTTCGCCGGTCGAGTTACACGGATTAGGTGGTCTACCACGTTTCTAGGCGGTTCTGTAGGGGCGGATCCGCTTGGCTTGGATGCGGAGGAAGAATGAACCGCTACGCTTGATTGCTGAAATATTGGATTCTCAAGCGGGTAGGTCGTCGCTGATTGATGGGGGGGTGTGGTTTGGGCAGGAAGAATCCGAAGGGGGGATCAGTGGGGATCTGCTTTGGAAGATTTGGTCGGTTCTGATCGGGGTTAGCCGAGCTAGATTATGGGCAGAAGATTGCCGCTGTAGCTTCTGTCACCGAAGCTTCCTGTGGTTAGTCGCATGACGTTTACCCGGTTCTCTGTAGTAGGTGTGCTCGATTGGGCATGCAAGCATCCTGGGCTGACGGCGTGTGGGCGACTATGACGCAGGGCAAGTACTACTCAATCCACGACCTAGCCAACCTTACCGAGCAACCACGAAGCTCTGTGGCGGATGTGCTCCGATTCTTAACGAATTACGGTTTCGTAAATCGCATAGGTGCGAAGGAGCCGGTTTTCACGAAGTCTACGGTCGAGTTCTCCCCAGGAGAGACGATTAACCTACTCAAATGCGTAGCAAAGCAATAACGCTCCGCATTCTCGGTACGTTAACGTAACCAAAACACTCGGTTCTGTTTCATCTCGGCCTAGAAATTTTCGAAGAGCTCACGCTTCTAGCTTTATCGGTAATCATAAAAGGGGAAACCTTACTGTTTTTCACGGTCACTATGATTCACGGGAAGCATCTCCTCACCGCCCTCATCTTGGTTGTTGCTTTCCTTTCGGCGGCTCAGATCGTGCAGAGCCAGCAGTATTCAACCACGACCGTCACAACTCTCGCTACCGGTAGCCAGGTTAGCACTGTTGCGGTTGGCACGCAGACCTTGACCACGAATCAGGGGCAGGTGATGCCAATTTTCGCCGGGTCGGTCACGATACCTGGTACGCATGGGGTGTGTGGCGTGTACTTCGTTCAAGCTTTCAACGGCACCGCGAATCAGGTTTTGAGTGGATCCGTTTCAGCGA
>Ga0181521_10005431_pt1 | contig 14183 bp, 12 predicted proteins | sample PEATcosm2014_Bin_32_FD_119764 | JGI IMG/M metagenome (GOLD analysis project Ga0181521, IMG submission 119764) | Peatland microbial communities from MTU Mesocosm Facility, Houghton, MI, USA - PEATcosm2014_Bin02_60_metaG | ecosystem: Environmental > Terrestrial > Soil > Wetlands > Peat | place...
ACCGCCGAGGTGTACACGGCGGGGCGGTCGGAACGGCTTCTCGGCCGCTGCTCCCGAGACGACGGTCGCCAGGCGATCCTGGCCAGCAAGTTCGCGCCTTACCCGACCCGCTTGGTGGGCGCTCAGCTCGACCGGGCGTTGGATGCCACGTTGGAGAGGATGGCTCGGGACTCCATCGATCTGTACTACCTGCACTTTCCGTACAGCCTGGTCGGCATCAAGTCGTGGATGGACCGGATGGCGGAGGCAGTCGAGTCCGGGAAGATCCGCGCGGTCGGCGTCAGCAACTGCAACGTCTCCCAGATGCGCCGAGCCAAAGACGTGCTAGGGCGCCACGACATCCCTCTAGCCGCCAACCAGGTCCAGTACAGCCTTTTGCACCGAAAGCCCGAACGCGACGGAGTGCTCGACGCGTGCCGGGAACTCGACGTCGCCCTGGTTGCCTACCGTCCACTCCGCGGCGGCCTGCTCGGTACCAGCTCTGGTGCCGTCGACAAGAGGAAGGCGGTACTCGATGCGCTGGCGCTCATAGCTGGTCAGCGCGGTGTCACTCGTAGCCAGGTGGCGCTCAATTGGCTGCTGTGCCAGGACGAGTTGGTGATCGCGATACCCGGGGCCACCAAAGCTTCCCACGCTGCTCAGAATGCCGGTGCCCTCGCCTGGAGGCTGGACGACGAAGAGCTGGGCATCCTGGATAAGGCTTCAGCCGGGTAGATGGGCGAGCGACTGGGAGCCGATGTTCTCGTCGATAATGGCGTCGTCTGCGCCGTCCCGGGAGTATTGGGCACGTGCGAACCCACCCGCTCAGCTGTGGGGATCTGCACCATGGCATGACAGAGCGATTGCTCCTACGGTGCCGCAAAGCTCGACCTTCGGTACGGATCGACTAACGGGAGGACCCATGGTTGGCCAGTTCGACACCCACAACGTTTTCAACCAGGCCCCTCCGCTTGAGGGGTACGACGTGTTTGCGGCAGACCGAGCCCTGGTTGAGGCGGTCGAGCGCGAAGGCGCGGCATGGGCACGCTCCGAGCTCGGAACGTTGGGCACGCTCGCCGGTTCGGCTGGGGCCCAGGAGCTCGGACGGTTGGCTAATGAGCACGGACCGGCGCTGCAAACCCATGACCGATACGGGCACCGGGTCGATGTCGTCGAGTACCACCCTGCGTACCACGACCTCATGAGGACGTCACTCGCCCACGGGCTGCACGCTGGACCGTGGTCTGATCCCCGTGCCGGGGCCCACGTGGCCAGAGCGGCCAAGGTGATCGTCTGGTACCAGGTCGACGCCGGTCACATCTGTCCGGTGTCGATGACGTACGCCGTGGTGCCCGCGCTCCGGCACCAGCCCGAGATCGCCGCCGTCTGGGAGCCGATGATCTGCTCGACCGTCTACGACCCGGCCAACCTGCCCATCTCCCAGAAGGCCGGCGTCACCTGCGGCATGGCTCTCACCGAGAAACAGGGCGGCTCCGACGTGAGGGCCAACACCACTCGGGCAGAGCCCATCGGCAGCGGCTCGGAAGGTACCTACCTGCTCACTGGCCACAAGTGGTTCTGCTCCGCACCCATGTCCGACGGGTTCTTGATGCTGGCCCAAGCAGCCGGCGGCATCAGCTGCTTTCTGACCCCGCGTTGGCAACCCGACCGGACTCGCAATCCGATTCGCATCCAGCGCCTCAAGGACAAGCTGGGCGATCGCTCCAACGCCTCGAGCGAGATCGAGCTGCTCGGCGCCTGGGCCGAGTTGATCGGCGAGGAAGGCCGGGGCGTGCCCACCATCATCGAGATGGTGAATCACACTCGACTCGACTGCGTCCTGGGCTCCACGGCAATCATGCGCCAGGGGGTGGCCCAGGCCACCTGGCACGCCACCCACCGAGCTGCTTTCGGAAAGCCCCTTGCCGATCAGCCTCTCATGGCCAATGTGCTCGCCGATCTGGCGCTCGAGTCCGAGGCCGCTACCGCTTCGGCACTCCGGCTGGCCCGTTCGTACGACGCCCCTGCCGGCGACGAGCACGAGAATCTCCTCCGGCGCATTTTGACACCGATCGTCAAGTACTGGACGTGCAAGCGAGCGCCGCAGCACGCCGCCGAGGCGCTCGAGTGCCTGGGAGGCAACGGGTTCGTCGAGGAGTCGGGCATGGCCCGCGTGTTCCGCCAGAGCCCGGTCAACGGTGTGTGGGAGGGCTCGGGCAACGTGATCTGCCTTGACGTGCTCCGGGCTCTCGCCCGAGAGCCGGACGCCCTTGAGGCCTACTGGTCCGAAATCGGCCGGGCCGATAGTGGGGACGTGCGCCTGGCTCGATCCATCGACGACCTCCACGTCGACCTGTCCGAGCCCGAGACGCTTGAGCCCCGGGCACGCTCGGTGGTGGAACGCATGGCCCTGGTCTTCCAGGCTTCCCTTTTGGTCCGTTTCGCACCCCAAGCCGTTGCCGACGCGTTTTGCGCTTCCCGCCTTGGACGTGCAGGAGCCGGGGTCTTCGGGACCCTTCCAGTGGGAACCGACACCGCCGCTATCCTGCGGCGGCATACTCCGATGTGATGCTTCTTCCTGCCGTTGCCTGTACCGAGCTGCCGATACGTGCGGCGGTGCCAAAGCGTCGGCGCGCCCTGAGTCGCTACTTGCTCGAAACTTCGTCCGTTTCCGTCCGCCAGAGGTTGAAAGACAGCGTCACACAATGACAAGTGATGAGGAGTGAAATGCCTGGTCAACCCCTAAATGACCTGGTCACGGGCGGGCCTGGATCCTCTTCACACGGCTGAGGTCGGAGGTTCGAGTCCTCGAGCGCCCACCCGTTGTCAGAATCACAACGTTCTCCCTGACGGAATGGAACTTCTCGTGGCCGATCGCTCGGGCATGTTCGTGTCCTTGTTCAAACTGACGTTGGCCGTTGGCGAGGACTGAATTCCTGGCACGACCTCTGGCACTGCTTCGGGAGCGCGTTTGGCATACCCGGGAGGATGCAGATCGCCGATTATTTCCGACAGTGAAGTTCGAGCGTCTGGTCACAAGCTCGCTCCGAATCCCCGAATCTGGAGGGCTGCGAGCGATATCGGCCGGCTCGGGCTCGTCTGAACTGCCCGACCGTGGCACCCGGTAGCGGGTGCAGTACCGGGAGCTCTCGCCCTCTACGGCTTCAAGTGCGCATCAAAGAACGCGAGGATGCGCCGCCGTGCATCTAGCGCAGATCCCTCGTGGTAGCCCGATCCTGGCGACAGGATTCCGAAGACCGGCTCCAAGACGGAGAACGGGAATGGATTCTTGTCTCCAGCTCCTTCGTGGTCGTTGAGAAAGGAGTGCCCGGCCTCCGGGTACTCCTTGACGTCGTGTTCGACCCCGACGGCCGTCAATGCCCGGTTGAGGCGATCGGCGGCCCCTCGCAGTGTGCGATCTTTCCCGCCGTAGCTTCCGACAATCGGGCAAGCCTGTCTCAGGAAGCTAGCCGTGTAGGCATCCTTTGGAGCGGTGCCGTAGTTGACGCTCGACACCGTGAACCCGCGATCGGCGGCGAGCAGCAAGGCGAACCCCCCTCCCATGCAGTAGCCGATCACGCCGATCCTGCCCGTGCAGTCCTCCCGGGCCGCCAGCCAGACGCGCGCCGCCTCGATGTCGTCGAAGGACCGTCCCCGTCCGGCGCGCACGTCGCGCATGACCGAGATCATGCAGGCCACCATCCCTCTCCCAGAGAAAAGGTCCGGCGCTACGGCAAGGTACCCTTCGCCTGCAAGCCAGTCAGCCTGGTTCCGTAAGTCCTGGCTCATCCCCATTGCGTCGTGGATGACGACGACACCTGGCCAGGGGCCCTCGCCTGCAGGCGTCGCCAGGTAGGACGGCAGCTCACCAGGGGTGGGGATCATTACTCGGCCATCACGCCTCCGTGGAGGTGGGCGGTCGTCTCGGACCGTCCCCATTGGTGACGTCATTCGATAGAACTCTTGCCGCGAGCCGTTTGCCCCATTCTTGGGCTCGGGACTCCTCGCCCGGTTCGAGGTGATTCTTCAAGGTGACGAAGAAGCTCTCGGGTTTGGCCACCATCTCGAACCCGTGCTTCCGAAGTTTTCGGCTGATGGCCTTCGACGCCCTCCCTCTGAGAACTGCTGGACCCTTGAAGCGGGTGTCGAAGGCAGCAAACCTTGTGTGGCCATGGCCCAGCGACCTGAGCCAGTCACGCACGCCTGGGCCTTGGGCGTCGCGATCGAGCACCAGATCGTTCTTGGGTTTTTGCGCAGTGGCGGCCGCCCACTCGCGGGTGCGGGTTCGACTGATTCCGTGAAAATGGGTGGGACCGCCCACCACGAGCAGGTCGGCGTCGCCCAACCGTTCGCGGCCTGCCTCAACCACTGGGACCACGACCACGTTGTCCACTGGCTCAAGGTCCTGGCCAAGACCGTTGCCAATGGCATCGGCGATCGCGTGCGTGTTACCAAACATCGACTCGTAGACGACCACCGCCCGCATGGCCACATCCCCTGTGCTCGCCGGCCGCCTGAAACGGCCTCACGCCGAGGACGCTAGCTCTGCTCGCCCATCTCGTTCTTGTGACTACCGAACGCCATTCAACCGGCACAACCCAGGCGAGTCTGCTCGGCCACAGAGACCTCCCGAACCTGGACTGATCGGGATGTGTCGTTTAGACCAGCCACAGCCCAGATTGACGGCCAGCGCTCGGCTCCAGCCGGTGATCCCGACGGTTCGCGGCAGTTAGCGCTCTGGCGACTCGGCGGGCCGAGGGGCGCACTCCTCTCGGCATTGCCGCTTGGGGCGCTTCGCCTAGCCCGAGCAGGCCGCCTCCGACGCCGCCGACCGGGACACCCAGGGGCCCTGCCAGCGGCGCACGTGCGCCGTGATCGACGCATCGCGCACGGGCGGCGAGCTGACGGGTGAGCGTGGGACCAAGGTTTCGCCCACTTGTGCTCACGACTCGTTGTCATCGTCGCGGGACGTACCGAAGACTTGGTCGTAAAGCTCGGCAACAGCAGCTCGAACCCGGGGATTGACCAAATCAGTACACAGGACACCGTCCTGGATCCCTACTTCTCCTGGTGGAGGGGGGCAGTGGGGGTGAGCGAATTCGTCAAACGCGCAATCGCGGACATGACCGCACGGTTTGGTCCGCTCCCAGAGTCCTTTACCATCAGAGACGGCATCGATTGATCAAGTCCGCTCAAAGAGACGCTGCTCTGCATATCGAACTGCCGTCTGGCTGATGGTCCCCCCAGGAGAGGTCAATGTGCGATGGTCGAACACCGTTTTCCGCGTCACCATCTCGCCGACGCGTTGGACGTGGATTTACCGCACGACCAATAGCGGACTTCGGCCGATTATCTGAGTAGTGCGTCCTGTTCCACGGCTGCGCTCGATAGGACCTTCTGCTGGGCTGGGGTGATCGGCGGCGTGGCGACTGTGGTGCTGGAGCTGCTACTGGCCGGCACGTTGGTGTTGAGGGCCACCATCTCCGCGATCGTGCCCCGCTGCCAATAGATTGCATAGGTCGAACCACCGCTACTCCGCTCGAAGGCCGAAGAGCCCAGCCGCTTCGGAGGGGTGGCCGATGTCGCCGAATTCCCTGACCGAGCGCTGCTCAGAAGCGCAGCAGCACCCTTGCTGGTGGTGCAGGCCAGTGCTTCCGAAAGCAGACCGGTTTGCCCCGAGGCGCTCTCAAACGCCTCCTGCGCGCCGTCGGGGCAGGACTTCACCCCGGTCTTGGAGGTCACGGTGACCTTATCCGCCACCTTGGCGAAGCCGGCCTTTTTCGCATATGAAGACGCCAGAAGGTCCTTTGCGAGGGACTTGGGCGACGTCGGCGTGCTCGCACCGGCCGGCATTTGCGCTGCCGCGGTCACTGAAAGCACCACGGCTAGAGCTAGAGCGGCAAAGATCTTTCGGTTGGTCGCCAGGGTACGGACAGGGGATGTCAACTTTCCTCGATGCGGTGTGGGCATTCGCAGGGTCACGAGCTCTCGGCGATGCGTACCTGAACCGCCTGAGGCCCCTTGTTGCCCGCCTGCATCTCGAACTCCACCCGCTGGCCCTCGTCGAGCGATCGGTACCCAGCGACGTGGATCTCAGACTGATGGACGAACAGATCTGCAGTTCCATCGTCGGGCACGATGAACCCATATCCCTTTTCGGCATTGAACCACTTGACTACACCGGTTCCCATGATGCTTACCCTTCGGACTCACGCAAATGAAAATAGCCAGAGTCCATGAAGGCCCAGCAGGAACCCGCCCGGCGCGTTTCGGGAGGGAGTGTGCCACTCAACCTACCAGTCTGAATGGCTAGCACGCCCAGGGAAGAACCCCCGGACCCTAAACAACGCCCCTCTAAGTCTCGGCGCCCTGCGGTCGTCTCCACCTGGCTGGCTGGCTCCCACCGGGGGCCAGCGGGGACGTCGTGGCCCGACGGACCCGGCCCGCGATCGGGACCCGTCGTGGTGTGTGGTGCGGGCTACGGCCGCGGGGTGCTCCCGGCGAGCAGCGAGTAGATCTCGACCATCGGCGCGGTCCCGTTCACCCCGTTGGTCTGTCCGTTCTGGAGGAACAGCCCGCTTGAGGTGTCGCGCTGGGTCCACATGTAGGTGGCGTAGGCCTGGGCCTCCGCCGTGTATGTGGTGTTGGGTTGAATCTGGCCGAGCACGAACAGGTCGCGAAAGTAGATGGCATTGAACGCCGGGCCCTGATCTTGGAGGGTCGTCCCCGTCCCGAAGTACGACACCGCGGCTGCTGCGGTGTCCTCGGCCGCCGTCAGGTAAGTCTGGATTCCCGTGATTTCGTAGAGGAGCGCTCCGGCACCGATCATCGTGCCCTGGTTGTAGCTCCACATGGTGGTGTCCACGCTCCCACCGGGGTTCACGTGGTCGTAGTAGAGACCATAGGGTGATTCGAGACACGTGTTGACCCATTGGTACATCTGTTCCGCCCACGTCAGGTCGGCGGAGTTCTCGGTCAGCTGATACAGCTCCAAGCCGACCTCGGCGTTTCCGGCGTTCGCAGTCGTGTTGCGCTGGCTCCCCGAGACATCCTCCCAGAACACCCCGCCCGGACAGCCGTCGGTCTGACTCGTGTCCCAGCCGGTCACGACGAAGTTGAACGTGTCTTGGGCCAACGTAAGGTCGGTCGGGTTGCCGGTGAGCCGGTAGGCATCGATCAGGTCGAGGGCGGACCAGGCGTTGTCGTCGTAGTAGGTGGAACCCCCGGGTCCCTCTGGTGGGGCGACCGCCGATTCGAACGCTCGGGGTTGGGCGCCGCCGCTCGGACTGACCTCATCGGGATCCACGTAGGCAAGGAGTCCATTAAGCCTCGCTGCGACATCTGGGGCGTAGCTCGAGCGACCCGGGCTCGCGTCCAGGTACTCGGTACCAGCCATCGCGTTCGTGAACGGCCACAGGCACGAGTAGGGGTCACAGCTGCTCGAAGGCAACCCTTGGTAGAGCTGCACCGAGGCCTCGTAGAGGCTCTCTTGGAGGGACTCGTAACTCGCCATGGCCTCTTGCTCATCGGTCGGGGCGAAACCGACACTCAGTTCCGACAGCACATCGTCGCTAACGGCCACCGGTCCACCGAAGAGGTATCCCTGCGTCAGCTCCGATGCCACCCCGGAGAGGTAACTGTCAATGGTGGGGGGGAGTGGTCCGAAAGGCTCCACAAGGAGCATCGGGCCTTGGGTCCCCGGTTCACCCATGAAGACCCCCCCAGAGAGGGCATCGGGGAAGTTGGTACCAGTCGCCGCCCCGAACACGGTGGCGCTCGGGAAGAAGGTGCTCGCCACCGCAGCCGAGGTTTCGTAGAGGTCCTGGCCGTACACCGGGGTCGCCGTCGGGTCGGCGCCGTAGGCGGCCAGCGGTCCGCCGATGGCATAGCGGGTATCGCCCGGATTCGCGGCCAAGTAGGCGGCAGTCTCGGGCGCTTGGGTGGTCCCGTCGGTGAGCAGGATCGCCCCGTGCTCTTTGATGGCTGCCGGGACCGCGGAGAGGGCGTCTTGGAAGCTGAGTCCGGTCGCCTCGAAGATGGTGGTGGGGTTCCCCTCCGCCTCGGCGATATCGACGGCGGTGCCGTACTCATCGGCCCCGGCAATGCGCTGGGTGACATAGCCCAGGGCTTGGAGTTGGGTGTCGATGTTCGGGCTGAGGGCCAGGTCACCGCCCAGGATGTAGACGGTGTCTCCGACGGGTAGCACCCGTTGGATCTCGGCTTGCACTCGGGGGTCGAGGGTGGTGCTCAGCGACGCCCCCGGCGTGATCAGGAGCGGGCCACCCAACTTGGCCGCCAACGGACCACCGGCCAGGGCGTCGGCAAAGAAGTCGGAACGGGCTAGCACGACGGCTTTGGCGGAACCGGCGGCCGGGAACTCGGCCTCCGAGACCACGATCGAGGTCCCGATGGCATCGATGCCGTAGATGCGCTGCACCGGCACGGTGGTCGTGGCGCCAGCTGGGGTCCCGCCCACCATCGTCAGGAAAGTGCCGAGAAAGGCAACGAAGCCCAATCCCGTCAGAATCCGCTTGGGCCACGGGGTCACCGGACGAGCATACGCAGGTCGATCGCCGGCGCTACTGGCCGGTCGTCCGTGGCTCCCACTCAGGCGGTACCCACAATCACGACACGACCCCGGCACCGACGAGCACGATGCCGAAGGCGCACCAAGAGCCAGGCGTGCCCTCGACCGGTAGTTGTGTCGTCAGGGGCGGTGAGGGAGGCCCGCAGGGCGATGAGTCGGGAGCCGTGACGACGGATGCGAGCGGTGGTTGGGGTTTTGCATGGATGCGAGCCGGCAGCCGTGTGGGGTCGGTGGGTGGTAGCGAGTCGGACTGCGTTCGAAGAAATCGGTCGCAGGGTGGGGGTGCTCCGAGAAGGGGTGCTGCTGCCCTAGCTCTGGACTTGTCGGTCGTGCGGCTGGGAGTATCTGCTGCAAGACCTACCCATCGGGTACGACGGGTTCTTGGGCCTGCCGCTGCGCTCTCACTTCCCGAACTGGGGCTGGGACCGAGTTCGCCCGGTGGAACAGAACGTCTAACCCGTTGGACCACTGACGCCGTCTTCTCCGAGCCCGGCCGCTGCTGGCGGTTCGCCGGCGACATCGGGGCCGCACTCAGGCGGTCTAGTTCGGTCTGTAGGGTCTGGTGCGGTCGAGTCACGTTGACAAACCCGTTGAAAAAAAGGGGGTAGCAGCAGCCCGTGGACGAATGGACCTCGATCGAGATCGTGGAGCGGACGGTTGCATCTGGCGGTAACCAGGGAGACGCCACCCTCGTTTTCCATCTGAGCGGCGCCCCCGATCACTCTTGGCAGGCGGCGTTTTCCAGTTACAACTGGAAAACCAGTGGCGGCGGGCTGAGCCCATCGGTGCAACCGACCATTCGACCCAGCGTCTATCAGAACCGAGTTGTGTGGGAAGTGCCCGACGCGATGATCGAGGAGGCTGCTCGCCAAGTCCAAGAGGCGGTCAAGGTCGCAAATGCCGATTATGAGCGCCAAGCCAACGGTCCCCCTCTTGAATCTGAAGAGCAGGCAGAGCGCTCCGAGGAACTCCGGAGGGAACGCCAGGAGCGTCTGGACCTATCAGATTGACCCACGCCCACCGGCGAGTTCCTGGAGCACTTTGATGCCCGGGGGTCATGGGAGGAACCGCACCCACGATCCCCGGGTGATGGACTGACGTGACAGAGGGAGAGGAACGCTACGCGACCGCTTCAGTGGGAGTAGCGGTCAGCGAGCATCTGGTTTCACCAGTGTCGAGATGCCGCCAAACCGCCCCGCTAGCGTCGGAGTGCAGGACGATTTCGTGTTCGCAGTACCGGCATGTGGCGACGAATTGTCCGCGATTGCGCTCGGCCTGAAAGGTCCGACTTCCCGGTTCCGCATAGGTCCCACCCGACACGGCGAAAGATCATAACTCCCGGCGTCGGGATGCGCTCTAGAGACGAGAAAGCCGGGAGGCCCAAAGCCCTCCCGGCGTTCTCAGACCGAGGTGGGAGGGGGGCTCCCCCCGGTCGAGCACAGGCTCACCAACGACGCTATCGGCCCAGTATGTCCACAAGCTTTCGGACTCCCGACGTTTCGTTACGAGATGAGGTCGGAGCTGCTGCAACGGAAGCCTTGGAGGGCTGACGGCGTGGAGCCCAGGGGTCTTCTGCGGTCGGGCAGTGCCGTGGAACTGCACATCGGCAGCAGTGGGAGTCTGCGCTCGGTCGTCCAAAGATCCGGCAGTCCATGAGGACACCGGGGATACGCTTGGGGTATGCCTGACGACGACTACAGATCACAGTTAGACGAGGCAGCGAAGGCGGCAATGGCCGATTCCCGTCCCTCTGACTTTGCCGATCTGCGTCGCCCGGACAAGCCGACACGCATGATCCAGCTCCCATATGGGATAGGCCCACGGGAGTCCTTGAATCTCGATGACGCTGAAGACTTAAGTCGACTCATCGTTTTCGTTCTGGCAGAGCTTGAAGAAATCCGTGTAACCATCGCGAGACTCGTTGAACTCAGCAGTTAAGGAGTCCCGAGTAACTGAACCCGCGGTACATTGCACACCCTTGACGGTTCCGTGATAGTCGATGGCCTATCTCCCCCCTTACGGACAGCTCTGGAGCGCCACCCGGTACCAGTGGGCCAGCTCCTGCTGCCCGAGGGCGTTCGGATGGACGCCGTCGGGCTGTAGCCAGTCCGGATTCTGCACTACCAGCGAGGCCCAGTCGATGATCTTGACCTTGGCGGGGTTCGCTGCCGCGGCCTGTTCGAGCGCCGCGTTGATCTGGACTGCCACTGTTCCGACGCCGCCGACGTAGCTGTCGGCGTTGATGCCGATGGTGACGAGAACCACACAGGATGAGTCGTAGTTCATCACATGCAGTGCGATGGCGAGATCGGTCTTCCAGCCGGTGGCGTGGCCGTAGCCGGCTTGGATGGCGTCGTCGGTTCCGAGGTTGAAGATCCAATCCTGTGGCGGCGGCGAGCCGTAGTTCATCATCGCTTCGATGGCAGGCAGTTGATCGCCGATGGTGTAGCCCGGTGCTCCGTTGACGTCCACCTCGTAGGTCGGGCTGAGCGTGTTGGTGATCGCCGCTTCCGAGTCGTAGGTGATCGAGTCGCCCACGATGCCAACATGCGGGCCGTTGCCCGATGAGCAGGCACTCAAGAACACCCCGCCGAAGGCGAACGCTAGCACCATGGCGAAGAGACGTCGTAGAGTCATGTCTTCACTAAGTCGGTGGCGACACGCTCGAGTTTCACACTCGGGCTTTCTCGTGAATGGTCAAACAGGAACGACAATAACCCTGACCTTGATGTACGCTTGCGGCACTCCGTCTCAGGCGACGAACGTTGGCAAGTTCGACTTGACGGTCCCGCTCGGCAGCTCTGAAGCCCTCTAATCAGACCAACAATATCGGCCCCGAACCCGGCTACTCCAAGAAGGCGGCGTTTCGCGACCCTTTGCGTCGGGTCCGGCGGGGGCACCGCGGCGTTTCAGCAGCCCTTATCTCGTATCCCAGTTGTCAGAATTGCGGGATAGGAGATAATGGGTTCGCAAATGCCGCAAGGGGATGAGGTCGTAGCCCCCTGGCGAGCCCATCGCCCGCTCGACTCGAAGGGTTCGACGATTCGGTCTGGGGCGTTATGAGTCCGGCCACACATACCCCCACTACCACTTAGGTCGGCGATACCTTGTGCCGCCGCGCTACAGGTGCATCAGGTCTTCGTTAGCCGGTCACCCGCCACCTGATCGACAACGTATGCGACCAACCCCGCGGCTATCCAAACCGGCCAGCCCGTGGAGAGGAAGGTCCCACTTGATGCGGCCGCGGCGATGAGGGCGAAAATGAACATAACGAGTGCTGCGAGGAGGAACAGACGACGCATTAGTCTCCCTTTTCAGTGCATCAGATGATGAGGTTACGGCAGGGGTGCTTGCGCCGCCAGGGTGCTGCCCACCGTGGGGCCCTGGATCACCACAGTGCGGTGCGTCAACCGCCAGGATGCGACAGTCGGCCCCTGACGCGTCCCGTCATCTGACACTCGGGGTGTTTCCAAAAAAGCAAACACGCTTCCGAACCATTCACGCTGCCCACGGCGATCCACTGGGCCATTGACCTCTCAGGTCCTCCTGCACTGAGGCTGCCCGGGACTCCTTAAGCGGGAAACAGTAGCCCTGCTGAACTCTGCCATTGCGGTCAAATGCACCGGCACCAACCCGGTCAGCCGGCCCATCGTTGAGCGGGATCGGCATGTGGAGTTCGAAGTACTCGACTCGGACAGCGAGCTAGACGAACTCCTGCGAGCCCTCCCTGGCGCAGACGCGTCGCTCATGATGTTGGAGGAAGCGCCAAAAGAAGTCATGCGCGACGTCGAGGAGGAACAGCGAGATGTCCGATCCTCGTCATCGGACACAGACCCCGATGTCCTCGGCGTACGCAAGTAGGACACTTGGTCATGATGCGGTATGCCAGGTGCGCCCCCGAGGGACCGTCGCCTCTGGAATCTCGTCCTGTCGGCGACGCACAATGGCACGAGTCGCTGGGGATCACCTCTTTGGCCGACTTGTAACCTGGAGACGAGGAGGAGCGCCTAGATGACCGAAGATCAGGGCCAAGCCAAGTGGAACGTCGTTGAATGGCACGGCAAGATGCTCGTCGATTGCAACGGCGAGAAGATCGGCAAGCTGCAAGACGTCTACGTTGACGTCGAGACCGACGAGCCACAGTTCGGCACCGTCAAGGAAGGCTTTATCGGCCGTCACTTGACCTTCGTGCCTCTGGGCGGCATCCAGATCGGTCCCGATGACCTGCAGGTCGCAGTGACCAAAGAGCAGGTCCGCTCCGCGCCCGACATCGAGATGCATGGCGAAGGGCTCTCCCAGGCTGATGAGTCCACCCTCTATCACCACTTCGAGCTGAACTACACGCCGATCAACACCGAGAGCGGACGCCGCCTCGCCCGCCGCTGACCGGCATGAGATGACGCGTCTCCCTTCCCTTGGGGGTGTGACGCGGTCACTGAACGGAGTAGATCCGAGTGTTTGTCGGGTTCGGTGAAGCGGGGACGATCGGGCAAGAGGACCTTTGCCTCTAGCGAGGCCGAGACACCTGGGCCACAGTGGGAAGAGTGTTTGCGGCCGATCGAGACGCGGCGCAGGTTCCATGACCGAGGAAGGTGGCACACGGTGAGCGAAAAGACTGATCAGGTAAAGGGCAAAGGCAAAGAGGCCGTGGGAAGGCTCACCGGGAACAAAGACCTCGAATCCGAAGGCAAGGCCGATCGTCGCGCTGGCGAGGCCAAAGAGAAGCTCAGCGACGCGAAGGGCAAGGTCGAAGAGGTGATCGACAAGGTCGAGGGCAAGGTCGAAGAGGTGATCGACAAAACCAAGGACGCGTCGCATCCGAAGTAGAGCGGCGAGACACCCGTCGGTGTTTTGCCAATCGTGATCTCGTTGCTTTGGTGTATTGAGTAGGAAGAGGCCGTGTGAACCGCATGATTCGCTCGTTGATAGGCATAGCGATCTTGATCATTCTGGTCATAGTCATCATTGCAATAGTTCACTGAAGGATGGTTGTTCATGGGCACCCATGAAACCGTGGTTTCCTACACGTCCATCAAACGGTGCGTTGCGCACCCATTGGGGAGTTAGATGTAGCTTTGCGTTCTCGCCGCCGGGTGGCGAGATAGCGGATCTTGACCGGCAGTGGCGCTAACTTGCTCCTTGCCAGCTGGTCGTTCGTGCAGGAGGTACAGAAATGGCAACTGCCGACTCGAGAAATCAACATTCTGGTCACGTCCGAGTGGGCGCCCCGAGATTATGGGTCGCCCGATCGAATCTCTTCATGGTCGGCCTCATTGCCGTATTGATCTCGGCGTGGGGTGGGATCATTCCGTTCTTCGGGCCCACGTTCGGCTACAGCGCTGATGGAAGTGGGTCGTGGCACTGGAACCTTGCCCATACCGTCCTTGCCTTCTCGCCGGCGATCGTCGGCATCTTTGCTGGCCTTTTGATCCTGGCGCGGGCTCCGGGAACGCTGCAGCGCTCCAGTCGCTTCGGACTCGGTTTTGCCGGTTTTTTGGCGCTGGCCGCGGGCGGGTGGTTCGTCGTCGGTCCATGGGCATGGCCGCTCACCTTGGGTTCGTCGTCGTACCTGGTGCCGGCCACGCCACTTCGAACTCTGGCCAATCTGCTCGGGTAC